>JAESFM010000104.1_pt1 | contig 38414 bp, 35 predicted proteins | sample 9266171 | NCBI WGS metagenome assembly JAESFM01 (sample SAMN14505069, study PRJNA617099) | algae metagenome | isolation source: Hassallia sp. WJT32-NPBG1 and co-occurring heterotrophs from well developed... | place: USA: Mojave Desert, Joshua Tree National Park, California | collected 2006-06-22 | reverse complement strand
AAATATCTGTGGGATATGGTTTTCGGCTCATTGTACCCGACTCAAATACGACGGCTTCCTCTTTTAAAATAAGTGTTGTGGGTGCAGGACTGCGGTGCTCTTTATTTTTTATTTATAAACACCCTCTGAGAGATTCTCTAGCAAGATTGTGAATTCGTCTCCCCCAAAACGTGCAATTATATCTGTGGGACGCAGACAAGCTTGCAGTTTGCCTGCAATGGCAATCAGTAATTGATCTCCAACTAGATGTCCAAGGCTATCATTAATTAGCTTAAAGCGATCCAAGTCAACAAAGAGTACAGCGAATCGAAAATGACGATCGCGTTTGCCGTGTTCGACTGCACGCTCTAAGTGTTCCATAAACAAAGAGCGGTTAGCTAAACCTGTTAGTGCATCATGAAAAGCATTGTACTTTAGCCACTTATTAGAATCGCGCAAGGCTTTTTCGGTATGCATCCGCTCGGTGGTGACGCCACCCACAAGCAGACCCGTTAGCGAAATCGCCATCAAGCCGAAGTGTAAAACCAAAAGATTAGATGAACTGAACTTGGCAAGCACTAAGAGCGCAACCCCGACGTTCATCGACAAAACCGTCACCGCTGCTCTCTCAAACCCGTGGCGCAAAGCGCTCCAAATTACTGGTAAAAAAACGAAATAGGTGTAGTCCAGATTCGTTCCTCGCGGTGCCGCATACGCAGTTAAAATTCCAATACCCAATACCGTGCCCTCCAAAAGCAACTCCAGAACTTCTCGCAATGTGGGCAAGCGTAGCTTACTCTCTATCGGTGGCGATTGCTGCTCTTTGTGCAACCACACCCACGGCAGCTTACGTAGCAAAATCAGCAGAAATGGGGCTAGCATTGCGATGCCGGTAGCATATCCAGCCCAGTAATGTAGCATGTACGGAACCAATTTTGACCAGGGTATCAACCCGCTCCACGCAAAGTTCACAACTTGCAGCCAAGCGACGATAAGTGGTGCAATCAAGACTGCGACAATGTTAAAGCAGACCACATCGCGCAACTGACGCAAGCGGGGGTTAATGTGCAGCTTGAACAGCAGCAAGGCGGTGGCTCCGGCGTAGCCTAGTGTTGTGGTAAAACCAAGTATCAGTAGTGTGATAAAATTCAGGTCGCCCTGAGTCACTACATATTCATGTACCAGCGTGTTCAGCAACAGCGCTGGAGCGTAGCGCACACCGAAGACCAACATGAGGACGAAATCGAGGGCTGACGACGGATACCAGATTTGAACTTCCGGCGTTGTTTCAAACAGAAGTGACAGTTTGTCCAATATTGCCCATATAATCAGGTAGATTACCACAATCAGCACATAGCCCAATTTAGGCGGTATGTGGTGCAGCCACCCGAAAAGTGTCTCAGAGACATGCGACTCACCGTCATTTGCTGTGGACATAGTAGCGTATTGTTACGATAGCCTCGCGACCGAGTTAAATCCCTTAAGCTAAGGAAAATGGGACGAAAACCGCCGCTAAGGCGCTCTGTTCGAGGCGAAGCCAAGTACAGGAAGCGACAAAAATTCCACAGCGTAGACATCGTGAGATGTTAATGTTGTTATATTGACAAGTTAGCCTTTCTCAACTATCAACAGAAATATATCAAAAGAGATATTTAATGTTAAATTTTGATGTCATTAAAAATATATCAATTCTGTAATACTTATTGCTACGCTAAAACTAGAGTATCCTGTTGGTGAAATGCTCAACGCTGGTTGCTTAACTATTAAAGAACTCACTGATGCAGTTGGCGGGGGTATTACTCCTCGGATGGTGCGCCATTATCATCAGTTGGGATTACTACCTCAAGCAGTGCGATCGCATAGCAACTATCGCCTTTATAATGAACAGGATATCCGCCGATTGCAACGTATCGTCGCACTGAAGCAGCAAGGATTTCAGTTAAACCACATCCGCCAAATTCTGAAAGTGGAACCAGAAGCGGATACAACTAAAACCCTGATGTCGCAACTTCAGCAGCAATATCGAACAGTTATGCAACAAATTTCCCAACTGCGGCAAACCGCATCAGCTTTAGAAGGTTTGTTGGGAAGAGATAAAGATTGTCAAATTATGCAAGCGGAAGTTTTTTCTCAACTCAAGTTATTAGAGGTAGAAACTCAAGCAGGAGTCGGAGAACTAGACAATCTTTGGAGTAAATTGGATGCAGAAGTTCATACTCATCCGGAAGTTTTTCAAGAATCTTTACAATGCTTGCTGCCTGATTTATCTAACCGTTCGGAAATTGAACAACATTTAATTTCGCAGATGGTTTTAGCTTGTGGCGATCTTAGTTTGGTGTCATTTTTGAGGTTGGGAAATAAAGCGATCGCCTCGGCTCGTGAAGCGCTAAAATCAGGCTGTAAAGTTCTTGTTGATACTTTCTCAGTGGCAGCAGCTTTAGATAATACTCGATTAGCCCACTTGGGATGTCGCGTGGAAAGTTTAATTGACAATCCCCACATTACCACCGCCACAGAAGCAGAAATTGATTTTTGGCAACATCAAGAATGGCGAGAAAAATTACTGCAAGTAACCAAAGGTTGTGTGCTAGTTATTGGTTATGCTCCTTCAGTACTTTTAGAAGTCTGCGAAGCAATTGAAAATAAAAAAATTCAGCCTGCGTTAGTGATTGCGATGCCGATTGGCTTTAGTCATGCACCTGCCGCCAAGCGACAATTAATGCAAACATCTGTGCCTTTTATTACGATAGAAGGAACTTTGGGCGGTGGATTGTTAGCTGCTACTGCTCTAAATGCCTTAGTTGAATCGCTGTTAGACAAGCCTGATTGTCACTGTTATCTAAGTTAATATTCTTGTTAAGAAATTATTTATTTTTTGAGTTTTTGCATATTAAATAACTTAATTATCATGATTTGGCGACATTATATAGTTTACATTATGATATGCTACTCACTTTAAGTCAATAAACTATAGGAATTGGGGTAAAAAATATAATGAGATAAACTACAGCAGAAGTCAGGAGTCAGAAGTAAAATTTGCTCTAAATCTGCCTTTTGAGTTGAAAAGCTGTAGAGATGCGAAAAGTGCAATCTGCTGTATTTGAGAAGAATTGAAATATTCATCAGAAAATTTAAATACATTTCTCAAATACAAACGTAAAAACTATAGCTTAAACCAGTCACAATCGAAGTAATTAGCTTGAAGGCTTGTTGTCAAAGGTGATATGAAAAACCTTAAAAAAATAAAGACACAATTAACATGGCTTTCAGGCAAGATAAAGTAAAACTAGAGTATAGGTGAATACCAGTATATACAAAAACTTCAGAGATAGATGACACAGGTGTATAATTGGCGCGTCTCCTCTATAAAAAGATAACAATTAAGACTGGTCAGCTTTTTATATTCCTTTACCTTGATAAGGGGCATATGTGGCAAAAAGAGAAAAAAGATAATTCGATAGTTAGTTTGGCATTGCTGCTGGCATTAACTTCCCCAGCAGGAACTCTCTTCGCGCCAAACTACGTACAGGCACAATCTGCAACTGAAAATCCCTCATTTCCTCTGCCGCAAACGGTTGAAAACGGGACGAAAGTAAGGATTGATGGTTCAAGTAGGATGACGCCAATCAATCAAAGCCTGAAAGAAAGCTTTGAAAAACAGTTTTCGGGCACTTCTGTTGAATTAGCTGCTAACGGTACGGATTCTGCTCTCAAAGCTTTGCAAGATGGTAAAATCGATATTGCCACAATTGCTCGTGGCTTGACACCAGAAGAAAAAGCACAAGGTTTAGAACAACTGCGGGTGCGACGCGAAAAAATTGCGATCGTAGTTGGTGCTTCTAATCCTTTTAAAAGAAGCTTGACAAGTAAGCAATTTGCCCGGATTTTCCGAGGGGAAATTACCGATTGGTCTGAGTTAGGAGGACCTTCTGGTAAAATTCGCTTAATTGACCGTCCGTCAACAAGTGACACTCGCGAGTCTTTACGCAGTTATCCAGCCTTCAAAACTAATAAATTTGCCACAGGCTCTACAGCTACCCAATTAGCAGATGATAATACCGCAGAAGTCGTCAAGCAATTGGGGAAAGACGGCATTAGCTATGTTCTGGCTAATGAAATATCAAAGCTGGAAGATGTGCGAGTTCTGAAATTGCATAACACCTCCCCAGACGATGCAAGATATCCCTTCTCGCAGCCTTTTGTATACGTTTATAAGAAAAATCCTAGTTTAGGTCTTGCAGGTTTTCTTGGCTTTGCAAGTGCCAAGCCAGGTATTCAAGCGATAGAACAAGCCAGAACTGCGGAAGCTAATGCGATCGCTGCCAGTGTACTACAAACAATTCCCCCAAATCCAATTGTCTCAGCAGCTAGTGTACCGGGAGTTGCAACTTCACCAGGTACTGAACCGGCAGCTATTGCGGCAACTACACCAAGCACTGATGCAACCAACTTCACAACGGCTAATCAAAATAATTCAGCAAGCGATAGCCTTTCAGTACCTGCTACTGGTAACGTTGAAACTGCTGCCAACGACAGAATATCGCCTTGGTTGTGGCTGTTAGGTTTGCCTGTAATTGGCGGTTTATTATTGTGGTTGCTAGGAAAAAGGCGATCAAAACCTCAAGCAACAGACGAGGTAATAGAATCATCCAATCAGCCTTTAGAAGAGGCTACACCAACAGCAGCCATAGGCGCAAGTGTTGCCCCTCCTGTTAGCGACGCTTTGTCTGATAACCAGTTGCTTCGCGCTTACGCACAAACACAATCTGGCGCGGTAGAAAATACTACCGATATGCCATCCAATTTGCCACAAGAGCTAACTAACACCGGAGCTAATGTCCCTGAAGAGACAATGTTACCAGTATCCAACATAGCCTCCGGTGGTAGCGCAGCCTTAGGAGGCGTTGCAGCAGAGGTAGGCACAAGCATTTGGTCGCCACCCTCTGACAACCAGACAAATATAGAAGCAGCAGATGAGACTACGGAAATCATAAATGATACTGAATTATCATCAAATGTTCCTCAAGTCGTATCTGATGTAGAACCACCAGTAACTGAAATTACAACCGACCAGCAGCCAGATGTGCCAATACCCACGGCTGAAGCACAACCACCAGTACAATCAAACTTGGGAGAAGATGTCACCTCTACGGGTGGTACAGTAGCAGGAGGTGGGTCAATACTTTGGTCGCGATTAACTGGCAGTTCACAACCCGAAGCTCTTGTTGAAAGTACACAAAACGACGACCTTCAAGAAGATGTCTGGGATATTGAAACCCCAGCAACCGAAGTTACAATCCCCAAACTGCAATATTTCACCACAGTAGATGCTACCTCAACTGAAGTTAGAGATTCTTTCCCCGTTGCATCGAATTTAGAAGCACCAGAAGCGCAAATTCCCATCGCATCTGATGTTAATATCGAAGCACCAACAACGGAAATTACAGCTTCAGTTCCCGAACAGCCACATGTTTCTATAGTAGAAACACCGACAACAGAACTTACAAATTCTCTCTCTGTTGCATCGAATTTAGAAGCACCAGAAGCGCAAACTCCTATTGCATCTGATGTAAATATCGAAGCACCGACAACAGAAGTTAGAAATTCAGTCTCCCTTGCATCAAATCCAGAAGCATCGATAATTGAAATTACACCCGCAGAAGCGCAAATTCCCACGGTTACATCTGATGAAGATGTAGAAACAACGGAAATTACAGCTTCATTCCCTGAACAGCCAGATGTCCCTGAACTTGTATCTGATGAAGATGTAGAAACATCGACAACAGAAATTACAGCTTCATTCCCCGAACTTGCATCTGACGAAGATGACTGGGACATGGAATTTGCCGCAGACGAGACAGAAGTACAACCACCAGCACAATTCAACTGGTTGCAGAATATCACCTCTGCCGGTGGTGCAGTAGCAGCAGGAAGTGGGGCAGTACTTTGGTCGCGATTGCAAAATAAAGCTTCACAACCCGAAGCTAGTACCGATCCCACACAAATCAACGATGACCTTGAAGATGATTTCTGGGATATCGAAACACCCCCAACCGAATCACCCGATGTCCCAGAAGTTGCATCTAATAATGTAGAAGCACCTTCCTCAACGCAAGTTACAGATTCTGTCTTAGAATCACCCGATGTCCCAGAACTTGCATTTAATAATGTAGAAGCACCTTCCTCAATCCAAGTTACCGATTCTGTCTTAGAATCACCCGATGTCCCAGAACTTGCATTTAATAATGTAGAAGCACCTTCCTCAATCCAAGTTACAGATTCTGTACCCGAATTTGCCGATGTCCCAGAACTTGCATCTGATGAAGATGATTGGGATATAGAATTCGCAGCAGACCAGACAGAGGAACAACCACCAGCACAATCCAACTGGCTAGAGAATATCACCTCAGCGGGTAGTGCAGTAATAGGAGGTGGGGCAGTACTTTGGTCGCGATTGTCTGGTAAAGGTTCACAACCCGAAGCTAGTAGCGATACCACAGAAAACAGTGATATTGACGAACATTTCTGGGATATCGAAACACCTGTAACTCAACAGCCAGATGTTCCCCAAACGGTGAATGCACAATTGCCGACGGTGGAAATTATACCTGCAATATCGCAATTACCAGATGTTCCGCAAACGGTGAATGCACAATTGCCGACGGTGGAAATTACACCTGCAATATCGCAATTAGCAGATGTTCCGCAAACGGTGAATGCACAACTGCCGACGGTGCAAATTATACCTACAATATCTCAATTGCCAAATGTTCGAGAAGCTGATTTGGATGTGGTTGCAGACGCAGCTGAGGAAGATTTATCTGCGGAATCAAACTGGTTAGAAAACATCACCTCTGCGGATGATGCAACTATAGAAGAGGATGCTGTATCATCAGATTTGTTTGATATCGGCGAGACAACTTCTTTAAACTCGTCAGAATCAAGCGAAATATCCGCAGAAGTCACAGATGCAACGTTAGAACAACCAGCTAACAACTTACCCATTGTTAAAGACATGGACGAAACAGTATCTAATATGTCAGAAGACATGACAGAAAATGTTACTGAACCCAGCCCGTTAGACTTAGCAGCTGGTGTGCCTTTTGTCGGTGCGGGAGCGGGTGCTGGAGCTTGGCATCAAAGTTATGACCTTAGTAACAATACAGAGAATAATGTCATTGTAAATACAAGTAACGAAGAAAAGGATGTAGAAAGCAGCATTGCGATCGCACCCCGCACAGCCAAATGGGCTTATGTATCTTGGAACGTTTCCAGCACCCAGAAAAAAGCAGTGCAGCAAGAGGGAGTTTGCCAATTGGCGCTGCGGTTGTATGATGTCACTGGTATTGACTTAAGTTATCAGCCTCCCACACTAGTGCAGCAGTATGAATGTGAGGAGATAACACACGATCGCTATGTAGCTATTCCGGTAAGCGATCGCGATTATATGGCAGAAATTGGCTATCTAATTAATGGCGATCGCTGGTTTTTACTAGCTCGTTCAGCCACAGTTCGCATCCATAACCGTCCCCAGCCTGATTTCTGGTTTCAAGCAGATGTTGAGTTAATTATCCACGGTTCAACAGAACCAGGTGCAACCGTCAAAATCGCTGATCATTCCATCAAAGTTAAACCTGATGGAACTTTCCACTTGCGTGTCCCCTTTACAGACAGCTTGATTGATTATCTCATGACCGCAGTTACTACTGATGGGCAACAGACTAGAATCATTCACAAGAAGTTCTTCCAGGAAACTCAAGAATAATTGGTAATGGGGAATGGGGAATGGGCATTGGGCATTGGGCATTGGGCATTAGACATCTCCGAAAATTAATGCATGACCCCTCTCCAAACCTCTCCCCGAAGCGGAGAGAGGCTTTAATTCCCCCTTCCCTTGTAGGGAAGGGGGGTAGGGGGTTAGGTCTGCGCGTGAATTTAAGGTTTCTAAATCTTTTCCGGAGATGTCTATTGGGCAAAATTCCTCTCCCCCTCTCCCCCTGCTCTCCCCGAACCCTTGACATCAAAACCGCTGACCGGTGGTAACTTCAAACTTTACTTCTCCCTGGTCGCTAATTCCCAAGTCACCGCGAATCAACCCAAACGGTGACTTGACTCGCAATCCTAACCCATAACCAAACCCACTTCCCGGTTTACCTCGGACTACACCGGGTTCCCCTAGCACCGTTTTGCTAGATCCAAAATCTGAAGCAAAGTCAGCAAAAACAACTCCTCCCACAGTTTGCAGAATTGGGAAACGATATTCTACAGAAGCCAAGCCATAACTACGTGCGCTAGCGACTCTGCCACCTCCGTAACCTCTAACAAAATTCTGTCCACCCAGGTCAAATGCGTTTGCTGGTGGAAATTCGCCAATATTTGTCCCACCTTGTAAATTAAAAGCTAACATTTCTGTATTTTCTGTTGACCCATTATTCCCTATCCAAGTAACTGGTACATATAAAATATAGTTTGCTCGCAATCGGTTACTAGCAATTTTACCGAGTCCGATGGGAATAGCTTGTTCGGTGCTAAGAGTCAGAAGCGATCCTTTAGTTGGATTGTTACGGCGATCGCGTTCATCTTTGCTAACAGCAAAAGACACTGTAACTAAATCATCAATACCAGTACCGCTTACTGAAAGTGGGTTTCCCAATCTATCTACTCGTGCCACATTATAATCGCGATCGCGCAAGCTAATTCTGGTGTAGTTAAGACCTAAAGCTGTATCCCAATCATCAAAAGATTTTAAAACAGCTACAGAACCGCCAAATCTTCCTTCTCGTGCGGTGCTACCGTTTTCCAACTTGATTTCATCGTTAAAAGTTCGAGATAAATCTCGTTCGCGAAAAGCTCGAAAGCTGTAGCCTAAGCGGTTTGGTTCTCCTCGACGATAAGGGCTGATAAATTCGCTTTCAAATTGAACATCTTTACCACTTACCTGAATCCTCGTATCTAGTTGTTCATTAAGTCCGTTGATATTTGCATCTCGATAACCTACCTGACCGTAAAGCCCAACATCACCATTATCACCACCGCCAAAGTTCCAAGAAGGAAATTTATTCTCTTTAATGTAATAGACAATATTAACACCCGTGTCATCTTCTTCTAAACCAAAGTTGACTTTATCAAATGAGTTTAATCTCCTTAATCTTTCTACGTCTTTTTTAAATAAATCGTTACTAAATATTTGACCTGGCTTTAATCTCAAATTATCGATGATAAAATTTTTCTGAGTCCGTCCTTCTATTATCCGACCCTTTTCATCCACCCACTCACCCTTATTATTAACAAAACGGATTTGGATATCTTTGACAATTTTCTCGCCACTTATCTGTCTGAATGACTCCGCTAAAGGAGCTTTGGATGTCAAGCTATCTGCTGTCTTCGCAGTTTCCCATGAACTGTTGTTCACAACCCCCGATGAAAATTTATTTTCTTGCCAACTCTCAACTCTCGTACAGACGTTTTGCTGTTCCGTACAGATGTTTGGCGTAAACGTCTCTACCCCAGTTTCTATTTTCAAGTCAGCAGATTCAGAGTTTGCCAGCGCTTGCTGATTTTCTGGAAACACCAGCATCCCCATAATTAAAATTACAATTATTTGAACACGCATATTTGAAGTCTGTTATCTATTTCAGTAGGTTAAACGATACACAACATAGCCTACTGGCTTAGATTACCCTTAATTTGTCCTGTCTATCTATTAATTGGCACATAAAGTACAAAAAAACTGATGATATCAAAACCGCTGATCGGTAGTAACTTGAAATTTGACTTTTCCTTGGTTGTTAAATCCCAAGTTAGTGCGAATTAACCCAAACAGCGATCGCACCCGCAATTATAACCCGTGACTAAATGCACTCCCAGGTAAACCTGGCAGTACACCGATTACAACATATCGCCAGTGATTTAAATCGCTCTCTGGCAAAATGGGAATAAAGTAATGCTATAGCGTTTACTTTAGCCGAAAAAGTTCAGCAATTTAATTTGAATATTAGTCTCTGGACCTGCGACCAGAAACGCAGAATCGCCAAACTTGGGGGCACCTGTGAGAATTTTCGGGTTTTGAGAAAAGCCAAACTGTTCTGTAGGAATACCTAATGGATTACGATTGAGAGTACCGTCACCGTTGGCATCATGAAAGGCAGCGATCGCATAATTTCCGGCTTTTAAGTTGTCAAATTTAACTGTCAGCGGAGCGTTTTCTAGTTTGATACAACGGGCAGCCACCGCGCGATCGCTGCTGCCAGGAAATCCTCGTCCACCCGAAAACAAACTCAGGCAAACTTGCCCGCGCTGATTTTTCAACCCGTCAATTGTGACCGTAAGGCTACTGTTTGACACTGCTTTTGCTTCTTGTAAAGCTGTCAAGTTTATCACAGCGGTTAAAAGTAAAAGGCTTTTGAAAGTACGTTGCATTGTCATTCACTCCTATGTAAAACACTACAAATTGTTTACGCAGTAATTTGATTAAAACCAGCTTAATTCGCTTTTTCGCAATTGCAATCGCAAATATGAAGGAATAGGACAACTGGTATAATAACGCTGCGCTCTTTCAGATAGTCGATACGTAAGCGACGGTAAAGGCGATCGTTATGGTTCCAAGATTTCCCTAGAATTAATTTAACTACCTATCATTAGATAGGTAAATAGGCAAAAAAATTATTTTGGTTATCAACAGTTCAATTTCTTTCTCCCTTTACCCCTTCCCCTCTTCATGAAAACTGAGTCCATCCAACAAAACGGAAATCATTTCATTCACGATAACTTCTGTGGGTGCAGTACCCGGTTGAGTAGTCACATAGGGAATGCTCTCCATAACAGACAAAAAGAACCCAGCTAAAATTTTAGTACGAGTATTGCGAATTTCGCCTCGCTCTTGCGCTTGGGCAAAAATCTGTGCCAACGGCTCAAAGATGAATTGGCCATAGCAAATTGACAGCTTATTCATATTTTCTTCACCCAACAAGGGCATATCTGTATGTGCCATGCTCAAAAAATGGATAGGAGGTTGAGAGAGAAACCAACCAGCAGCGGCTTTAAGTTGCGATCGCAAGTTGGTTTCTGCATTCTGAATAGCTTGCTGTAAACCGGTACGGTGACGCTCAAATACACGCTCGGTAACTACCACAAAAAGTTGCTCCTTGCTGTTGAAATGATAGTATAACGACGCCTGACGAATTCCCACCTCAACAGCTATATCCCTCATTGTCACAGCATTGTAGCCGCGCTTGCGAAATAGCTGTTCAGCCTCATCAAGAACGCGATCGCGTCCACTAGAAGAGACTTCTTTTGGCGAGAACGAATTATCTGTCAACCAAAACCTACCTAACGTTTAGTAGTTAATTATTTAATATCATACTACACTATCACGCATCAATTAATACCAATTTGAAAAAAGAATGCGACAGATGGTAAATGTATTATGTAGATAGCATTGAAGGTGAGTAATGGCAGGGGTTACACATATCGATATCCAAGAAAGTGTCGAAGAACTCGAGGCGTTGGTACGTCAACAGAATAATGTACGACTCAAAGAACGGTTACAAGCGCTTTACTTGATTTTTAATCAAGTAAAGCGCTTGTGCGATCGCTAAAATATTAGGAAAGCATCGGGGTACAGTACAACGGTGGTTAGCAGATTACCGAGACGTTAGCCTTTGAAAAGGATGTCGTATAGTGACAGCAGAACCTCCACCACAATCAGAATCACCACATACCACTCTACTCGCTGGCTACTGCTATGCTGCATGAACTCCAGCACTGTTTGTGCGGTTCGGGAAATTAGCTCTAGTTTCCGTTCCAACGCATTGTGACGCTCACGGATTTCGTATTCATCCTCCAAGCGCAGATATAAGTTTTCAAGCTGTGGAGATTCCCAGAGCAACTCCGGCTTATCGATAATCTCTACTCGACCCACAATCTTATGTTGAACTAACAACGTAGTCCCAAGTTGACGCAGTAATTCCCGACTCTGGCGTCTACTCCTGTTTTCACGCTGGAGACTAGCTGCAAACGGTTCAATTTGATCAAATACAGTCGCTAGGCTAGTTTCATAATGAGACAGCACAACACTCTTAGCGAGAATATCAGCCACTATCTGTAAGCGTTCTACACTAAATTCATGCAGCAAAATTTTTCCTTCCTTAACTCTCTCACTCTGTGCAACGTTGAGCTGAACTTCCACCTCTTCTGTTTCCGGGTCAGCAAAAGAGCCACTAATTTGAGAAGATAGTTGGGTCAAGAAGGCTACCTTTTCCACAGGCTCAAGGTTAAATAGGACAACTGCACCATAGCCCAGCAGTACCGCACAGCCGTGTTCACCTACTGTAACCATTACTGGCATAGTCGCCAAGCAAACGTAATTCTCCAACGTCTGTAAGTTAATATCCTTACCAAGGAATAGAGCCTGCGCTCTAAATCTATCTCTGTCATTAAAAAGGAGTTTTTGCATTGTCGCCCTATGCTATATTTTGCCTGCTGATCTGCGGGGGTAGCGATAGCAACTAATGCCTGTTATCGGAGATCACTACAATCTCAGCTTACCAAAAAACCTATCCACCACTGCCTTAGTACGCTTGTATTCTAACAACTACATGCTTACCCTTAGCTTGCAGAGAAAGCCAACGGGGACATTTTCAAAATGCGGAAGGGCAAGGGGGGCTTTGAGTCCGAGGATATCAGGGGACGGGTTTTACGAATAGGGATGAACGACAGATTACGTTACGATATATTCACAAGAACATTGCGTTAAGGAAAGCATTACTTGGATCCACCAAGTATTGAACAATTGGGAGAAAATCATTATCGTAATCCAAAAGCAACTAATTAACTCGCAAATCAAGTCACCTCAAGTCTTCTTGATTGACCATGAAAATAACAATCGTGGTTTGACTGATACTTATGAGGCTCTACAGTTAGCTGAGAGCCTAGAGCTTGACTTAATTGTAGTCTCCGAAGGCAAAGACGCTCCAGTTGCAAAGATTATCAACTATGGCAAGCTTCAGTATCAAAAGAAAAAGCGTCAGGGACAGAGTGCCAGACCCACAGTAAAGGAAGTTAGGTTACGTCCGAATGTGGGTGTGGCTGATTATAAATTACGTATCGAGCAAGCAGTTGGGTGGTTGAGTAAAGGCGATTCAGTAAAGTTCGCTATTCGTCTACGAGGTCGAGAACATCAATACCGTGAGCAAGCTGGAGAATTGCTAGAGCGCGTTGTAAATGATCTGGGTCAAGTAGGTAAAGTCCAGTCCCTTGATAAACGCTCACTTACTGCTCAAGTTATTCCTGCCTAAATTAATCTTTCAAGAATCTGTTAAAGGGTTCTTTGATAACAAAATTGCGCTAAATAAAGATTTGAGTTGACCGTCTTATTCTGGTGTAGACACTGGTCTAGATGAGGGTGATTGTGTCTGCTTGAAATTGAAGACACTAATCCCAACAAACTTCTTGACTGACAACGTTTCCCTGTAAGTCAAGAGTATATGGGAAATACTTACCGTATGACTTCCAGAAAGCGGTAATCGCGCATACACTTTTCCCCTTCTTGGTCGCTGAACACCGTAAGACGTCCCGTAGTCATAAACGCCAGCTTGAAAATTTCCCACTGCTGTGACATGACACCTCCTTCATCCCAGATAATTGTCACTGTTCGATGATTTGTGCTTTGCCATAGTTTGTCCTAATCCTTTTTTATATCTGCTTTCGTTGATTGGGCAATCACTTTCAATATAGAACTAGGTTCAGCTTGTATCTTTTCCCTCACCCCGTAGTCTTGTCTTGTTGAAAGTGATTGGCGCTTTTCTAACTTCAGCTAATATTAATTTTTCGTAAACACCCGTTACATTACGTTACAAAAATGGCAAATGTTACATTGCAATACATTGGAGTTTTACTCATGACAGGTTTCAACAATCCTACACCTCTTGTTTGAGATGACCGCAACGCTGCGCGTTTTGGGTTCACTCCTCAAAGCGAAAATTGGTGTCGCTTGCCAAATAATTTGTCAAAGGGTCAAATTATTTGTCGTAGCTACTTATTAGCCTAAAATCTGCTCTAGGTAAGCAATAGCCGAAATCTTTAATAGCAGTAGCGCGCATCTCAATAAGTACAGTCTTTGCTACTAAGAGCACGAACGCAAAGCTTTTGAAACTCGTTCTCTAGCTCTATATCGACACTAATTTGGCGGTCATTTAATTTGTAAAGCGATCGCGTCCACTAGAAGAGACTTCTTTTGGCAAGAACGAATTATCTGTCAACCAAGACCTACCTAACGTTTAGTAGTTAATTATTTAATATCATATTACACTATCAAAAGCAATTAACAGTGAATTTCAAAGGATTAATACAAATTTAGGCGTTGCAAAGAGTGCGGGATGTTTTTTAATTTCTGCTAATTCAAAAACCATTATCCTTCTTAAAGGTGGTTCATTAATTCATCCCTGTTTTATACAACGCCAAATTTAAGTTGTCTCGCTCAAAATCGCACAATCAAGATATGCCTACTTAAACAAAATCAAATCAAGCGCATATTTTTACTCATGGGGTCAAAACCTCTAGGAAATCGAGTACTTTGATCGTAGAAAGCACCACTAAAATTAGCTCCATACAACTTGACATTGTTTAGTTTCGCTCCCCGGAGATTAGCTTGACTCAGATTTACCCCGCTGAGGTTGGCTCCAGTTAAATTCGCTCTGGCTAGGTTCGCTCCCTCAAAGTTAGCTCCCCATAATTTTGCTCTGGCTAAGTTCGCTCCAGTTAAGTTTGCAGCCCATAAATTGACTCCAGGTAAATAGGCTCTAATCAGCTTAACTCCACTTAAATCCGCTCCTGTAAAGTCTCTTTGCCCTGCGTTATAACGCCGGTTCAGTTCATCCGTATCCATTTTTGTTGATAATTGCATAATTTTGTTAAAAATATTAACTGATCGCGCTAAAATTATTTCTCTGTCTGCGTGGGAATATTTGCATTTTTGGACTTAGCACTTGCAACCATATTTAGGTGCTATATAATGCCTGGTTCATATGTTTTACCTGAATAGTTACATACCTCAAATTTACTACGACATTCGTGAGAAAATCAATTACAAGAGCGTGTTGACTTGAGAGATTTACTGCATCACATAGGCAATTGACAACAAGTCCTTGCACGTCCACCTATTTTTGCTGCCATCTAACTGATTTGTGCATTACCAGAAGCTTTGCCTCTGCCGATCGCACTTTTTTCCCCTATTATTCATATACCTTTTAATTATAGTTTCAACGCAGTTTTTTTGAGATTTTAGTAAACCCAGATTATCTGCAAAGGATAGCTATGTTTTCTGAAAACGCACAACTTTCTCAAAAGTTATTTACAAAATTTTACCTACTCTCGAAAAATGTGAGAATCTGATTCGTCCACAGTGCAAATTTACTATTACATCGAAGGGCGCAACGTATTCTTAGGCTATTGTACTTGCTTTGCCCATTCCTTTTGATGATCTACCAGATGCGGTTGCCATAGCCGTCATGAGCTTCGGGATGATTGAGTACTTCCGACCTAGTAATGATTTGAGGTACTTTGGCTGGTTGTTTGGTTCTGGGGATAATCGCGAGTGCGATCGCTGCATTCTTCTCTCTAGTACTTATAGCTATTAGGCAGCGTTGAACAGAATTATAAATTATTATTAACAGTTGTTTGTAGTAATTCAAACTTAAATTATGTCAAACTGAACAAGTAATTATTTTAGTTCAGTTTTTAGGGTTAACACTATGTCACAAAAACTCGGTGCATTTGTTTTCATAATGTTAAAACCAGCCGCTGCCAATGATATTGACTTAAGTGATTCAATTAAAAAGAAACTATCACAATATGGCGATATTAAACATGTAAGAGATTCTATTGTTGTAAGTAAAGAAAAAATTTTAAAACATTACAAATCTTCTCAATATTCACTTTGGTATCCATTTATAACCAACTACTTATCGAAGAAGCCAGTGCAATGTTTTATACTTGAATCTTATATAGATAAATATGATACTGCCAATCATAGCAACTATAGTTCTTTTGGAGAATTTCTCAAAAGACAAGTAATTGGTCCAGCTAATCTTTGCAAAACTAAAAAACATCATCTGAGAAGGTTGGCGCTGAAAAAAGCTACTTTTTTAGTAGATAACTTAATTCATTCTTCAGATAATACTACCGAAGCATTGAAAGAAATACGTCTTTGGTATGAAGATGAACCAAAGGTAATTGCTGAATTTGAAACCAAAGCATTACAAATATTTGAAAATAGGGCATAGGGCAAGAAGGAGGGGAAAAGGGGAAAGGGTTTTTTGAAGAGGGGAAAAGGGGAAAGGGTAAAGGTGAAGAAGTAATTTTAAATAACTCCGTCCCCCTTCCCCTTTTTTCCTTTCCCCCTTTCCCTTCCCTCTAGCCCCATGCCCCGTGTCCAATGCCCCATGCCCTAGTCCTACCCATTTTTCTAGGATGGATTCTGCCCATTTTTCTGATGCTACCTCCGAAAACAAAACGGCAAGATATGAACATCACGAACGTTTGCGGAGAAATCTTATGTCTTCATTATTGGATCTGTCCAACAATTTAGCGGATATCGTAGAGCAGATTGGGAATTCTGTTGTTGCTGTGAACGGTGGTACACGTATTTCCCCCAGCGGTATTCACTGGCGAGATGGTATCATCGTTACCTCTGACGAGTCGCTTCAACGCTATGAAGAAATTACTGTCACTACTAGAGATAATCGCACAGTAACAGCTACCCTCTTGGGTCGTGACTCTACCACCGATGTAGCAGTCTTCCAGCTAAAAAACGTAGAAATTCCAGTAGCGAAAATTGGCGACGCGACAACACTCAAAGTTGGTCATTTAGTACTTGGGTTGGCAAGAAGCAGCGAGGGTGACTTAAAAGCAGCTATGGGCGCGGTGAGTGTTGTTAGTGGTGCTTGGCGAAGCATGAGCGGTGGCAATATTGACTCGTTCATCCGTCCAGACATCACTTTTTATGCTGGCTTTGCAGGTGGACCACTCGTAGATGCTGCTGGTTTTGTGGTAGGAATGAATACTTCTGGAAGGCGCGGTACTGCTTTGACTATCCCTGCTTCTACAGTCAATCGCGTGGTTAACCAATTAGTAGCAAAAGGACGCATTCCACGCGGCTACTTGGGTTTGGGAATGCAACCTGTACGTTTGCCTGCAAACTTGAAAAGCGCTTTAAATTTAACTTCTGCTGGTGGGGTGATTGTCGTCAATGTGGAGACAAACGGACCTGCTGACAAGGCAGGTGTGCTGCTTGGGGATGTGTTGGTAGCCTTCGATGGCAATTCTATCAGTGATACCGGTGATGTGCTGGGGTTGCTTAATAATAGCGATCGCGTTGGTAAAACCGTTTCTGTGCAGCTTGTACGCGGTGGAGCATTAGTTGAATTAGCGATCGCGATCGGCGAAAAACCCATTCAGTAATAATTCCAACTTAAAAAATCACAATTTCCCTAATATGACTACCACAGCAATAATTGATGAATTAGCATTACTCGCTGCTAAACTACGCAATATTACTGTCCAAGTGCGTAGCGGTTCTTTAGGAAGCGGTTCCGGTGTTATCTGGCAACCTGACGGCTTAATCATTACTAACGCCCATGTCGCAACTAGCAACAAGACAACTGTCGAATTGTCAGATGGACGCATATTTGATGCAGTGCGGACACACTTTGATCCACAGCAAGATTTAGCAGCTTTGAAAATTGCCGCCACTGACTTAAATGCTGCAACTATTGGTGATGCAGATGCGCTGCGAGTAGGTGAATTAGTCTTAGCAGTGGGTAATCCATTTGGTGACAGTGGGGCAGTCATAACCGGGATTATCCACACAAATAATCAGCGTTTGGTAATGGCTGATATTCAACTGTATCCTGGCAATTCTGGCGGTCCACTTGCCGATTGTCTCGGTCGGGTTGTCGGAATTAATACCATGATTGCCAACGGTTTGGCTGTGGCAATATCAAGCTCAACTGTAAAGCGTTTTTTGCATGGAAATCGTCGCCAGCTGGGGGTGACTTTACAACCTGTACTGGTAAAACGCAGCTTGGGCTTATTAATTTTGTCAGTGCATTCTGGAAGTGTTGCTGAAGCTGCTGGTTTGCAAGTTGGTGATGTGTTGATTGGGGTGTCGGGGCGATCGTTCTCTCAACCGAATGATTTAAGCAATTATCTCAATCAAAGCGATAGCAAATCACTACCGTTACAAGTTCTGCGTGGTGGACAACAATTTGTTTTTTATGCTGTGTTGCAAGATGGGAAAACTGCTGTGGAGGCGACATGATTCGGGTGATGGTAGTTGCTGCTTCCCCCGTAGTGAGGGCAGGTTTGTCGGCAGTGCTGACAAGCAATCCTAAACTGACGGTAGTAGGTAGTGCATCTGATTTGGATGCACTCTTAAGGGAAGTGCAATTACAACCTGATGTGGTGCTGTTAGATTTGAGCGGCAATCTTCAACAATCAGTATGGGAAAAATTGCTTTTGATGCAAGAGGAGCAATACCCATTACCAATTCTCGCTCTGGCTGACGAACTTGACAGCATCAACTTAGAGGTGGCGTTGCGTTCTGGTGTACGGGGCATTTTACCAGATACCAGCACCGAGTCAGAGATTATGGCGGCTGTGGAGGCGATCGCTTTTAATCTAATTGTTCTCCACCCCGATGCTGTTGAGTTACTTCCTCTTAAAGAATCGATGCTCCCAAAAGAAGCGCTCACAGCCATACAAACATTGACACCACGCGAGATAGAGGTTTTAGAAATGCTCGGTTCTGGGTTAGGGAATAAAGTGATCGCCAAGCGTTTGCATATCTCCGATCACACCGTTAAGTTTCATGTCTCATCCATATTTGGGAAGCTTGGGGTTTCGTCCCGCACCGAAGCTGTAACTGTTGGTGTACGACTGGGTTTGATTATGCTTTAACTATCACGTCTCTGGCAGATTTGCCCCACCTGCCTTGGACGCAGCAGGCAAACAAATTCCCTTAGCTTCACCACTTCTTAAAAATTACATACGAGCTATATAATCTAGCTATGACAAGCAACCGTTTATATCACATTGGCTTTGGGCAAGATGATTTGGGTTCAGAGCCACCTTGTATAGCTTTATTATCTGGCGATCCGGAACGCGCTCGCTTAATCGCTCAAAGTTATTTGCAGGATGTGCGTTTGTTGTCGGAAAATCGCGGACTCAATAGTTATGTAGGATATTTGCCAAATAATCGCCCCGTTTTATCTGCTACTAGTGGTATGGGTGCGCCTTCTCTGAGTATTGTGGTAAATGAGTTGGTGCAAGTAGGAATTCGGCAAATTATTCGTATTGGTACTTGCGGTTCAATTCAACCTTATGTAACTATCGGTAGTATCGTAATTAGCAGTGCGGCATTATGTCGGCAAGGTGCAGCAAATGATATTGCACCTGTGGAGTATCCAGCAGCAGCCGATCCGTTTCTTACGGTAGCGTTGGTTAATGCTGCACGCAAATTGAAGATTTCGCATTACATGGGGATTACGGCATCGGTAGATACTTTCTATGAAGGACAGGAACGCACTGATTCCGCAAATCCTCATTTAATGCGATCGCTTGATGGCATCACCGAAGAATATCGGCGTTTAAATGTCTTGAATTATGAAATGGAATGCGGTACGCTGTTCAAGATGGCGGGAGTATATCAATTTGCAGCTGCTGCTGTTTGTGGTGTAGTTGCCCAGCGTACTAAAAGCGAAAATGTAATTTTGGAACAAAAAGATACTGCCGTCAAGAATGCGATCGCTGTTGCAGTACATGCGGCAGAAACTTTGGGTTAAGAGAATCGGCGTTGCTGAATTGAAGTATGAAACTTAAAAATCAAGCATCTTAAAGCCTTACTCTCTGCGACTGGAGCGGACGCCACTTGCTACAACGGGGGGAACCCCAACGCCAGATGCCTCAAACTCCTCCACCCCCGCACGGGACTGGCTCCGCAACGCAGTAGCTCCTCTGCGTGAAACAAATTCATATCCGAATTCAGCAACGCCAGAAAATCGTATCAGCTAGAAAATGAATAGACTCTGGTAGGGAAAGGTGCATGTTTTTTCTTAACCTTTCGCCTTTTCCCACTATTGAATAGGTGTTCTCGCAATCAGTTGGTTGGCTATCTGCTGCGCTTGGTTAATGGGAATAGCAAATCCCAATCCTTGAGCACCTTGAATAATAGCAGTATTGATGCCGATGACTTGCCCTTGTTGGTTTAATAGTGGTCCCCCGGAATTACCTGGATTAATGGCAGCATCGGTCTGAATAAAGTTAACTCGCCTACCTGCTGCGGAAATTATACCACCAGAGCGACCTGTTCCACTAATAATGCCGACTGTAACGGTGTTGTCTAAACCTAAAGGATTACCGATCGCGATCGCCCATTCTCCTGGTTTTAACTGATCGGAATTACCGATGCTGATGGCAGGTAGATTGTTAGCTTCGATTTTAACTACTGCTACATCAGTTTGTCTATCTTGCCCCAAGACTCGACCGGTGAAGTTACGACCATCTTTTAAAGTTACTCTTACTGTGTCGGCTCCACCAAGAACGTGAGCGTTTGTCAAAATTAAACCGTTGGATCTAATTATAAAGCCCGAACCTGTTCCCCGTACCCGCCTACCAGAACTCGAATATCGGCTTGAGACAGTTCGCGTTGAGTCAATCCGCACCACTGCTGAACCAGTTTTTTCGACAGCAGCGGCAATAAAGTTAGTATCTGTGTTGCCGATGGTTGGCAACTGAGCGATTGGCTGTTGAGATGGTACTGCATTTGTGGGTACAATTTGTGCTGCGAAAACAGCTGCTACTGCACCAATAGAAACTAAAGACAAATTATTTAGAGATTTTTTCAATGAGAAGTTAGCAGACATTGTATTCTAGGTTTGAAGATGAATTTAAATACAAACATTGAAGACCTGCGTCCGTTTTCCTCACCCACAAATTAGCCAGACTTGAGCAATCGCTTGACCATATCCAACCCTACTTGAGTAGTTTGCTCAAGCAGTTTTGGATCTACTGTTTTATCATTCGGTGTGTGATAATTTCGCTCTGAACCTCGATAGAAAAAGAGGACTGGCACACCTTTATCGGCAAATGATGCATGATCGCTGCCACTCATTGAGCCAAAAGTTTTAACTTGAGGCAAAGAGGTTTGAACTAATGAAGTTAATGACGATGTACCGCCAATACCAAGTTGGTTATTAACGCCTACCATGTCAAAGTTCATCATACCTTTTAGGGCTGAGAGAAACTGCGGTTGTGCTGCGTTGACAAAAGCCCGTGAGCCATGTAAACCGTCTTCTTCACCATCGAAGGCAACGAACCAAACCTGACCCGCAAGAGGTGTACTAGATAAATTACGAGCGATCGCTAACACAACCGCTGTCCCGGAAGCGTTATCATTTGCTCCTGGTGAACCCGCTACTGAGTCGTAATGTCCGCCCAGTATCATTTTTGGCTGAGTCACACCTGGAAGATGAGCAATGACGTTGCGTCCAGTAACAACTTGCCGTTGAGCATTGACATTTAAGTTAACTTGTGTATTTTGTGTTCGCGCAATTAAAGCATTACCTTTTTCAGCCGAAAGCCCTAATACAGGAAGCTTTGCCCCACCACCCACCGAACCATTAGATAAATCCCCCGGTTGATTGTTGACAATTACTAAACCAACAGCTCCGGCAGCTGCGGCATTTTCAGCTTTTTGAGAAAAGCGAATTTCACCGCGTTTGACAATAGCGATCGCTCCCTTGACATTGACTGAGGCAAAATCAGCGCTTCGTCCAACATTGGGAACTACAACCAACGGTGCATTTAATTTGCCAGGAATTGAACCATTCAGCGCTTGCCCTTCAATTGTCACATTATCGACAATCAGGTTTGAACCTAAATCTACAAACTTTTGATATGTAAAAGTCTGAACTTCAGTGATGTAACCCGCTTTGCGGTATTGATCAATTAAGTAGTTGCTAGCTTTTTCCATAACTGGTGTACCAGCAACTCGCGGTCCCAGATTGACCAAATTTTGCACATCTACATAGGTAGAATTAGATTCAGCCTCAGAGGAAGCTCGAAGTTGAACAACTCCCTCAACGCGATTTGGTTGCATACAGGCTGTAGGCAGAGAAACCAAGACAGCCATCAGCCCAGCCTGTAACCAAGAATTTGCTTGGTTTTTCTTCAATTGAGCAATCACTTTTTATACTTCAAGTTTCACGGGAACGCTTTCTAAATTTTATTTGCCGCTTTTTGTTCTGACGGCTGCTATGTTGTATATTTTTTTTGTCACCTTCGGCAGCGAGGAAAGTTGCTATGCTAGCCGCAGTTACCGCAGCGTGTACGAACCCATTTTTGAGCATTGCTGTTATCTGTTGCTAAGTTTTTACCCAATCAAGCACTTTTTGTCTGTGTTGAGAAAATCACAGACTTCTCAGGTGTTCTTATTTCTTAGTGTGATGGGTAACTATGACAGAAAAATGTCAACGAATTGGAAATTGGGCATTGGGCATTGGGCATTGGGCAATGGGCAATGGGCAATGAGAATTAAGCATTGAGTAAAACGTTATTTGCATCCGGTAAGAGACTCTTTCCATGCCCATTGCCCGATGACGGCAGATGCTCCACTTGGGGAGACCCCTTGGCGCTAGCCTCTCCCTTTGGGAGAAGACCGCACTGCCTCCCCGATGCCCTATTACCCATTGGGTAATTCTATTTTAAATGTAGAACCTTGTCCAAACAGACTTTTTGCGGTGATTTGCCCTTTGTGTGCCTGTATAATTTGTTGAGCGATCGCCAATCCTAAGCCAAAGCCACCAGTTTGACGCGCTCGTGCGGTATCCACGCGATAAAATCTTTCAAAGATATGCGGTAAATCCTCGTCCGGGATGCCAATTCCGCTATCTTCTACTTGAATGATAACTCGATGCGATTGTGTGAACAGCCGTATTTGAATACTACCAGATAAAGTATACTTAAAGGCGTTAGTCAGCAAGTTGATGATCGCCTGTTTTAATAAATCTGCATCGGCTTTCACGTTCACGGGTTGCGGTGGTAGTTGAGCAGAGAAGTTGAGATTTTGTGCAATTGCTTGTTGTTGGTAGTTATCCAAAAGCGATCGCACTAATTCAACCAAGTCGATATTTTTTAACTTTGCAGAATCTAGCGATCCGTTATGACGAGAGAGAAACAGCAAATTACCAATCAGCGCACTCATTGATTTGGCAATTTCCACAATATTTTCTAAGCGAAAACGCAGTTCTGCTTCGTCAAATGGTGGCATTAATGCGACTTGGGCATTACTTAAAATCGCTGCTACAGGAGCGCGTAATTCATGGGAAGCATCAGCCGTAAAGCGTTGCAATTGCCCGTAAGCTCGACGCGTAGGTTGCATGGCAAGTCCCCCCAGAAACCAGCCAGTAATGCCAATTACACTTAAAGTTACTGGTACTCCTAGTGTCAAAAAAAACCGCCATTGATTGAAACTCTTTTGTACAGCAGACACAGAAGTTGCAGTTTGCAAATAGCCAATTGTCACCTTACCTTGTTTAACTGGCAATGTTAACTGCCGTAACGATTCTTTTTTTGCAGTTGCTTGGATAGTTTGATAACCAGGAGCAACGGTTAATATTTGGTCAGCATTAGCACCAGCAAATTCTACTAATTCTTTGTTGGCATTGTACCACCGGACATATACAAGTTCGCTGTTGAGCGGCGATAGTTGATTGCTTAAAACAGAAATATACTTTTGCTTAACCTGTGCATTTGCAGCGATCGCTTTGGTTTTGGCAAACAGTGCTTCATCAAAAGCCTGAAGTTGCTCTTTAGCTGCAAGATAATAGCCTACTCCAGCGAAAACAATGAGAATGCTCCCCATTGAGACAGCGAACAAATTAGCCAGGTTACGACGACTGCGATTAAACATTGTTTTCCGGAACGTTCAAGCGGTATCCCATACCGTAAACTGTTTCTAACCAATCTTTGGCGCCAACTGTCTGCAACCGTTGTCGCAGTCTGCGTACTAATGTTGTGACAGCGTTGCTTTCAGGTTCTGTTCCCCATCCCCAAAGCGATTGTTCAATTTGATTGTGAGATAAAACTTGACGGGGATGACGCATCATGTATTCCATAAGTTGAAATTCTCGACCAGAAAGTTGAACTGTTATTTGATGGCGTTCTATAGTTAGGTTGGTAAGGTGGAGATGTAAAGAAGCCAAACTAAGTGTATCTCCTACCCATTGTGGCGATCGCCTTCCTAATGCTCGTACTCTTGCCAAAAGTTCAATGATATCAATTGGTTTGACTAAATAATCGTCTGCACCAGCATCCAAACCGATAACTTTATCTGAGGTGGTATCTTTCGCGGTGAGCATCAACACTGGTGCGGTTTTTCCCATTCGTCGATATTCCTGACAAAGCTTAATCCCGCTTACTTGAGGCAACATCCAGTCTAAAATTAACAAGTCATAATCTTTTTGAGATATCAGCCATTGAGCGGTTTCTCCATCTTCAATTGCATCAACAATGTGCCCTGCTTTAATCAGCGCAGCACGCAATGGCTCTAATTGGGCTGGGTCATCTTCTACCAGTAAAATCAACATAAGTAGGTTGGGCAATGGGCAATGGGCAATGGGCAATGGGCATTGGGCAATGGGCAATTTTGTTGAGGGGGAAAGAAACTCATGGTAAAAAAGAAGAAATATTTCTTCCTTTGCTCCCTCATCTCCTCCTCTCCCCATTCCCCAGTCCCTAATCCCTAGTCCCTTTATGCTACAAGCCAGATGGTTTCAAATATTGCGTGCTTTAGGATTGGAGTTTTGGCTTCTCTTACCTTTGTTGGGGTTTGCTTTTTGGGCAGCAAGTGGATTTGTTACGGATAAATTGTTGAATCGTTGTTTGAAAACAGATAAATACTTGCTAGCTGATATTCAATTGGCAAAAAAAGCTCCAAAAACTCCATTGTCAATTCAGGCGAAAATTAACAAAATTCAAGGCTTTTCTACGGTTACAGTTAAGACGGCAAACTCAACTTTAAAAGAATTAAAATTTGAGTTTACCTTTACAGAGTTGATTCAGGTGGAAATGGCTATTAGCCAAGAGTTAAGATTGTCTCACGAAGATGTGAAGAGGTTGATACACTATCAAATTATTGAGAAAAAGATGTAGTCAGCACAAAGCGTGCTGACTACGAAAATTCAAGCTATATGATGTCGTTCGTGAATTGGTTCGTTGCGGTTTCTTAAAAAGCCTCCAGAACGTTTTGCGAGAACTGTTTGAATTTCGGCAATGATTGATAGTGCTATTTCTTCGGGTGTATCTGCTCCTACATCGATACCAACTGGAGCATACAATTTTTGTAATTGTTGTTTGCTATAAGTTATTTTTTCTGCATCTAAATCTTGAAGTAGTTTTTCTGTGCGCTTCTTGGGACCTAAAATACCCAAGTAGCGTGCGGGTGATGGTAAGAGCGTTTTCAAAATTTCTAAATCGTCGAGGTAATTGTGTGTCATCACCACAGCAATGGTGTTTTCATCTATAAATACTTCTTTGTGGACAATTTCGCGACGGGTAAGAATCACCTTGTCAGCGATCGCTAATCTTAAGGGTGTTGCTTCATGCGATCGGCAATCAACTACGGTGACATCCCAGCCTAATGCTTTGGCAAAATTAGCTACAGGTACGGCATCACGTCCTGCACCATATATAATCAGTGGTGTTGGTGGTTGGATGACTTCGATTAAAACTTCTATGCTGCCTGATAATTGGTATTTTTTGACTGTTGTTTGTTGATTCTCAAGAGCAGCTTGAGCATCTTTGATAATAACTTTTGTTAAATTCGCTTCTTCAATATCAGTTATTACACTATTGTCATGATTAAGAATTAGGCGTGAGCCGACTTTGACATTAAGCGCATTTTCTACACTGAAAACGGTAGCGATAACGCCGCGCTGTTGATTATTTAAGCACTGAGCAATAAATGCGATCGCATTAACTTTGCTTTCCACATCCAAGCGTTCAATAAATACTTGCACAACGCCATTGCAACCTAATCCAAATCCCCAAACAATATCTTCATCAGCAGTGTTATCGTAGGTAACAACAATCGGTTCGCCTAAATGCATAGAAAAACGAGTATGTTGGAAGACATCATTTTCTAGACAACCACCGCTAATTGCTCCTACTATTTTTCCTGTATTTGTCATCAACATTTTCGCACCCGGACGGCGATACGTTGAGCCTTTAGTGTTGACTACAGTCGCCAAGTATGAAGTTTCACCGCTTTTTTGGCTGTCGTCAAAGGCTTTGAGAATTGCTTGTAACTCGTTCATACTGAGTTTTGCTCAAATATGTAATTTGTTTGTCGGGTTCTTAGCTGTAACGAGGCTTTAATACTCATGAATGAGCCTTTAATACTCATTAATAATGAACCGCACTCCTACACAAAGAAGACTTACCCCATAGTGGAACCAGTTGTAAGAGCGTAAGGTGCGATTGAGAAGGGTAGAAATAAGAGTTTGAGAGATTTTTTGCGTAAGTTTTGACAAAGAAGCATTAAATAGTCAATTATTCACCTTAGCAGAATTATCTGCCGGATAAGTCAGACTCCAGTTATATTTATCATTAAGTTGGAAATACAAACCTTGGAAAATTAATCGCAAAGCCAGCCGAGTTCTAATGTAATCTCTAATTAAATGCGTTCCCGGTTCCGCAAGGATGTCATCATAGTATTGACTATTGCCAAAAGGCTTTTCGCAGAAACTGCCAACATGTTTAACTGTTAAAATAAAAAATGGCGCTTCCTTGTATTTGTCTGGAACCACGAATATAGCATATACATGGTGTTCGCCAAGCCACGGTTCAACAATGACTTTGCTAGCATGTACTTGGAATTTTGGGGTTTTTGATGTCAAAAAAGGTTCAGCATTGCAAGTAGTATCCTTCAATGGCATCCACGCTATAATAAGACTTAAGGAAACTAGAGAAATTATAATATAAGTTACAAAGCGACGCATAAATTGAATAGAAGTATTTGTGAAATAATTATCACAATTTATATAAAACTCGTTTTAAACATAGATAATCGCAAAGGTTTCCGCATTCGCTATTAGACGTTACCGCTGGGTAGGTTCGCTGAGTTTTTGGCTAAATTATATCAAATACAAAATAAAATTGCTGTCGTCAGTACAAGCTTTTAATTGACTACAACTTGATAACTATTTGTGTTTTCTTTCCAGGTAGAACTGAAAAGACTTGCTCTTTTGTTTTATTTTGAGCATTAACATTCAAGCGATATTTTCCAAAAAAAGCGCGAACTCTCACTTCCCCTGCTTTGTTTGTGACACTATTAATTTTAGTCCACCAGTTATTATAAACTAAGTCTTGATAAGCTTGAGCAGCGGGTAATAATTGCCAATCTTTAGTATATAAAGCAGCTTTCGGTTCCCAGTGCGCTTGTTGCCAGAAACCCCACATTAAGATACCTTGGACAGATGGATGGGCAAAAGCAACTCGATAAACATCTTTTAAAATTCGAGCTTTTTCTTCTTCAGTGTCAGCGACAACATCAAATTCGGTAATTTTAATTGGTAACTTAAATTGAGCTAAAGTATCCAAAGTTTGCTGTACTCTTTGGGGAGAAATTTTTTCGCGAATATGTCCTTGAATACCAATACCACCAATTAAAACACCACGCTTTCTTAAAGAGCGAATTTGCTTAACGTATCTGTTAAGTTCTTTACCATTAAGAATATTATAATCATTGACATATAAACGAGCAGAAGGATCTGCTTGGTGACACCAACGAAATATGCTATCTACAATGCTTTCCCCCAATCTTTTTTGGTAAAAATCACCGTGAAGCATCTCATTAACAACATCATACTCAGATATTTGCCCGCGATAGCGACGACAAACATCAAGACTTCTCTTTTGAATAACTTGCTTAAGTTCTCGATTATTTAAAGATTTCACCCAATCTTGATTATATTTTTCCACAGCCCAAAAAAGTGCGTGTCCGCGCATTTTGATATCATTATCTCGACTCCATTTAAGAATGCGATCGGCATCAGCGTAACTAATTTGACCTTGATTTGGCTCAGTTGCGTACCATTTCAAAGCATTTTCATGGACAGTAGTGTTAAAAAGTTGTTTTACTAATCCCAAATACTTATCTTTGTCTTGTTGGTTTACTTTATCACTAAACATTTCTGTACTTAAAGCTGTACCAAACTCAAAATGATGTTTAGTTTGTTGTAAATTAACAACTGCACCAACAATTGGTTGTTCCTTTTGGTTGACTACTTTAATAATCAAATTGCCTTTACGTAACTGACGAATATTTTCATCAACCTGCGCTAACTTCTGAGCAGATGTTGGAAATAAAGATGTAAAACTAAATATAGAAATAGCTGAGATTATGAGAAAAATCAACCACTTTAATTGAGATTGGGATAAGCTAAACATCGTTCGCAATTTTCAGCATCAAAAAATACAGCAAAATTTAAAATTCAGAAGTCATAATTTAGATAACTATTGACTTCTGAATAACCAAAATAAACTATTAATCGTACTTAGTTAATGCTGGTCTTAACTTCAGGAAAACTGATAACATAGCGAATAAGGAATCAAGACCGCCAGATTTCTTACTGTGTTTCCACCAGTTCATCTTTGTATAAAGCAGCGTTACCAAATGCCGACTTTGCTCTACAGTAACATTAGTGAATTTGACAGCAATACTACTGTAGTTACCTTGGTGATGGGAGCGGACAATTTCAGCTTCCAGTAAAAATCCATGTTCTACAAATTCGATGATAACAGACTCATCTTTTGTGGGGATGTCTTGTGTTGTCAAATTAATTTGAGCGCCACTATCTGAGATATCATGGGTATGACCCCAGTAAGTAAAGTGCTTGGTTGTCAGCTTGCAGGTGGTGCGGAGAGGAAAGCGATCGCAAACACGTCGCACCGGTTGATCGATTGCTGAAAGTACCGCCAAACTCATCAACACACCATTATAAATTAGCCAGAAAAACATCACCCCAGCGCCCATAGGTAGCGTCAGCCACCTTCCTTGAAAATACCCCACGAGATACACACAAATGATTACCACCGTTAGCGTTATTAACACTAATAATGGCAAATTGTGAGGCAAATTGTAGTTTTTACTTTCAGCTTTTACACCTTTACGAGTCACCTTGCTAGCTTTGCCAAAAGGACTGCGTAATACTAACCAAATACGCTGCAAAGCGGGAAAACAAAATCTCGTTTCATAAACTTCGTACCAAAACAAAGACAAACGATAGTTTAAAACCCATCCAAAAGATACTATTTGCAATAACATGAAAGGAGCAAAATAAAAGATAACCTCAGGAAGAGAACCAAGGTAAGGAGAAACACCTAGATATGCGCTAAGTAAAGGACTGATAAGAAGAATAAAGCGCATTACCGGATTCAAGCAAGATAGTAACTGTGAGAATGCATAGGTTTTCTGTAACCAATTTAGTTTAGACCACATTGGTACTTCATCACCACAATAATATATCTGCATGTTTCCCTGAAGCCATCGCAACCGCTGATCGATAAAATCAGCATAGGTACGTGTTGACTCTCCCATACTCAGCATTTCGTTTAAATAAACCAAACGAAAATTATTCGTGAGCATCAAAACAGATGTTTGAAAATCTTCAACACAGCAGCGAGTGTAATAACCTCCAACAGCTTCTAAATCCTTTCGTCGCACTACATAAGAAGTTCCACAACAAACTACACTATTCACAACATCTCGATTTGATTGCAAATGTCCGTAAAAGTGTTCTAAATCATTTGGTAAGAAGTGGTCTAAACCTAAGTTGCGTGCATGATAATCAGGATTGTAGAAGTTTTGTTGAGTTTGAACTAAGCTAATCTTTTGCGACTTAAAAAATCCGACAGTTCTCGTTAAGAAATTCTGGAAGGGAACAAAGTCCGCATCCATAATTGTAATTAATTCTCCTTGAGTGTAGCGCAAAGCATTATTGAGATTACCGGCTTTAGCGTGAGTATTATCTGGACGAGTGATATATTCACATCTCAATTCTTCAGCCAAAGCCTTAATAAAAGGACGGCGAGTATCATCTAAAATGTAAATAGTTTTATTAGGATACTCCATAGCTTGACAGCCAATTACTGTGCGTCGCACAATATATTCTGGCTCATTGTAAGTAGGTACAAAAACATCAACTGACGGTAAATATCGACCAGATAGCACATCTTGAGAGTAGATATTAGCTTGAGCGCTACGTTGGCGATCGCTTGACCAAATTGACTGAAATATGTACAAGAAAAATGAGATAAAACAAATTACTTCATTAACGTACAAAAAAATGCTAAATGTTGTACTAGCCCAGTGAGATAAATTCAATGTAGCTATTGTTCGCCAAATTAGGTAGCGTACAGCTAAGACAGCGAGAACTGAATTAACAAATAAACGAGTTAAATTTGTACTGGGAATGAAGCGTAATAAAATACAGAAAAAACCCACTCCAATTACAGGCAAGAAGATAAAATAATCATCTCCTGGTAATTGTAAAAACTTGGGTAAATTACGAATAATGGAAGGATTAACTTCATTTATCGGAAATAAAGTTGGTCCTGTGCTACTCCAACTCTGAAAAAACACTGTAGCGAGAAACACCAAAAAGCTGCAAACGAATAATTTCCAAACCCAAGGAGAAATTATTTTCTGAGTTGTGACTTTAGGAAATGATTTCTGTTGCCGACCCATAAAAGCAAGGAGGATGATAGTTTATTTGTTGTTCAAAGTTGATTTCACTTGACTTGAAAAGTGACTCTACCTGTGAATCCCACATAGCAGAAGTTGGAATTATCGGTTTGTGTGCCCGGACTCAAATCGACGCGCACCTGAGTATTACGAGGCAAATTTGCACTAATTGGTATAGCAACTTCTTCTCCTGCTGTTAAGCGTCCAATACCCGATCGCACTAAACTTATTTTTCCTTGTAATTCTTGAGAACTAGCACCGTAAAGCTTTATAGTTGCTGGTGTTCCGGGTTTGAGACTTTGCAATGCTTCCTCATCTACAAGCACATCCACCCAACGTCTATTACAATCGAGAACCTGCCCTATAGATTCTCCTTGCTGCATATATTTGCCTTGTTGCGCGTTCATTTGCCAGATAAGTCCATTAATCGGAGCTTTTACAACTATCGTCTGCTGTCGCTTCATATCTGCTTGAGCTTGCTTCAATTCTGCGTTAGCATTTGTAACGCTTTGCTGAAGCGCTTGTACCTCGTGACGCTGATCGGCAATTTGTAAATCGAGTTCTTGCAAACGAATATTTGGATCGTAGTTACTAGCAGTTCTATCGAGAGATAACCTCAGTCGAGCAGCGTTTTTATTTGTCTGAGATGCTTCTAAACGCGCTTGCATACTTTGCACTTCCGCTTTTCGTTGCTGCATTTCTAAAGTAGCTGTATCTAAACTAGCTTGTGGCATTGCTCCTTGAGTTAACAAAAATTTGCTGCGTTGATAATTAAGTTGAGCTTGCCGATAACGTGTTTGCGCTGCGATTAAATCTGACTTGACTTGTTCTATAGATTGTTGTGCTTCTTCGGTTTCTAGCTGCGTTTGATTTTGCCTATCCTGTGCTACAAGCGAGTGCAGAATGACTAGTTGGTTCAATTTAGCTTCTGCACGTTGTAATTCTGCTTGCTGCTGCTTGATTTTGCTAGTAATTTCTTGAGTTTGCAGTTTACTTACCCGGTCATTTTTCAGAATAGCGATCGCTTTGTCAGTCGAAGTGACACTTCCAGTCTTTACAGATTCAGAAGAAATTATTCCTTCCGAAGGTGTTTTCAAATCTATTAACACTCCATTGATCACTGCATCACGGCTAATTACAGCAGTAAACTTGGTCTTAATCAAACTAATCGACCAAGCAATTAAGCCAGCACTTGCCGCTATAATTAGCAGATTTGATAAAAGCGATCGCGTCGGTACTGACTGTAGTTGGTTCTTCTGCTTTTTTTGATATGTTTGCATGGTAGAAATGCAGCTATTCCTGGTAGATATTAATAAGTTTATACATCTATGTCAAATCATTTCAATTTTTTTACTAGATTTAAATCTCTCAAATCTGCTTTCAGTAAGTGTTTCCGACAATTTATATAGCAAATATCTCTTTTATTTTTTTTGTATAACAAAATACATTATACTGCTGTTTCGACTAGTACCTAAAGATAGAATTTACCCTAATAATCTAAAGTTGACTTAAATTTTGTTTCTCAGACTAACTATGATTAAATTAATTCGAGCAAGAAAAAACCATTAATTAGGTTACTCTGAGAAACAAAAGCTAACCTGGACTTTGAATTTGTAGCTTTTTTTGGAATAAAGCAATATAAAAAAGCAAATTATATCAAATCCGCCTAATTACTTATAATTCCTGCTTCACCTCACCCCAACCCTCTCCTTATCAAGGAGAAGGTGCCGGAGAAAGGGTGAGGTTTTTGGTTTTTTATTTATAAGTGTTCATCCGGATATATTACACATCCCGCTAGAGAGGTTACATCGAAACGTCTCTAGAAGGATTTGCAAATTTTTTCTCAATGTAGATTAAACAAATATGATATTAATATTCTGGTGAAAGTAAATGTTTTAGATATTCAACTATAAAAAAACACAGATACTTATCTGTGTTTCCCAATCATCAAGCGAGATTTTTGGTCTTTTTCTCTGCTGGTGATAAATTTATTTTCTATTTTATTTTTGTAAAAGCAAAAGAAACAACGCCCATTTTATGTGCATAATACTGATGCAAGCTCGACCGGACGAGATAAATACGGGCAATGTCCCCCAGGTAATTCTATCGCATCAACTCCCAAGCGTTTGCGTGCAGCATAACGCGACCATGCAGGGGAAATTATCCGGTCATCGGTGCAGACAATATACGCGCACTCCACATCAGGGAAAGCTTGTAGGGGAGTGACCTCAAAAGCATATGCCATTGATTTCTGCTGACGCATTTTCGAGACTGCCCAACGTGCTACCTCTGGCTTATAGTCGTGAAAGAAAAGCTCCATTGCAGCTGCTTCGTCTTCTGAAACATTTTTTCCTAAAGAACCAGGTTCGAACATATCAGGTTCATCACGGAACGTTTCTAACTTACTCTCTTCTGGCGGAGCGTAGCCTGCTGGCTTCAGCATATCAGGTATGTCTTCATAAAACTGATCGAGCGTACTAGTTCCGGGGTATGGAATCAGCGCAGCGAGAAACACAAGCTTACGCACAGGACACTTGCTAGCGACAATGGGGATAACAGTACCAGCCATTGAGTGACCAACTAAGATAATATCGTCTTCGTCTTTGGGAAGTGATCGCAGCACTGCATCAGCAAAGTCAGACAAACTAGCAGATAAATCTTCAATTGGCAAATCCATCGTTACTGCTTTGTGTCCTCGTGCTTCCAGTTCGGGAATTAGCAGATCCCAACACCAGGCACCTTGACAACCGCCGTGAACTAAACAAAAAATACTCATAATGATTTTGGATTTTGGAGCGACTTGTATGGGCAGGTTTCCGGACTTGTGTAGACAAAAGACTCATAGTAGCTTTGCCAAAATTGCATCTTCAGTCGCATAATCTAGCAACCAAGGTGCGGCAAACTTGTCGGGTTCTTGGGGTGGATGAGTGCGCTGCCAATCAATGGTTCGCTGTAGCGCTTCTTCTGGGGATATAATTTCGCTGTATCCCAACTCTTGGCGGATGCGTGTTGAGTCTATAAACCAGTCTTGGACTGTATTAACTGGCAATTTCCAATCTGTTGGTAATTTTTCTGGCGGTACAGTAACGACTTTGCCCTCCCATCCTACTACTTCGCCAACTTTGGTAATGCGTTCCGCTTCGGAAAGGACTTGTGTATCAGCAACGTGATATATGCGATCGCTTGCTCGTTCATTAGTGACTGCTAAGGCGATCGCATACCCCACATTCTCCACATATCCATAACAACCACGCCACCCAGCAAGACTCTCCTCCAAGACAATCCCCTGGCGATTCTCATCCATCCGTTGCAAGTAGGGAAACAAACGATTTAGCGGGTCATTTTCACCATAGACCATTGGCAATCGTACAATTGTCCCAGGTAAATCGGGGTCTGACATCACCACTTTTTCCACCAGAATTTTTTCGTAATCATCATCTATGCGCTCAAGAGGCTTTTCAGATTTATTTCTAAAAGGATAAAGTGAGGAGCGCAGAGGGGAATCTTCAGTAATTGGGAGGGGAATAACATCAGATTCTCTGCCTAAAATTACCCCATAGGCACGATACACATCCATGCTGCTGATAGCGACGATACGCTGAGTAATACCCTTAAACGTTTTCATCAGCATCAGTGCATCATTTTCAGTATAGGGAAACATATCCAACACTACTTGTGGCGAAATCTCTGCAAACTTGCTTTTGAAGTCAGTAATTTGAGTGCGATCGCCTAAAATTTCCTGCACATTTAGAGGTAATTCAACTGTAGTTTTTACTCGATGAAATACAGTCACTTCATGACCCATTTTGCTGAGTTGACCCACTACAGGAAGACCAATAAATTTAGTGCCACCAATCACTAATATTTTCATTTTTTACATCCTTTTTAGTCAGCGCTTCAGCGCTCCTTAATAACTATGTTTTATTAATAATGCTGTCAATTAAACCGTAAATGAGTGCTTCTTCCGCACTCATAAAAAAGTCACGTTCCGAATCACTATCAATTCGCTCTTTGGATTGACCAGTATTTGTCGCAAATATCCGATTAATTGATTCTCTCAGATAGAGAATTTCTTTCGCCGCTACTTCAATATCAGTTGCTTTTCCTTCACTGCTTCCTGATAATTGACGAATCGTAATTCTCGCATTTGGCAAAGCTAATCTTTTGCCCTTAGTTCCTGAGGAAAGCAAGAATGCTCCCATTGCAGCAGCATTACCAAGGCAAACCGTACATACATCTGCGCGAATTTGGCTCATCGTATCATAAACAGCCATCGCCGCCGTTATTGAACCTCCAGAACTGTTAATATATAAAGTTATATCTTTTTCTGGATCTTCCGCATCAAGAAACAGCATTTGGGCAATTATTAGGTTAGCTGTTTCCTCTGTTAGTTCGCCTTTAATAAAGATAATTCGCTCTGCCAGCAAACGCGAATAAATATCAAAGCTGCTTTCTCTATCTTTTGTCGAAATTACAGTTGCCAAACCAAGTTGATAAGGAAGGTTCATATTGACTAACTCCAAAAATTAGAAAATTTACAACTTATCAAAAACTCCCATTTATCCCAAACGGATTGTGATGATTTCTACATCTGTAATTGCTTTGTGGGGACCATTCTTAGCATTGGCAGGTGTAAACCAAAATATTCCTGGTTTACATTCACGTCCACCCGTCTCGATGGTTCCTTGAAGCACATATACATATTCATCGCAGGGATGCTGGTGAACCGGAATCATAGTACCTGCGCTCATGCGAAGCCGATGAATTGAACCTTGGGAAACTGGTTCAGCTAGTGGCAGAATTTGTGTCCCTGGAAATTGCTGCATATCAAGCCACTGTAAAGTTTCAGTGTCAATAAAACTCTGTTTCGTCATGTTTAATTTTTTGATTTATTGAAACTTATCTGACCAAAGCTTGTAATGCTTCCAAGCTTCTGTTGTATCTACCTCTGGCATATGTTTTTCTACCAAAGCAAATGTTTCCTCAATTAATTCACCGAGGTTTTTCACTGCCGTTTGGGGTTCTTCTCGGAAAATCTGCTTGAGACGAAATGAGAGATTATTGGGTGCGATCGCCATTTTTTTAATGAACTTATCCATGCCTTTAAATGGCACATAATTTACAGGATGATAGAAGCGATTTAATCCCAACAAAACCCCGATCATGTTCTTCACTGTTTGCAAGACTTCATCTGTTAAAAACAATATATCATCCCGCTTAAATCCGTAGTTATTTACAAACCATACCCCACGAAAATGCAAATGCTTTTTCACCATTTGTTGGGCTAATTTATCGGGATAATTCGCTATTTTAGCCTTCCATTGTTCAATCAGTTCCCCACCGTGCAACGGTTGCATATCAAGAATGCCAGCCATCACATTCAGCATGGGATTGTCTGGGTCGCATTGCTCTAGCACCATGTCCATGTCACGCTCGAAACACTCAATGGTGATATGACCAACATCGCACTTAACACCGTGGACAAAGTATTGCTCAACTACATATCCTACTTTGCGATCGCTGTCATTAATTCTATAGTCTGATGCTTGATTTTGTTCATACGCTATCTTTAATTCTTCGTCTGATGGTAGTTCTTTGTAATAAATGCTCATGTCAATATCCGAGTAAGCATCGGCTTGTCCACGAGCAACAGATCCACTAACTCCAATTGCCCTTACTTTCGGATTTGCTAAATAGATAGCCGCGTTTTTTTGTACCAATACAAGCAGTTTTTTACTGGTATCGTTCATACTTTTTCTTAATTCACAAGCTAGCTAACTTCAGAAGTAAGACTAAATAATATTTGCGGTAGTCTTTCATTTAGCTTGAAGTTCCAACCACCATCAAAAAAGCAATTGAGAATTATGCTATTTAATACCTCATATCTCCCAACAGGTATTGACTGAGATAAGTTAGTGCGATCGCTAGGCACTAATAGTGTCTGAGTTACTGTATTTGACTCGTACATAAATTGATGCCAAGTTTCAGCAGAATGCTGTGGCTGATCTAATTTGATAGTTTCATGCTGCAATACTTGATGTTTGAGTTGCAGTCGAGTTCCGCCATCAACAGGTGTCAACGTCCAAGTAACAATTGATGGCTGATGCATCAATTTGTCTTGCCAAGTGTAGGAAAGCCGCTTTGGTTCATCGAGTTCAATTACTTCGCAATTAATGCTTCCGTCTATTCCTGGTAGTGTCGAATGCTGAAATCGAAATTTGTGTCCGACACGCGGCTCAAAGTCGTTTTCCATTAGCCACGCTGCCAACGCTTTACGGTTAGTAATTACTTGCCAAACCCGCTGCGGGGGATAGGCGTAGAAAACCTCCATATTCAAGTTTGTGATCATGATTCCTCCTCCAAATAGTTGCCAAGGGCATTGAGTTTTTCTTGCCAGAAATGCTCGTAATGGGCAATCCAGTCAGATATCTGCTTTAGTGGTTCCGGGTTGAGCCGATACAAACGCTGTCGTCCTGCTTTTCGCATTTGGACTAAGCCAGCTTCACAAAGAATCTGCAAGTGCTGAGATATGGCTGGTAAGCTCATGGCAAATGGTTCAGCCAACTGTTTGACGGGTTGCTCACCGCTACGTAAGTGATCTAATAACGCTCGTCGGGTAGGATCGGCGATCGCCATAAATATATCCGCACTGGCAGCATGTCTACTCATACCGATTTTGAATTAGCGCTTTCCAAGCTTCCAGGTGTTTTCCTCGTTATTTAAGTATTCGCTTAAATATATATTAGTTAAGCATTCGCTTAAATGTCAAGTATGATTTTGCATCTCGTTGTAGTTAGCGCTTCAGCGCTGTTAGCGGAGCTTTCCCGTAGGGTAGCGCTGACTACGAAGTTATATTTAATATTTTGGGATTTAAGATGACAAACCCTACTATTGGCATCATCATCCTAGCTGCGGGTGCATCAACTCGCATGGGCAAACCAAAACAATTGTTACCGTATCAGGGGCGCAGCTTGCTTCGTCATATAACAGAAATAGCGATCGCCTCGAAAAACCAACCGATCATCGTTGTACTTGGGGCTAACAAAGAACTCATAAAACCGGAAATTTGTCAACTACCTGTGCAGATTGTAGAAAATCTTCAATGGGCTTCGGGGATGGGTTCTTCAATTCGGACTGGTATTGAAGCTGTAAATGCTTTGGGGCAAAATGTAGAAGCAGTAGTGATTACACTTTGCGATCAGCCTTTTGTTTCTCCTCAACTTATCAATCAACTTGTCGAAACATACCGTAGAAGTGATAAAGCGATCGTTGCTTGCGAATATGCAGACACATTAGGCGTACCAGCTTTATTTCACCATACTTTTTTCTCACAACTGATGACCCTTAAACAAGGAGAAGGTGCCAAGCAGATAATTGGCAAATACATCAACCAAGTTACTTCTGTTCCTTTCTTGCAAGGGCTGATTGATATTGACACACCCAATGATTACCAGCAATTACCGAAAAATTGGGTTTAAAGCCCCGTCGTTCTACGACGGCTTTTTAAACCTATGCTATAATTTTATCGTCTGCTTAAACGATAAGATGTTAATCTACGAGTCCAAATTAGAAGGAACCAAAAACCAGTATGAGCGGCTAGACAACGCCATTCGGACTGGTCTATTTGTGCGAAATT
>JAESFM010000103.1_pt1 | contig 39056 bp, 29 predicted proteins | sample 9266171 | NCBI WGS metagenome assembly JAESFM01 (sample SAMN14505069, study PRJNA617099) | algae metagenome | isolation source: Hassallia sp. WJT32-NPBG1 and co-occurring heterotrophs from well developed... | place: USA: Mojave Desert, Joshua Tree National Park, California | collected 2006-06-22 | reverse complement strand
GCAATCACAGCAAATGTGATTCTGCTTACCTCTTTTTCTTCCATTCTTACGGATATGGCACGACCCACAACGCGGACATTCCATCGAAATTTTACCTCAATTCATACCGCCATTATGCAACGCCCAATTTCGGAAGGAACCAACAGCAGAAAAGATAAACTGTTATCGCGCTCCTTAATCCCTACCTGGCTTTAATGTAGTGCTTAAAGTTACCCAGCAATGTTTCATCAAAGCTTCTCGCATTGTTTTTTCGTCGTTAAAAGTCGATGGCAAAAGCCGTCCTTCATAGACCAAGTTGACCTCGCTCTGCCCAAATGGCCAAGGAGATACTGTGATTTGATGATGATTATTTTTATTTTCTGTCAAGGTTAATTGAAGTGTGGTTGCACCATCAACCGTTGGCACTTGAGTTACCTCTTGTTTATCAGCAAATCCCTGACACAAAAGAATTGAGAGTGTATCCCACGTTGCTACTAGCTTTTGGTTGCGTTTGATAACCTCTGGTGTTGTATACTGCGTGTAGTATTCATCATGACTCAAGGTATCAATAAGTTTTTCTTGAAAGTCGTACTCGCGTTTTAAAAAGTCCTGTACGATTTGAATTGAATCGGCTGATTTTTGCCAGCTTGTGAACCTTTCATATAGCCCCGTACCGTGCATCGAAACAAGTAATGCTGCATACCTCCCCATCGGCATCGCCAGCTGTTTGGCACTTGACCAAATATCGACATGTACTTGTGTCGTCAGTTCCGTAAACTTATGTGGATAGCCAGTTTCTCGGTTTAAGGTTGGCGATTGTTCCCACGTTGCCCAGCCGATGTCGTGAATCTCTGCACCAAGACAAACTTGAACTCTTGGGGCAAATAACCCTAATTTTTCGTTGCCCCAAGCTTGCGCTAATTGACCCGCAAGCCAAGCGTGATGCGGTTGGGTAATGCAAAGTAGCCCTTGTTCTGTTAAACGATGCAGCATAACTTAAAAGCTGGACTGTTCCTAACATTGATTTTTCGCAGTCAAAAAAAATTGGCTAAACAAATCCGCCTTTAAAATAGTTGATATGGGGGCGATTTGCTGCCTGACATCAGCAAATATTTATTCTGATTTTTTTCCGTCACTCATGGCGATCACATTTCCCTAAGTTGTGCCATAATGTCACGAGTCAAAAGCCAATACCGTGCTTTTGACACCGCCAATCAGGGCACAAGTGCGATCGCGCTCATTAACCCACGCGATCCACAAGCAAGGGAAGAATATTGTCAGGGCATAGTGTCGTTTGAGCCAATACGGGCAATCAATATCAATTAAAACTTGGGCAAAAGTTGAAAAGAGCAAAAATTTATTCTGTAGCAGAGTTGGGAAGACATTTCGATGAACTTATTGAAGTTGGATAATCTTGAGAGCAAAATAACCTCTAATGCCGATAATCAGACGAATTTCGGTTTGACAGAAACGGCATACCCGCGCCCGCAGTTTCGGCGATCGCATTGGCAAAATCTAAACGGTCTGTGGAAGTTCGCATTTGATGACGAAGGCAAATGCATTCAACCCAGCGACATTAGTCAGTGGAAAGATTATATAGAAGTTCCCTTTGCTCCCGAATCTACCAAAAGTGGTATTGGGGACACAGGATTTCACGCAAATTGCTGGTACGAGCGGGAATTTGAAACGCCTCCAGGCGAGGGCAGGTTGCTACTGCACTTCGGTGCTGTAGACTATCGCGCTCGTGTCTGGGTAAATGGTCAATACATAGCTGAACATGAAGGTGGACATACCAATTTCACCCTCGATATTACCCATGTCTTGAATGACAGTGGAATAACGAAAGTGACAGTGTGGGCTTCTGACGATCCTCTCGACCTCGCCAAGCCTCGCGGTAAGCAAGATTGGCAACGGGAACCGCACAGTATTTGGTATCCTCGCACCACCGGTATTTGGCAAACTGTGTGGGTTGAGCGGGTGGGTGCGACTTATATAGATCACATCCGCTGGACTCCCGACTTCGAGCGGTGGGAAATTGGTTGTTATGCGGCTTTAGCCGGTGATGCTCCGGCTTCGGGCATACAAATAAAGATGAAACTGAGTGTAGGCGCTCGCCTGCTGGCGAGCGATACTTATGAAGTATTCAACGGCGAAGTTACCCGGCGCATTGCCTTTTCAGACCCCGGTATCGACGACTACCGGAACGAATTGCTGTGGAGTCCGGAAAAGCCAACGTTGATTGATGTGGAAATTGAACTTTGGCAGGGAAACCAACTACTAGATCATGTAGAAACTTATACGGCAATGCGGACTGTGAGCATCCAGCGCGATCGCTTTATGCTTAACGGTCGTCCCTACTATTTGCGGTTGGTTCTCGATCAAGGCTATTGGCATGATAGCCTCATGACCGCACCCGATGATGAAGCGTTGCGACGAGATGTAGAACTCGCCAAAGCAATGGGTTTCAACGGTGTCCGCAAGCACCAAAAAATTGAAGACCCCCGCTTTTTATATTGGGCAGACGTGTTAGGGCTGTTAGTATGGGAGGAAATGCCCAGTGCCTATCGCTTCTCGCCTAGAGCAGTTGAGCGCACCACCAAAGAGTGGACTGAAGTCATCAAACGTGATGTCAACCACCCATGTATTGTGGCTTGGGTGCCGTTTAATGAATCTTGGGGAGTTCCGAATCTGGTCGAAACCCAAGCTCACCGGAACTACGTTTTAGCAATGTATCACTTGACAAAGACGCTAGATCCGACTCGCCCAGTAATTGGTAACGATGGCTGGGAAAGTACAGATACTGACATTCTCGCTCTCCATGACTATGACACTAATGCGGAACACTTAGCTGCTCGCTATGGACCGGAAGTTAAGTTATCAGATTTATTTGATCGTAAGCGTCCCGGAGGGCGTATCTTGACATTAGACAACTATCCACATCAGGGACAGCCAATAATGCTGACCGAATTTGGGGGTATCGCCTATGCTCCTGATGACAAGCCTGATGCTAATAAAATTTGGGGATATGAGCGCTGCTGGAATATCTCCGAGCTAGAAATGAAATATACCGCTCTCCTGCAAAGTATTAATAGTATTGAGATATTCAGCGGCTTTTGTTATACGCAGTTCACCGATACCTTTCAAGAAGCTAACGGGTTGTTGTATAGCGATCGCACACCAAAATTTCCCATTGAGGCAATTCGCGCTGCAACCCTTTCAGGAGGTTTATGTACTCCCACAAGCTGTTAAAGCCAGATGGACGTCAACTGACATTATACAGTCGATACCCAATTTCGGATAATATCATAGCCACTAGCCCCAGCAATGAGCCAGTACAGGGAAATCCGCACCTACGCTGGCATCCGTTACGGGGCGAATGGGTTGCTTATGCGAGTCACCGTCAGGGGCGGACTTTCATGCCGCCTCCAGAGTATAACCCGCTAGCACCCACACTTAACCCTGAGTTTCCGACCGAACTACCTCAAGGTAAGTATGATGTGGCAGTGTTCGATAACCGCTTTGCGTCAATGGCGGTAAATGCACACGATCCGCCAGTGAGCATCGTGGAAACCTTACCTTCCAACGGTGCATGTGAGGTAGTGGTTTTTACCCAAAATCCCAACGCATTTCTAAGTTCTTTGGAACTGGATCACCTAGATTTGCTGTTGCAAGTGTGGGGCGATCGCACTCGCGTACTTGGAGAAAATCCGCAAATTCAGTACGTGCTACCCTTTGAAAATAAGGGCGTAGAAGTAGGTGTTACTTTGCACCATCCCCACGGGCAAATCTACGCTTATCCTTTTGTACCGCCAGTTCCAGCACGGATGTTGGAGCAACAGCGGCAATTTTACCAGCAACACCAGCGGGGTTTGCTAGAAGATTTGATTCAAAAGGAGATTGCAGACAATCAGCGGATTCTTTATCAGGATGACTATGCGATCGCATTCGTCCCGGTGTGCGCTCGTTACCCCTATGAAGTTTGGATTGCGCCAAAAGAGCCTGTTCCTACCTTCATGGAACTTACCCCCGAACAACGTCAGGGACTTGCCAAAGCTTTAAAAACTGTCACTCTCAAGTATGACGGTTTGTGGAATCGCCCGTTTCCTTACTTAATGGCTTGGTTCCAAGCACCGACAGATGGTGAAGCGCATCCCGAAGCGCATTTACACGCTCAGTTTTATCCCCCATATCGGACAAGCGAAAGGCTGAAGTATTTGGCGGGAACTGAACTTGCAGCGGGAATGTTTGCCAATGATGCTTTACCAGAGGAGAAGGCGAAAGAGTTGCAAGCAGTGGTGGTGAATCTGCAAACGCCAGTGCGGTTGTGATAACTCCATTCCAAGGCGTGTAAGCGATACACAAGAACGAATATAGAGTCCCACAGCGTAATCTAAGATTACGCTGTGGGACTTCTTGTCGGTCTAGTTGGCGATCGCAGGGGGGTAGTCTTACTTGGTATTGTAAATTACTCAAATAATCCTCTACATATTTTCTCCGCTTTGCTTGAGTCCTTCTCGCACCCGTGTACCGTATTCTGGATCGCATTGTGTCAAGTGCTCCACCATGCGCTCTTGAATATGCGCGTCGCACTTTTTGAGTGCTGACACAAGGTTGAGAATCAGGTCATCTCGCTCCCAGTCCTCAAAGGTACGATACCGCTCGCCAGCCTGCTGGTAATCGTTGGTTCGGCTGATTTTTTGACGAATAACTGGACCTTGCACATAAGGAGTGTGGTCTTTGCCAGATTTCGGCGCTTCTTTGAGTCCGCCAAGACTGCTTGGCTCGTAATTCACGTGAGGGTTCTCGCCTGCTTCGACTCCATCAACGCGGTAAGTCATCTGACCATCACGCTGATTGGTAGCAACAGGTGTTTTTGGCTGATTAATAGGTAGCTGAAGGTAATTAGAACCCACACGGTGACGTTGAGCATCTGAGTAAGAGAACGTCCGACCTTGAAGCAATTTGTCGTCTGAGAAATCAAGACCATCAACCAATACACCTGTACCAAAGGCGGCTTGTTCAACCTCAGCGAAATAGTTGACAGGATTTTTGTCGAGTATCACTCGTCCGACAGGCAGCAATGGGAATTGATCTGGCGACCAGATTTTTGTTGGATCTAATGGATCGAAATCGAGTTCAGGGTGTTCGTCATCCGAAATGATTTGCACACAAAATTCCCATTCAGGATACTCGCCTTGTTCGATCGCTTCGTACAAATCCTGCGTCGCATGGTTAAAATTCTTCGCCTGAATTTCCTCAGCTTGAGCTTGAGTGAGGCACTTGACCCCCTGCTTGGGTAAAAAGAAGTACTTGACAAGATGCCCAACACCATCAGCATTAACCCATTTGTAAGTGTTTACACCTGAGCCTTCCATGTGTCGGTAGGTGGCAGGAATTCCCCACGGACTGAACAGCCACGTGATCATGTGCATCGCCTCAGGCGTGTGGCTGATGAAATCAAAGATGCGGTTGGGGTCCTGACGGTTGGTTACTGGGTCTGGTTTGAAAGCGTGAACGAGATCGGGAAACTTGATGGGATCTCGAATAAAAAAGACTTTAAGGTTATTCCCGACCAAATCCCAATTGCCATCTTCGGTGTAAAACTTGATCGCAAACCCACGCGGATCGCGGAGTGTCTCTGGTGAATGACCTCCGTGAATGACACTTGAAAAACGAATAAATACAGGCGTGATTTTACCTTTTTCTTGGAAAAGCTTGGCGCGTGTATATTTGCTCACAGGTTCATCGCCAATGGTGCCATAAGCCTCAAAATAGCCATGAGCACCAGCTCCTCGCGCATGAACGACCCGCTCCGGGATGCGTTCGCGATCAAAGTGGCTGATCTTTTCCAGGAAGTTGTAGTTTTCAAGTACTGTCGGACCCCTGTCACCCACAGTTCGTGTATTCTGGTTATCAGATATTGGGTGACCTTGGCGGTTTGTCAGGATTTCCTCTTCGTTGCCTTCGTCCTTTTTTTGATTGTCTGTCATATGCATCGTACCTAAGACAAAAGTTGCCTCCTGCTAGCATGGCAGTCAGATAGCAGGGAAATTGGAGTGTTGATGTTCTAACTTTCCAGTTTTAGTCAAAATTTCTAGAGGTTTTCACCACCGATAGATAGATGAAATCTTAACTTTTGCCTGTAATCATGGCTACTTAACCTAAAGTTCAGCGGGAGTTTGAAAGCCACATAGTTTCAACTCGTGGATGAAAAACGACACGTGCAGATTTATCTGCAATCCAAATATCTGGGAACAAAACAGGCGCTTACTGTTCGAGATTAATCTGTTTTGAAGTTATTGGCTAGAATGGTGTGTCAATACGGGGGTCTAACACGTAAGAAATTGGTCAGCCTTAATACAACGATTACCCGTCTTGGAACATAGCTCAACAAAACGTTCGGCTTTGCCGTGTGCGAAAAACTCAGGCTGACCAATTTCTAGAGGACAATCCGTCGCCAGTTCAACCGGAAACGGAAAACTTTGAAAACAGCCAAAGACAGCATATTATGTCTACTTCTTCAGTCAGTGATTTTGACAAAATTAGTCCAACAGCACTTTTAGTTGCGTATGTTCGGCAATTTAGTGACATTGCTTATGCTAGAGAAATTGCCCAACTGACTCGTGCAGAGGAAATAGCGAGGCAGTTTGAGAGTCAGGGGCAGCAGCAACCTGTCGTTGTGGCAGCCCTGATTGAAGCACGATACAAAGCGATCGAACACGTTAGGGCGCAATTTTCGGGGACGCAAATCCTCGAACTTGCATCTGGTTTGCTGCCACGAGGCATGATTTTATCGCAAAATCCAGAAGTCATTTTCATTGAAAGTGATTTGCCGGACATGATTCAACAGAAACAGCGATTAGTTAAACAGATAGTAGGTTCACGCCCCAACTTACACTTTTTAGCGATTAATGCCACTGACAATCTGAATCCTCACGCCCTAAGCGATTATTTTCAGCAAGCCTTACCTGTGACTGTCTTGTGTGAAGGCTTGCTAATGTACCTGACGTTTCCTGAGAAGCAACAGGTATGCGCCAACGTGCGAGAGATTCTACAAACTTATGGCGGAGTATGGATTACCTCCGATTTCACCACAAAGGAAGCAAGACGGATGCTACAGAATGACTCAGCCCTGCGACAGGTAAATCAGAAAATTTCTACTTTAACGGAGCGACGATTAACGGACAAAGATTTTGAGGATCTTGACCATGCAAAACAATTCGCTCAAGCGCAAGGATTTCAGGTTGAAACCTTCAGTATGTTAGATGTGGTCAACCAATTGAAGTCTGTGTCTGCGCTAAAAATTAATCTAGATTATGCTAGAGAACTGCTTGCAGCAACACCCATCTTTGCGCTCACTCTTGCATAAGGTGCAGCAAACAATACGTAGAAGAGAACCCCGACATAATCGGGTCATCAATCAAGGACACTTCAACACAGTTATAATATGAATTCTTTGAATCAAGAAGTTTCCACCAAGCTAGAGTTAATCCGCCAAACCCTTGCTGAAACAGAGGCGCAAGGTTTGCGTCTACGCGGTACAGACTGGTTTGCTTGGGCGACTGCTGGCGCTTCTAACACCGTGCTGCTGACTGCTGAAACTGGAGTAGCAGAAGTGTTGGTGACGGCACAAGATGCTTGGATACTAACCGATGAAATTGAAGCGCAGCGTTTAAAGGACGAAGAACTGCCGGCTAATTTCCAACTGCACGTTAACCCTTGGGCTGATGCTGCTGCGCGTGAATCTTTTGTCCGTGATGCTACTGGTGGCGGGAAAATTTTAACTGATGTCTTCGACAACGCGAAGCGCGATCGCCCTCAAATAGAGAAGCCATTACCCCCATCTTTACAACATCATAAAAGAGTAATGATGCCAAGTGAGCTAGAGCGATATCGCCAAGTAGGGCAAAAAGCTAGCGTTGCAATGACAGAGGTACTCAAAGCCGCCAAGCCTACCTGGACAGAATATCAGTTAGCGGGTGCGGGTGCAGAGGCGCTGTGGGCTTCTGGTTTGCATCCAGCGCTGACATTGGTAGCCGGTGAGAGACGTTTACCACTATACCGTCATGCTACAGCCACTGGCGAACAGATTGGACGGCAAGCAATGATGGTCTTTTGCGCTAGGAGATACGGTTTGTATGCCAATTTGACACGGTTTGTCTGTTTTAGTGCGAACGCGGATGAACACGCTGATTTACACCGTCATGTCCGCGAAATTGAGGCTCAAGCGCTGAATATGTGCAAACCTGGAACTACTCTGGACGAAGTTTATCACGGCTTGGCGGCTGCTTACGAACAACACGGATTTCCCAATGCCATCCGCGAACATCACCAAGGAGGAACTACGGGATATTTAGCGCGGGAAGTTGTCGCAAATCCATCCACAAAAGATACTTTGGCAGAAAACATGGCTGTAGCTTGGAATCCCAGTTTACCAGGGGCAAAGATTGAAGATACTTTTGTGATTCTTGGTGATGGAAAGTTGGAGAATTTGACTTTTGATCCAAATTTTCCCAGCGTGGAGGTAGAAGGCAGATTGCGTACTATACCTTTACATAGTTCATAAAACTTAAAATTCTCCGCAAAAAAAAATGGAAAAATATGCTAGCACTTTCTTGTTTTATCAAATATTAACCTGCGGCATTTAAAGACTGTTTGTAAATGATTGTTAAGCGCAAAATCAACTTTTTTGATTGAGCCGTGTAGACCAAATATGATGACTACTCGCTCTGAAAAACGAAGTTTTTCAGAGCTTTACTTTCCTTTACAAACAGATGATCAAACTGTGTTGAAGATTACAAGCAGATTTATTATAAATCTCCTCCTAAAGTAGGAAATATGATGGTAGTAATAGTAGTTAAATTTGATTATTACTCCAAGGGAGGTGAATGGTTTCATCCTGCATGGGGATGTAAATTCGCGAATTAAGTCTTTGTTATCGCCATACTCGCCAGCTTCTACTGTTTGTATTGGATTGACCTTTGATTTGAGGCTGAAAGAGTATTTATTAAATTGCAAGCGTTGCTGGTTTAGTAGAACTAGCAATTTAGATTAGCTAGGGAGGATGTGTGTAAAATACATGGCAGTAAAATATCCTAAATTTAACCAAGACCTCGCACAAGACCCGACTACACGTCGGATCTGGTATGCGATGGCTATGGGAAATGATTTTGAAAGCCACGATGGCATGACAGAAGAAAATCTTTACCAAAGGATTTTCGCAACACACTTCGGTCATGTGGCAATCATTTTCCTGTGGGCATCTAGCCTTCTGTTCCATGTAGCTTGGCAAGGTAACTTCCAACAGTGGATTAAAGATCCCGTTCATATCCGCCCGATCGCTCATGCGATTTGGGACCCACACTTCGGTAAACCAGCAATCGAAGCTTTTACCCAAGGTGGGGCTACCAATCCAGTTAACATTGCTTACTCTGGTGTTTACCACTGGTGGTATACCATCGGGATGCGGACGAACAATGACCTGTATATGGGTTCAGTGTTCCTCCTACTGTTGGCGGCAACATTCTTATTTGCTGGTTGGTTGCACTTACAGCCCAAGTTCCGTCCGAGTTTAGCTTGGTTTAAGAGTGCTGAACCCCGTCTGAATCACCATTTAGCAGGTCTGTTTGGTGTCAGTTCTTTAGCTTGGGCTGGTCACTTGATTCACGTTGCTATCCCCGAATCTCGTGGACAGCACGTAGGCTGGAATAACTTCCTAACGACGCCACCCCATCCAGAAGGTTTGGCTCCTTTCTGGTCAGGTAACTGGGGTGCTTACGCTGCTAACCCCGACACGGCACAGCATTTGTTTGGTACATCTACTGGTGCAGGGTCTGCAATTCTGACATTTTTGGGTGGTTTCCATCCTCAGACTGAATCGCTGTGGTTGACCGATATGGCACACCACCATTTAGCGATCGCAGTCATCTTCATCATTGCCGGTCACCAGTACCGGACTAACTTCGGGATTGGTCACAGCATCAAAGAGATGCTGAACGCCAAAAACTTCTTTGGCATCCAAACTGAAGGACAGTTCAACCTGCCTCACCAAGGACTGTACGATACCTATAACAACTCCCTACACTTCCAGTTGTCTATACACCTGGCAGCGCTAGGTACTGCTCTTTCCTTAGTGGCGCAGCACATGTACGCCATGCCTCCTTATGCCTTCATGGCTAAGGACTACACAACCCAGGCATGTCTGTACACCCATCACCAGTATCTTGCTGTGTTCTTCATGGTCGGTGCTTTCGCCCATGCTGCGATTTTCTGGATACGGGACTACGATCCAGATCAGAATAAGGGCAACGTACTTGACCGCGTATTGAAGCACAAAGAAGCGATTATCTCGCACCTTAGTTGGGTATCTTTGTTCTTGGGCTTCCACACCTTAAGCTTGTACGTTCACAACGACGTAGTGGTTGCTTTTGGAACTCCTGAGAAGCAAATTTTGATTGAGCCAGTGTTTGCTCAGTTTGTTCAGGCTTCTCACGGTAAAGTAATATACGGGTTGAATAGCTTACTGTCTAACCCAGATAGCGCTGCTTCTCTAGCTGGTGCTCCTTATTTACCAGGTTGGTTGGATGCCATCAACAATGGCACCAACTCTCTGTTTTTGACCATTGGTCCTGGTGATTTCCTAGTTCACCACGCCTTCGCCCTGGCTATACACACAACTGTCCTGATTTGTGTCAAGGGTGCGTTGGATGCCCGTGGTACCAAGCTGATGCCCGACAAAAAGGATTTTGGTTTTGCCTTCCCCTGTGACGGTCCTGGTCGGGGTGGTACCTGCCAAACCTCTGCTTGGGAACAATCCTTCTTCCTCGCTATATTCTGGGCGCTCAACACTGTTGGTTGGGTGACGTTCTACTGGCACTGGAAGCATCTAGGCATTTGGCAAGGCAACGTCGCTCAGTTTAATGAGTCCTCTACATACCTCATGGGCTGGTTCCGAGATTATCTGTGGGCTAACTCCGCTCAGTTGATTAACGGATACAACCCCTACGGCATGAATAACCTGTCTGTCTGGGCTTGGATGTTCCTCTTCGGACACCTAGTTTGGGCAACCGGGTTTATGTTCCTCATTGCCTGGAGAGGTTACTGGCAAGAGTTGATTGAGACTCTGGTTTGGGCACACGAGCGCACACCACTAGCAAACCTGGTTCGTTGGAAAGATAAGCCTGTAGCTCTGTCCATTGTCCAAGGTTGGTTGACGGGTCTAGTTCACTTTACAGTTGGCTACGTCCTCACCTACGCAGCATTCCTCATTGCCTCTACTGCTGGCAAATTTGGTTAAATTTTTTGATATCCTTTGACCTTTAGCCATTTTCCTCCTCTAGTCCGCGAAATTAGAGGGGGATTTATTTTTTATTTCACACCCTCCGCGTAAGCTGGTAGTGTAAAACTATAAGCAAATGTGCAATATTTCATGCTTTTGGTATTAAGAAAGCACTATGGATTTTCAACAAATATTTGGTAAACCACCAGAAACAGAAGCCAGCGCACCAGGAAGAGTAAATTTACTCGGCGAACATACAGATTACAACGATGGCTTTGTGCTCCCAACAGCAATTCCTCAATCCACAACAGTACAAGTTGGTTTTAGTACTGATGGACAGCACCATTTTTATTCTGAAGATTTAGACGAAAAAGTTAGCATTTCGGAAAGCAATAATACACCCTCTGGATTCGCAAGTTACATCTTTGGTTGTATCGAGGTTTTGAAATCAGCAGGAAATACAATACCCCCGCTGAATTTGTACGTCAAATCTTCCGTTCCAATGGGTTCGGGTTTGTCTAGCAGTGCAGCTTTGGAAGTTGCTATACTGCGGGCATTGCGTCAACTTCTCAACCTCTCCATTGATGATGTGGAAATTGCCCAACTCGCACAGCAAGCGGAAATTCACTATGCTGGTGTGCAATGCGGCATCATGGATCAGATGGCTTCCAGTTTGGCTGACACTGAGCATATCTTGTTTTTAGATACCCGTACTTTAGAACGGCGCGTACTGCCTTTCCCTGACAAAGCAGAGATTGTGGTCATAGATAGCGGCGTACCTCGCACGCTAGCAAGTAGCGGATACAACCAGCGTCGGGCTGAGTGCGAGGAAGCGGCACGGTTGCTGAATGTAAAGGCGCTACGAGATATTACTGATGCGGATGCTGTACAAGAGTTACCAGAACCGCTACGAAGTCGCGCCCGTCACGTAGTTACAGAAAATAATCGCGTGTTGGAGGCTGTGGAGAAAGTATCATCTTCGCGCTTTGGCGAATTGATGAACGCTTCCCACGCTAGTTTGCGGGATGATTACGAAGTCTCAGTACCTGCACTGGATACGCTGGTAGGGATGTTACAGAAAACTCCAGGAGTGTTTGGTGCTAGGCTAACGGGTGCAGGTTTTGGCGGTGCTTGTGTTGCTTTGGTTGCAGCAGGTGAGGGGAAAGCGATCGCAACGAATATCCTTGAACAATACAACCAAGCTGGCTACACCGGACGAATTTTAGTGCCGGTTACAACATCGGGGAATAGGGAATAAGACTATTGACTAAACTTGTTTTTGGAAACGCCAAAGAAGAAGGAGCAAATCGTGGGGGATGGTTCTTTGGTCACTTTATCACCCCTGAAGACGATCCGCGTTGCACGGAAGACCTAGAAGTGAAATGGGGTGTTCACTCATCTGGTGACAGTAGAACTGAGTGGGCAGTCAATCACCAAGCTGCGACACTTTCCATCCTCATCAATGGCAGATTTTGCCTTAAGTTTGAGGATAGAGAAATTGTACTATCGCGTGACGGTGACTACGTTCTTTGGTGTGCAGGTGTAGCGCATACTTGGGTTGCCGAGTATGACTGTACTATTCTTACTGTGAGATGGCCCTCGAAGTCAGGCGATAGCGTAGGAATGCAACAGACGTTTCATTAGTAAGAAAATGTTCTGACTACTTTCCTCGGTCAAGTTTAAAATTACCATTATCTGCACTGATTTTATACAGTGCAGATTTAAAGATTCAGTCGAATGCTAAGAATTTCTGTACAACAAGCGTGAGTAGCTACTTTTACTTAGGAAAACTCAAGTGTCCTTATACACTTAGGCTTGACCTAGTTAGACAGAGTTAGTTCTGCCTGTACCGACTACTTCTGTTGGGCATTAGCACTTCTTTCAGCAGTGTCTGGGTAGACTGAGCCGAAGTTTTTGAAAGCTTCTGCTGATTCAGTAGCAATCTTTTGAAGTCGTTCACCAGGAGCATCTTCGGTTTCACGAGCTTCCTTATTCCACTCCCCTGTTGTTTTCGGTCTTTGGGAATCGTTTTGATGTACCACTTCGTCAATCTTCTCAGTTACAGCTTTGATGCTACGCGCTTGATCGACGTTTGTTGTAAGCAGTAAAAACCCAACTAGGACAACAGCTAAAAAACGCTTTACCTGAAGCTCTTTAAGCAGGTTACTGATCTGAGCGATTGTCTTTGAAATTAGATTTGTCATGACTTGACTCCATTAATTGATTCTTAATACTTTTTACAGTTTCACCGTGAAAAGCAGCTCGCTCCAAGTACAGCTTGGCTGGTGGAAATTGAGTAAAAATCCAACCTATCTTCAAGCCAATTAGCACCGACTGAATAGTTTTACTTTTCTACACTACCTGTAAAAAGGTAACCATCCCTCTAACAGAAGTCATAGCTTAGTTATGGACAAAAGAAGTTTTTTCAAATCCTGCTTTCTCATAAGAAACATAAATTCCTTTGGTGTGACAACGCTTATCTCTATCTAAAGTGCGATCGCAATCATTACTATCTCCCAGAAGTTGTAAGAAAAGACGTGGTGTCCGTGGATGGCTGCCCAGAAGATGAAAATATGTGACAAACACCGGAATTTAGGGAATCTATTTTGTCGTCTTATATCTTATACTCACTAATTAAATGTTAAATGTAGAACTACGTAAAATAAGAATCAAGCGCTGAATATCAAGTGAACTACCTACACGGACCTTCCGGTACAGTGAAATTAAAAAATAGATTGTGAGCCTTCTTGCTGTTTAAGGTAAAAGAAGAGACACAACTATTTTAGGAAAAATTTATTCAAGTGCAGTTTGTGCAGTCTCACTCCACCCCGGTTTTGTCTTGCGCCAAAATCTCCCTTTTGTCGCTGCTGTCATGCAGTTATATTTCCGTTGTCCTACGACTATTTACCCCAACAAACTTTTAATCTTTCCCGTATTTGAGGCTGGGTATTCAGATAATCTTTTAACCAGTCGCATCCCCGTGCTAATAGCCCATCTAATTCGTCAATCCGCCAAATCAGCACCTTGTTCTGCTCAGGAGAATTACCCTGAACATGCGCGAGAATATATTTACCATCTGGGCTGAAATTCGCTTGCGATACAAATAAAGATGAATACTTATATTGTGCAAGCAGCTTACCTGATATATCCCATATGCGAAAAATTTTATCATCTGACGCTGTGACAATACGCTTACCATCCAAACTAAAAATAGCAATTCTAACCATATCTTGATGCGGTATTTCAACTAATTCTTTACCGGAAGTATCCCAAATAACCACCCTATTATCTGGGGAAGTAGTAATAATTAGTTTTCCATCATGACTAAAGTTAGCGTTATAAATCTCTTGATTCGCTTTGAATTCGGATAATTTTTCACCAGATGTATTCCAAATGGTTGCTATATCTCCATCAGTCGTAATAATACGCTCTCCATCTTGACTGAAGGTAGCACCAAAATAACTATTTTCACTTCCTTGAAATTCTACTATTTTTTCACCCGAAATATTCCACAAACTAGAGTAGTTCTTGCCGTTATAATCAAACATAGCCATAATATATTTACTATTAGGACTCCAATTCATGCCTCTGGCTTGAAATGTAGCTAGAAGCTTACCATCATTTGACCAAATTTTAGTCTTCCTATCGTTAGTTGTAGTTAAAATATACTTACCATTAGGGCTAAAAGCAGCAAATTCTAACTCCTTTTCATGTCCCCCAAGCAATAATAACTGTTTTCCGGATGTATTCCAAACACGAGCAGTTTTATCATTTGATCCTGTGACGATTAGTTTTCCATCATGACTAAAATTAGCGCTATTAACTATATCTGAATATCCTTGAAATCTTGCTAACTGCTTACCATATTTATCCCAAAGTAATACAGATTTCCAAGTTGGGGTAACAATGTATTTACCATCGGGGCTCCAGCTTGCTCCCGTAATAGCATCTTTTGACTTAATAGTTACTGTAGTTACTGGTATTCTATCGGATAAATTCCAGATACGAACGATTCTATCTTGTCCAAAAGTAACAAGATATTTTCCATCAGGACTCCAACGAGGACTTCTTTGATTTCCTGTCACTTCGGTGAGTAAATCACCTGATAAATCCCCTACTTTTACGGCTTCATCTCTTATATCCCACACTTTTATAGTGTCATCGGTTGTAAAAAATCGCTTACCATCTGGACTAAATTCTGTATCACCATTTAGTACTTTCTCATTTTTAATTTCTCTAATCAGCCTCCCAGATAAATCCCTAACGTAAGTTTTGTGAGCCGTTGATACAAAGATACGCTGGCTATCTGGACTAAAACCAGCATCCATAGTTGCCCATTTATCATCTACTTTAAATCGTGCAATTTGCTTACCTGAAACATCCCAAATATAGGAGTCATTAGAGTTAGTCAAAATATATTTTCCATTCGGACTCCAATAAGCACTTTTAACAGCCCTTGAATCTCCTCTTAGCGTTATCAATAACTGACCCGATGTATCCCAAATACGGGCAGTCTTATCATCAGAAGCAGTAAGAATATATTTACCATCAGGGCTATAACTAGCACTATTAACTTTATCTTGATGTTTAAGTTGTATTAAGAAATTACCGGATAAATCCCAGATGTGAGCTATTTTGTCATCAGAATTGTTAACAAGAGGCTTTGTATCTGGACTTGCTGCTGATAGCCTGTCAGAAGTAGTAATTACACGTTTTCCATCGTGGCTAAAGCTGGCGCTAGTTACATATTCTTGATGTTTAAGTATCGCTAATTGTTTACCCGAAGTATCCCAAATCCGAGCGGTTTTATCCACACCAGTAGTAAGAATATGCTTTCCGTCTCGACTAAAATCAGCACTATTAACCTGTTCTTTATGTCCTTTGAGTTCTGCCATTAGCTTACCCGATAAATTCCAAATCCGAGCGGTTTTATCTGTGGAAGCAGTGATAATATACTTTCCATCATGGCTCCAGTTCACACTTGTAATAACATCTTTATGAGCAACAAATTGCTTAACTTCACGGATATTATCGAGTATTGTTTGCAAGGCTAAAACTGGACTGGTTGCAGGATATTTTTCGAGAGAACGTCCATCTTTTACTAGTTCTTTTAACCTTTGTCCTGCATCTACCGCTGTCACTAAAGATTCAATTTGTTTTGTTTTAAACTGTTGTAGTGCTGCAACTCCTGCTTGTTCTAATCTTGTGCCTTCTTGGGCTTCTCTTAATTGATGAGTTGCAGATGCAAAAGCAATAGTTGCTCCAATAAGAGAACAAATAAGAACTCCACCACCGATACGAATTTGTCGTTTGGCTTGATGTTGTGCCGTGGTTAAAGTCTCGTTAGCTTGTGCTAAAATGCGACTTTCTTCTTCTTGAAATGCTAATGCCGTAGCTATTTCTTGTTTTTCAAATTCCTGGCTAGCAGTTAAAAACTGGTAATCTTGCTGATTTAAACTTTTATTAGCAGTCCAATTTTTTGCATCTTCTAATGCTTTCCCACGCAATAATCTAGAATTATCTTGACAGCTTGAAGCAAACCAAGCTGATAATGCTTCTGAATAAGGTCTTAAATTAGCGAGAGCTTTCTCTACCCAGTTTAAATCAAAAACAGTTGCATAAATACGGTTATAAACCCTTAAATATCCCTGTTGTTCTACAACTAATCCAGATAGCCGTAATTCTATCTGTTCTGGGCTGTCCGAAGCGGGAATTTGTCCTACTTGTAAAATTTTCTGATATAAACCAAGCAATGCACCTGTATTATGCTTGCTCATCAAAATTCTATCTTTGATGGTTTTTAAATGGGGTGGTTCGTCAAGGGAATCCCAATTTTCAACTATTTGCTGTATAACAATATTTTTTACCCATTCGGATTCTCTAATTTCTCCCTCTGCTTTCAGTGAGGAATAAAGAATAAAGTTTTGGGGAGCTACTAATAAATCACATAATTTTTGTGTAAGGAAGGGTTGTCCTCCAGTCCATGCTAAAACTTCTTTCAAAACAGCTTGCGGATTTTCAATTTTTCCTTTTAACCCTTCTGCTAAAGGCGAAACTTCAGACGATTGAAAACCATTAAGCTGAATTGCACGACCGATATTAAATGGCGTTCGTATTTTATCTGCAATTAAATCGCTAGGTGTTGCAACTCCGAGAAGAGCAAAAGTAATCCGATTAAACTCGCTATTAATATTACGCTTTTCATAACAACTTCTAATCCAGGAGAAAAAATCATCAGCCTCAAATTTAAAGCTTAAAATACTATCAATCTCATCAATAAAAATAACTATTTTACTTGAAACTATTCGTAAAAAAAATGTTTCAAAAAATATATCTAAACGCTGTAGTGGCGATAATTCGCAATTTTCCTTCCACCATGTTCTAATAAATTCGCTGGGGTTAGCTATTTCAAAATTTGCAACCAATGTGTAAACAATACCTGCATACCACTGTTCCGGATTTATATCTTTACTACCGCGTCCAGAAATGTCAATCGTAGTACAAGCGATTCCTTCAGCTTGCAGTCGTTTGATTGTGCGAACTTGCAAGCTAGTTTTACCCATTTGTCGGGAATTAAAAATATAACAAAAGTTCCCAATTTTCAGTTCATTGTAAACGTCGAAATCGGCTTGCCTAACTACGTAACTGGGAGCATCTTCTGCAAGACTTCCACCAACTTTATATGAAAAATTATTACTCATTATTTAATGTTTAGCTAATTAATTAGATGGGCGAAAATAATAATATTTTAGGGTGCGTTATAACGAAGTTTAACGTACCATTAATTATGTAATACTGTTTCCATATGAAGATGCATAGAAAGAACCCCACCGCCTGCGGCACCTCCCCTTGCTAAGGAGAGGTTAAGAGAGGTAAAAATAATGTGCAGCTTAGAAAATTGGTATCAGGTGCGTTACGTAAGCCGTAATACACCCTACAACTAAATTTTCTTTCGGCGAATTAACGCTTCTAATTCTTTTTTTTGAGTATCAATTAATCTTATTGCTGGATGGGCTGGAATAAACTTTTTTATGAGTTGCGAACGCTCTATTTTTAAAGCGTTCATTTTTTCATATGCAGCATTCGATATAAGGTTTTTTACTACCCTTTTATCTACTTGTGGTTGTGTGTTAGCAAGTTGTTTATACAAATCCTGAAGTTGAGCGTCAAAATGCTGAATCGTTGGAGCTTGAGGTATAAAGCGTGCTAAATTTAATGCTCGCTCGACTTCTATTTTGGCGATGGATTGTAAAATAAGACCAGCGGTAATCTGCGGTGCTGGGGTATCTATCCCCATGTTTGATAATTCATTTCTGACTTTATCCAACATCTTTTGATTTTCGGGGTCCATCATCCCAGTTCCGAAAACCCCATCTAAATATTGCTGGAAAAGTTTTTCTGCTGCTTTGTAATCCGCGATCGCACTTTCTTTATTCCCTAAATCCTTGTAAAGATTACCTCTTAATAAGTACTCCTCAGCATTGGGACTACTATCACCAATTAATTGAGTCAAATCTGAAATCGCTTTCTGTTTTTCGCCTAATTTTTCATAAGCCCTAGCCCTGTTCCAGTATGCAGGACTACTAAAACCCAATCTCCCTGTATTTTGCCTAATTACTTCGGTATAGTCTACCACTGCGGCTTTGTAATTCCCAATTGCAGCGTAAGCATTTGCACGATGATAGTAGGGTTCTTCAGCTTTAGGATTGAGCCGAATTGCCTGCGTGAAAGAAGAAACCGCAGCGAGTGAGTCTTTTTGGCAGTCCTCTTGAAAGTGCCCCATGCCTATGAAGTCGTTTACTGTATTAAGATATGCTGGCTTAAGAGTTTGACAGTCAGTAGAAGCATTAGAAGCTGGTATTTGTGCAACTAATGGTAGTGAGAAACCTAGCAGCACAATAGATGATGCATAAGCTAATAAAGAAGGTATAGAGAAGGCAAATTTCATAATTATATAATTCAGAAAGATTTTCAGTTAAAGTAGGACTACTGTTCACAGGTTGCACCTTTCACCTTATTCCTATTAATCCCATTTAACCTTGACAGCACTTGAGTTCGCATAGGAGTATATCGAGTACGCATCGACTTTATAGTGAGATTGAATATTTTAAAATTTCGCAAATCAATAAATTTAGCAGTTGTAATATCAGAAATGCCACGTTCAGTTAGAGTACGTCCTGAATTCATACCACAGGTAAAGTCAGCACTACCGCGTAATGGCTATATTCGTCAAACTGATTTAGCAGAACATTTGCAAATATCTCAATCTACTATCAGCAGTTTTCTTAATGGCAGAGCTGTAGATTACCTTAACTTTAGAGAAATTTGTCAAGCTTTGGGGCTGGAATGGCAAAATATTGCCGATTTAACTGCTGATTTAACAGTGGAAACTGGGAAAGATGTATTTTCATCACCATTAGCACGCACCACAGAGAAAAATAACAAAGAAACTCAAGAAATATCTTCATTCCAGTCTCTAGAGCATCCATCCGGGCAAGTGCCATTAGATTCGCTATTTTATATTAAGCGTTTTCCTATCGAAGAACGATGTTACGAACAAATTCACAAACCCGGTTCTTTAATCAGAATTAAAGCACCCAGACAAATGGGTAAAACTTCTCTTTTGGCAAGAATTATTAATAAATCGCATTCTCAAGGGGATTGTACCGTCATATTAGATTTCCAACTCGCTGCACAGGAGATTTTCGTTAATTCAGATAAGTTTTTACGCTGGTTTTGTGCGAGTGTTGGTTTAGCTTTAAATATCCCCAATAAACTTAGTGATTATTGGGATTTAGCAGAAATTGTGGGTAGCAGTATGGCATGTAAAGCCTATTTTGAGGAGTATCTACTACCAACAATTAATAAGCCGCTAACGCTTGGTTTAGATGAGGTTGATAAAGTTTTTGAATATCCAGAAATTTACCGAGATTTTTTTGGGCTGCTACGCGCTTTACACGAAGAAGGTAAACGTCGAGAGATTTGGAAAAAACTGCGATTGGTAATTGTACATTCTACAGAAGTTTACGTTCCTCTTGATATTAATCAATCACCATTTAATGTAGGTCTGTCTGTAAAACTGCCTGAATTTAATAATAAACAGATTTTAGATTTAGTTCAAAGGTATCAACTCGATTGGTCTGAGATCGAAGTTGAAAAATTAATGACGTTAGTGGGTGGACATCCATTTTTAGTGCGTCTTACTCTTTATCATATAGCCAATAGAAATGTTACTTTAACAGAGATACTACAAAATCCCACAAGTTCATCAAGTATTTACGCTGACCATTTACGTCGTCAAAGTTTAATTCTTACACAGCAGCCGGAATTAGCAAATGCGATGAAAGATATAGTTATTAATAACTCTGCCAAACTAGCGACAGTAACTAAATTTAAATTACACAGTATTGGACTGGTTAAATTGCAAGCAGATAGCGTATTCCCACGCTGTAATTTATATCGTCAGTATTTACAAATTTATTTGTGAAAAAATAATTTTTTTGTTGACCAGAAGAAAAACAGAGAGCGAAATTTTTTGCTCTCAACAGCACAAGGTATTAAAACATCAAATGCTCTAGTTAGTAAACTATAAGCGTTTTGAGTAAGTTTTGTGTTGCACAATTTAAAGTTACCTAAATTCGCCTTTGTTTTGAAACGCTTGTACCGCCAGCAAGGCTAACGCAGCTGTACTAACAACTGCACCCCACTTGATTTGCGGATTCTTATCCAGCCAGTCAGAAATGCTTGGGACCACCTGGTGACTAAAGTCACCGTCTACTCTAGTATCAGTGTGGACTGGCTCGTAAAAATTGTTGCTTGCATCTTCAGATTTTGGCTCCGAACTGCGCTGGAGCCGGAAGCCGATGAGTAATAACAAGGAATCCACCAGTTCAGGCGAGAGCCGCTGAAGTGCATCTAGCGCCTTAGCTGTATCCCCAACCAGGAAGTCACGAGTTGGATGTTCAGCAACGTAAAGGATCGCGTCAGCCACTAGCTTAGGGTCATAATAGGGCGGTATCCCTGCTGGCTTTACGCCTAACTTAGTGCGAGCATTGTTCCAAAAGGGTGTGTTGATGACCGCCGGCTTCACACTCGTCACGCTGATAGGTATATTGTCATGTTGTAGCTCAACACGCAGGGCTTCCACAAAGCCTTCTATGCCGTGCTTTGCTGCGGAGTAGGCACTCTGGTATGGGAGACTTCGCCTGCCCTCGATTGAAGATAGATGAATCAGCGCCCCCCGCCCCTCACGCTTGAGATGGGGTAGCGCCGCCATCGCACCGTATACCTGCCCCATCAAGTTAATATTAACGACGCGCTGAAACTCTTCTGGTGTGGTGTTATCGAACGTGGCAAAGACAGCGATCGCGGGGCAATGCACCCACGTATCGAGTCGCCCGTACACTTCCACGGTACGGTCAGCGATCGCCTTGACTTGCTCAAATACCTCTACATCCGCAACGATAGCAGTTGCTTCACCGCCAGACGCTCGAATCTCGTCCACCAAGGAATTTAGCTTCGGCTCACTGCGAGCAGAGACAACCACCTTTGCCCCACGCCGTGCAAACTGGAGGGCTGTCTCACGCCCGATGCCACTCGAAGCTCCAACGACCGAAACAACCTGCTGATTTATTGGCTTTAGCTGCATTAATCCTACTCCTTAAAGTTCTCACTAAAAATCAACGCCCGCCAGAAACTGGCTCAACGCGGCGGTAAACTGTTCGGGACGCTCAATGTGCGGTATGTGACCGCAGTCAGGTATCAATGCTAGTTGTCCTTTCTGTAAACGGCTGACCGCATCTTGAGCCTGTTCTTTTGGGAAAATCAAGTCTTCAGTACCCCAGACAACAAGGGTTGGCATCTGCAACTGCCCTAAGGAGTCAAGCAACACATGGCGCTGTCCAAACACATTGAGCTGGTCACGCAGCGAGGACAGGGTGGCTTCAAGAAAGTTGGGAAGAAGCGACATGCGCTCCTGCTCTGCTATCCACTCTTCGGGAATCTGGGAGGGATGAGCGAAAAACAGCGATGCCCGTGCCCAAGATCGCAGCTTATTGTTAGGAGGCACTTTGCACATAGTAATTGCAGCCTCCCCATACAACGGCAGGGTCAAAAGGGGCAGGACAGGGTTGACCACCTGACCCAGCCCGGAACTGTCTACCAGCACCAAAGCAGCCACCTTCTGGGAATGTGACAGTGCAAAGCGCAAGGCAACCAGACCACCTAGGGAGTTGCCGACCAGTATCGCCCGCTCGATTCCTAACGCATTGAGAAAATCAGCCACGAACTGCGTTAGAAATTCTACCGAGTATTCGCGGTTGGGTTTAGCAGCATCGCCGAAACCAGGAAAGTCCAATGCCAAGACGCGGTGATGATTAGCCAGTGTGGGCATCACCCAAGACCAATCAACAGCGCTGTCAGCATCTCCATGTAGCAACACTAACGGAGGGTCATAATCGCCCGCCGTAAAGTAGCGGGTGGTTAAACCGCCTACATTTATTCGCCGCTCTTCAACCGCAGTTTTCACAGTTAGCTCCCCGTAGTGTTTCAACATTCGCCTTGCCGTTATCAACCTCAAGTGTGATGGGCACCATTAACTCGGAGAACCTCACCAGTGACGTAGCTGCTGGCTATAGGCGACAGCAGGAACGCCACTGCCCAGGCAACCTCCTCAGGCTTGCCGAAGCGACCCAAAGGAATCTCAGACACAATGCGCTCTTTCACTTTGTCTGGAACCGACTTAACCATATCAGTCTCAATGAATCCCGGTGACACAGCATTGGCTCGCACTTTGTAGCGAGCCGCTTCTAAAGCTAGGGACTTTGTTAGACCAATCAGAGCCGCTTTGGATGCTGCATAGTTGGTCTGACCGATGTTTCCCCGCTCACCTGAAATTGAGGCGATACAGACAATCGAACCTTCCCGACGCTCGTACATCTTGGGGATAACGGGTATCAACGTGTTGTATACTCCCTTCAAATTTGTATCTATTACTTCATCCCAGTCATCTACCTTAAGTTTGGGAAAAAATTTGTCTCGTGTAATTCCAGCGTTAGCCACAACTCCGTAAATTGGTCCTAGTTTTTCTTCAACCTGTTCTGCCACTGCTGCCATTGCGGCAACGTCGGTAACATCGGCTGGAAGTGCTAAAGCCCCATTCTGACTATTGCGATCGCTGCGGTAGGTGTAAGCTACTTTGGTTCCCAGCTCTAAAAGCAAACTGACTATTGCCGCTCCTATCCCTCTATTACCACCAGTTACCAAAACGACTTTATCGGACAGTCCCAAAGAGACCATAAGTCACTTCTACCCCTATTTTTATTTCAGCCATGCTACCTCAACCGCAAAGCGCCAATGTTTGCAGCTTTCTTTAGCATTGTCAGTTAACCTTCAACCGACTTACATTATTTGGAGAATGATTTTATACAACAACCTAAAAAGCCATTTTTGTGTTGCTCCCCTGAGCTACATTCCTAATAAAGAGTCATTGAGCCAACTGACAATGCCTTTCGCTGTAATCAGTACAGCAAGATGCTGACTGTTATTGCAATTAGGCTGTCATTTCTTGCTGAATCTTGCTTTTAGCAGCTTTAAATTCAGTAGCCATTTGCTCTTTCTGCTCATCGCTGCAATTGTTGTCAATCGCTGAGAACATGGTGAATTCTTCTTGGCGAATGTGGTCGCCGAGCACATCCATCAGCTGTTTAACTTTTGATCTGAACTCGTCGGCTGAAGCGGGATCAATAGACTTAATTTCATCTAGCATCTGCTTCATTTGCGCTTGCTCATCGTACAATTCTTGAGTGTTGTCATCGCCATAGAATGAGCGAACTTTCGGATACACTACTTCTTCTTCAGCTTGAGCATGTGTTAATAAATCTTTGTAGAGCTGCCCGAAATACTCTTGGAGCTTTTGAGGATCTTTAGTAGCTCCGATTTCGGTGAAAATTGTATTTACTTTGTCGTGATCCAGCCGGATAAGGGTCTGGATGTTCATATCTTGCTTGTCAGTGTTTTGGGTAACCACGCTACCAGCTACACCCGATAATGCAGCGACCGCATCTTGCACCCGCCCCCAGAGTCCCTGGTGTGCGTCTTTGCCAGTCATTTCGCGGACACCTGCCTGTTCGAGCATCCCCTTAAGCTGTTCTTGGTGAGCGCGACCCTCGAAGTTGACAGTATTTAAAGGCGCAATTGCTACTTCAATATCAGCCCCTACCACCTGAGCGGCTTTGTGGATCATGATTCCACTCATGGCTTGACCATGCTTCATTAGTTCATGGTGAATGAGTTTCTGATAAAACGTAAACTCATTGCCTGACATCATCTGCTCAAACTGCGGAATAAATATCTTGGTTGCAGCACTAGGTTCAGTCTGAATGCCATATTGAACGATTACAGTGTCTATGATGCCTATGTTTTTCTGGTCATCCTCAAGCATATTTTGGAGACGCTCTCGAACGTCTTCATAAGGACAGGCATCTATTAGTTTTTGATCGTTAGAGATAATTAAATTTTGAAAGGCTCTTAGGTCTGCCAATCTTTCGCCGATCGCAACGCGCTTCGTATCGTCTAGTGTTGTAGCCATGCTTAGTTCTCCTATTGAAAAATAATCTGATTAATCCCTTTTCAGCGCAAAGGTAATGTAGCTCACCACGAGCTACTCAAACGTTACTCACAGAGCTTTTAGAAGCGTTTTTCAGGTCTTTTTTTGAGAACCTGATCAAACACCATTACCAAAAAAAATGGAAAGGGGTTATGTTTTTAAGCGACAAAAAGCTCGAATACCTTGATTTTGCAGGTAATCGAGTTATCGTCCACCTAACCCAGGTTAGATGTTTCGGTTTAGCCCCTAAATCTGGATAAACTGGATTTTTCTCTCCCCCAATTTTGGGGATCGGGGGGCACAATATCTAATACTGCGTAAGTTCCGACGAAGTAAAGCCGTGGGAGTGTCAATTGTCAAAGTCGCTCCAGTGCGATCGCCGTACCACCGCCGGTGCCATGACAGACTGCTGCTAGCCCTAACTGCCCATTTTTATCCTCTAAGGCGTTGAGCAGCGTGACTATGATTCTTGCTCCTGAAGCGCCGATGGGATGTCCGAGAGCGATCGCTCCCCCATAGACATTCAGCTTTTCGTAAGGAACGCCTAGCACCCGGTTGAACAGCACGTTGCTCAGAGCAAAAGCCTCGTTGTTCTCGAACACGTCAAAATCGTAGATTCTCATCTTCAGCTTGTCTAAAAGCTTGTTGACTGCCAGGATAGGAATTTCCGGGAAGCGCCAAGCTTCGCCACCTACCCAGGTTCCTCCAATCACCCGCGCTCTTGGCACAAGTCCGTAACGTTCTACTGCGCTCTTGCTTGCCAATACTAATGCTGCTGCTCCGTCCGATATCTGGCTGCTATTGCCAGGTGTGAATACCCCATCTTCTATAAAAGCAGGCTTGAGTTTGGCTAGGCTCTCCAAGGTCGTTTCGGGACGGATTCCCTCATCCTTGTCCACGAGTTGCAAACCTTTCTTCCCTTTAACTTCAATCGGTACAATTTCCTTCTTGAAGCAGCCTTGCTCGGTGGCGATCGCTGCCCGCTGCTGTGAATATAAAGCTACTTGATCCAAGTCACTGCGCGTAACCTGGTAAGCCGCTGCCAGCCGTTCAGCTTGCTCTCCCATCGCTTCAGCGGTGGTGGGATCGGTGAGACCGTCGTAAAGTAAAATATCCGTGAGTTGCTCTGGCGCACCCAGCAAAAATTTATATCCCCACCTTGCGCGGTGGGATAGAAAAAATCCGGTCTGGGACATCGATTCCATTCCGCCAGCAAGTACCATTTCGGCTTCACCAGCGCGGATAGCGGTGGCAGCGTTCATCACGCTCATCATTCCCGATGAACACACCATGTCCACTGCATATCCGTTCACCGTTTCTGGAATCCCAGCCTTAAATGCCGCTTGACGGGGCAATGACTGTCCGTGACCGGCTCTAAGGACATTGCCAAAAATGTAAAGGTCTAATGCTTCCCCGGATACTCCTGCCCGCTCCAATGCAGCACGCATGGCGATCGCACCTAAATCTACTGGAGAAAAAGCCGCAAGAAGACCTCCGAATCTACCCAGTGGCGTGCGTACTGCTGAGACAATATAAGCTTCTTCCATATCCCTCATTATTTTTTACAATGTCACTGCCTCAACGGCTACCAATCCAAGCAGGATGCTTAGGTCAGCAGATTTCATCGGTACAAGACTTGTGAAATATAGTTATGTTTGCCTGAAACTAACTCTATTAATCTTCTGTAGCTTGCCTAATGAGACAATTTTTTAGCTTTGCCCTTACAACACTGACTATTTTTGTTAGCAAATACCTTTACTACCAAAATTATATTTATTATTTTTATAAAATTTACTTGATCATACATCAGCCATTAGAGCGAATATTCGATTATTATTTAATTAACTATCAGACAAAATTCACAGGAGCAATACTAATGGATTTGTTCACTAATTTGGAGCAGTTTTTAAGACAATTTAGCGAATTACAAAGGGGAGTTTTCACTAGCTGGACTTCTATGATGCCTATGCAGAGCATAAATACGCCCAATTTACGAGAGAATTTTGATAAAACCCTGAAGTTTCAGGAAACCACCATCACAAATTATTTGGAATTTCAGGCTTTGTTAGCTCGTATGTCACTAGAAACCCAAAAGCAATTTTGGGAGAGCTATTTTAATATGTTACGCAAGATGTAAATAAAACAGTCTTTGTAGTAGATTAACATCAACAAATTCCCCAAGATAATTCTTGGGGACCTTTTTAAATATGAAACTCTTATTGTCAGGAAAAGTTTTTATATTCGTTCTATTCCTCCAATACTTTATCTTTAGGAAAAGTCCATTGACTAAAATTTAAACCTGCTACTGGGTTTAATCGTCTACCTAAAGAAAGGGCATTATATTAAACAACTTTGTACTAGTCAATACAAAGATACTTCTATTCAGGTTCGCGCCTTTAACCAATCGACAATAGTTGGAGGAAGGTTTCGTTGTACTTTGTTGCTCACGTACATTCCAATGTGTCCGACGGGGAAGGAACGCACTGTGTAGTCAACGCTAGCGATGTACTTTTCAAGAGCTAAGGAAGATGCTGGGAGAACCAGATGATCCTGTTCGGCATAAATGTTCAAAATAGGCATGTGGATATTCTTCAGATCCACTCGCTTTTTGCCAATCTCGATTTCACCTTTGATCAGTTTGTTTCCCTGGTAAAAGTCCTTGATAAACTGTCGAAATGCTTCGCCGGCTTGGTCTGGGCTGTCGAAAATCCACTTTTCCATCCGCAGAAAGTTGAGCAACTTATCTTCACAGTCAATCATTTCTAAAAGGTCAACATACTTCTTGACCCCTAACCCAAAAGGCTTCAGCATTATGAAGGTAAAGTTGAGCAACGAGCCTGGGATATTCCCCAGAGTATCTACGATTAAATCGACATCCAGAGCGTGTGACCCCAAACTGCTTCCACTCCAAACATTGAGGAGTCCCTCATTAATGTGGAAATCCACGGGTGTAACCATAACAATCAGGTTTTTTACCTTCTCTGGGTACAGCGAACTGTAGCAAAGGCTGAAGGTTCCCCCCTGACAAATCCCTAACAGGTTAATCTGGTCTAAATTGTTTTGCTTTCGCACTACGTCCACACAGTTATTGATATAGCCATTGATGTAGTCGTCAATAGTCAGCCAGCGATCGGCACGGCTAGGATAACCCCAATCTATTACGTATACATCTATACCCAGTTTCAGGAGATTGGCAACGAGCGATCGACCCTCCTGTAAATCCACGATGTCAGGACGGTTGACTAAAGCGAAAACTATGAGGATGGGGATGTTTAGCAAATGCTCTACTTGAGGCTCAAAGCGGTAAAGCACCACCTTGTCCTCTCGGTAGACTTCTTCTTTGGGTGTCACCCCGATCTGAATGTCCTGTTCGCGCATGTGGCTTAAGATATTAATAATTTTGACCAGCTTTTGAATTACTCTAGGATTCTGCTAAAGCTTTTTTAAGGCTTTTAACTTCCTTTTTCAACTCATAGATGCTGCGGTGAATCTCGTCTACTTCGGTACGAGTTGGCAGGTTATTCATCTTCAAAAACATTTCTATCAGCTGTTGCTGGTCGAGCGAGAGCTTCATGCTTGCATTCAACAACTTTCCCTGAATCTGAAGGACATGTTCTGAACGAAAAGTCTCTGCAAATATTCGGTCAAATATGCGGCTCCAAACTTGCAGAAACTGCTGCCAATTTTCTACCGTTCCACATGATTGCAACTCAAGGATCGCCTCCTGAAATGCCCTCGCGGAGACATCGAGTAGTACTAACTGATAGTCAAAGCTCGCAACATAAATGTTTATCCAGGCATCAAAGCTCTGAAGCAGTTTGTTAGATGATCGGTTGTCCTGCTGTAAGGTCATTTGATTGAGAGCATTAAGTAATTTTAATATATATTAATACATTTAGAAGAATTTAATACTTATTAATTTAATAAATATTTATATCTTTATTAATAAAGCAACGTCAAATAATTGAGCATGTTTTCGTACTTCTAGACTACACCTTTAGAGCGATGAATTTTATAAATAAAAGCATAAAAATATCATTTAAATATCCATAAAGCTATGTGGTTACATTCGTTAGAAATCGCACTTATAAGGAATATATGATAGCAACAAATGCCCCAGAAAAACGCGCAGTCGGAGTGTTTACAAGCCGTAAAGAAGCAGAGCAAGCAATCAATGAATTGAAAGCTTCAGACTTTCCGATGGAAAAATTTTCCCTCATTGCTAAAGATGCAGATAAAATTGAACAGGTTGGTGAAGCTGAAGTAAGCGATCACATTGGCGATCAAGATGTAAATAGTTCCACAGGTGCAGTTGCAGATACTCTCACTGCAAGTACCTGGGGTAGCTTCTTCCTAGGTTTGAGTAGTTTAGCCATTCCTGGCTTAGGAGCTGTGATAGCAGCAGGTTCCGTAGGCGTAGCACTAACTACAAGCGTAGCTGGTCTTGCTGTAGGAACGGTAGCGACTAATAATTTAATCAAGGCGCTTGCTGATTTAGGCATTCCAGAAGAACGAGCTAGGGTTTATATTGATCGCCTGATTCAAAGTGATTATTTGGTGATAGTAGAAGGCACAGATAACGATATCCAAAGCGCTCAAGCAATCTTGGATAAACACCGTATTCAATATTGGGATGTTTATCAGCCTTCACAGGGTGAGAATAACTCCTAATTCATTGTTTACTGTTATCAGCAAAGACTAGCTGCTAACAGTAAACCGCCTTTAAACACAGCTTTACTATGTGTAGCGATCGCGTATCCCCAAATTAGGGTGCGCTCGTGGGTCAAAAATTACGGTATGGGCTACAAGTAAAACTTGTAGCTCTCAATCTTAATCGGTCATTGCGTGCTGCTAGATGCATTGTTCTTGTTACGACGACCAAGCAGGGTGCGAACCGCAGTGAGTACTTCGGGTATAGCGAGTACCAACGACGCTACTGAGCAAACAGTCGCAACTTGGCAGTAATCGCAAAACGCTTTGTTCTCACTCCACTCTTCACGAGCCAGTTCAAGGGAGACGCCTGAGTCGATGAGGATTTTGATGCCCATTGCAATTGGCAGCAACGGGTTACGCCTAGCGCGGTCAAGACCACCAGCTGAAGCCACCCAAGCAGTGAGGGCGTAATTAAGCATCATTATTGGTCCATCGGGTGAGTTGAATCGGCTGTAAGCGTAGTTAGCTGCGTCAACACGGTCTGCGTCGAATAACGGCACAGGCAGTGAGGGTAGGTGACTAACGATCCCGGTTTGGTAAAGTGTGACGATTTGTCCCATTGAACCTCCGAGCATAGACAAACCGATAATTGCTCTGCGACGGCTCATGTCAGGATTCTTTCCTTGACGCAGTTCCTCACTGAGTTGTTTTGGCTCCATAAATTGTCATCCTCGTAACGTATATGTTGACGGTTACATCAGCCGTAAAGCTCGACTTTACGTAAAGAGTGCGTTTGGCGCTTTTTGACCGATCGCAGTATTTACGCTCGTTGCGCGATCGCAGCATTAATGAGAGAGAGAGGCGAGTCAGCTAGTAATCTTCCTATTCTCAACAATCGATTCGATGCGTACCACTTACTTTAGAGGTACTCCGCGCTGCAAATAATTAACAAAGGGTGTGATGCTGGATACAGAAATTCAGTAGTTCACAAACTTTTTTCTTCATGGCGATCGCAGGCACTTCTTTACGCTTAATATCTGAAATTAAACTTATATGCAGATATTTAAAAGCTTGAAAGTTTCTAACTTATAGAAACAGGTTTTGATAGACCTGACAATATTAGTCTATGAAGTTTACCATTGCCACAGAGGGTCTTGGCTCTATTATAGACATGCTGTGGCTTTGGTATTTTTCCAGAAATTCTACTTTGGCGTAAGTGATAAATATAAATGTAAATTTTACGTTATTTCTCGTTAGTATCAGTTTCCTGTTGCCTTTTGGTGGCGATTTCTGACAGTTCTTTGAAGTCTCGTGGATTCACAAGCCATTCTTCTTTTAAGTTAAATGTATCTGAAGCGTATTGACTTTGTTCCTCTTTTAGTGTGGCTAGTTCATGATTAATTATTGCTAATGCTTTACCTTGACTAATTGCCTTTTTTAACACCTCAAACCTTACTGGTTCTTCAAGCCTACGCAACAACCGCGAGATAAAACGGCTAATTATAACTTCATTCCCAAAATTAAAAAAGCTTTGAGATTCATCTTCTGGAGACAACACTTCTTCGCCTAAATCAAATAAAGATTGCACAATTGAGGGAATGTAATTCAAAGGAATTTCTTGTTCCGAGTAATTTTCAAGCTTTTCCATAAATGCCCTAAATTGTGTCGTCCCATCTAGACGTTTTTGATTAGCAAGTTTTCTCAGATGTTCTCCAAATTTCTCTGCATCTTCAGCTAAAGCCAGGATAGCTTTTATCTGAGTATTAGATAATTGACTTGCTGAGAACGTCAGACGAAAGTAGATAGGAAATATTTCTAAGCTACATACACGTAGTTTTTCGCGCCATTTTAACTCTTCTTCTGCATCTAAATAGCTATTATCCCAAACAAATTTAAATTTAGGAAAAAGGTGCATGAGCATATTTTTAATCGGCTGCTTATCCTCATCTCGCAATTGAGCAATCCAGGCATTATGCAGATTTTTTAATTCGTTTCTTGAAGTGTTTACCTCTCCTACAAAAGCGTGGGGATTATGGATAATTGTGTCATATACAATTGGGCAAAAGACTCTCAGAGACTCAATAGCAATGAAATCAACTGGGTTCACTTCACCTTTAACTGCTGGATATGTAACTGTTAGAGTGTTAGTCAGATGAACAATGTCGCGGAGGTTAGTAATAAAATGGTCTATTCCTTGAAAGTAAATATTGCCCCAGTGAATTTGGTCGAATTGTTCTTCTGTATCAGCAAATATGCCATCAAGCTTTTCAAAAAGCAGCCTGCGGAGTGAAGTTTTATCTGGAATAGGCAACTCGAAAGCAACTTGAATCATTTTTTCTAAGTATGCTTCTCCAGATATTTCTTTGCTTTCTGCAATTGTTTTAATTACAACTTGTTTATCAAAGAGCAGAACATAAACAACGTTAGTAAAATTTGGTATTGCTTTGAAAATGCGAAGTAGCTGCCTAATATCCTCAGCCGGAAGTCTATCAATATCATCAATCGTTACAACTATTCGCTGCTGCTGCTGTACCAGTGTATCTTCAACTTCTTCTTTGAATTCCGAAGCTTCCTTTTGCTTATCGTCGAATAATGTTGCTACTGGCTTGGCTGTGTCAGCATAAGGCAAAGGAATTTCCGAAATAACTTTAGCAAAATCAGCTATTCTCTCTCTCAAGCCTTTGGGCATAGATCCTTGTTTGCTTAAAACATTTTGTAATTGCTCAAAAAAGCGCCTTGTAATGTCTTGGTGTCCAGAAAACAACCAGGGATTAAAAGGAACGATGATTGGTTGCTCTTCATCTGGCTTTGAAGTGAGATAGTGAACTAAGAAGTTCAATAATGTGGATTTGCCGGAACTCCAAGAACCGTAGACTGCAATAACGAATCCTTCAGGAAATGTCATTTTGCAAATACTGTCTGCCAGATACTTGGCGAAGCTGGCATATCCCAGTCGGTCTTTTTCAGGATCGATTAAGGAGTTGTCTCCCGATATGTCGTTAATTTCGGTCTGCGTCATAAAAAACTTTTTTTACTTATACTGCGATCGTGGCACAATTAGTGGGGTAGGCGATGCTAGCCCGGAGATAGAATTTTTCAGATAACATTACATTCTCAAGGTATACGCAAATGTTCACACATCTGACGTAGAATTTAAAATAAGTCATTTGATATCGACAAACAAACTATCTTGGATATCTCCCTACGTTATGTAGGAATACTCAAAGAAGTTCAACTTAAAGCTAAATCCTAAACTATTGGCTGTATAAACGTAGCTTTATTTCTGTCTACGTGTAAATAGATGAGCTGAATTAAATATAGAACCGATTTGACATCTTTTACTGTCTTGAAGTACAGTTACCGCAAAAGCCGTACCCCGCAGCCATGCCGTACTCTAGCACCCTAACAGACCAAGAGTGGGAAATCCTTGAACCCCTACTGCCGACTATATTGCCGCCTAAGAAGCAGACCAGACCCTCCAATTGGACAAAAAGACGGTAGGACTAGGTACTAATTTTATAGACAATCTTATACAATCGTAGACAAAACCTACAGTTGTATTTATGTTTAAGCCTCACAAATTCGAGAGAGAAAATTGGTGTCTCTAGAAAAACTCGCGCCTCGTTGGGACACCTGTGGTAAACTTCCAGCCAAGCGAACTTTCCTGTACAAGAACTGACAGAATCAGACAAGAAGCAAATGCAGTGTTGAGGGTCGGTCAATGCTTTTGTCCATCAAAACAAAGTTAAAACTAAGCAAAACTCAAGAAATTATTATGTGCAAACATGCGGGGATCGCAAGATTTGCTTACAATTGGGGTTTAGCAACTTGGCAGCAACTTTATAAAGATGGATTAAAACCGAATAAATACATTCTGAAAAAGTTTTTTAACAACCATGTGAAGCCAGAATTTACATGGATTAAAGAGAAAGGTATTTGCCAAAAAATAGCTCAATACCCTTTCGACAATCTAGGTGATTCTTTCTCTCGATTTTTTAGTGGTAAAGGCGGTTATCCCAACTTTAAAAAGAAAGGACGGCACGACTCTTTCACTATTAATGCGAGTGGTAAACCTATTTGTGTTGGTGGTAAGTCTATCAAACTACCTACTATCGGATGGGTGAAAACGTTTGAAGGTTTACTACATACCAGATGTAAATCAATTACGATATCCCGAACTGCTGATAGTTGGTTTATCGCCTTTGCTTACGAACAAAGTTATCAGCCAACTGTCAAAAAGCATGAGGTCGTGGGTGTTGATTTGGGCATAAAGCAATTAGCTACACTCAGTACGGGCGTAGTATTTTCTCACCCTAGACACTACAAAAAACACCTGGAAAAACTTTGTAGATTATCACGAAAGTTTGCGAGAAAAGTTAACGGCTCCAACAATAAATATAAGACTAAAATTCATCTAGCAAGGCATCACGCAAGAGTTGCTAACCTCCGGAAAAATACTCTTCACCAAATTACTACTTACTTATGCAAGAACCACGCAAAAATAGTAGTAGAAGATTTAAACGTTTCTGGACTGCTAGCAAATCATAAATTAGCGCAAGTCATTGCTGACTGCGGTTTTTACGAATTTCAACGACAGCTAGAATATAAAGCCAAAAAATTTGGTTGTGAAATAATCATTGCCAGTCGTTGGTTCCCATCAAGTAAAACCTGTTCTAATTGTGGTCATATTCAAGATATGCCGTTAAAACAAAGCGTCTATAATTGCTCAAGTTGCAAGCACTCAATAGACCGTGATTTGAATGTATCAATAAACTTATCACGTTTGGCTAAAGCGTGAAAGCTTACTGAGGGATAGCCGCTCCCATGCCCCCGATGAAGTAAGAAATAAAATGTCTAGACTTGTCTAACTTTTATATAGCAGATGCTCTCATCCTCGTCAAGGATTTTGAGAGAACTTTAGGTAATGCGACTGCCAAAGTGAATCTTTGTTTTATTAGACTGATGCTGAAAAGGCTTACAGCCACTTATTAGATGTCAAATGGGTTCTATAGTAGTTTCAGTTTCGCTTTAATTATGTCAATCCGATCCACTAACTCTGCTTGATTCGTCTTGAGCAGATTCAGTATTCCTTTTTAATACATCTTGCACAGTCAGGACTGAGCAGGGAGCATTGTGGAGTACGTAATTGCTGACACTGCCCAAGGCTAACTCACTCAAACCAGATAGACCCTGACGTCCAACTATGATTAGGTCAGCACCCCACGTAGAGGCTAAGTTACAGATGGTTTGACCAGGATTACCAGGGGATTGGATGAATTGTGTACTCACGCCTGCTAGAGTTGCTTCATCCGTACACGATTGTAGTAGCTCTAGACCTTGCTTTTCCAAAACCTCCCACTGCTGTTGATTGAACTCCAAAGTTTTTTTACTCATCACGGGATATGGATAGTAATCCTGCCTGGGAAGTATAGGTATATTTACTGTGCCCTGTTCTTCACCCGACAGAACATGCAACAGCATAAGGCTGGCCTTGCTCGCTTTTGCTAAGAACAAGGCTTTATCAAAGACATCCTTGGTGGATGCAGAGGTGTCGATTGCAACTAGAATCTTGTGAAACATATAGACTTCCTCCAAACTGTTGTGACTCCATATAAGAGCTGATTTATAAAGGTTCTCTTTAGGCCGCAAGGCGCTTCAACATCAAGCGCACCATTGCCGTTTCGCTCATCAACTCGCTCACGCCTGCCAATAGTTCATAGTCCGTGGCTTGTGCGATGCAACCAGCGAAACCACCCAAATGTACACTCGACAACCCAGGTTTTGGCAACACCTGAAATTATGCTTCGGTTCGCTTGATAATTTCAACTTTGGCACCACAAACCTGCAAAAATGCTTGGGCGAACTTCTCCTTACTGTAGCCCTAGTCTATCTAAATCACAACTAACATAGATCAATCTTAGTTCCTTTCTTTCTATCTCCTGTCTCATCAATAATTAAAATGATTGGTCCACCTTTTAGTATCTGTAAAATTAGTTCTAAACGCAAAGCTCTTAACTTCTCTACATCCCAAGATGATATTGTTAAGAAATGATGTAGCCCTTGATAGTTATCTAATCCGACAATCTTTGCTATGGGAGGCTTTTCCGTTTTCAATCAGAAATACATCCTATATGTAGATACTTAAATGCTTCAAAAAGCCTAAGATCTGAAAACAGGTTTTTATACAACAGACAATATTCGTCCACAAAGTTGATGGTTTGTACGGGTGAGCGAGGCTCTACCATACTCTGTATCTTCGTTCTAGACTTTGTACATTATTATACTACTGCTAAAGTGACACAACAGGGCTAATAACCCCTCATTCCCTAACGTATCTTTCAAAAGATTGTCCCAGTAGGCAGATGCGCGCCTACTGTTCTCTACATTAAACCAGCAATTAAGGCGGCGTTAACTCTTTTTAAATTTTGGCTATTCAGTATGTTTAAGGAAGTAGAAGACGAAAGCTTACTAATAAAGATGCCTCTCCCCATTCAGGAAATCCCAGAGGATAGGGAATTAACAGAGACGGTAATTCTTCCCACAAATCTGCCTATTAAACTTTCCAAACCGCAAATTCGCACAAGTCTCAGGGCATTAACTCTCGAGAGTCTCTTCGCTGCGGTTTTTTACAGTATCATCGGTTCAGCGTTGCTCAGTAATTTCTTGCTAGAGCTGGGTGCCGGTCCAGTAGAAATTGGTCTGCTCGCCTCTATTCCTCAGCTGGTGAATCTGCTCCAACCGCTGGGAGCTTATTTGGTAGAACGAAGTAGCAGCTTCAACTGGTATTGCATGAGCATTTTCATCCCGGCGCGGCTACTGTGGATAATTCTCGTGCCAGCGATTTGGTTGGTCAGCTCATCTAACCATATCACTAAGCACCAAGTGGTGCTGTTGACATTGGGAATTATGTTAGTGGCTAATATCATTGAAGCTTTCGCCCGTGCTCCCTGGATGACCTGGACGGCTGTGTTAGTACCTGGGCGGTTGCGGGGGCGGTATTTTGGCTTTCGCAATAGTGTTCTCAGTTTGATGAATCTCATCGGTGTGCCGTTGCTGGGTCTAGCAGTATCGATCTGGCCTAGTGGAACGCTCCAAGGCTACGGTGCAATCTTGGTTCTAGGAATTGTGCTTGGGCTACTTAGTCAGGGCTGTCAGTTCTGGATGACAGATGTGAACCCGCAACTTTTAAAAGCTGCGGGTTCAGATCCACCCCAACCATACCGCAGCGGGATACATCTTCGCTTCCTGAATGATGCCAATTTTTTGAAGTTACTGCTTTACCTTGCCATCTGGTCCTTTGCCGTTAACGTCAGCGCTCCCTTCTTTAACCTCTACATGCTGGATAACCTAGATATAGATGTCAGCTTAGTAACAATCTATAACGGCTTAGGAGCTGGTGCTAATATGCTGCTGCTGGTTTTCTGGGGTAAACTGTCTGACCGGATTGGGAATCGTCCCATCATGTTATTAGTAGGAATCTTGGTGGCGGTGACGCCTCTATTATGGCTAGTAGCTGGCAATGATTCAATTTCCCTTTGGATATGGTTACCCTTTTTACACGTGCTGGGATCTGGGACGTGGGCGGCCATAGACCTGTGTACCAACAATCTGATGATGGGAGTGGCACCGGTGACTAATCAGTCCACTTACTTCGCGATCGCCGGAGCGGTAGCTGGTGTCACTGGAGCAATGGGAATCATAGCTGGTAGCTTTCTCGCGACTCTGCCTGGTGCCGGTGGCTTACTGGGACTGTTTGTTCTTTCAGCCGTCCTACGGACGGCTGCTCTCTTGCCCTTGGTTTATGTTCAGGAGCAGGGCTCTGTACCTCTGGGTCAGCTTTGGCGAGTCCTATTCTCAGTCAAGCAGCAAAGAGTACCGATTTAACAATATTGAACGTCAACCGCTTGGGACTTTTTCTTTAGCATTGGTTTAGGTGGAGGATTGCGGCGCTCGACATTATGCTTTTTAGATGGTCGCTGCACTTTAGGCTTATCCTTTTTCGCTGCTTGCTGCGGTGATATTGAGTGCCACATAAAGCTGTACAAGTCCGTTTATACCCAACTAAAGACCAACAAACACTACTAGTTCAGGCATTTGGATGCTCTCGTTGGTGGAATTACGCTTTGAATAAATCTATCGAAGTTTATAAGCAGACAGGTAAAAGGCTTGGACGGTCGGCACTCAATGCACTTCTCCCAGCGCTCAAAAAAGCAGAAGATACTTGTTGGTTAGCTGATTGTTATAGCCAAGTTTTGCAAGCTACAACACTCAATCTAACTACGGCATATAAAAACTTTTTTGAGGGGAGAGCGGAGTTTCCTCGCTTCAAATCCAAACACGGTAAACAGTCAATTCAATATCCTCAAAACGTCAAAATTGTAGATGGCAGCGTAAAACTCCCAGGCAATATTGGAGTGATCAAAGCCAAAATACACAGACCGATTGAGGGGAAGATAAAGACCGTCACTGTTAGTAAGACTCCATCAGGCAAGTATTTTGCATCTATCTTCACTGAGGTAGAGGGAGAAAACCCTTCTTCATCTGAAGGCAAGATTTATGGTGTTGATTTAGGGTTGAAGCACTTTGCCGTCGTGACCGATGGTGAGAAGGTTTCTAAGTACGACAACCCAAAACACATTGCCAAGCATGAGAAGAGCCTAAAACGCAAACAACAAAAACTAGCACGTAAACAAAAAGGAAGTAATTCAAGAAGCAAGTATCGTAAAGTTGTTGCCAAAGTGTACAAACGAGTGAGCAACTCAAGGCAAGATTTTCTACATAAACTGAGTTATAAGTTGGTCAGCGATAGCCAAGCTGTCATAGTAGAGAATCTTCATGTCAAAGGCATGGTTCGTAATCACAATTTGGCGAAAGCAATATCTGATTGTGGATGGGGGATGTTCACCAACTTCTTGGCTTATAAGCTAGAGCGCAAAGGTGGAAAGTTGATTGAGGTAGATAGATGGTTCCCCAGTTCTAAGCTCTGCTCGAATTGTTTCTACCAAATGGCAGAGATGCCGCTAGACGTGAGGGAATGGACGTGTCCCCACTGCGGCACTCATCACGATAGGGACAGCAATGCCGCAACTAATATTCGGGCAGAGGGCATCAGATGGCTATTGGCGGAAGGTTCAGCCGTCTGGGCTTTCGGAGGGGAGGTAAGACCAAAGATGGGGCGAAAGTCCCATCTGCGGCACTCGCCTATGAGTACAGAAGCCTACACTGTACCGCAAGGGAGCGTGTAGGTAGTTCACTGTTACTCCCCTTCCCTATTCCGGGAAGGGGTTGGGCAGCCAGCGCCGTGGGCGGCTAGAAGCGACAGTCACGCATCTGGCGTGGTTAGTTATATGTTATATTTTTTTACGTTTACCTACTTACTAGTCCCAGCTAAATTTAAAAATTACTTTATAAACTAACCTGAGTTCGGGTTAAAGATAAGAAGGTAAAAGCCACTCAAGTTGAAGGCTAGGTTTCTTAGGCTGATGACAATAAGCGATTAATCCACACAGAACATTAACGCAAAAATTGACTGGGCTGCGA
>JAESFM010000102.1_pt1 | contig 39337 bp, 29 predicted proteins | sample 9266171 | NCBI WGS metagenome assembly JAESFM01 (sample SAMN14505069, study PRJNA617099) | algae metagenome | isolation source: Hassallia sp. WJT32-NPBG1 and co-occurring heterotrophs from well developed... | place: USA: Mojave Desert, Joshua Tree National Park, California | collected 2006-06-22 | reverse complement strand
AGGAGTCACGCATGAATCTTGCGGGAGGGGCTTTCACCCTCATCAATCTGAGAGTTCAGCTATTGTTAGCTGGCTTAGTTATGTACGGACTGATTACCGAGATTCACTAAGCAACGAATCGCACGTAGATTCCGGCTGAAACTTTGGCTAATCACCACACCTAACGGCGTAATTGATTTTAGATTAATATGTATTATTCTTTACTTTTATTGTAATTACTTCTTTTATCAGCCTTTTCATTAATATGTTTCTCTTGTAACTTAAAGAGATTTTTAATCCGCATTTTTAAACTATCTTTTACAGTATTTTTTACATACTCTCTATAAAAAAAGTTAATTTTCAAAAAATTTGGATCACCTTGCATTATGTGTTGTATAAATTCTTCTATAACTTTACTTTTTCTATCTAATTCACTATCTTCATTTGAATGCTTAATAGTTTTTGCGTTTTGAGTAAAAACTATATGTACCTTGCCGTAATTGGTTCCCACATCATAACCTAAAAATTGAATAGGAGTATTTTCGTAATTTTTTAAACTAGTGCCCTTCTCAGTAGATATCATTTTTAACGCTGTTATTACATCAGATTCATCCAGGACTTTATATCCTAAATACTCTGCAAGGAAACTAAAACAGCAAGCTGATTCCCACCCGTAGTTACCGTATTCTTCCTTTATTACTGATTTCAAACCTATTGGTAAAGACATTGTAGTTTTTATGGAAATGTAACTACTGATTTTAGTCAATTCAGTAGCATTACGGAATAAGAAAGTATTATTTTAACAATAAATTATCAATTACTTTACAAAGTAATCCTCTCCATCAGCGGGAGGGGAAACGTATCATTTATGTTTGACAGATTTTTCGATAGATAAGCTCAGTACACACAGTTATATACAAACCTTAGTAAGTGAATTCCCTAATAAAAAATAATAAACCAATCGGCAAGAGAACGACACAGAGGGTAAGAGAAGAGAGAGGGTACGTGCTTAATAACTCCTAACCCCCTAGAGACGCGAGGAACCGAAGCGTCTCTAAAACTCCTAACTCCTGACTTCTAACTCCTGACTTTCGACTCCCGACTCCTAAATGATTAAACCACCTGAAAAATAAAGCTGAGACTTGCCCAATTATTCACATCAAAGGCGTAAAAGTCAGGATTTGGGCTGGTTGTCTCTATGGCTGCGCTGGCGTTGTGCAAGTCTTGCATAAGGGCTTGGGCTACTTCCAGGGGTTTCGACAATTCGATAATGGGTTGTTTATCTGCGGTGGAATATTTAGCAGATTGAACGGCAGCGAGGGTTTGGGTGAAGGGTGCTGTGCTAAAAATTAGTTGGTGTTCGTATTCATCAGCGGAACCGGGAATTACCCATTCAGAATTAGTGGCACTTTTTGGTAAGGTGATAATGTCACCAGGAGCGATGACGACTTCTTTGAGCGGTGGTTTTGTTTCGGCGTTAAGTTCTTGGCTGCTTTGCGTCGGGTAAAATGCGATCGCACTTCTACTACTATTTAATCCTAACAGCATGAAATATATCGGGCGATCGCTCAAATTTTCCACGCGGTACTGCATCCGGCTACCTATCGGTACGGTGGGAACATATTCGGCTTCGCTGCTGAGTAATTTTTTACTCGATTGTGCAGTCACTCGCACTGTTTCGCGTTGCATGACTACGCGAGGGGTTATACCGCTAATTATCTCTAAACTTGCTTTCACTGCCAAGCGAGAAGAACCTTCATTTTCTGTCAGTCGCCATAATTTCGCCGCTAGCAAAGTTTGCAATCTTCGTCCTAACCGTTGTACTGCAACTTTCGCCGCTTCCCCGTCTTCTCCTACGGTGTTGGGAATCAATTCGCCTGTCAGAGAAAATAAACCATAGCGACTGGCAGACACAGGTGAATCGGGAATTTTTGTTTCTCGTAATTTATCAAATACATAATCGGCTGGTTGTTCTCCCGCAATTACAGTGGACACGCGAGAAATCGTTGCAAAACCACTTGTAGCATCTACACGCTCAATTCTTTCTAGTTTAGTATCTAGAGCAACGGTTAAATGAATATTTCGAGGTAAAACTCGCTCTTGTTCTTGAACTAGTTGCCCGACTTGTAAAAGTGGTGTCACCCCGCTTTTACTTTCAATGTCGAAGATTTGCGCTTTTGCGGTTAAGCCGTTACGCGATCGCAATACCATTTGTATATTGGCATCCTCGCTCACTAAACTCAGTCGCGAATTCACTCCGTAATAGTCCAGCACTTGTGGAGGTATTCCGGCTAACCACACTTGAGCCGTTTTGCCGTCTTCTTCTGTTGCTATCACCACCCCTTCCGCACCAATCATACTTTCTGCAACAAAATTCTCGCCAAGTAGCGCTGATTGATTTTTTTTGCTACCTAATAAAGCTGGCTGCTGTTTACCATCAAGTTGGCGTATGGAACTTCCCACCCGCGACAAACTGTGAATAATTGTCGTTGCTGAAGTTGCTTCCCACAAATACTGCGTCAATGCATAGGTAAATAACCCAGCGCTAAAACCAGATAATAGTATTTCCCTCGCCAACTCTTCGGGGTTCGAGGTGGCAGATAGCAGCAGCGGTGCGGGGCGATCGCTTATATTTTTGCTTTTAAGTTCTTTTTGAAAGTCTAATTCTGCGGTTGCTAATTCGGCTTGTGCTGGCATTTGATAGGCGCGAATTCGCGAAGCTGCTGAACTGGCTGTTATTGGCGCATAATAGCTCGTATCGAGTATTGCTGTTGTTCGTGTAGTCAGCTGTCGCCACAATAACATCAATGTTTCTTCTAATAAACAATTGACTATTTGGTTATTTTCTGATATGTAAGTTCCATCAAAAGGAATGAGAGTATTAGCGATCGCTTCTTCTGGTGCTTTCAGTTTAATGCGGCTGCCATAACCGCTAAAGTGGAATACAACCACATCCGATGGTTTAGCATCCTGAACCAGATGATTTAAAAAAGCATTTTCAATTGCAACTCTTGTAGCTTGTTCATCAGTCAAAGTCAAAATATCTGACTCTTGAAAGCCAAAGCGGGAAATCAAAAGTTCTTTTTGCAGTTCGACATCAGTTAAACAACCGCCAAGTGCTAAATTTTGGGGATATTTATTGATGCCGATCAATAACGCCAGTTTACGTTGGCTGGGTTGTGCCAAAGCTTGGTAATAGCGATTACCTAAGGACAACAACCCAGCCTCAGTCACTCCCAACGCTGCGAGTATAAAGCCAATCCGTTGTAAAAACGTTCGCCGCTTCATCATTAGTTATCAACCTACCCTATTAGGAGCCACTTCGAGTCTAAGGAACATCAGTTATCAGCTTAAAGGGCTGAAGTCTATAGGGTAAAGGAAACCATTAGCTTGTTTAAGTTTACTATATGTGCATATACCAGCTATCTTCCACGCGCATTGCCCGTGTCAACTCTGCTGCTACTTCCGGACGAGAGAATTCTGGTGGAGGTGATTCACCCCGACGCAGCATTTCGCGTACTTTTGTTCCCGACAAGTGAATGCGTTCTTCTGGCTTGCTGGGACTGGTTTTAGTCGTCGCCATTTGCTTGGTGCGCGTACAGTAGAAAGCGTGTTCAAACATCATCGGCACAATCCCTAATTCACCGGGATCAAACTCATCAAAGATATGTTGAGCATCGTATGTGCCGTAGTAGTTACCCACCCCAGCATGATCCCGTCCGACGATAAAGTGGGTACAGCCGTAGTTTTTGCGGACTAAAGCATGAAAAATCGCTTCACGCGGACCAGCATAACGCATCGCTGCGGGATTAATTGCTAAAGTTACGCGATCGCGCGGGTAATAGTGTTCCAGCAAAATTTCATAACAGCGCATCCGCACATCAGCGGCAATGTCATCATCTTTCGTCGCCCCAACCAAAGGATGCAAAAATAAAGCATCCACTGTTTCCAAAGCGCACTTTTGGATATATTCATGAGCGCGGTGGATCGGGTTGCGAGTTTGAAAACCTACAATCGTTTTCCAGCCATTGACTTTAAACATCTCTCGTGATTCAGCTGGATCGATTTGGTATTTGGGAAACTGGGGATGGGGTTTCCGTTCCAATAGCCAGATGTCGCCGGCAAGATGTACAGAACCTTGCTTATATAGTACTTGCACCCCTGGATGGTTTATATCATCGGTGCGGTAGACATTAATTGCTTCGCGCTTCTTGTCGTAGCGATACTTTTGCGTGAGTTGCAAAACCCCGATAAACTCACCTGTGGAGTTATCCAACCGGATCAAGTTGCCTTCTTTGAGAGGGGAAGCAATTTCTTCACTGACCGACAGTGTAATCGGAATTGACCACACAACACCGTTAGCGAGACGCATTTGGCTGACAACGCGATCGTAGTCCTCTTGATTCATAAAACCCGTCAGAGGACTAAAAGCGCCGATCGCGATCATTTCTAAATCAGAAACAGCCCGCTCATCTAGTTGCACTTGCGGCAAAACATCAGCTTTAGAGAGAAATTCTTCTCTTTGGTCTGCGGTAGCAATGCGATTCACCAACTGTCCACCGTGGGCGGCAATGGTATCTGGATGGTAACTCAACGTAACCCCTTTTTTGCAACGTAATTATTTTCAACTCATGTACTAACTTATCAAAATGCTGGTACGTAGAGAAAAAAGATTATCCGGAGATGGGGGGAGGGAGGGAGTGGGGGAGGGGGGGAGACAACCAACCACGTACAGACGCGAGGAAGGAGGACTGAAGTCCTAACTACAAAAGAAAAAAGGCAATCATTAAAACAATAAATTGCCTTTTACTTTTACCTTTAACAAGAGTGCTAACGTGCGTTGTTAGGGGAAAAATGCTAACCTACATCATCATGGGCAAAGCGGTTAAAGAGAAAGTCTAAAGCATAGTTACGGAGTTGATAATATTGGGGATCTTCCATAATGCGAGAGCGATCGCGTGGACGCGCAAAAGGAATCGACATCACTTCGCCAATCTTCGCATGAGGTCCATTGGTCATCATCACCAATTTGTCTGCTAAAAAGAGCGCTTCATCGATATCATGGGTAATCATCAACACTGTACAGCGGTTATCGCCCCAGATTTTCAGCAATTCTTCTTGTAATTCTTCTTTGGTGATAGCATCTAGCGCTCCAAAAGGTTCATCTAAAATTAAGACTTTCGGACGAATTGCCAAAGCACGAGCAATAGAAACCCGCTGTCTCATCCCCCCAGACATTTGCGGTGGCTTTTTGTCCATCGCGTCAGCTAGTCCCACCATCGCTAAATGATCGCGGACGATCGCTCTTTTTTCGGCTTCGGGTTTGTTGGGAGAAACAGCGTTAACAGCTAGATAAATATTTTCAAAAGCAGTCCGCCAAGGTAACAAGGCATAATTTTGGAAGACAACCATCCTGTCTGGACCCGGTTTGGTGATTGGTTGTCCTTCCAACAACACTTGTCCGGAAGTGGGAAAGTTAAAACCGGATACCATATTTAACAGCGTCGATTTGCCACAGCCAGAGTGACCGATGACGCAAATAAACTCACCCTGTCCGACATTCAGGTTAACACCGTCGAGTACCGTGAAGGGTCCTTTCTTTGTCGGATAGACTTTGGAAACGTCCTTAATTTCGAGAAAAGGCTTGCTGAGGTTGTTAATTTGGGTATTTAATGGTTGTCCGATGTTAGTTGTTCTTAAAGTGCGGTTTTGCATGGCGTTTTAAAAGTTAAAAAGTTCAAGGTTCGAGTTCAAAGGCTCATCGTTGAGGATAAAAGGCTCATCGTTGAGGATAAAAGGCTCATCGTTGAGGTTCAAAGGCTCATCGTTGAGGATAAAAGGCTCATCGTTGAGGTTCAAAGGCTCATCGTTGAGGATAAAAGGCTCATCGTTGAGGATAAAAGGCTCATCGTTGAGGATAAAAGGCTCATCGTTGAGGTTCAGAAGCTCATCGTTGAGGTTCAGAAGCTCATCGTTCGAGTTCAGAAGCTCAGGGATTAGTTGTTCCCTCATCTCCCCCACTCCCCCACTCTCCCGCTCCCCCCCTCCTCTTTTGCTACGCTACTCTTCTCGTAGGTGTATCAAGAATCACTTCTGCCACAGAAACATCACGTTTAATCTCCAAGCTGTTGAGATAAGCTATGGGGTCGTCAGCATTAAACGTAGTTCCATCGAACAATTCAATCGGTTGACGGGTGTAGCTAATATCTAAACCTAACTCGCGGGCAGCGGTGCTAAAGACGCGAACTCGACAGACTCTTTCAACAACTTCCACCCAGTTTCTAGGGAAGGGAGTATCACCCCAACGCGCTAATTGACTCATGATCCAAATTTGCTCGGTGCGACTGGGGCGATTGATGGCAGAATCAGAGTAAAATTGATGATGGGCATAATCGCGCAGCGGATAATCTAAGCTACAGGTAGCATTGTTCGGATCTTCGATTTGGATGTACTCGATATCGTTGCTGACGTACTCCCGCCGTGCTAAAATTTGCCGAATCTCTAGGGCATTTTCCGGAATTGCACAATAATAACAAGCTTCTAACAAAGCTTTGGTTAAGGCTATATGGGTGTTCGGGTAAGCTTCTGCCCAATCTTCGCGCACACCGAGAACTTTACCTGGGTGTCCAAACCAAACTTCTAAGTCGGTAGCAATCGTAAAGCCAACTTCTTCCACCGCAGCGCGATAGTTCCAAGGTTCACCCACGCAGTAACCATCGATACTGCCTGCTTTCAAGTCTGCGACCATCTGTGCAGGCGGAATAGTCTTCATATCCACGTCTAAATCCGGGTCAATTCCCCCCGCAGCTAGCCAGTACCGCAGTAGCAAATTATGCATAGATGCGGGATGCACTACGCCCATTGTGTGGCGTAAGTCGCGGGTGCGAAGCAGGTAATTTTTGAAGTCTGATAAGCTTTGCACACCTTCTTCATAGAAGTGTCTCGCTAAGGTGATAGCGTTACCGTTGCGGGTCATGGTGAGGGCAGTAACGACGGGTAAAGGTTGGTTGTTATGTCCTCCCAACGTCAACCACATCGGCATTCCTGAGGGCATTTGCGCCGCATCTAAATAACCGCCGGTCATGCCATCAACGATACCACGCCAGCTGCTTTCCCGCACGAGGCTAACTTCATCTAAACCATGTTTGGTGAAGAAGCCTTTTTCTTTAGCGATCGCTAAAGGAGCGCAAGCAGTAAGGGGTAAAAAGCCAATTTCTAAGTTAACTTTTTCTAAGCCATGACGAGCAATATTAGCAGTTTTCCGCGCTCTAATTTTCTTGATGCGTTTTTGCTGGTTGAGGAAGTAAATCATCTCACTTCGCAAGCTGTAGTAGCTAGGATGTTCTACTACTTCCATGCGCTTGCGGGGTCTAGGAATATCGACTTCTAAAATGTCACCAATTTTCGATTCGGGTCCATTGGTCAACATGACAATTCTGTCAGATAACAGCACCGCTTCATCGACATCGTGTGTCACCATGACTGCGGTTACTTCATTTTCTTGACAGATTTGCATTAGTTGTTCTTGCAAATTGCCGCGTGTGAGTGCATCCAATGCGCCAAATGGCTCATCTAGCAATAGTAACTTAGGACGAATCGCTAAAGCGCGAGCGATCGCTACCCGTTGCTTTTGTCCACCCGATAACATCCCTGGTTGTTTATCTGCGTGGGGACGCAACCCCACCATATCAATATGTTTTTCGACAATTGCTTTGCGTTCACCTGCGGGTAAACCCTTCATCACCGAATCCACAGCAAGAGTAATATTTTCTCTCACCGTTCGCCAAGGTAACAGCGAATAATTTTGAAACACCACCATTCTATCTGGACCTGGTTGAGTGATTCTTTGTCCTTCCAAAGTCACAACACCTTCAGTTGGCAAATCCAGACCGGCAATCATATTTAACAAAGTCGATTTTCCGCAACCGGAGTGACCAATTAGAGAAATGAATTCTCCTTTTTTAATCTCCAGATTAATACCTTTGAGGGCGATATATTTCCCACCGCCGGTTAATTCAAAAACTTTATCAATTTGGTCAACAGCAACAAAGATAGACATAGCAATTTGTTAAATGATGGTTGTTAGTTGGTATGGGGCAATGGGCATTGGTAATAATTCTTTACCTTTGCCCTTCTTCTGATTCCTTACTTACTTTTGTTCTGCTGGTAAAATCTTGTTTTGAACCCAGCCCATGAGTTTATCTAGCAGCAGACCGACAACACCGATGTAAACTAGAGCCAAAATAACTTCACTGACGTTGTTATTTTGATAAGCATCCCAGATAAAAAAGCCAATGCCGACAATACCGGACATCACAATTTCTGCGGCAATAATCGCCAACCAAGCCAAACCGATCGCAATTCTCAATCCGGTGAAAATGTAAGGTAAAGCCGACGGAATTAGAATATTCGTGAAATATTCTTTGCGGCTAAGTTGCAGAACTTTGGCGACGTTGTTGTAATCTTGGGGAATTTGAGTGACGCCGACAGCAGTGTTAATTAAAATGGGCCAAATTGCGGTGATGAAAATTACGAATAAAGCAGCGGGTTCGTTTTGTCGCAAAGCTGCTAAGGAAATCGGCACCCAAGCCAAAGGTGGTACAGTCCGCAGTAGCTGAAACAGAGGATCTAAAGCTTTGGACATTGTTTGATTAACTCCAATCAAAACGCCCAAGCCAATACCGACAATTGCCGCTAAAGTATAGCTAATCGCAACTCTTTTGAGACTAGCTAAAATCTGCCAAAACAAGCCCTTATCTATCCCACCGTTGTCATAAAAGGGCCATAAAATCAATATCCAAGTATCTTGTACAACCTGTATCGGTCCCGGTAAAGTTGCGCCAGGAATGAAAGCAAATAGTTGCCAGAGAATTAAAAAGATAGCGATCGCAGTAACCGGAGGTATCAGGTTAGGAATTTGTTTTTTCAAACGAGATATAAAGCTATTATCTAACCTAGCGCCAGCAGGACGTTTTTGAGCTATTGTCATTGTCTGTATTCTCCTCTTAATTTGGTAGTAAGCACTTCAGTGCTTATAAACTTCTAAACACTAACCTTCTTAATCTTCAAACTCTTGAGATATTCTTCTGGCTTCTCAGGGTCAAACTTAACGCCATCAAAAAATTCTTCTACCCCACGCGAAGTACTTGTCGGAATATCAGCAGCGGCAATTCCAGCTTCTTTCGCAGCTTCTTTCCAAATATCTTCGCGGTTAACTTTATCGATTAATGCTTTAGCATTAGTCAAATATTCTTTCGGCAAAAATCCCCAGCGAACATTTTCAACTATGAACCACAAATCATGACTCTTATAGGGATAAGAAACATTACCTTTTCCATCTTTCCAGTAATAAGCCGCCATTGATTTATCATCAATTTTGCGACCATCACCCATGTCATACTTGCCTTGAAATGGTTCTATCAAAACTTCCGCAGGGATATTAAAATAATTTCTGGCAGCGAGAATTTGAGCCGCTTCTTTCCGGTTATCAAAGTTATCTAACCACTGTTGAGCCGCCATAATTCCTTTTAAAATTGCTTTGGTTGCCTTGGGATTTTTGTCAACCCACTCACCTTTCATCGCAAAATATTCTTCGGGGTGATTCTTCCAAATCTCTGCGGTTAATGCTGCCATGTAGCCAATTTTGTCTTTAACAAGACGATTGGGCCAAGGATCGCCGGTACTAAAAGCATCCATCGTTCCAGTCTTCATGTTGGCGACAGTTTGCGCTGCCGGTACTGTCAGCAATTTGACATCTGCATCCGGATCTAAACCGCCGGCAGCTAACCAGTAACGAATCCACAAATCTTGGTTGACATGGGGAAAGGTGAATGCAGCGGTGAAGGGTGTTGAGGATTTGAGTTGTGTAAATAAAGACTTAGCGCCGGCAAGTTGCAAACTAATACCTTTGCCTAGGTGCTTGTTGGCGATCGCAATTCCATTTCCATGTGTAACCAATTGACACAGCACATACATGGGAATTTTTTGATTGCCTTTGGTAATTAAACCTTCGCTAATTAAATGCGGCATTGGCATTTGCCATTGTCCACCATCAATCCCACCACCAGCAGAACCAATTTCTATATTGTCCCGCGCTGAACCCCAAGAAGCTTGTTTGGAAAGGTCAACATTGGTCATGCCATACTTGGCAAAAAAGCCTTTTTCTTTGGCAATAATTAAAGGAGCCGCTTCGACAATTGGGATATATCCTAACTTAACTGTAGTCGTTTCTGGTCTTTGTTCTGGAGCTAAATTAGCAACAGGTTGAGCCGCTGCCTGGGCGTTTATGCTATTACCTGTAATGCTTGCGGGGGGATTTCCCAAACAGCCTTTGAGGAACACAGCACCCGCAGAGGCTCCCGCTGTTAATATAAATTTACGGCGAGAAAATTGATTAAAAAATTCTGTCATATATATCTCCTTGAATGGGAACTTTATTGTTTTTAAGTACGACAAATTAAGTAGAGAAACAAGAGATGTTTCTTACGTTTTAATGGCAATTTTCAGCTATAACGGATAAGCAGATATGCGCCTTTCCAGTAGAAAAGACTCGTTCGACTGCTTAAAGAGAAACTGTGGTTAATTTATTTATTGCTGTTTACTGTGATATTTGGGGATCGCTTACCTTGTTGAAAACAGTTTACAGGTTTTAATGGCAAATTGGTATCTTTGAAACTGTAATTATTAAAAAAATATTATATTAGACCTATAAGCTTTTACTTATAGGTCAGTGGCAAATGCAGTAGAAAATTTTAATATATAGATTTTTATTTATGATAATTATTATTTGGAGACTATGAGTCAATGCTTTTAGGCTGTATTTATTCGTTTTGAATCAATATATATAGATAATTATTTATGAATGGTCTTTTGAATCAATATATATAGATAATTATTTATGAATGGTCTGGAGCCAATTTATATATTAAGTTTTTTAACAGGCATTTGTCGCAGCTTGGTAGTTGATAAAAATATATAAGTTCTCAATTGCATATAGTACAGACCTAACCCCCCAGCCCCTCTTCCCTGGTAAGGCAAGGGGGGTAATAGACTCCTATGGGCTCGTTCCCAGGCAAAGCGCCTGTGAATGTCTTGTTGGCTCTGCCTCGCATTTACGCCCTCATCGGAGGCAGCAAGCCCTCAGCCCTCGCATTCATCTAGCACCCCCAGGAGACCCCCGCCACATGGCTTTTCTTGGCGGTGGGAGGATGTCAAAGGTAATATGAGTGGAACAGGCAGAGCCCCTTGGATGTCGTTCCCAGTCTCAGACTGGGAACGAGGAAGCGCACACGATCGCTTACTACGGTCTTAAATCATTAGATAATTCCACAATGCCACGATAGCCATCGATTCTGACTCGCTGACCATCTTGCAAAAGCCACGTAGCACCGCGTACATCCATCACCGCTGGTATGCCATATTCACGAGCGATGATCGCACCGTGAGATAATCTTCCACCAGCTTCGGCAATTAATCCGCCGGCTCTGACTAACAGCGGTGCCCAGCCAGAATCGGTGTAAGGCACTACCAATATCGTATCCCGATCAATCTCCGGTATATCTTGTAAATTCCGCAATACTTTTACTCTTCCCTCAGCTTGACCGTGACTAGCGGGAATGCCTTGTAATATTTGATCGGAAGTTAACTTAGAAAGAGCTAGCGGCACGGGCGGAGCATTGCCGTAAACTAAAAGAGGTACTTGATTTAATTCACTGTCTTCTGTAAGTTGCGATCGCCTAACTAACACTGACTCTTGCAACTGATTAATCAATCGAGCATCCCAATCTTCTATCAATTGCCGCACTTCATTCAATTCCAGAAAAAAGATATCCCCTTTTTCCTTCAACAAGCCGGCTTCTAACCAAATCTTCTCTAAAGCCAAAAAACACCAACGCAACTCACCTAACAAGCGCGAGTATACCTCAGTCACTCGTCCTTTGAGATCCACGCGCCGTTGTACAAATCCTCGCTTTTTCTTTTGTTTTTGCGGGCGATAAATTCCTTCTAAATTCTCTATCAGCGGTTGGTTGTTTTGCATCAACTGCACAAATAACTGCTTTATTGCTTGGGGATCTTCTTTCCAAGTAGGAACGGCAATATCAGTTCCGACTTCACTTAAATAGCCGTAATCTTGAAGCAATTCGTCGAACTTTTCTAAAATTTTCTGCCCTTCGGGAGTTGGCACCAATTGCTCAAATACCTGCTGCGGTTCGACTTCAGGTAATACTTGTTTCGCATCTGCGGCTAATGCACTTAGCGATCGCATTGCTGCTACTTCTGGTGTGACGCTGTTATCAATTTTGTTATCTTTCACCCGAAAAATGCCTTGGCGCAGCGCTACACTCAAAGGAGCTAAAATACTGTAATAAGTCCCCAGGCGCAGCAATTCTAAGATAAAGTCAATTCTATTTAACAGCTTTGGCGGATCGAAGTCATCGATAAATTCTTGCGTCAACTGCGACAAACCAGGCACAAAGCGTCTGTGATAATCGCGCTTAAAGTCTTTTTCTAAATTTAATTCCCGTCTGAGCAACTTTGCCAATCCGGGTAAATTTCTTAAGGTAGAATCCAAAGGCGGTTTACTCATCTTGGAACCCCTAGTTAAGAATTCCAGACTTTCGGGTGGTAAACCCATCCTTAAGAATATCTGCCCTAAGAGGGATGCATTAAAATAAGCTCTTGAATAATGAAGTGTGGCAGTTTCTTTAAAATCTAATCCTTCAGCGCGATCGCCTAAAACGATTGTAAAAAGTTCTCCCCAAACTCCGCAAGTTAATGGACGGTTAATCGACCAAGTTAAGGGACGAATTAGTCCGGGAATTACTTCGGCGGCGATTTTGCGAGTCCAAATCGGTAATAAAGTGGTGATAGGTCGTGCTTGTAATATCCAAAGTGTTTGACCGTCGTAACTCCACTCAATATCTTGGGGAATGCCGTGAAAACGTTCTTCTAAATGTCGGCACAAGTAAGCGACTTGTTTAAGTAAAGCTTGTGGTACTTGTCCTGAGCCTTCTAATTGAACAAACTTGAAATTTTCGGTTTCGACGACAAAAGCGCGATATTGTTCTGGGGTGACTCGTCCGGAAACTATTTGAGTTGGGCTTCCTGGTAAAGCTTCAATGACGATCGCCTCTCCTTGGCGAGTAATCGGATCGCGGCTGAAAGCTACGCCAGAATAAACACTTTGGACTTGTTGTTGAACCAGCACTGCCATTGCTGCTTCTTGTGAACCGCGATCGCGCCGATATTGCATTGCTGATGCATCATTGTAAGAAGCTTGAGTGCGAGCGATCGCTTCTCGCAACTCTTGTTTGTTGGTAACATTTAAGATTGTTTCATATTGCCCCGCAGCAGAAGCTTGTTCTGAGTCTTCGCCAATCGCCGAGGAACGCACCACCAGAGGCGATAATTCTGAAGGATACATCACTTCTAGTAATGCTTCTGCGTCGTCTCCTGGTGCAAGTACCCACCCTTTTGGCACTGGATAACCCCAGCGCTTAACTTGAGATAAAGTAGCTGCTTTTTGTCCGAATAACGCAGCATCTAAATCGTCATCTAAAGAAAGAATATTTGTCTCACCGCGAAAAAATTCTAAAGCTGCCTGGGACTCTTTTTCCGCCTTTTTGGTTGGTAAATTCAAATCATCCGGAAGTCGTCTATAAATCCAGGCAAGTAACAGCGCTAAGGCGATAGCAGCCATAATTTTTGGTAAATCCTGAGCGTGCAAAAGTGTGACAAGCAAAGGAAACAACACCAAAACCCCGTATTTTCCCAATTCTCTGTTGCGAAAAACACTAAAGGTAATACTTACCAGAAAAAGCACAAATCCAGCTACCAGCGGATCGTGTACCGCAAATCCCCAAACAACATTTGTCGTACCTGCGCCTTTTCCTATCCAGTATCGTCCTAATACTAAGGCAATCAGGGCAATCAATTCCCAAGCCGATCCCTCTCCAAACAAAGCACGCGCTAGTAAGACAGCAGCAATTCCCTTCAATGCTTCTGACAACACCGCCAGAATTCCTACTACTCTACCACCGTGATAAAATGCGGCTGAAACACTGACATTACCAGTGCCCATCTGTGCCAATTGCCGCCCAATCATCGCTTGGGTAATCCAGTCAATTAGCGGTAGTGCCCCCAAGAGGGGGCAGGCAATTAAAATAATTAAGGCACCCCAGAGTTCAAGCATTGTGGATTTTGGGTTTGAGATTTATAGCTTTCTTGGCTCTTTGTGCCGTCAATAAAGGCAATTTTTTCATATACAAACCTGGGGCAGATGCATCTAAGATTTTGGATGCCTTTGCCGATAAGAGTTACATAGGTTAATAAATATAAATATTTTCCGGTTGAAACTTAAGTCAATTACTATAAGTAATTTTCAAATAATATACCTTGACCATGCGTAGACCTTTTTGGGCGAGTACGCATCTACCTTTGACTACCTTCCTTTGTTAATCATATCTACAATATATTTCACAGCCTATTTTAATAATAGTTAGATTTAACTTATATATGAAATCTCAAGTGAAAAATATAAAATTTTTATAAATTATTTTTAAAGCGTTTTCAATTTTGTGATGAGGGACACTTAGCACAGAGATATATTAGTCCAAATTTTAAAGTTGGAAAATTTTTCTTAGCAGTGTCCCTCATCAACTGTTAATATGCTTAGTTTACCGCATAGGCAGCTTGCAGCGCCCAAATAATCAGAGCAGCGATCGATCCCAAAAGAAGCACGGTAGAAATAGTTACCGCTTTGGGAGAATCTGCGCCCTTAAACTTCATGATTCCTCGGTTTAAGTCGGACATAGCAATGTGCGTCTCCTTTAATAAGCGTGCTCATTTGCCCGTTTTGATTGTAGTCCTTATATTTGCAGATGCAATATTCTTAATAACATTTTCACCAAAGCTGGGCAAAATTTGCATCATTAATATTACTTATGCCTAAAGGCATAGATTCAGATTCTGAGAATTTTATGAAGAATATTAATATAAATAATCAATGTTCGCCGTAAATATACTTAAAGGCGAGTCTAAGCAAATAACGCAAGTCGTTTTTTAGATTTTTTGGTAAAATTTATTACTTTGTGTCTCTGTTACTTTTCAGGAATGATTTGAGGGCGTTGAAAGGTGAAAGTTGGGCTTGTAATAATTTTAACGGTAACAGCCGCACTGTTTGTAATGATAGAGGTCGGACTGCGATCGCTTTTTGGTTTTGGCAATCCTCTAATTTACATCGGCGATGAGCAGATTGGTTATTTGTTAGCGCCAAACCAGCGTACTCGTCGTTTTGGTAATCGCATTGAAATTAATCAGTATTCCATGCGAAGTGCGCCAATAGAAAAAACTCCTTCACCTTCAACGCTGCGAGTGCTGCTGTTAGGGGATTCTATCGCCAATGGTGGCTGGTGGACAGACCAAGATAATACAATTTCTAGCTTAATGATGCGTTCTTTGAACGCGGCAAATATCGGTAAATATCAAGAAGTAGAAGTGCTGAATGCTTCAGCTAATTCTTGGGGTCCAAGAAATGAATTAGCTTATTTGCAGCGGTTTGGCACTTTCACTGCTGAGGCGATAGTGTTACTAATTAATACTGATGACTTATTTGCGACTGCTCCGACATCTTTACCAGTAGGACGCGATCGCAATTACCCAGATAGTAAACCAGCTTTAGCGTTGGTGGAAGTATTTGAGCGATATGTCCTAAAACAAAAGTTAATCCCAGAACTAAAAGCAGTGCAAGACGAGAAAGGCGATCGCGTAGGTATTAATCTAGAAGCAATTAGCAAAATCCAAGCACTGACTCGTGAAAATAACTGCCAATTTCTGTTGGTGATGACTCCCTTACTGCGAGAAATTGGTAAATCAGGTTCAAGAGATTATGAAATTACCGCACGTCAGCGCCTCAAAGATTTTACCGCAGCGCAGCAAATTAGTTATATAGATTTTCTTCCGACATTCAACGCCATCAAAGAGGCAAAAGCTATATATCAAGACCACATTCACCTCAACTTACAAGGCAACGAGTTAGTAAGAGAGAAAATTCAGCTTAAGCTTCTTGAGTTATTAAAGGATAATACACCACATCATCAAGCTTGATTGAATGGCGATATGTTTGTAGAGACGCCATTGAAGTGGAACGTCTCTACTATTGATATGTATTTCCATGAAGTAAACGATCACCAAAAGACAAACTCTAGCAAAATAAGAATACTACATTGTGAAAGTTCGTAGTAAGCGCTTCAGCGCTTTAAATTGAGCGATAAATCGCTCAGTACGAAATTTATAAATTCTTTCTTGATGTCTTCGGTGTGGTTTGAGGGTTATTTAGATTACCTGTAGACATGGCGAGGCAAACAACATGGATACGAACAAACTCCTAAGCCAATATGCAGCAGGAGAACGGAATTTTAATGGAGCAAATTTGCATCAAGCAAACCTTTGTGATGCGGATTTGAGAGGTGTAAATTTAGGTGGTGCCGATTTGAGTGGAGCTGACTTGAGTCGAGCCAATTTAACAGATGCAGATCTGAGTCGAGCAAATTTAACAGATGCAGACCTGAGTGGCGCCAACTTAAAGGATGCAAATTTGAGTGAGGTAAACTTTATTGGGGCAGACCTGATTAAGGTAAACTTGGAGCGAACTAACTTGAGTCGCGCTGATTTGCGGAGTGCAAATTTAGTACAGGCAAACTTGATTGGAGCTAATCTGAGCGAAGCCGAATTGAGTGGAGCAGATTTAAGTGGAGCCAATCTTGAAAAGGCAAATTTGATTGGCAGCAATTTAAATGAAGCAGAATTCAACAACACAAATATAAATGGAGCAACCATCACTGAACAAGAAATTACTGGTTCAATGATGCACGTAGGCTTATCTCACAAATGGGTGACATGGGCTGGTGGTTGCTAATATCATGTCCGTTCATTTCTCTCGTTACTGGGCTGCTGACTGCTAATGTAGTTAGAGGAGGCAGAGCCTCCAAGAAGTGCATTGCCGCGCAGAGCGCAGCAACGAGAAAATCGGCGTGGTTAATTTCCTTGCAATGGCGCGTTTAAGACTTTATCAATGCGATCGCGTGTTTGTAATAAGTGCGCTTTCGTATATTCGTCTTTTGAGTCTGCACCATTAAGTTTTTCTTGCAATTGTTTTAACTTATACCATGCCATTGTCCGCGCATCTTTTGGTACTCGTTCTTTTCGCAACACCATCGCTGTTAACAAATCGATATATTCTTGTTGTAAACCTCGGCGCAAACTGCTAATTTTCATTTGTTTGCCGTCTGGTTTGAGAACTTCCGTCCAAATACCACTTTGCAAAGTATCAAACAATTCCGGCAAAGTCAAAGCTTTCCCCGGAGGACTTTTAAGTTCAATGTCGCTGAGTCGGGAAATGCGATCGCTTGATAGCAATTCTCGCAACACCATACTCTGCATGTTTAATATCAAATCGTGTATTGGATAATCCAAACGCCCAGTACGAGTTTTGCTACCCCAATGTCGCCACCGTGATGGTGCTAATTTATTCAGCAGTTCTGGTGAGAAGGTGAGCGCATCTTCTGCAAACATATATTGTTGTAACGTCGCTAACGCTTGCCGTTGTTTTTCTACTGTTACTGGTTCAAACGGTAATCTACCTTGGCTATCGCCTCCTTTGACTCGGTAAAAAGACTGCCCACCAATGTGTTTGGTAGTGTAATAAATATTTTGAAAATAGTTACTTAATACCGTACTAAAGCGTTCCGTTACATCACTATAACTATCGCCAGTTAAGGGATAACGTTTATTTAGTCTATCCCACATCACACGGGAATTTTCTAACTGCCATTGTGAATAAAGCAGCACATTACTACTATTGTCCCAAGCATCGGCAGTCGGGTCGAGGTCAGACACATCCTCATCTGTAGAATAAGTTAACTCAGGTTTGTCAGATTGTTGAGCGATCGCACTCAATGCTGGTTTTTCGGCTGCGGGAGTGGCTGCTTGAATTTCCGTATAACCATACTTAATCGCCCATTCATCATAAGGTCCCACCATATTTGGAAAATAATCTCCCTGCTTCGTACCTGGAGGTGCGATATTCGGAGGAATATAATCCATCACCGAGGTAGTTAAACCTTTGCTGCGAGTGATTTTAGTATTGTTCATTTCTTCTGGAGGCAGTAAAGTACTACCACGGAAGTTATGACGTAAACCGAGAGTATGTCCAACTTCGTGAGCAATAATTAAGCGTATATATTGATGGATATACTCTTTTACTTGTTCGCTAGTCGGTGGTGTGTTTTGCAACAGTGACATCGCCGTTGTGCCAATCGCAAATTGATTCGCAGCTTCTAAGCCATAGCATAAATCGTACTCACCTGCCATTTTCGATAAACGATTTAACAATTGATTTTCTGCTTGGGGCTTTTGGTTGGGAATATTTCTACCTTCTAAACCATTTGCACAAAGGAGACGATTTTGCATCAACGCTGATAGAGAAGTGCGATTTTCTCCTTGACTCGGTTGTACAATATCGCGATAATCTTTTTTCAGTGCGCGGACAAAGCTGGCATCTACTAAAATATCTGCGTCTAAAATTTCCCCAGTTAGCGGGTTAACGCGGGATGGTCCCAAAGCAAAATATCCATCCACCGTGTTAATCCAGCGGATAGTATTGTAGCGGATATCTGCCGGGTCCCAAGGAGCGTTGTCTGGCATTTGCTGCACTTGAATCGCATCTTGGAATCCGGCATTTTCAAAGGCTTTATTCCACATGAGAACACCTTGTTTGATTGCATCGCGGTATTCTAGAGGAACGGCGTTATCAATCCAAAAGACAATTGGTTTTTTTGGTGGAGAAATTGCTGCATTCGGATTTTGTTTTTCCAACTTCCAGCGATTGATGTAACGGACAAACGGATCACCGCGATCGTCGTCAGATAAATCTTGATAAGCGGTGATAAAATAGCCAACACGTTCATCAGCCAAACGCGGTTGATAGTTGTTTTCTGGTAGTTGGGAAATACTGTAATGCACCCGCAGGGTAAAGCCACGCTTATCAGGTAGCGTAGCAAAATTCGCCGCAGGTTCACCGCCACCCTTACCGGTGAAATTTAAAACCGATTCAATTTCCATGTTTGCCGGGAAGGCTTTAGCATTACCAAAATAGGAATCATCTTTACCTGCGGGGGTTCCTAAACTCGCAGATACTCCCGCTAAGTCGGTAAGTAGCAAATCGCTTAAGTCGATGAGAATCGTTTTGCGTTGTGAGTTAATGCTTTTGATGGGGATGGTGTAGAGAACTGAGTCACTAAAAGAACGCGCAAGCGATCGCGCTTGTGGATCTCCTTCCTTAGTGCGAAAATTAACATTGCGGACTGTAAAGTGCAACTTATTATTTACCCGTTGGAAGTAAAATAAAAAATCTTGCAAAGGCATCCCGCTATAAATACCGCGTTCCCCAATCCCTGATTCTAGCGTTGCATTGGCTAGATAATTTTTATTTAGTTGCTCAGGTTTAATTTCTAAATAAATTTTATTCTTCTCTTTATGCCGGTAAAGGGTAAATAGTCCCTGTTGTTTTTGAGTGTCTTTAATTACCTCATCAAATTGTTGTAATTCATCCTTTTTGGTTGGTTTAGTGGTACTATTAGGCTTTTCATCCGGCTTGTCGGGGACTTTTCCGATTTGTAAAAATGGTTGCTGTGCAGCTTTTTTATTGTCTTTTACGACCCAAATAAAAGGCTGACGCTTTGCCTGTTTGTTACTATCTAATACCCATACTTGTTCTTTTGGTAGTTCAAGTTTTTTGTGGAAATTAGCATTCGCTTTCTCTGACTGACGCGGTGTGGAAAGGGAAAAAGCCTTTACACCCGTCGCTTCTGTCTCCTTATACCTTTGTGCTGGTGTACCCTTGTGCAAAACAAAGGTGTCGGTGACCGCATTAACATACGGTGACTTGGCGCTAACGCTTGCTATTGATAGACACAAACCATGCAACAAAATCACACAAAACGTTAATCTGTTCATTCGATCCATTCCTAAAAATGACCCATAATTAATTTTTAATTTCTTTTAAGCCAAGCAACCTTGCTTGAAGTCCCTTGTGTCAGTGAAAAACTATATTAGCTGCTTGATATCAAGCAAAAAGGTTTTTGTTTAGTTTTAACCGACATTTTGAGCTTTGTTATACTTTTTTGCTGTAGTATTTTTGCTAACAATTGCCTTGGTAGCACAGAGTACGTATTATTTGTAGATCTAACTTGGAAATATGCTGAAAAAAAAGTATACCAATTTGACCAAATCGATTAAGTTTACTGACAATCAAAAAAGTTTTCTAGCTGACACTTTACTTTTAACCAAACGAAAGGCAAGTTAGAACTCCCTTAAAAATAATGGTACTAAATAATACTAGTTCCAATAAAGACTAATCGACCAAAACAATAAAAAATCTTTAAGTATTCTGTAAATTATCAGTCAGTGTGTAGTAACTACGGAGACAATAATGTCACATATGTCTCAAGTCTGGAAGCGTTTGATAATTTATCTTCAGGGAACGGAGTTAGAACAGATGCCAACGACAACATCTGTGGAAGACGAAGTAATTTTACCTATAGAAAAGAAGATAAAAGAACAAGATAAAAATCTTGAGTTTTCCCAAAAGAATTTGCACCAATTTATATTTCCGGAACAGCTGCAAAAAAGTTTAGAAGAATGGACAAAACCAAGTAGTAATAGCTTTAATATACGCGAGATGCCACCGGGTACGCTTCTGTTCTCGTGTCGCAGAGGCTACCCGAACGAGACGACCCCCGAAGGCGATCGCCAACTACACGAGCAGATTTACAATATCTTAGGCAACGCCACGCTGACACCAGAAACAGTAGAACAACTAATCAACTTGCTCACAACCAGTCAAGAATTTCGACCTGTGCTGCTTTTCGAGCGCTTAGAAGATTTTTATCGCCGGTGGTGTCAAGGAGAATTTATCGATGCTGCACCTGATGATAACTTGCCTCAGAAAAAAATGTTGCAGTTGCAAGCACAAAAGATTATCCTCGGACTGCGACAGATAGACATACAGACCGGACTAAACGTGATGATTTTGCTTTTAGAATTACACCGTTATGCTCAAACGCAAGACGACTTAAAGCAAAAAATTAACTTTTATCCATCTTCCCAACCAGGGAAAGAAAATTTTTTCACATCTCAATTGCTGCGAATTATCAACTATAGCGATGCCATTGAAATTGGCAATTTTAGCAACATAGTCGGGGAATTTCTTCGAGGTGGCAACTTTAGCGGTGCTTACCTTGGCGATGCTAACTTAACTGGCGCTAACTTCAGCCAAGCCAATCTGAAAAACACTTACCTTGGCGATGCCAACTTAACTGGTGTCAACTTTAGCAATGCTAATCTCAAAGATGCTAATCTCGGCGATGCCAACCTCAGTGGCGCCAACCTCAGCAATGCTAATCTGAGCGGTGTTGACCTCAGCAGCGCCAACTTGAGTGGTGCCAACCTCAGTGGTGCAAACCTCAACCGCGCTGACCTCAGTAGCGCTGACCTCAGCAGCACCAACCTGAGTGGCGCCAACCTGAGTGGTGCCAACCTCAGTGGCACCAACCTTAGGGATGCTGACCTCAACCACGCTAACCTTTGTGACGCTATCCTCTTTGGTGCGAACCTCAGCGAAGCCAATCTCAAGGGCGTCAACCTCAACCATGCCGACCTTTGCCGCGCTGACCTCAGCGGTGCTGATCTGAGTGACGCCAAACTCAACGGCACCAACCTCAGCGACACAATTCTTTTCAGCACCAACCTCAGCAACGCTGCCCTCGTGGCTGCTGACCTCAGCTATGCGAAACTTAATGGTGCCAAGCTAAATCATGCCAACCTTAGCAGCGTCATGTTCTTAGGTGCTGACCTCAGCGATACCGACCTGAGTGGAGTGACTCTCAACCAAGCTGATTTGAGTGGAGTAACTTTGAACGATGCTGACCTCAGTGGTGCTGACCTCAGTGAGGCTGTACTCTTTGGTACAGACTTCAGCGGTGCTAACCTCAGCAGCGCCAACCTGAGTGGCAGCAACCTCAGCGGTGCTATTTTCAGCAGTGCCAACCTCAGTAATAGCAACCTCAGCTACGCCATTCTTGGCAATACCGACCTCAGCGACGCGAATTTAGAACGGTTGACTTGGAATGAAAATCAACACTGGCAAGGTGTGCGCGGGTTAGATACAGCAGTTAACGTGCCAGAGGAGTTAAAGCAACAATTGGGATTAAGGTGAGAGGAAGGGGAGAGGGGGAGAGGGGGCAATACGGTTCGGAGCGAAAGTTATCTGTTGAGGCAAGCAGGGGGTGCAGGGGGTGCAGGGGAAGCAGGGGGAGAGAAAAAAGGCTTATCCGAACCGTATTGGCAGTGGGGGAGGAGGAGAAAAATAAATAACTTCTTTAAGCGATCCTCTCCTCCCCTCCTCAGCGTCCTCAGCGCCTCTGTGGTTCGTTCTCTCTAACTCAAAAACAACTCCTTAATCCCCGTACTACCAATTTCTATCGCCAAAGCCGCCAACAAAAAACCCAAAAGCTGAGTAATAATCACCTCACCTTCTGCACCAATCCACTTATCAATATAATTACTGAAGCGCAAAATCAACCAAGTAACAAACATTGCTGACAAAATACCCACTGTCACACTTAAATTAGGATTGGCAGCTGACGACATTAACAGCATGACTGTGGTCAAAGTACCAGGTCCGGCTAACAAAGGCAAAGCTAGCGGCGTAATTGCGATATCTCTCTCTTGGTCGAGCACAGGAGTATCTAATTCTCCCTGAAGCATTTGTAAGGCGATTAACAGCAGCAACAGTCCTCCAGCTAACCGCAAAGACCCCATGCTGATGTCTAAATAATTTAAAATGAATTGACCGCCAAAAGCAAAGACCAAAAGAACAGCGATCGCTATCACTACTCCTTTATCGATTACTTTGTTTCTCTGCTGCGGTTCCATCCCCTTAGTCAGAACTAAAAGTATGGGTATATTACCCACTGCATCCGCAAGGACAAAGACAGCAACAAAGGTTTTAACGAAAACAGAAATATCCACAGCAGACACTTTATCAAGGTTTTCTAACAAGCTAACCTCAAACTCGTTGATTTTTCTAGAACCCGTAGGAAGATTGATATAAGCGTAAGTTTCAGCAAAGTGTTCGTTGGTTAATAAATTCGGGGAAGATAAGGCAATGGGGATAAAGTTTGTCTTTGCAACTACCAAAGTAAAGATATATTTGATAATCTACACCTGACAACTCCACTGTTCGTTATTGAATTTATGAAGTCATACTTAGCCGCGGCTATTCAAATGATCAGTGTGCCAAATTTGGAAAAAAATTTGGCACAGGCAGAGGAATTTATCGATTTAGCCGTCCATCAAGGTGCGGAATTAGTAGGTTTGCCAGAAAATTTTTCGTTTATGGGCGAAGAAAAGGATAAACTTGCTCAAGTTGATGCGATCGCCAAAGAAACGGAAATATTCCTCAAAAAAATGGCGCTGCGCTATCAAGTTACCATTCTCGGCGGCAGCTATCCAGTACCTGTAGATGACACTGGCAAAGCCTACAATACTTCCACACTCATCGACCCCAACGGTCAAGAAGTTGCCCACTACCAAAAGGTACATTTATTTGATGTGAATGTCCCTGACGGTAATACTTATCACGAGTCCAGTACGGTGATGGCTGGTAAGGAAACACCCCCGATTTATTTTTCCGAAAAACTCGGTAATATCGGACTTTCTGTTTGCTACGATGTCCGCTTTCCCGAACTTTACCGCCATTTATCTCACAAAGGGGCAGATATTCTATTTATTCCCGCTGCTTTCACCGCTTTTACTGGTAAAGATCATTGGCAAGTATTACTCCAAGCGCGTGCAATTGAAAACACCGCTTATGTCATCGCACCAGCGCAAACTGGAGTAAATTACGCGCGTCGTCAAACCCACGGACACGCGATGATTATCGATCCTTGGGGAACGATTTTAGCGGATGCTGGTGAAAAGCCGGGAGTAGCGATCGCGGAAATTAATTCCTCTAGGCTAGAACAAGTACGCCGTCAAATGCCCAGCTTACAACATCGGGTATTTATTTAGCTGATTATTTGCCAAAATTTACAGTTTGAAACTTTTCTGCGATGGTAAACTCACAATCTCAAGAAAAAATGAATGCTTCGGCGATCGCACTTATGTATAAATAAATGAAAACTTCAATTAAGATTTTTTTCTTTGCTGCTGTTGTTTCCTTGCTTTCAGCATGTGGTAATGACACCGCACAAACAACTCCCACCAATTCACCAACCGCTACAAACTCAGCACAAACAACTCCCGCAAATTCCCCAAGTTCTACATCAACTGCTGGCACGAAAATTCAAGTAACTGCCACAGAGATGAAGTTTGAATTATCTCAGTCAACAGTTCCAGCAGGACCTGTGGAATTTGTAGTTACTAACAAAGGTAAAATGCCTCACGAAATGGAAGTTGTCAAAACAGACTTAACTGTTGATAAACTACCAGTTACCAGCGATGGACGCTTAGATACAGATAAAGCCGGAAAAGAAATTGGCGAGATTGAAGAAGACGACCTCAAAAGCGGTACTACAAAAACACTCAAAGTTAACTTAACTCCAGGCAAATATCTCATCGTCTGCAACCTACCCGGACACTTCAAAGCCGGAATGAGAACCTACCTCACCGTCCAATAACACAAAAAAACCGGGTAATCTTTCAACCCGGTTAAATCATCTCAACATGAAAAACCCTTAGTGAGCCTAAAGAGCGCTCATTCCAGACTTACTTTTTCTTAACTTAAACCTTAGCAGTAGCCTTGGTAACAGCGTTAAGTTCGCCCTTAGCATACTTAGCAGCAAAGTCATCCAAAGAGATTTGCTTAATCTTGCTAGCATTACCAGCAGAACCAAATTGCTGATAGCGATCAGAACAAACCTTCTGCATATACTTAATCGAAGGCTTGAGGAAGTGACGGGGGTCAAATTCTTTGGGATTTGCAGCCAAAGCTTCACGCACAGCAGCGGTAATTGCCAAACGGTTATCAGTATCGATGTTTACCTTACGCACACCGCACTTAATACCTTTTTGGATTTCTTCCACAGGTACACCGTAAGTTTCAGGAATTGCACCACCATACTGGTTAATGATGGCAAGCAAATCTTCGGGAACCGAAGAAGAACCGTGCATTACCAAGTGAGTGTTAGGCAAACGGCTGTGAATTTCTTCAATCCGGCTGATTGCTAAAATTTCTCCAGTCGGCTTGCGGGTAAACTTGTAAGCACCGTGGCTAGTACCAATCGCAACAGCCAAAGCGTCTACTTGAGTTTGCTCTACAAAGTCAACAGCTTGGTCGGGGTCAGTTAAAAGTTGTTCGCGGTCGAGTTTACCCTCGAAACCGTGACCATCTTCAGCTTCACCCATACCAGATTCTAGAGAACCCAAGCAACCGAGTTCACCTTCAACGCTGGCGCCAACCGCGTGAGCTACTTTCACCACTTCGCGGGTGACGTTGACGTTATATTCATAGCTTGCTGGTGACTTCGCATCTTCTTCCAGCGAACCGTCCATCATCACGCTGGTGAAGCCGTTACGAATCGCCGAATAGCAGGTTGCAGGGCTGTTACCATGATCTTGGTGCATGGTAATGGGGATATGAGGATAGGTTTCTACCGCAGCCAAAATCAGGTGACGGAGAAAGTTTTCACCAGCATAAGAACGAGCGCCACGAGAAGCTTGTAAAATCACGGGGCTATCTGTCTCTAGAGCAGCCTTCATGATCGCCTGAATCTGCTCCATGTTGTTCACGTTGTACGCCGGGATGCCGTAACCGTTTTCAGCCGCGTGATCCAACAGCAGCCGCATTGGTACGAGCGCCATAGATAGTCCTCCTAATGTGGGTAGTCAGCTAGTCGCTTTGAGACAAGCGCAATTATTACGCTAATCTTAAGACTTTTTTCAACTTATAGGAAATTATAACTAGTGTCGGGTGCTAATGCTGAAAAACTTTAGCACCTTCAAGCCTGATTATAAGGGACTGGCGAGTGCAAGAAGTCAACAACAAACTTTCATGGCGATCGCGTTATGTGATAAGAGTTGCCCAACCTGTCTTTTTTGAAAAACCCTCAGCAACAATCATGGGCGATCGCACGAATGTTACTCAAAATCCTGTCATTAATCCTTTAATATGGGTCGCCCGGGATTCGAACCCGGAACTAATCGGTTAAAAGCCGAGTACTCTACCGTTGAGTTAGCGACCCGTTGAGTTTTAAACTTGCAACTTTGCCATTCTACCACACATATCTATAGTTTTGTAAAGGGCTTTAGAAAAAATTTGCCGTTAATTTGAAAGATGCCGAGTAACTAGCTCCTGGCTCTAATACAGTCAGGTGTTCGCCAGTATTGATCGAGTTTCGAGCAGCACTCCACGGTTCCAGACAGTAGAAATCTTTCCCTTTCAGCGTCCAAAAAACCAAAATCGGAAAAGCATCATCGTAATCTAGAGTCAATTTTAACTTTCGGCTGTGGTCTGTCACACTAGCAGATTGACTCGTTAGCTGTTTAAAAGCAACGTCAATTTCATCGCGGTTGAAGTCAAAATTCCCGTTAAAAGAGTGCATTTCCTTGGTTTTCTGGTCTTGATACTCGCTGCTAGGGATTTCAAATTCTAGCTGAGTTTTATCACTTATCGCAAAATACGGATGAAACCCAAAAGAGAAAGGCATCGGTTCAGATGATTTATTTGTATAATTCTGCTGAACTTCTAAAATATTACCTTGCATCTGGTAGGTAAAAGCCACTTCAAAGTCAAAAGGATAAACCGCTCTTGTTTGCTCGTTGCTATTAAGGACTACCGTAAGGCTAGCTTTATCTTGGGTCACTTGGTCAGTTACTTCCCAAGGTAAATCTCGCGCAAAACCATGTTGTTTGAGAGTATACTGCTTACCTTGATAAGTGTAAGTATTATCCGGTAAGTTGCCGCAGATAGGAAATAAAATCGGATTCCCACCTCTAACGCTCAATTCAGGATTAGTAAAGCGTTCCGCATCTAGATAAAAAATTTCTTCACCGTTGACGCGCCATTTTGTGATGATACCACCGCGTTCGGGTACAACCTCTAACTGTGAATTAGTCTGAGCGTCAGTGAGGACGTAGGTTTTGTATTGTTGTTCTTGGAGTGCGATCGCAAACATTGCTTTCCTTTATGTAGTGATTAGTAAAGTCGAACAGTTCATTCAGTCGCCTACTATCATTTAAGCTATAGCTAATTGGTCATCTCTGTTGCTTATTATGTACCAAGTAGACCCTCCACTTCCTCCAAAAGAAGTCCTACCAACGATGTACGATCTCAAGAGTGAAGATCCAAAGGAGCCAGGTTTACCCGACGAGTTTCATGATTTTCAACCTCAACTGTTGAGAGAAACCTTTCATCCGCCTAATTATCCCGCAGATGAGGTATTCGTCGCCAGCGATTTAAATCTTTACTACGATATTCGTCATCCTTTGTGGTACAAGCGTCCTGACTGGTTTTGAGTAGTTGGTAACTCTAGATTATATGAAGATAAAGATTTACGCTTAAGTTATGTAATTTGGCAAGAGGGTGTAAGCCCCTTTGTGGTAGTTGAGTTACTTTCCCCTGGTACGGAAAGAGAAGATTTAGGGCAAACTTTACGCACTGTAGACGAACCACCTACCAAATGGCAAGTGTATGAGCAAATTCTACGTGTTGCTTATTACATCGTTTTTGACCGTTACACAGATAGGCTGAGAGCCTTTATGCTTCAGGCAGACCGTTATACGGAAATGAACCTAGAAGAAACACGTGTTTGGATGCCAACCTTAGAATTAGGTTTGGGACTATGGCAGGGTATTTATCAAGGCATTGAGCGGCTGTGGTTGCGTTGGTATGATGCTAATGGAAATTGGATGCCAACACCCGGAGAAGAAGCGCTACAAGAGCGTCAAAGAGCCGATCGCTTGGCAGCGCGTTTAAGAGAGTTGGGTATTAACCCAGATGAGATGTAGGGAGAGTCGGGAGATGGACAGGTGGGGGACAAGGGGACAAGGGGAGCCACATGAAAGGTGCGGAGGTTCCCGACCTTGAGCAAAGTGGCGTGGACAAGGGGCACAAAGAGGAATTACCCATGCCCAATGCCCAATGCCCAATGCCCCATGCCTCATTAATTTTTACTCGTCTTCTGCAAAAACAAAGCGATATAATTCGCTGCTATCAGGTTCTGGGCTGCTTTCGGCGAATTTAACCGCTTCGTCTATTCTTTCCTGAATTTTACGATCAACTGCTTTGAGTTCTTCGGCAGAGGCTAGGTTTTGCTCAACTAAATAATTAGCTAACTTCTTAATTGGGTCACGAGCAAACCAAAATTCTTTTTCAGCTTTGCTTCGCATTTCGTCTGGGTCAGCCAAAGAGTGACCCCGGAAACGGTAAGTTAAAGCTTCAATTAATGTCGGACCTTCACCAGCACGGGCACGGGCAACAGCTTCTTCGGCTACTGCTCGCACGGCTAGTACATCCATACCGTCTACTTCTACGCCCACCATGTTAAATACACTGGCTTTTTTGTAAATCTCTGGCTGGGAAGTTGCGCGATCGTGAGCCATACCGATCGCCCACTTATTATTTTCCACCACGAAAAGAATCGGCAGTTTCCATAAAGCCGCCATATTTAACGTCTCGAAAAACTGACCGTTATTCGCTGCACCATCGCCAAAAAAGCAGGCTGTTACTTGGTCTGCGCTTTCATCTCCCAAAACTTCGCGGCGATATTTACTCTGAAAAGCCGCTCCCGCTGCTACAGGAATACCCTCAGCCACAAAAGCATAACCACCCAGCAAGCGGTGTTCAGCAGAAAACATGTGCATCGAACCACCGCGTCCTTTACTGCAACCGGTGGCTTTACCAAATAATTCCGCCATTACCTCTTTTGCCGGTACTCCCGCACTCAGAGCATGAACGTGGTCACGGTAAGTACTGCAAACGTAATCTTCACCTGGTCGCATCGCCTGGATAACACCAGTGGAAACCGCTTCTTGACCGTTGTACAGGTGGACAAAACCAAACATTTTGCCTCTATAGTACATCTCGGCGCACTTATCTTCAAAGACGCGCCCTAACACCATATCTTCGTACAACCGTAACCCAACTTCTTTAGTAATCTGCGCGTTAGCCGCTGTAAATGTGGGTAATGTGCGTTCTTGAACCATTATTTTGTTAGTATCCCTGTGGTAAAACTTAAAGTTACTATGTTAGATAAGTTGCTTACATTCGGCGTAAGCTTGTACAAAGATAACGTTGCTAGGAGTTAAAAAGTCACAAATTCACTCTCGATCGCTACTAAAAAGTCGAAAATTAAAGAATAGGGAATTGGTGAATAGCTTTCTTTTAATTTTGTGGAAAGTCTCAGGGTCGGTTATTCGCGCTTCTGAACTTTCCAAGACGGATTTTTAAGGAAGTTCCCATCTGCGTTCATCCGCAGTTCGGACTTTTCACCACTCACCCTTATAGATTATCAGTCAGAATATCTTGCTTTCTGCATATCGATTAACAATTTAGAGAAATTGGTGGCGGCAATTTATATACTTATGTAAATATTTGTATTTACAACCAATTCATGATAAAATACGCTACGCTCATTATCCAGATAAAATTTATCTAGCGGTGCTTCTCTGTTGTTAATAGCGCTTAAAGTTCCTCTGAATGTTTGCAGGAATACAAACTATCGATCTCTGAAAGATAGTTAAATTTATACTCCTGGAAGCAGAAGACTTATAGTGCTACGCCGTGCTGTAGTATTGTTTGATATATAAAATTGATGACAAGTCGAGTCAACCGGAAAAATTTCATAAAAATTAGCAATAACCCAAAATATTAAGTACTAAAGTACAAATTTATTTTCACGGGAGACACAAATCAAGTTGTGGCAACACACACTTGTAGTGTGAACTCAACAAGATAATTTGATGGCACGGTTTAGGTTGCCGGGAATGCTCGAAATGAATGATGTCGATCATGCAGCAGGGGAAGTAAGCCGTGCGAATTCCGCTAGATTACTACCGAATTTTAGGATTACCGTTGGCGGCAAGTGGTGAACAATTGCGGCAAGCGTACAGCGATCGCATTGTACAACTACCGCGACGTGAATATTCGTCAAGTGCAATCACTTCCAGAAAACAACTTTTAGAAGAAGCTTACGTGGTTTTATCAAATCCCAAAGAACGTAGCAGCTACGACCAGCTTTATCTTGCCAACGTCTACGACCCGGAAGGAAGCACGACTCATAGTGCGATCGCAGTAGAAAATCGCCTGCAAGAGAACAACGGTACTGCTGAAGCTAAAAGTCTGGGGATTGACATTTCCCAAGATGAATTAGTTGGCGCTTTACTAATTCTGCAAGAGCTTGGCGAATACGAACTTGTAGTCAAATTAGGTCGTCCTTACCTGGTTAATAAAAATGGCACAGTAAGTAGCGCAAATGTCAATGGTCTAACCAACGAAGAATTTCATGAACGTGCAGAACGCCCAGATATTATTCTTACCGTTGCCCTTGCCTGCTTAGAACTCGGTCGTGAAGAATGGCAGCAAGGTCATTACGAAAACGCTGCGCTTTCCTTGGAAACAGGTCAAGATTTGTTAATCAAGGAAAATTTATTTCCCAGCGTGCGAGCCGAAATTCAAGCAGACCTTTGTAAATTAAGACCATATCGAATTCTAGAATTACTCGCACTACCTGAAGAAAAGACCGCTGAACGGCGTCAAGGCTTGGAATTATTGCAGAACGTTTTAGAAGAGCGCGGGGGAATTGATGGTACTGGCAATGACCAATCTGGTTTAAATATAGATGACTTTTTGCGATTTATCCAGCAATTACGCTATCACTTAACAGCCGCAGAACAACAGAAAATATTTGAAGCTGAAAGTAAACGTCCCTCGGCAGTCGCCACATATTTGGCTGTGTATGCCTTGATAGCACGGGGGTTCGCTCAAGGTCAACCCGCTTTGATTCGTCAAGCAAGGCAAATGCTGACACGTCTGGGTAAGCGTCAGGATGTACATTTAGAGCAGTCTTTATGTGCATTACTCTTGGGGCAAACAGAACTTGCAACTCGTTCTTTAGAACTTAGCCAGGAATACGAGGCTCTAGCTTTTATTCGCGAAAAATCTGAAGACTCTCCTGACATGCTGCCCGGACTGTGTTTGTATGGAGAACGTTGGCTGCATAACGAAGTGTTTCCCCACTTTCGAGACTTGGTAAATAACCAAGCTTCTCTAAAAGAGTACTTTGCCGATGAACAGGTGCAAGCTTATTTAGAAAGTTTGCCAACGGATGTACAAAAAAGCAATGAAACTGTAACTAACCTAAAGTCATCTGCTCCAATACAGACAAATACTAACCCGCGTCCCAGTAACTCAACTGCGAGTTATCGTCAATTATCCAGTAGAACAGACAACGGGGAAAATTTAGAAACACCAAGCAGAGGAAAATCAGTTCATTCCAACTACTTACCACCCAGCTTTACAACATCAGCCACACCTTCTACATCAGCGAATGGACAACCAGAACAAAATAGTCTGGCACAGCTTGGGAGTGGTGAACGTATCGCTAGGGGAACAAACCATCATTTGAATCGTTCGGCTAAGGCTAATGTACCCGCTCCTACTCAAAAGCGGAGGAGGCGAAAAGCCGCTCCAGCTAGTAATTCTGGGCATCATCAACGCCCACGCTTTCCTAACACCTTAGAAGGAAAAACGCGCCTAGTGTGGATGATATTTGGCTCTTTTGCTGGTATTGTAGTTTTGTGGTTTTTGCTCACCAGCTCTTTTGGATTATTGAAAAATCTGTTTTCGCCTGCACCATCTTTAAAAGGCGAACAGTTGTCTGTCCAACTTAATGAACCACCAATACCGATTCCTGACCAAAACAGCAAACCGCAGTCACCACCAGGAGTTTTGACAGAAGCCACGGCACAGGAAGTAGTTCAAACTTGGCTATCTACTAAAGCCGCAGCTTTGGGAGTTAACCATGACATTAGTAGTTTAGACCAGATTTTAATGGGTTCAACTTTATCTAAATGGAAGGCAATTGTTCAACAAGATAAGGTAGAAAACCGCTATCGCAAATACACCCACACTGTAAAGGTGGAATCTGTAAAGACAACTGAAACTGACCAAAATAATGCGACGGTAGACGCTACGGTGACAGAATTAGCAGAGTTTTATGATAACGGGCAAATTAATCAGCAAAAGTCTTATAACGAAAAAGTTCGTGTTAGATACGATTTAGTTCGTGTAGATAATAGCTGGCGCATCAAGGATATGTCAGTTCTCAATAAAATAAGTGGGAACTAATATCAGAGTTGAACACCATTGATTAATTCGCGCTTCTATCTTATGTATTATCTTTTAAGTATTTTGAGAATAGAAAAACTATTCGATATGGCTAAACTCAAGCTTGATATTAAGAAAAGTTAAATATAAAGTTAACTATAGATGAGACTCTTGCATTATTAGTGTTTAAACTCTACTATACTTAGAATGTACGGTAATTCGCTCAAGGTGCCGTATATTATAAGGTGTATTATGAGCAGATGGCAACTTTTGAGAGAATCAGTAGCTAAAGCGATCGCGCAAATGCAGACTTATCTAATGAAAAGTTTGCACTTGATATTATCTGAACGAATTACCAAAAGCTCGTCAAGTAGGCGTGTTCAGAGTTTTCTGTGTCTATTTGCCGTAGGTGTAGTTTTGAGCATGGCAATAAGTGCCTGTGGAAATGCTTCAGCTTCCAAATCTGATATTAAACTGCGGCTGGTTTCCTTTTCTGTTACAAAAGCTGCTCATGACCAAATAATTCCTAAATTTGTTGAAAAGTGGAAGAAAGAACATAACCAAAACGTCAGTTTTGATACCAGTTATGGTGGTTCTGGTGCTCAGGCTGCTGCTGTTATCGGGGGTTCCCAAGAAGCAGACATAGTACACCTATCACTTCCCTTGGATGTAAGTAAAATCCAACGAGCAGGTTTGATTAAACCAGGTTGGGAAACGAGAGCGCCAAGAAATGGTATTGTCAGTAGATCTGTTGCTGCAATTGTTACCCGCGAAGGAAATCCCAAAGGTATCAACACTTGGGCAGACTTAACAAAAGACGGTGTGAAAATAATTGCAGCTAATCCAAAAACTTCTGGGATTGCGATTTGGGAATTCCTGGCTTTTTGGGGTTCAGTGACTCAAGCAGGAGGTGACGAAGCGGCAGCATTAGATTACGTCACCAAAGTTTATAAAAATGCCCCTGTTTTGACAAAAGATGCTCGTGAAGCTAGCGATTTATTTTTTCAAAAGAATGAAGGGGATGTCTTAATTAACTACGAAAATGAGGTAATTTTAGCGGAAACAAATGGGTTGAAATTACCTTATGTAGTACCGCAAATAAATATTTCCATCGACAACCCTGTAGTGGTAGTTGATAAAAATGTCGATAAGCATAATACGAGAGAAGTTGCACAAGGGTTTGTTGATTATCTTTACTCAACAGAAGCACAACGCGAATTTGCTAAATTAAGATATCGTCCTGTTAACCCCGCTGTTACTCAAGAAGTTGCATCACAGTATCCCAAAATCGAAACTTTATTTACCGCTCAAGATTTAGGCGGTTGGGATATTATTCAGAGAAAATTCTTTGCGGAAGGAGCACTTTTTGATATCATTCATCCTCCAAGTAAGGCGTAAATTTGACAAAATCTTAAGTTAGAAATTATCACGCTTTGCCATAGGAATTTAGATTTATGAATTTTAACAATAGCTTGAAAAAAAGCCTTGCTTTTATATCTTTGATATTGACATCATACAGTTTGACAGCTTGCGGGAATCAAGGAAACCAAGAACAAGTAAGTGTTGATGGTGCTGCGGTAGGTTTTCCTATTTCTCTAGCAGTTGCAGAAGAATACCAAAAGGAAAAGAAAAGCGCCGTAGTTAGTGTTGCTTCAAGTGGAACTGGTGGAGGAATCAGCAAGTTTTGTGCTGGAGAAATCGATATTGTAGGTGCTTCTCGTACTATTAAAGATGAAGAAATAGCCAGATGTAAAAAGAAGAAGATTGAATTTGTAGAGTTACCGATCGCACTGGACGGAATCGCCGTTATTGTTAATCGTCAAAATAATTTTGTCAAATGTCTGACGATTAAAGAATTTAACACAATGTGGAACTCTAAAGCAGATGGAAAAGTAATGACTTGGAACCAAATTAATCCGAAGTTTCCTAAGGAAAAAATGAAGCTTTACGCTCCTGCTTCTGATACTGGAACATTTGATTATTTTACCCAAGCTGTTACAAAAAAAGCGAAAAATAGCCGCACAGATTATAATCCTAGCCACAATCAAAATAACCTTGTTCAAGGAGTTGCGGGGGAAAAATATGCCCTTGGTTATGTAGGAATTTCTTATTACATCCAAAACCAAGATAAGCTGAATCTAGTTGGTGTTGAAAGTCCTAGTGGCAAGTGCGAAAAACCTGTTCCAATTGATAATGTAGTGAAGAATATTTATACACCTTTATCTCGTCCTCTCTTCATCTACGTTAGTAAAAAATCTCTGGACAATAAACCGTCCGTAAAAGAATTTGTCAACTTCTATCTCGAAAATTCTTGGAAATGGGTAGATAGCGTTGGTTATGTGGCGCTACCTGATGAAGCTTACGTTAAAGTAAAACAAAAGTTGGCTACAGGTGAAACTGGTACCAAATTTAAAACAGCAAAACCAGGTCAACCAATCACGAATTTCATTTAACATGAACCTATAAGAATTGAATTTATATCAAGAAAGTTGTATTTTGCGTGTAGCAACAGCGAAACTAAACAAAGTATTGATAATGTTTGGTTTCGTTTCTCAAGCCAACCTACACACTCTATCTTCTCTCTTCTCTTTGCGTCCGTCCTCTGTGTAAGAGTGCGGTAGCCTGTGGCTTGTAGCTATCGCGTCTACGTTCAAAAAAAATATCATAACTCAATCGATATTTATGCAAGCTAGAAACTCTCAAGATTATTTTGGCCAAAATTCCAGTGAATCACTGGATAAAAAAGCAGCTGAAGATATCCAAGAAAAGGTTGTTGCAGCAATTTTATTTTTCTGTGCTTTAATTTCCGTCCTTACCACATTTGGTATTGTCTTCATTATCTTCCAGGTGGCATTTGAGTTTTTTCAAGAAGTTTCTCTCACTGATTTCTTTTTGGATACTAAGTGGACTCCTCTATTTTCAGAAAGACATTTTGGCGTTTGGCCGCTGATTAATGGCACATTTTTAACTACAGCGATCGCTATGGCAGTTGCGATTCCTTTAGGTTTATGTTCTGCTATCTATTTAGGTGAGTATGCACCACCAAAACTAGCAGCAATTCTCCGTCCAGCATTTGAACTTTTGGCAGGGATACCTACAGTTGTTTATGGCTACTTTGCACTGTTATTTATCACGCCAGTGCTACGTAATTTTCTGCCATTGGAAATTTTCAACGCTTTGAGTGCGGGGTTGATGATGGGAGTAATGATTACTCCGACGGTTGGCTCTATCAGCTTAGATGCCATCAGAGCAGTACCGCGTTCTTTACGTGAAGGTGCTTACGCTTTAGGTATCACCAAACTCGAATCCATTTTTAGAGTTGTTTTACCAGCAGCACTTTCTGGGATTACTGCTTCGATTATTTTAGGGATTTCGCGTGCTGTGGGTGAAACTATGACTGTTGTTATAGCCGCTGGACAACAGCCCAAACTGACAATTAACCTATTGGAATCAGTAGAAACGATGACAGCATATATGGCGCAAATTTCTGGTGGAGACAGTCCGCGTGGCAGTGTCAATTTTAAGACATTATACGCTGTTGGTGCTGTTTTGTTTGTGCTTACCCTGATTTTGAATATTGTTAGTTACTGGATTTCTAATCGCTTTAAAGAAAAGTACGATTAAGAAAATGATTACTTCAGTCTGATATTCCCAGATTTTTGTCTGCAAGAAAACCGCGTGTTTGTAATTTACAAGGGTAGTAAGGAGAAATATTGATGGAGATAATCGACAACAATGCTTCCCAATTGCTAACAATCACTGAGCAAAAACCTGAAAAACTGAAGGAGAAATCATCCCAGAAAAAAAAGTCCCACAATGCGAAACAAAAAAAACACAAAATCCCAGATAAATTAGAGAAGAATGGTTCAAAAAGCTTGCTAACAGAAACTGAAGATAAAGCTAATATATTGAAGGAAAAGTCGCAACATAAAAAAGAGGGACTTAAAAAACTTAAGACCGAATTTTATGAAAAGGAAATTGAGAAGCTTCAGATTGAGTTAGTCAAGCAGCAAGAGTGGATCAAAGAGAAGGGTTTGCGTGTTGTCATCATATTCGAGGGGCGAGACGCTGCGGGCAAAGGAGGCATCATCAAGCGAATTACTGAGTTCCTCAACCCACGGGGTTGTCGAATCGTTGCTCTAGGAACGCCTTCAGACCGCGAGAAGACCCAGTGGTACTTTCAACGTTATGTGGCTCATCTGCCGGCTGCGGGAGAAATTGTCCTTTTTGATCGCAGTTGGTACAACCGGGCTGGTGTAGAGCGAGTGATGAACTTCTGCACCGACCAGCAGTATCAAGAGTTCTTACACTCCTGCCCGGAATTTGAACGAATGTTGGTGCGAGCAGGCATCATTTTGATTAAGTACTGGTTTTCTGTGAATGATGAAGAACAGGAGCGACGATTCCAAGACCGCGCAAACAACCCGGCAAAACACTGGAAACTCAGCCCAATGGATATCAAGTCTAGAGATTTGTGGGTAGAGTATTCCCAAGCGAAGGATCAAATGTTTGCTCATACCAACATTCCAGAAGCTCCCTGGTTTACCATCGATGCTGACGAGAAAAAACGTGCCCGCCTTAACTGTATCAGTCACATCCTCAGCAAAATACCTTACGAAGACTTGACACCCCCACCCCTAGAGTTACCTCCCAGGAGGACAGGGGATAATTACATCCGTCCCCCCCAAAACGAGCAGTTTTTTGTGCCAAAGGTGTATTAATCAAAGCAGTACCGCGTTCTTGACTTTGAAGGTGCTTACGCTTTAGCTATCACTGAATTTGAATATTGTTAGTTACTGGATTTCTCATCGTTTTAAAGAAAAGTACGACTAATAAACATGGCTACAGCATCCAGACGAGATGATTTTGTAGATTCTCAAACAGAATTTACTGATAATGTCGAAAGTAGAGAAAGTTTAGGAAAAGTATTTGAAATAATTTTTCTCCTGGGATTACTCATTGGCTTATTTGTTCTGGGTTTGCTAATTTTCGATATTTGCCAAGATGGGTTAGTAAGATTTTTGACACCAGGCTTTTTGACAGAAACTCCTTCACGTTTTCCAGAGCAAGGGGGTATTCGTCCCGCAATTATTGGTAGTATTCTTTTGGCACTTATTGTCATTTTGACTGCTGTACCAATTGGTGTAGGAGCAGCTTTATATCTTGAAGAATACGCACCAAAAGCCTGGTGGGCAACGATTATCGAAATTAATATAAGCAATCTGGCAGGAGTACCTTCTATTGTCTATGGATTGCTAGGTTTAGGAGTTTTCAATTACTTACTAGGGTTTGGTCCTACTTTAATTTCTGGTGCCTTGACTTTATCTTTGCTATCTTTACCAGTGATTATTGTTACAGCGAGAGAAGCAATTCGCTCAGTTCCCGATTCTCTAAGATATGCTTCTTACGGATTGGGTGTAACCAAGTGGCAAACAATTGGCAGTCATGTTTTGCCTTATGCCGTTCCTGGTATTCTCACAGGAGTAATTATTTCTGTATCTCGTGCGATTGGTGATGCGGCTTCTTTAATTGTGGTTGGCGCTGTTAGTTTTCTGACTTTTAATCCTGGTTTATTTCAGAGATTTATGGCGCTACCTATCCAAATTTTCAGTTATATTACTCGTCCTGAACCGGGTTTTGCTAACTCAGCCGCAGCGACAATTATTACGTTGATTCTCCTAATTTTGGCTTTGAATGCCATAGCAATCTATGTTCGACAACGTTTTACCATCGATTAAGTAGTAGGGCTTCAATAGCAACAGCAAGAAGTTTCTGGAAGTTTCTGTAAATATTCATAGCTGATTCATAGCTAACAACTGGTAGTTCTAGACATTAGGAGAATAAGTAGAGTGACTTATAACAATAGCAGAAGTACATTGAATGATGCTACTTCCAACAGACAAGATAATCACGTGTTTAGTGCTGAAGGCGTAAAAGTATTCTATAACGGCTTCTTGGCACTTCAAGATGTCTACCTGAATGTTCCTCAAAAGCAAATTATTGCCTTTATTGGACCTTCAGGCTGTGGTAAGAGTACCCTTCTACGTTGCTTTAATCGGATGAATGATTTAATCCCTGGGGCAAAGGTAGAAGGTAGACTGAATTATCGCGATCGCAATATTTACGACCCGAAGATTAATTCAGTAAAATTGCGCCGACAAGTAGGAATGGTTTTTCAAAGACCGAATCCTTTCCCCAAGTCAATATACGAAAACATCTCCTTTGGACCGCGTTCTAACGGTTATAAAGGTAATATCGATGAACTAGTGGAAGAGTCCCTAAGACGCGCTGCAATATGGGATGAAGTCAAAGACAAGCTGAAATCAAAAGGTACAGCTTTGTCTGGTGGACAACAACAACGACTGTGCATTGCGAGAGCGATCGCCATGAAGCCAGATGTCTTGTTGATGGATGAACCTTGTTCTGCTCTCGACCCAATTTCTAGCCGTCAAGTTGAAGAACTCTGCTTAGAACTGAAGGAACAATACACCATCATCATGGTGACTCACAATATGCAACAAGCTTCGAGGATAGCAGATTGGACGGCGTTTTTTAATACAGAAACCGATGCACATGGCAAACGCTACGGCAGATTAGTTGAGTTTAGTTCTACAAGGGAAATCTTCGAGTCTCCAAAAACCCAAGAAGCTGGGGAATATATCAGTGGACGCTTTGGTTAACTTATATCTTGCACCTACACCAAGCGAAGGGTAAGGCTATACAAACAAAGCTCCGAAATTCTGAGCGGACGAAACCTCCGCTCAGATTTTTCTGTACCTACGGAGGCTAATGATCGTAATTTTTCGTACTGTCACTATTTAAAACATTTAATAGCAGTATTAAGACCTTGGTGCAAGATGTGAGCCTCTAACGGGCGCGGTTTGCGCTCCCGCAACAACTGAAAGAAACACAAGTTCTGACACTTTTAGGCGGAGGAATATTACACTCAATAAGTACCATGACAGTCAAAACCGT
>JAESFM010000101.1_pt1 | contig 39664 bp, 42 predicted proteins | sample 9266171 | NCBI WGS metagenome assembly JAESFM01 (sample SAMN14505069, study PRJNA617099) | algae metagenome | isolation source: Hassallia sp. WJT32-NPBG1 and co-occurring heterotrophs from well developed... | place: USA: Mojave Desert, Joshua Tree National Park, California | collected 2006-06-22 | reverse complement strand
CGCTATGTTATTCCAAATCAGTAGAAATGCTGAAATACTCAATTCGATTATTACTCCACTATCTAAAATTCTGGGATGTTCCAGTTCCGGAATGATTCATACCGCGATTATGCAACGCCGTAATTTCCATACCAAGCGATCGCAAAGCAGCCATTGTCTCCTGGTAAAAGTCGGCTACAGAGCGTGACACTAGATCGAATGTTTTAGTAGCTCCGTCACTGGTGTTGATGATAAGTTTGTGGTCAATGAAGTCGAAGCTAATCTCAAAAGTTCTAGAACCATATGGGATAACCGATGTTGTCAGCCCACGAACTGTTACGTATAAAGGCACCTGCCACCAGTGATTCAGCATTGGACTCTGCACAAGTCGAATTTTTCCGATAATTTGAGTCCACATATGAAGTGTTGCATACGTGTCCTTCCACTTGTCGAATGGCAAACTTGGCCAAACTTCAATGCCATTACCACTAGCGTTATCTGGTTCAGTCATTAGTGCCTCCACTTTAAGATAAGAGTAAACTTACCCATACCATATATTGAGCAAGGATTGTTGGGGGCGATTGGGCGTTCGCGTAAGCGTGTCCCAAAGCGACTCAGCCCAGGCAATTGAGATGATTGTTTGGCGCGATAATCCATTGCCGTGTTTACGAAATATGAGTTTAATAAATATGCTCGTAGTCAATATTTGTCACCATAAACTCACTCTCAACAGCGTCCTGACTTATTATCGAACATCACACCCCGATCTCCTATAGCAGCTATTACCCCCGAAGCTCTCACAGATAAGCTCGAAGTGCTGCCCCAATAGATAACCTAGCAGGCTAACTACTTATTATACGTAAAATTTCTATACATCTTTAAGTTATCTAATTCCGCAGCGATTGCCCCAATGTAAAAAATAAGCTCTTGACTTCCACAGAATATATGAGAAGCTAATAATTAGATAATCTAAATATACTACCAAGGAAGTGCATCCTACTCGTGACGAAACTGACAGGAAAAGCCGATCGCTTGGAAATGCCTGCCAACTTTCCCAAATCGGTCATATTGGAAACCCAGGAACTCACGCGCAGATTTGATAAGTTCACTGCCCTTGATGCCCTAAATATCTCTGTCACATCTGGAGAAGTATTTGGCTTGCTCGGTCCGAATGGGGCAGGTAAAAGTACAGTCATCAAGATGTTGACAACGCTACTACCAGCAAGTGCTGGACGGGCAACTATAGCTGGCTATGATGTAACTCATCAGCAAGATGCTGTGAGAAAAGTCATCGGTTATGTACCCCAAGCTCTTTCTGCTGATGGCAGTCTCACAGGCTATGAAAATCTCTTAATCTTTGCCAAGCTGTATGACATTCCCTCTAAACAACGCAGAGAGCGCATCCGTGATGTGCTGGCGTTTATGGGTTTGGAAGAAGCAAGCGATCGCTTAGTCAGAAATTACTCTGGTGGGATGATTCGCAAGCTAGAAATTGCCCAATCCATCTTGCATCGACCCCAAATTATGTTTCTCGATGAGCCCTTCGGGTTCGCCACTTCGTTCAAGTCGGGGAACCCGCCCAACGGAGTGGCTCACCAACAGTCGGACTCGATCCGGTTGCTCGTAGCCAAGTTTGGAATCTTGTGGAGGAACTTCGTGCAGATTACGGCACAACCATATTTTTAACTACTCATTTTTTAGAAGAAGCTGATAGTTTGTGTAATCGCGTAGCAATTATGAACCGGGGTAAAGTGATTGCGACGGGTTCACCCAGCGATTTAAAAGCTGCCTTAGGTACAAACGCTACCTTGGATGATGTCTTTATTCACTATACAGGGGACGAATTAGCGTCAGGAGTTAGTTATCGTGACACAGCAAAAACCAGACGTAACGCTCAACGGTTGGGTTGAACCACGACGATTACGGCGAGAAAATTTTATCTATGCGATCGCCCAACTAGTTAGCAAAACTTTTGTCTTAGCTGAACTAGAAGTACGTAAACTCCGCCACGATCCCAGCGATTTAATCATCCGAAGTGTACAGCCTGCATTATGGCTATTAGTCTTTGGACAAGTTTTCACCCGAACTTGCGCTATTCCTACAGGGAACTTATCTTATTTAGACTTTATGGCTCCCGGTATTTTAGCTCAAAGCGTGCTGTTTGTAGCAATTTTCACTGGGGGTATGATGCTGATTTGGGAGCGAGATTTAGGAATTGTGCAAAAACTCCTGGCTAGTCCCGTACCTCGTGCAGCGATGGTGTTGGGTAAAGCCGTCGGTTGTGGAGTAAGGTGCTTACCACAGATAGAATTATTTACGGATTGGCGCTACTTTTAGGTGTCAAAATTAATCTCAATTTCTTAGCTTTTCTTCAAGTATTGGTAATTGTTCTTTTAGGGGCAGGTTGTTTTTGTGTTTTTTCACTCATCATTGGCTGTCTGGTAAAAAGCCGAGAACAGTTTACAGGACTCGGACAATTAATGACTATGCCATTGTTTTTTGCCAGCAACGCCATTTATCCCATCTCCCTGATGCCAAAATGGTTGCAGATAATTTCCCACATCAATCCCTTAACTTATCAAGTTGATGCCTTACGAGGTACAATGATAGCGAATAGCTCCAGTCTTTATGGATATGGTCTGGACTGTACAATTCTCTTGTTAACATTAATAGGCTTGACAATCATTTGTGGACGACTTTATCCACGGGTGGCGATGTAACCAGGAGAAAAACAGTTGATGAAGCTCGGTAAACCCTCTGAAGAATGTGCCGTTAAAGTAATGGATACGGTTCCCTTATTAATGCGGTTTATCCGAGCGGATATGCGTGAAAATAGTGTTGCGTCTCTATCTATACCGCAATTGCGCTCGATGCTATTCATCAAACGCAATCCAGGAGCGTCTTTATCGGAAGTTGCAGAACATTTAGGTGTAACTTGTGCGACTGCATCCACAACTACGGAAAGACTAGTACAGCGTAGTTTTATTCAACGTACCGACCATCCCCAGGAAAGACGACGGGTGGTTCTCAATCTTACGGATGAGGGTAAGCACCATCTTGAGCAAACGCTCGCCCAAACTCGCACTCACATTGCAGACTTACTAGAAAGTCTGACGGCAGAAGAAATTGCACACATTGAAGAAGGGTTGACTCTACTTAAACATGTCTTCGAGCGATCGGAAGTTAAAAAAGCACCTTAAGGCTGAGGCTGTAAAACAAGATGCCTTTGCAGCCTTGAGGTTTCGTGATTATCGACTATTTATTATTGGACGGATACTGCTGTTTACGGGGTTTCAAATTAGAAATATTGCAGTAGGCTGGGAACTGTACGATCGCACTGGTTCAGCAATGGTTTTGGGTGGTGTGGGTTTGGTACAAGTGTTACCAATTCTCGCGCTAACATTAATTGCCGGACATATAGCCGATAAGTATAACCGCAAACACATCATGATGGTAACAGTGCTGTTATCATGTTTATCTTCGTTGGGGTTGGCAGTTGCTTCCTACACCCAAGCACCTATTTATCTAGTGTATGCTTGTTTGCTGGTAACAGGTATCGCCAGAGCATTTAACAAGCCTGCCAGTGATTCCCTTTTGTGGCAGTTGATACCTAATAATTTGTTTACGAATGCAGCCACCTGGAATAGTAGCAGCTTTCAACTCGCCTCAGTAATGGGACCAGCTATAGGAGGATATGCGATCGCTTCTTTAGGAAGTGCAAGTGGAGTGTATTTATTGGCAGCATTTGCAACGTTCTTGTCTTTTGTTTCTGTAGCGACGATCAAAGACCAGGCTACCATCACTTCCAAAGAACCACTTTCCGTCAAAGCATTATCTGCTGGTGCTAAATTTGTCTGGCAAAATCAGTTGATTCTCGCAGCTATTACCTTAGATTTATTTGCGGTTTTGTTTGGGGGTGCGACAGCCTTACTACCCATTTTTGCTAAAGATATTTTGCGGGTAGGACCGATAGAACTGGGATATCTACAAGCAGCACCCTCAATTGGTGCGTTGATTATGGCGGTGATTTTGGTACATTCACCCCCCTTACGCAAAGCCGGAAAAGCTCTACTTTTATCAGTTATCGGCTTTGGGGTGGTGACGATTATCTTTGGCTTATCGCGTTGGTTTTGGCTATCACTGCTGATGCTAGCATTAAGTGGCGCACTAGATAATATTAGCGTTGTGATTCGCCAGACATTGGTGCAAATTCGCACTCCCGATTATTTACGCGGTCGAGTTGCAGCGATTAATGGTGTGTTTGTTAGTGCATCGAATGAGTTGGGGGGTTTTGAGTCTGGTTTGGCTGCGGCTTTATTTGGTCCCGTGGTTGCCGTTGTTGGTGGGGGAATCGGCACAATTTTGGTAGTAATTGCCGTGGCTTCGATATGGTCAGGGATTGGGAAGTTAGGAGCTTTGCATGAGTATGAGAGTTAGTTTTAGGTTTTATTATGTTTTTCCAGCATTTTTTGGGATTGATTAAAAATCTGTAGAATAAGGATATTGAGAAACAAGATCCCCGACTTATTTAAGAAGTCGGGGATCTTGGTCTTTCAGTCAACCTTTAATTGAGGTTTAAAACATGGATGTAATTCATGTTCATGAAGCAGAACAACATCTTGATGCTGTTATTAACAAGAGCGTAGAATCTCATACGCCAGTGATAATTACTGGCGATGAAAATCAAGCCGTACTTGTTGCTCTTGAGGATTGGAACGCAATTCAGGAAACATTACATTTACTTCAAGTACCTGGTATGCGGGAGGATATCCTTGAAGGAATGCATACCCCTATTGAAGAATGTGCAACAAAAGAGGAACTTGATTGGTAATGTGGGAGTTACGCTTTACCAAACGAGCGCAGAAAGATGCAAAAAAGTTAGCCACAGCAGGACTCAAGCCTAAAGCAGAAGAGTTGCTTGCAATACTAGAGCAAAATCCCTATGAAAATCCTCCTTCATACGAAAAATTGAAAGGAGATTTACAAGGGGCATATTCAAGGGAGAATTAACATCCAGCATCGGCTTGTATATGAAGTGCTTGAAGAAGAAAACGTAGTGAAAGTCTTAAGTATGTGGACTCATTATGAGTAAATCATTACAGTCTTTGACTACTGTATATATCTACACGCTAGTTTCAATTCATAATTTCTTCTAAGATTCTATTTATAAGTTGACCACGGACATTGCGTCCTTTTCTACTTGCAGTACCTTGATGTGTATAATAATAATACTGGGCATATATATTTGTATATACATCTTGTTTTCTATTATTATAAAGTTCTTTTTCTAATGAGTTTAAAGCAGCAATTAAATTTTCTTCTTCAGGAAGATAGGTATACTTATTTTTAATTTTTATTAGTTCAATGATTAAAGTTAGCAAACTAGATTTTTTTATTAATAAACTATCTGGAGGAAGATTACATGCAATAATTAATTTTGATACTTCATGAAAATTATTTATCATCAAATCTTTATTTAAATATTCATTATTATATTTTTCTACGTAAGTTCTTATTTCTTTATCACTGGTAAAATAACCGCCTTCTTCTATTATTGACATTATTAACAATACATATTCTAAATCTTTCATTCGAGAAAATTCGCCTTCACTAAATACTTCTAATCTTTTAAAAAGCAGATTATTTTCAATAATATCTTTAGCCGTTGTTATAAACTCTCCTTCGTATAATGAGTTGTTAATTTCTATCGCATTTAGTGCATATTGCACAGAGTTTATTCTCTTAAAAACTTCACGAATTTCACTTTCGGGAATTCTTCCCAAGTCTCTCACGACAACTGTATAGTCAAAAAAATCAGTTTTTTCTCGCGTAGACAAATTTTCAAATCTACTTATATTTTTAATAGTAAATTCGGGTGATGCAGTTACAAATTGATAGATAGTACTTAATCTTTGCTGCCCATCAACTACAAGTGTTTTTGATGTTTGAGTGTCAAGATCAATTTCACCATCAGCCAAATATATTTCAGGAAAAGGCAATTTTAACAAAATTGTTTCTATAAATTTCTCTTTGTGTGCATCATTCCATACAAGTTTTCTTTGAAAAGATGGAGCAAGTATCAAACTACCACTTTTCATCATATTGAATAAATCTAAAACTTTTTTATTAGTTGCTATACCATTTTTGCCCATTCTAAAAAACTCCTTGTCTAATTCTTTTAATATTTTGCATATGATATTTTTCAAATATTTCAGAACTATAGGAGATTGCACCTGCTATTTTTTGAGGTGTATGTTTATAAGAAATTGAATTGAAATATTCAAACCACTGATTTTTACGAGAATATTTAAAAGGGAATAAATCTGGTCTTAGCCAACCCTTGAAAAAATATTTCAGAAATTTATTGTATGTTTGTTCATCCCTTTCAGTTCTATTTGCCAAAGCAATATCGAAATCATACAATTCCGACCAAAATTGTTCAAAAAGCGTCCTAGATATAATTGCTATATCTATATCTGATTCTTCAGAAAATGAATTCCATAATTTTCTTGGAGCTATACTAAAGCCTAGTTTAGCTGAACCAACCATACGTACGCACTCAGGATTTTCTTTAAAATTAGTTGCAATTTCATACTTAAGGTCAAAATATTTTCCCTCGTCATCTTTAAAAACATAGGGTGTACCATGTATTATGTATTTTTGAACAATTAATTGATCTGTCTGCAAAGAATCACTCAATGCGACTTTGAATCTATCAATATTTTGATTAATATGGCTTTGGTCAATTAGTGTTTGCCACATGAAGTATTTTATTTAATCAACACATTTTAGCCTCAGAAAAGCTCTAAGCAAAATATATGTAATTCTAAGGTATTGAATATATCAATGCAATAAGCATATGTACTTTTAATTGCAAATTAGGTGGAACGAAGCACGTAGCAGGCTTGTTGGGTTGAGGAACGAAACCCAACAATTAAAATGATGTTTAGGCGCTACCTTTCAACCCAATTTATCTACGAGACTAGCGATCGCACATCTTCCCCATCACATGCGATCGCAACCGTTTCCGAAAAATTAACGATTGCATAGCTATATTATTCTCAAAAATTGCTTTAGTGTCTTCAGACGATATTTAACATAATATTTTTTCAAGTTATTCTAAGCTTTTGCAAAAACTCGATATTCAGTTCTAGCTTTTCTCCCAGCCACAGGGAATGATCCGTATGGTCTTTCACATCATCGCCTGTTTCAGGATGGATGAGAATATCTAAACCCTCGCGATTAAGCATTAACCACGGAACAACTTTGCTAAACTGATCCGGTAAAAATGCAACTTGATACATCGGTTTTGGGTGTGGTCCGATGAGCTTATCATGCCAGCGTCCCAGCCGCACGTCAAATTTAGCGCCCAAGGAATCACGTACACGCGCGGCTGTGTCACGACTGGCGGTATCGAAGTAGACATGAGCGTGAAAACCAGTAATTTCGATGGTATCTTCTTTCATCGGGTTTGCTCTCAACTCTAAACGTACTACAGCAGCCTTGTTTATTACGATACACAAATTGTTCCTGCCGTGGATTGTAATACACGCCGATGTTGTACTACTTCTCGTTTTCGTACAAGATAGCATCTAAGTTCTGCCGGATGTCTAAGGCGATCGCAAATTGTGCAACCAGTGCAGCAATAAGCGTACAGGTGCTAGCCAACCAGGTAACACCTCATTAACTTTTGGCTTTGAAGGACGCTATCAGCAAGCTCCTACGTCTTGAATTGCTCGTCCACTGGAATCTGATAGCCGTTAGCTAGGCGATTAGTCATGTTCGCAGTAGCGATAATTGCCATAAGTTCGCCGAATATAGCATCATTCATTCCTTTAGCACGCGCTGCTGCTGTGTGCGAGGCAATGCAGTACTCACAACCGTTTGTCACGCTCACGGCAATGTAAATTAATTCGCGCATCAGTGGATCTATTTCCCCAGGACTAGCCATTACTTCCTTCAGCGTGTCCCAGGTTCGTCGCAGGGTGGGAGGATGGTTGGCTAAAGCTTTCCAAAAGTTGTTAATGTAATCAGTCTGCCGCGTGGCGCGGATATCGTCATATACTGCACGCACTTCGTCGCTACTGTCTTCGTATTCAATCAGATTTGTCATATTTCCATTCAAGAAGATTTTTAAATTTTGATTTTTGAATTCCGCAAAGTGATACTAGGCGATCGCTTCTTTGATATCATTCACCAATTCATCGATCCTTGCCTGAGTTGTATTCCAAGAACACATAAACCGCACTCCTCCCACACCAATAAATGTATAAAACTGCCAATTTTTGCTTCTTAAGCTGGCGATCGCTTCTTCGGGTAACTTAACGAAAACAGCATTAACTTCTCTAGGAAACATCATTTCAATGCCTTCTATTTTTAGCAATTGATTTTCTAAATATTCAGCACATTGATTTGCATGACGTGCATTCTTAAACCAAGCACCAGTTTCTAATAAACCAAGCCAAGGAGCCGAAATAAATCGCATTTTAGATGCAAGTTGTCCCGCTTGTTTACAGCGATAGGCAAAATCTTCTGCTAATGCTTTATTAAAAAAAATAATCGCTTCCCCTAACGCCATGCCATTTTTTGTACCACAAAAACACAACACATCTACACCACTTTTCCAGCTAATTTCAGCAGGGCTTTTATTCATCGCCACCACTGCATTGGCAAAACGAGCGCCATCCATGTGAATTTTTAAGTTGTACTTTTGGGCGACTGACTTAATTGCAATTAATTCGTCAATTGAATATAAAGTTCCTAATTCTGTTGATTGAGTCAGACTAATTACTTTAGGTTTTGGATAGTGAATATCAGCCCGCTTATTTATAATTGCTTCTATAGCTTCGGCAGTTAACTTGCCATTTTCACCTTTAGCAAGTAGCAGTTTGGAACCATTAGAAGCAAATTCCGGTGCTCCACATTCATCAGTTTCGATATGGGCATTTTCATGGCAAATCACACTATGGTAAGATTGACATAATGCAGCCAATGATAACGAATTTGCCGCAGTACCATTAAAAACAAAAAAGACTTCGCAATCAATTTCAAATAACTTTCTAAAATAGTCTGTTGCTAATGAAGTCCATTCATCATTTCCATAGGCAGGAGCGCTACCCAGGTTTGCCTTGATCATGTATTCCAATGCTTCCGGGCAAATTCCAGAGTTGTTATCGCTGGCAAACTGCTCTAAATTACAATCCATGTGCTACTTATAGTTTTAAGCTTTCTGTAAAAGATTCCATGTTACCTGAAGCGATCGCCTGACGACAAAAAAGGCTTTCCTATGCAGTAAATATAATTCACTCATATTGATTTTGTCTGAATTTGTGTGATATCCTACCTAAATTTATTATACTACTGTTAATTGATAGGTTTATCGTAGATTGTTTGTAGGTGAGCTCGTCACCTGCAAAAGCATAGTTTGGATGAGGAGAGAATCGCCCTATGCCTAAAGACTGGTTAGAATGGCACGACCTCTACAATACTGAGCCGAAATTGCAACAACGTTTGCAAATGGTGCGGGAATACATTTCTCATAGCTTGGATGCGTCCCCACCAGGAATAATCCGTGTAGTGAGTGTTTGCGCGGGTGATGGACGAGATTTATTAGGAACTTTAGCAAACCACCCTCGTGCAAAAGATGTTCATGCACGACTCGTTGAGATCAATCCCCAATTAGTTGAACGTGGACGCGCAACTATAGAATCCTTGGGTTTGACACAGCAAATTGACTTTATCAATGGTGATGCAACTATTTCCTCTAACTATGTGCGAGCAGTACCAGCAGACATTGTTATTGTCTGCGGTATCTTTGGTAATCTCGCTAATGAAGCTGAACTTAATCGCTTGCTAGGAAACCTAAGTTTTCTAAGTAAACAAGGTGCTTTTGTGATTTGGACTCGCGGACACTCTAACGGTATTCCCTACTCTGAGACTGTGCGTAGATTTTTACGTGAATCTGGATTTGAGGAAGTTAACTTCAAACTCACTGCAACAAAAGACATGGGAGTAGGTCTTCATCGTTATCTTGGTAAAAACTTGCCTGCACCCAAAGAGCAGCAGCTGTTCGTGTTTTCTGGGATTGCCAATAAAGCAAGGTAAAAAATGTCAAATCAGATCCCCCACTTTTTAGAGAAGTCGGGGTTCTGGGACTTCCAAAACGTTTTTCCTAATTTTAATAACTTTTATTTATTGATATAAGAAAAAAAAGTATTTGTTATTAATTTGACACCATAGATTGGAGTTATAAACTCAACAGTGTAAAAAAAATTATGAATTCACATGTTACTAGTAGCAACATTGACTGGAATCCTATTCTTTGTCGCATTCAATACACAGACGATAAGAGCTTACCTACTTATCCTGGCGATTTGAAAACAGCATTGCTTAATCTTGCAAGACTAATGAATTGCCCCAAGGGTGAGCAAGCGTATCAGCTTGCTAAGGAAATAGCTCGACTTACAACCTACAGCGATCCAGAAATTGTCTATTGGTTCTCTCGTCTTGTATCTCTAATGAATGATTAAATCAAATGCACAATCACGATTTTTTCTATGCAAGAGTTGTCGGGGTTCTTATTTATCACGGATGTAAGCGTTTTGATTCAACAAAGGTACGCAATCGCTAACATTAAAAGCTGCTGCTAATTCAACATCTAACTCAAAACCTTTAGCAATCAATTCTTTTCCAGAACTGCATTGTTTTAAATACGTTAATAAATCATGCTTGAATGCATGAAAAGCTACTACAGCAGTTTCTGCTTCTGGTGATAGACTGCCATTTAAATAACTAAGAATTGCCCCTGCACCAATTAAATCTTCAAATGCTGGACGTAGAGTATTATCTTCCCACTTTTCACCTGCGGGAATTACTGCAATTCGAGATCCATATTTTTGAGCAAATTTTGCCACAGCTTCACTGTTTCGCAAACAACCAGCGATGGTGGGAGTCTTTCCAGTCAGCAACGTCAGAGAGGAACCGTTAGGAGATGGTACAACCAGCTTAGTTCCCGCAGGAATTTTAGTTAAAGATGCAGGAGAAAGCGAATAACCATCTTTGGATAAACGACCTTTTGATAATTCTGCTTGTACAGATTGTGCATAGTCAAGCGCAGACTCATCCCTCCATTGGTAAGGGTAAATGATTGCACCATTGTTTGTGGCAATTTCTGTTGAAGTTGAGAAAGATAGAACATCAACTATAACAACGACATCACTAATAGGTGCGAGTTCAGAAACTCCTTTTGCACCCCATTCGCAACGTAGGTTAAATTCTTCTTGGTCAAAAATCATTTATCTGCTCATGAATTTTTATAAAGAGACACTGTTCGCTTCTGCTATTTCTATCCGATTTCCAGCAGGATCGCGCAAAAAGAAGCGATCGCGTCCTCGTATTGGTTGTTGATCAAGAATAATTTCCACACCATGCGCTTGTAGGTGTTTCTGAAAAGCCTGCAAATCATTTACTAAGTAACATATATGTCGTCTAGATGCTGTGTTATTCGGGTTTTGCTCAGTACTAATATGAATCTGAATATTTCCCAGAACATACCAACCACCTCCATTCGCTTTGATTGTCTCAGGTTTAGGAATTTCTGTAAGTCCCAAAACTTTGCTGTAGAAAAATACCATTGCATCTTCTGCTTCCGGGGAAGATGTCACTTGAATATGATCAATTGTATTCAACCACATAATTACTCATCATTTTATAATATACGCTATATCTATCAATTTGCCGTAGTATTATACCCAGAGTAGAAAAATCCTAACTGTTTGCAAAGATGACCAACACAGCGACAAATACGGCAATTCGCACCGCAAGAGTGAAAATCCCCAATGGTGATTTGCAGATAGATGCTTATCTAGCTGAACCTCAGGATGAGGGAACTTTCAGCGCGGTAATTGTGGTTCAAGAAATTTTTGGAGTGAATATTCACATTCGGGAAGTGACGGAGAGATTAGCCAAGGAGGGGTACGTGGCAATCGCACCGGCAATTTTTCAGCGAATTGCTCCCAATTTTGAAGCTGGATACAAAAGCGAAGATATCCAGCTTGGCAGAAAATATAAAGAACAGACTAAAGCGGATGAAATATTGAGCGATATTCAAGCAACGATCGCCTATCTGAAAACCTGCCGAATGTGAATGGCGATCGCATCGCTTCTATTGGTTTCTGCTTTGGGGGACACATTGTATATTTAGCTGCAACGCTTTCTGATATCAAAGCTACTGCTTCCTTCTACGGTGGGGGTATTGCTAACTCTACCCCTGGTGGTGGTGTGCCTACTATTACCCACACTCCAGATATCAAGGGTACTGTTTACGCTTTCTTTGGTACACAAGATGCAGGAATTCCCCAAGAACAAACTGAGCAAATTGAGGCAGAGTTAGAGAAGCATCAGATTCCTCATCAAGTCTTTCGCTATGAAGCCGCAGATCGGCTTTTTCTGCAACCATCGCGGTAGTTATAATCCAGAAGCTGCTGCTGATGCTTGGATCAAAGTTAAGGAACTGTTTCAACAGCTTCAGTAAAGAATTGTATGTATGCTTGTGTGCGATCGCTTCCATAGTCTGTCCAATCAACTTAGTTAGAAGTGGTTCTACCCGCAGATCGTGGCATGAGCAATCATGCTCAAGGTAACATGCATAAAGCGATCGCCCTCGCTTAAATCGCTATTACCAAGATTACAGGAGACAGGTGGTAGCCATGCGATTGCGGGATTTATTTGAGCAAGTTTATCTTGATGCCTTAATTAATGCGAAGGAGAATAGCAAAGTGCTGATGCTGAAAAAACGTCATGCAAAGCAAAGTAAATACCAATAATTCAGCGAGACTTGGCTTATGTCTAGAGAGAATTAGGACGTTTGGTAGTATAAGGGAATGTAATATTTTTATAAACAACAATTGTGTTAATACAATTGGCAGAATCTGACTCACAAATTTTAGGGTGTTTCCCTGTTATGTTTCAGTTACGCCCGCACCTTCAGCAGGCTGACTTCGTAGAACAAGTTCGGTATCAGATGAAAGAAGGATATAAGCTTGCCTTTTTGCAAAAAGAAGAGCAAACTTTAGCAGTGGCGGGATTTCGTATTTCTAACTGTTTGGCATTAGGAAAGTTTTTGTACATTGATGACTTAGTTGTTGATGAGTTAAAGCAGTCACAGGGTTATGGTCAACAGTTATTCCAGTGGGTAATTGAATATGCTCAAAATCATCAGTGTCAACACCTTAGCCTTGATTCTGGAGTCCAGCGATTTGAAGCTCACAGGTTTTATCTAATGCAGCGTATGAGTATTACGAGTCATCACTTTTCGAGAAAGTTATAGTTACAATTTATGAGCTTGGCAGTTTATTAAATAGGTATTGTTTTGTTAGGAAAAAAGTAATTATGTCCTCCTAGCGATCGCAAAATTAATCAAGCACCTGAAAAATTAGTAAAGTTAACCACATGAAATACATAAATCTTGGCAAAACCGGACTGAAAGTATCGCGCCTGTCTGTTGGTACAATGACTTATGGCTCTCGCAAATGGCGAGAATGGGTGCTAGAAGAAGAAGAAAGTCGCCCGTTTATCAAACTGGCTTTGGAGTTGGGGATTAATTTCTTTGACACCGCTGATGTTTACTCTTTGGGTGTTAGCGAAGAAATATTAGGGCGATCGCTCAAAGATTTTGCCAAAAGAGATCAAGTTATCATTGCTACCAAAGTTTACAACCAAGTCGGTGATGGTCCTAACGATAAGGGACTGTCTCGCAAACATATTTTTGATAGCATTGATGCCTCATTAAGACGATTACAAACAGATTACGTAGATTTGTACCAAATTCACCGTTGGGACAACGAAACACCGATTGAGGAAACCTTAGAGGCACTGCATGATGTCGTCAAATCCGGTAAAGCTCGTTACATTGGTGCATCGAGTATGTACGCATGGCAGTTTGCCAAAGCTCTTTACACAGCAGACAAACACGGCTGGACGCGCTTTGTTTCCATGCAAAATCACTACAACTTAGTTTATCGGGAAGAAGAGCCAGAGGTAATACCATTATCTCGCGCTGAAGGCATTGGGATAATTCCTTGGAGCCCCCTTGCACGGGGATTTCTAGCTGGAAATCGGCAAAAGCAAGGTTATGGTGAAACAATTCGCGCTAAAACCGATGAATTTGCCCACAATCTCTACTATGAAGAATCAGATTTTCAAATAGTCGATCGCGTCGTAGACTTAGCTAAACAACGTGAAGTTACCCCAACGCAGATTGCCTTAGCTTGGCTATTACACCAACCTGGTGTAACAGCTCCGATTATTGGTGCTAGCAAGATAGAACATCTCAAAGATGCAGTAGAGGCTGTGGATTTGGTACTTTCTGAAGACGAGCGGAAGTTACTTGAGGAACCTTACAAACCTCACCCCATCTTAGGGCATCGCTAGAACATACAGCAGAATTCAGGAGTCAGAAGCCAGGAGCCAGAATTGCTGGAGAATTATCTGCTTAGGTGTGGATGATTATGGTCAGACAGCAAAAGGTTTTTAATAGTGGAAAAGGATGAAATTTAACATTTTGAAACTTTTATTTTTTTAGGGCGATTCATATCTTTGAGTTTAGCGATCGCTTCTTCCACCATATACTGACTTATACCCTGCCTATGAAATTACCGATAGTCAGATTCCCGACTTCTTGAAGAAGTCAGGAATCTTGGAACCGCTCAAAATTAATTATACAAACCACTAGTTGCCATAGAAAACCAACGTCCGCAGTTCAATGCTTTCGCGGGGTGGGGCATCCGGCGGGCTTGTTGGGTCCTCGAAGGCAGTGTGTGCCGCAAACCGCGCCCGTCCATCCTCCGCAGAGTCGAAGCACTTGATAAAGAGTGCCTCATTCGGTTGCAATTGCGGAAAGTAGAACCATCGGTGCGCCGGATTGTAGGTAATTGCGTAAGTCTCACCAACGCGATCGCGGTATACAAGATCGCCAGCTACCAGGTCTTTCGGTGCGATGCTTTGAGCGTCACACACTGCCAATGGAGACTCTTGGACTGGTTGGGCGATCGCTCGCCAGATGTTGATTACAGCAAACCTTTGTTGCAGCAACTCATCAGTGTTATCTATTCCCCGTGCTGCCAACTCCAGAAGGGCGCGAGTATAGCCAGATTTGGCTGTAAAGTCGTTATGTACGCGCTTGACTGGCTCTTTGATTTGGCTCTCACCCTGTTGCAAGCGTTGAGCATTACGGAGAGTATGATCGAAAATCACCATTTGAGTTGCACCTGTTACCTCTTTCAAAAGTTGCTCGGCTTCAGGATAATAGACGCGCTGTATCTCCGAATCGTCGTAGAAATTACGGACATTGCTATGATGGGCAGCGTAAGCGAATCCCTCTCGATCTAAGGATAAATCTCGTGCGATCAAGCGAGCATTGCGGATCGGCAGGTTGTGCGCTTCGTACACTCCGTTCTGTCTTGGAATGCCTGGTGGTGGTTCATAAGTGTAGTTGACAGGCTTTTCTGCCATTGGAGTCAGGTAATTGAGAACTGCCTCAACATACGGCAAATCCTCTAAAACAGGTTTGGATAAAATTGGGCTGGATAAGCTCATACCATTTTAGATTTTAGATTTTGGATTAATTAGGGATTGGGGATTCGGGATTCGGGATTCGGGATTCGGGAAGATTATTTCCCAGTCAAAAGTCCCTGATTGCCCTACTTTTGAGCAGCACCAACGGCAGTGGGTTCACCGAGAATCTTGGTAAATCGCTCTATATAGTAGCTGAGGGGATTTTCGACGGCACGAATTGACTCGCGATCGCGCACCACATTCCACCACTGCTGCAAGCGAGGTGTTTCTGCTGGTAGTGTGAATTTGCGGAAGTGTTCTAAAAGCGGTAAGCGTTCAAACCAGGGATAGAAACTGATATCAACTAAACTCAGTTTATCCCCTAACCAGTACTGACTATTTCCAGACAGCTTGCCTAATCCTTCTTGCTCTATATACAGCAGGGATTCTAGGAACTCTCTTCGTCCCTGTTCCTGTTCGATGCTATCTTTACCCCGTAGGAATTTGTTAAACGCAGGTACTAAGCGAGTATTAGCGTAGTCGATCCAGATGCGAGCGATCGCTTTTGCTGCTGGATCGTGGGGTAATAAAGGTGGTTCCGGAAAGACTTCATCTAGATATTCATTGATGATGGCAGACTCGTATATCTCGATATCCCCATGTTTAATCGCTGGTACTTTACCATAGTGGGAAATCTGCGTGAATCCATCGGGTTTGTTCTGTAAGTCAATTTCAATCGGGGTAAAGTCAATTCCTTTTTCCAGCAAAACAACACGTGTTCGTTGGGAGAAGGTAGAGCCTTTGGCAAAGTAAAGTTGTATGTTGCTCATGGAATGCTTTCCTTGTAAATATTGCACTTATGTCATGGAGTTGCGCTCAGGTGTGGGGCAACCCGAAGTATTGCGAGCAAGAAATTCGCAGAATTTGCTTATAGGATTGGAACCCCTCGCGAATTTATTGATGGGAATTTTCAATTTTAAGAAGGCAGCTATCTACACCAGCCAATTCATTATACTACGGTTTTACGGTCGGTTTACCGTATAATAACTCATATTGTATTGCAAAAACTGGAGATAGGCGAAAAAAATTGCTGAAAGTCGCGTTGGATATTAATTTAGTTTATCTAACAATTAGCAAATAACAAATTTAGATAAACGTATATTTTGTTTGCTAAAGACTTGTATTGTCGCTCTTGCTGTGTAATACTACTAAACTAATCACCGTTAAATCGGTAGATAAACCGTAGATAATTGATTTTGATGCAAGTATTGCACAGGTCAATCATTCGGCACGAATGGCACGCAATTTAAGCTAAAACCCTTATGAAATAAAGGTTTCTTTGCTTCCCCACTCGTTACTGGGCTGCTGCTTTGTAAGGCAAATCAGGGAGACTCTGCCTTCTTTGTTTTGAATGGAGGCTCTGCCTCCAAAGGCTGGGAACGAGTCAGTACAAGAGTTTAACAAGCGTGCCATTCCATTCAGACACTTTGAGCAATCTTGCAATGCCCTTTTTTTTGGGTATCGCTGGCACAAAAACAGTATTGAATTTTCCTCTTTGAAAATCCTCTGGGCATATACAGGCATAGCTTGATGTGAGTTTCAATTTTTGCGCTTGTCGTGAAACTCGATTTTTGTCAGGGTTTACGAAAGAGTCAAAGTCAACGAGTGACATAACTGTGGAGAAATTATCATGACAATTGCACTTGAACGTCCCACAAAGAAGTCTCGGTCAGCACAGATTCGGGAGCAACTAGGTTATCCCATCATTGATACCGATGTGCATACCCAGGAATTTGAACCTGCTTTTCTCGATTATTTAGCTCAAGTGGGTGGTTCTAAGATTGCCGATAGCTTCCGAGAGCATCTACCCGGAGCAGGTCGCTATCGTTGGTTCCAGCAAAGTTGGGAAGAACGTCGTACCTACCGCACAGCTCGTCCTCCCTTCTGGGGTCGTCCCACTAAGGACACGTTGAATCTGGCAACTATCAGCTTGCCAAAGCTATTGCATGAACGTTTGCACGAAGCGGGGACAGACTTTGCTGTGCTATATCCCAACTTGGCAACCCTAGCACCGCAAATCAAAAACGAAGAAATGCGACGCGCAGTTTGCCGTGCAGCAAACCTTTATCATGCAGATATATTCCGTGCTTATAGCGATCGCGTTACTCCCATCGCTACTATTCCTCTGAATACACCCCAAGAAGGAATTGAGGAATTGGAATATGCAGTCAAAGAACTGGGACTCAAAGCGATTCAAATTCCCGCTTACGTTACCCGCGTCATTCCCGGCTTCGAGAAATATCCTGAAGAAGTGCAACGGGAAGCAACTTGGATTGATACTTTCGCTTTGGATAGTGCCTACGATTACGATCCCTTCTGGGCAAAGTGCGTAGAATTGAAAGTTGTTCCTACCACCCATGCTTCTGGTATGGGTTGGACTGCTCGACGCTCGATTTCTAATTACCAATACAATCACATTGGACACTTTGCCTCAGCGGGTGAAGCGTTCTGCAAAGCTTTGTTTTTTGGTGGTGTTACCCGTCGTTTTCCTTCCCTGAAGTTTGCCTTTTTAGAAGGTGGTTCAGCTTGGGGTGCTAGCCTGTATGCTGATATCATCTGGCACTGGGAAACTCGCAATCCGGAGATTTTACAGAATAATCATCCGGGCAACGTAAATAAAGAAGAATTGCGCGAACTGTTTGCTCGTTATGGTGGACCAGAATTGCGCGATCGCTTCGAGGAAATTGGTAGTGGTTTAGGCTTCCACGGTAAATACTTTGCCCCAGAAGACCCTGGTGAGTTGAATGAATTTGCTGAAGCTGGAATTACAAAACCCGAAGATGTGCGCGATCGCTTCCTAAATCACTTCTACTTTGGCACAGAATCCGATGATACCCGCGTTGCCTATGCTTTCCATCAAAAAGCGAATCCTTATGGCGACAGAGTAAAAGCCTTCCTGGGTTCTGATTCCGGTCATTGGGATGTGCCTGACATCACCGCTGTTACATCCAACGCTTACAGCTTTGTGGAACGTGGCATTCTCAGCGAAGAAGACTTGCGCTACTTCTTATCTATCCATCCTTTGGAGTTGTACACCAGTCTGAATCGTGACTTTTTCAAGGGTACGGCAATTGAGAAAGAAGCAGAAGAATATCTAGTAAGTGTTGGTCACTAAGTGACTAACATATTGCATTATTCTCAATTACTATCCTCAGCCACCCACATTTAAAACTTCGGGCTAATAGCTGAAGTCCATTAAAATGGACTGAAAACCTTTAGCGATCTACTTGAGTAGACTTGCGCTACTCGCTGTGATTTAATCTCTGGTGGACGTGGGAAATAAATGAGGAAGATGCAAGGAAAGCAGAATTTAAATATTCCATGTGTCTGCTATATCAGTCTCAATCTAACAATTTTAGTTTGATCAAGTACTAGCGCTACCGGGGCTAAAGGTGGGCATTGCCCACCTTACCTTCACACAGAAAACTTATGGTTGCTACAGTCAAACCTCAGTATTTCAAAATTTTTCACCGCTTTACGCTCTCCTTAGTGCCAGAATTGTTAATAGCGACTTCGTTGACGTTAGCTGGTTGCACACAAGAAAGCCAAAAAGCAACAAATCAATCTCCTGCTAAAAATGTATCGGACACCAATACATCTAAAATCAAAACTAAAGTACTCCACATGGGGTATCAACAAGCAGGCGATCTAATTAGGGTAACGAAAGTCTTGGAAAAGCGCTTAGAACCCTTGGGTGTCAAGGTAGAGTGGGCGCAATTTGCCCAAGGTCCGCAGTTGATGGAAGCGATCAATGTCGGCAAAATAGATTTGGGTAATGTTGGGGAAACCCCGCCAATCTTCGCTCAAGCAGCTGGTGCTCAGATTGCTTATGTTGTTGGTCGGCGAAGTGATGGTAGAAAAAGTGCGATCGCTGTCCCACCAGATTCTCCGATTAAAAGTGTAAAAGACCTTAAAGGGCAAAAAGTAGTCTTCCAAAAAGCTTCAGCCTCTCACTATTTCATTCTCAGAGTTTTGGAAGATGCAGGTTTGAAATATAGTGATATTCAAGTCCAGAGTATACCCAACGTCGAAGCTAGCAGTGCATTTTTAGAAGGGAAAATTCCCGTTTGGGTAACAGGCGATCCCCATCTAGCGAGAGCGGAAAAATTGGGTAAGGTACGAATTCTCAGGACTGCCGAAGGGCTTGATTCACCTGGGGGATATTATATTGCTGCCAAGCAGTTTGCTATCGACTATCCGGAATTGTTGCGGATAGTCATCGAGGAGATGGATAAAATCGAGCGCTGGGCTGAAGCACATCCTAAAGAGACTGCAAAGCTAATCGCACCAGAACAGAAATTACCCCCTGATGTAATGGACTTGGTAATTAGCCGTCGTGGTTATGGATTGACACCGATTTCTCCTGACTTAATTAAGAAACAACAGCGAGTTGCAGATTACTTTTATAAAAATGGCTTGCTTCCCAAACCTCTCAATGTTCAGGAAACCATGCTAACACCTGAACAATACGCTGCAATTAATCCGCCATCAATCAGTCAAAAATAACGTTCAAAAATTAGGAGATACAAACACATGAGTTCTAAAAACTTTGATATAGTACCAGTCGCAGGACGCATCGGTGCGGAAATTGTTGGTATTGACCTCAGCGCTAACCTCAACGACGATATCATCAGCGAGATTCGCAAGACCTTAGTTCAATACAAGGTGATTTTCTTTCGTCACCAACAGCTTGATGCTAACGGGCAAGTCGCCTTTGCTCGCCGATTTGGTGAAGTCACCACGGCTCACCCCACTGTACCATCACTTCCAGGACACCCAGAAGTTCTTGACCTAGATTATGGCAGAACTGCTACTCGTGCGAACAACTGGCACACCGATGTCACCTTTGTAGATCGTCCCCCGCTAGGCTCTATTTTGCGGGCGATCGTCATCCCCCCATCAGGAGGCGATACTATCTGGGCAAATACCGTCGCTGCGTACCAGGATTTACCTATATATCTGCGTAATCTCGCTGATGAGCTTTGGGCTGTACATAGTAATGCCTATGACTATGCAGTAGCCGCAGTTGACCTGAGCGAAGCAGTCAAGGCTTACCGCGATATCTTCACATCGACTGTATACGAGACTATTCATCCAGTGGTGCGCGTTCATCCGGAGTCTGAAGAGCGTGGGTTATTCATTGGCGGTTTTGTTCGCCAAATCAAGGGACTATCAACGACAGAATCAGACGACATTCTGCGACTGTTACAGTCATATGTGACACGTCCTGAAAATACAGTTCGTTGGCGTTGGCAAGTTGGTGACGTGGCGTTCTGGGATAACCGTGCTACTCAACATTATGCGATCGCTGATTACGGCGACCAACCCCGTCACGTTCAGCGAGTGACTATCGCCGGCGACCTGCCATTTGGCATCGACGGCAAACACAGTGAGGCTGTTAAGGGAGACTCTTCTGCATACATCCCAAGCTTAGTTACCGCTTGAGCTTGGTAGGCAAATGCGTACCTTTTGTCTTGAAAAGTTTGTTACGGAGGGAAACCCTCCTAAGAACTTTTCGCTGCGCCTTCCTTTGCGACACTCTGCGTTTTTTTAATTTCTTAAGTATGAGTACAAAAAAAAGACAACTAAGACTGGGTGCATTCCTAATGAGTTCTGGGCATCACGTAGCAGCGTGGCGACACCCAGATACGCGATCTGATGGCGGTCTGAACTTCCAGCATTTTCGGCAAATCGCACAGACGGCAGAACGAGGAAAATTTGACATGATTTTCTTTGCTGACGGTGTTGCTGTACGCGACCGTGGTAAAGGAACTGAGGCTTTAAGCCGCACCTCCGTTGTACACTTTGAACCGCTCACCTTATTATCAGCTTTGTCTGTAGTCACAGAGCATATTGGGTTGACGGCGACGGTATCAACTACATATAACGAACCTTTTCACCTCGCCCGTAAATTTGCCTCATTAGATTATCTTAGCGGTGGTCGTGCTGGTTGGAATCTCGTCACCTCTGCTACTGTTGCGGAAGCGAAAAACTTCAACCCGGAAAAGCACATGGAGCATACACTGCGCTATGAGCGTGCCAAAGAGTTTGTGGATGTAGTAACATCGCTTTGGGATAGTTGGGAAGACGATGCGTTCTTACGCGATAAGGACTCAGGCATTTACTTCGATCCTGACAAGCTGCACATTCCCAACCACAAAGGTGAGCATTTCTCGGTACGCGGTCCCTTAAATGTCGCTCGTCCAATCCAAGGGTATCCGGTCATCATCCAAGCAGGGTCTTCCGACGACGGGCAGGAACTTGCAGCACAAACGGCGGAGGTGATTTTTACCGCACAGCAAACACTTGCGGAAGCCCAAGCTTTCTATGCGGGTGTGAAGGGGAAACTGGCTAAATACGGACGTTCCCCCGACGATCTCAAGATTATGCCCGGTGTCTTCCCAGTAATTGGCAGGACTGAGCAGGAAGCAAAAGATAAATACGAGCAGCTTCAAGAGTTGATCCATCCGCAGGTTGGATTGGGTCTACTTTCAGGGCTAGTGGGTGGTGTCGATTTATCCAGCTACCCTCTGGATGGTCCTCTGCCGGATCTACCAGATACTGAACTTGCAAAAAGCCGCTTGAAACTGGTAACTGACCTCGCCCAAAGGGAGAATTTAACGATTCGGGAGTTGTATTTGGCGATCGCTGGCGCACGCGGACATCGAACCATATTAGGAACACCACAACAGATTGCCGATCAGTTGGAAGATTGGTTTGTCAACGGTGGAGCAGATGGATTTAACATTATGCCGCCTTATTTACCGGGTGGTTTGGATGAGTTTGTAGAACAGGTGATTCCCGAACTACAACGCCGGGGGCTGTTCCGGACTGAGTACGAAGGTCGAACCCTGCGCGAGAATCTGGGATTACCTCGTCCGGTAAATAAGTTTAGCACAGTTGCCGCTTCTCCTGAGCCGGTGGCAGTCGGAGCATCTGCGTAATATTCCTTACTTATTTGTATTAATTTTAAGGTTTTTATTATGAGCCAGGATAACTTCCTGGCTTTTGCTGTGGAAATAATTGGGAAGATTTGTTTAGATTTGAAACTTACAATCACAAGATAAGGCACTTACAAGTAATAAAATATCCAGCCGTGTATAGCCTTTGCTTGGTTGCGGATGGGGGCATCTGGGTTATGCAAGAGTGATATTTTATTTTTTGGATCTCCCTAATGCGATCGCTCCAATTTAATCGCAAACATCCTCTTAGAGCCAAGGATGACGGGGTGGGTTAACACCATTCAAGTAGAAGTTTCCAACGGCGTAGTATTTCCAGCGAGCAGGGTCGTGTAGAGTATGAGTTCGAGCATTACGCCAATGGCGATCTAAGTTATATTGCTGCAAGGTAGATTTAGTACCCGCCAACTCAAAGAGCTTATTAGTCGTCAAAATCGCCGCTTCCGCAGCCAGTGCTTTCGCTTCAGCAACAGCAATAGAAGCCTCTGCCACACTGATATCGGTTGGGTCAGCGATCGCTTGATCAATATACTCACCCGAACGACGTAGCAGTGCTTCGGCTGCATGAACTTGGATAACCACGCTCCCAACATTATAGATAGTCAGCGGATCTTCGTAGCCATGCTCCAGTTCCACATCAATCCAGGGACGAGTATAGTTGTGAACATAGTGGATTGTATCTCTCAACGCTGCGTTAGCTATGCCGACATCTACCGGTGCTTGAATAATTTGAGCGATCGGTCCTTGAGTAGTTGGACGTTCAAAGGCTAAGAAGTGAGAAATCACATGCTCTGCGGAGACTTTCACATTCTCAATAATAGTAGTGCCGCTAGCGGTGGTACGCTGCCCAAAACTGCTCCAATCGTCAATGACATTTAAGCCTGGTGTACCCCGTTCTACCAGAGCAATCACTGTTTTATCGTCATCGTTACGAGCAATGACTGGAATCCAATCAGCTACCAATGCACCGCTAGAATAGAATTTTCGTCCGTTGAGAACGTATCCATCTCCAGACTTTTCCAAGCGTGTCTGCACGTCAGTTACTGATTTGGTGCCAATCTCAGAGAAAGCGTTGCCAAATCGCTTACCTTGCAATACTAGGTCAAAGAAAAAACGTTTTTGTTCTTCCGTCCCATCCAATCGAATGGATTCCACAATATACCAATGATTTTGGGGGATTTGTCCCAAACTCGAATCAGCTTCAGAGATAATTTTGGTTACTTCTGCCAAGCTTGATTCGATACAAAAGCACCGCCATACTCTTTGGGAACTGTGATTCCCCACAGCCCACTTTGAGAGTATCTATTTACCTCATCAACAGGTATCTTCCCTTGTCTATCTCGTTCAGAATCTTTTTTGACAAATTCTGCCGCTAATTCATGGGCGATCGCGATCGCTTCAGTATCATCAGCAATCACATAAGCTTTTTGTTCAGTATTCGTATTAATTACAGATGTCATGTGTTACCTTACTTTTCTTTGTATTGGGTAATTTTCACAGGTATATGCTTCGTTAACAAAGCCATCTCAATCCGAGTATTAGCAATTGTTTAAGCCGTCACTAACTCATCAGATGTGCGACGACGCGATTCAATTTCTCGTACTAAAGGAATTACCGTGCGACCAAAAGCTGGCAAGTCATCGCTGTAATGCAAGAATCCACCCAGAATCAAATCCACCCCGACTTCATAAAATTGGCGAATGCGATCGGCAACTTGGTCTGCTGTGCCAATCAAACCTGACCTAAAACCATCGTTATATTGCACCAAGTCTTCAAAATTAGAGTTTGCCCACATCCCCACTTTTTCACGAGTTGAAGATCCTGCTTGTTTTACTGCCTCTCCAAAACCTGCAACAGCTTCTTTATCTGCTTGAGCAATAATCTCTCGCAGTACGTCATGAGCTTCTTTTTCGGTGTCTCGCACTATGATAAAAGCATTTAGTCCAAACTTGACTTTACGCCCTTCCTCACGCGCTAGGGCAGAAACTTCCTGAATTTGTTCGCGCACACCTTCGATGGTGTTGCCATTCATGAAATACCAGTCAGATACCCGCGCTGCCATCCGTCGTGCAGCTTTGGAGTTACCACCTTGAAAAATTTCTGGATGGGGATTCTGATTAATTGGTTTAGGCTTCACCCAACCACCATTGATGCGGTAAAAGTCTCCCTTAAAGTGGAACTCATCTTCTGTCCACATACCTTTGAGTACGCGGATGAACTCCTCGGATCTGCGATAGCGTTCATCATGGTCTAACCACGGTTCGCCATAAATTGTGAATTCACCTTTAAACCAACCACTGACAACATTTAGAGCATAGAGCAAAGCGACCTTTGGAAATAAAATCAATTGTCGCACCCATCTTGGCAACTACACCCGGATGCCATAATCCTGGATGAACTGCGGCAATCAATTTCAGCCGTTCAGTTACAGATGCTAAAGCTGCAACTGTAGTCAGTGCCTCTAGTTGGTACTCAGCACCGTAGCTGGCAATAAATCGAGCTTGTGCCAAAGCATAATCAAAGCCAACCTGTTCCGCAGTTTGAGCGAGTTGGGCATTGTAATCAAATGTCCAATCTGTGCGTTGAGGAATTTTGCTGACAACCAATCCACCACTGACATTCGGAACCCAATATGCAAACTTAATATCCACCATGATTGACACCTCATTTTGTGCTGTGTGAAACCTGATAAGAACACTGTTAGTGCTGCCATACAGTCTGCATATAACGTCAGAATTTGCAGATCAAGTTAACAGCAACGCAGAATATCCGGCGTTAAAGTTGAAAAACTCGATTAAATGAATTTTGTGTGAAACTGAAAACTTTTAAATCGTTACTGATGAAGGAAAATTAAATGTACTATAACTCGACTGATTTCCCGTAGTTTTATGTCAAGATATCATAGTTCATCCTGAAAAGGAAGTTTTTGGTTACTCAAGTAATAACCTGGCGTAGCACAGTTTGAGTAAAGTATTCTTATGTGAGCGTTAGGCACCGCGTACAACGAGGAGGGTCATGAAAATCTCGCAAGTTGTGGAAAAAGGTTTTTCGCAAGTTCCGGTTATTGATATCAGCGGGTTGATCAAACGAAGCGGCGATTTGACAGCCGCATCTCAAATCGGGCAAGCGTGTCGCGAGTGCGGGTTTTTCTATATCGTTGGACATGGTGTGGATGAAAAGTTGCAGCAAAGGCTGGAACAACTCAGCCGACAGTTTTTCGCTCAGGATCTGGAAACTAAACTGAAAATTCGCATGGCTTTGGCTGGTAAAGCATGGCGGGGATACTTCCCGGTTGGGGGTGAACTAACATCCGGCAAACCTGACCTGAAAGAAGGTATCTACTTTGGTGCAGAATTGGGAGAGAATCACCCACTTGTGCAAGCCGACACTCCTATGCACGGTTCTAACCTCTTCCCAGACAACATACCTTTATTACGGGAAACAGTGCTGGAATATATGGAGGCGATGACGCAACTTGGACACACGCTAATGAGTGGTATTGCCCTTAGCTTAGGGCTGGAAGAGTCTTACTTTGCCGACCGTTACACATCAGATCCGTTGACCTTGTTTCGTATCTTTTACTACCCTCCACATTTATCACCGCCTGGTGGTGAGAATAGATGGGGTGTGGGAGAACACACCGACTACGGTGTTTTAACCATTCTCAAACAGGACGATTCCGGGGGATTGCAAGTGAAGTCAAAGTCAGGCTGGATCGCTGCGCCTCCTGTTGCCGATTCATTTGTATGCAATATCGGGGATATGCTGGATCGCATGACGGGAGGATTGTACCGTTCTACACCTCATCGCGTTCAAAACGAGTCTGAAGGCGATCGCCTTTCGTTCCCCTTCTTTTTCGATCCAAATTTCGATGTTGAGGTAAAGCCGATTCAACTTTCGGGGGTGGTGGTAGATGATGATAAGAGCGAGCGCTGGGATAAAGCTAGCGTCCACGACTTTCGCGGGACGTATGGTGATTATGTGTTGAGCAAGGTGTCGAAAGTTTTCCCGGAGTTGCGGCGATCGGTTTTGTAGAAATTTGGACATGAAGCACTATTATCGGTAAAGTGCCTCTAGTTTTCGTATGATATGAGAAAAACGCTACAACCCAGAGCGGAAAAAAAATTATTGATACCAACTTTCCAGCAGTGGTGATAACAGCAAGCGATGTATTACCTTGCGCTAAGTCCGCTTCCTGCACCCACAATCAATGCGATGCTTGACATCTGTTCAATTTCTCCTAATTTAAATCGTTTGGACAACGGCTCCGCAGACTTACACTATTTCATCAAATTCCCGATATGGTTAATTTCCTGCTTGGGGGTTGTGCACTCAATAATTGGTCAGCCCTCTTTCTTTCGCCAGTACGAATAGACGGAAACAGACCCCTTTCGACTGGGCTCACCATGTGTTGAAATAACTCGATCTTCCCATGCGGATCGCTTGTGAGACGGCTGACCAATTTATTCAATTCCTGAGTGCTTGTCCATCTGCATCAAGATATTGAAGGTAAAGATTATGACACCCCATTCTGCTTAAACCAGGCTTGGAGACGTTGCCAGCCTTGTTTAGCGTCTTCCTCGCGGTAGGAGGGGCGATAATCGGCAAAAAAGGCATGAGGTGCATCTGGGTAAACAATGATTTCCGATTTGCTACTGCCTGACTTCAGGCGATCGCGCATTTGCTCCACTGTATTAAGAGGAATACCCGTATCCTTGCCGCCATAAAGTCCGAGAACAGGGACTTTCAACCCAGAAGCAATATCGACAGGATCTTTGGGTGTTAATTCGGTAACATCGCCTACTAGTCGTCCGTACCAAGCGACACCTGCCTTAACTTGAGGATTATGTGCTGCATACAGCCAAGTAATACGACCACCCCAGCAGAAGCCTGTAATTCCCAACTTATTACTATTGCCCTTTGCTGATTTTACAGCCCAGCCTACAGTCGCATCAAGGTCGGATAGCACTTGAGCATCTGGGACTTTAGCGACTATCGCGCGGATTTCTTCGATGTTGCTTAATTTGGAGACATCACCTTGACGCACAAATAATTCGGGTGCGATCGCCACATACCCTAATTTAGCAAAGCGACGGCAGACATCCTGAATGTGTTCGTGTACACCAAAGATTTCCTGAATTACTAGGACAATCGGGAAATTTCCACTTTTTGCAGGCATCGCCCTGTAAGCTGGAATTTCCCCATCTTTGACGGGAATTTTCACCGCACCCGCGATCAATCCTTTACTATCGGTGGTGATGACTTTGGCAGAAACAGGTTGTACTGCTAGGGCAAAACCTGTTGCTAGGGTAGCTGTTGCAATAAATTGACGGCGCGTTATCTCTTTCATTATTCTCTTGAGTTATGCGATCGCTTTTGCTGTAAATGACCTGTAATTAAGCAGCTATCAGGGAAACTAAGATAGTTAGACAATCTAACTATTAAATTAATATCATGAATAATTGTAAATCTTCATCGAACTGGATACCTGTCCAATAAGATCTGCCATCCACCCAGAAGTTTTCGGCAAAACCCCCGTCCTCTTGCTGGTAGCAAAATAAATTAGCCTACTGTTCAGTATAACTCAGTAAAAAAAGTATCCTTGGTGACCAAATTTTGGCGATCGCGCTTCTGGGCAGATGCGGCAGTGGTAGTCGCTCGATCCCTGTAGCTAGTAGCGATCGCCTTTCAATACTTATGGCGATATAAATGAACGTACTAACCGACAGCAAGTAGTCTTAAATGAAGCGCATCGGCGATAACTTCTGCGGACAATATCAAGTAAAAAGTAAGGTATCCCCAGCTTTATTGGAGAGAAGAAGGGGCGGTACAACCAGTAATATGCCTTCTTTAGATTATTCCACTTTGAGCAGGTTTCCTCGTGGAGGAAGTCCGAGACATCTACAACAAAGCCCCTACCTTCGTGCATCATCACATTGCGTCCGTGGATATCATGGGGGTGAAGACCACGCCGACGAGCATAGTCTAGTGCCTTGTCGATGTCGCGTATAACTTTTACAGGGATACGCAGACCAAGGTGCATACAGTCGTAGAGGGTCACTCCATACAACCGCTTGAGCACTAAGAAGCCAATGCCTGCGTACAGACACTGAGAAAAAGCTGGGTGTGAACCCAAGCGACGATAGACCTCCACCTCTTCCTCGAAACCTGGTCGTCCGGGTGCGTAAATTTTTACTACCAGGTTTGGCTGATTGGGGTGATAAACCACTGCGGCGTAGTTTCCTTTTCCCAGAAGCCGCCAGGGGTCTGGTAGATAATGGACTTTCACCGGATCGTGAGGATCGACACTCTCGATCTGGAATGCTGGTAGTAGCTCTTGGTGGATATTCTCGATCAGCTGATTTATGTGCGTATCCATACAGGATAAGTATCCATTTAAGATAGGATAACTTTAATAAAATACCTCACCTAGCTTAACCGTGGTTGATTGTGAGGTTAAGCATTTTGCTTGGTTTAAAAGGGGATTTGCGATCGCCTAAATCTATAACTAGCAACTGGGTTAATAATGAACCACTATGAATGACAAACACTCTCCAACTCCTAAAAATTCAGCTTTGCGCTACTAACTGTAAAGCAGCTTGAGTCTAAAATCCAACCTTTAGAAGTTCTCCCTAATCTTCCCGGCTATGGCTCAATACGGTTCAGATAAGCTTTTTTCTCCCCCCCTGCTTCCCCTGCATCCCCTGCTCCCCCTGCCTGCCTCAACCGATAAATTTCTTAACCCAAGCGTATTGGGCTATGGCTAGAGAAAGTGACACAAGCGTGCCAACTTGCTGAAAATCTTTGATATGATTAGGTTCTGTGTAATTACAAAGTTTTCCTAAGCATTGGAACAGAAAACGACGCTAAGGTTTTTGTACTCTTAGTAGGCTAATTGATCTGGTGGGCGAGATAATGGCTATCCAAAATAAAATTCGCCGTTTGTTGGGTATAGAGAAGAGTATTGAGTGCGTAAGCGAAAAAACAGCTAGCTGTAGGTTGGGGAACTTCAGTCTAGCCGTCATACTACTGTGTTTTCTTCCGGTTGGAACTGCCACAGCAGCTACCAAGGTGATGTCCTTAGGAGACTCTTTATGTGCAGCCAACATTGCTGCTCTGCGTGGTGCGGTAGCACAAACCAAATTTGGGTCTACCATAGACTGGGTGGGAACTAAAAAAGACGGCGCATATCAAGACTCTGATAATGAGTGTCATGGTGCTTGGTCAGCAGCACAGGTGTTGCAACAACCGAAATCGAATGTTCGTCTCCCCTCGTGGGAGAAAAACCCAGGAAACATTCGGGACTGGGTTCAAGCGACTAAGCCTGATGTAGTGCTGATAATGCTTGGCACTAATGATTTCTTTGGTAGTGATGCACGGGGCGATAACACCTCAGGCTTTCTCACAAAATCCCTTGAAGGGATTATCAATGATATCTTGTTATTACGTCCCAACGCCAAAGTTGTCATCGCCTCAATTCCCCCGTTTAAATGGGATATAAATAACGGTGTTGATACTAGTAAAACTAAAACTACAGCCAACGCATTTCTTAAGGATCGCGTCAGAAAGCTCTCCGCACAGGGCAAGCGAATCTTCTTCCTTGATATGCACGCCGCAATACTTGCTCGATTAAAACAGGGCGATATTTTTAGTGGCGACGGTCTCCACTTTAACGATAAGGGCAATAAGTTTATAGCACAAGAGTGGACTCGTGCCCTGAAAGCGGTACTTCAAGGAGCGCAAACGCCGATTATTCCGACAACTTCTAAAAACTATTAACATCTGTGAAGTGTTTTTGTAGGAACTCAAATTGTTGACAGCTCTCCGCCCTAGAAGGGCAGAGATTCTTGTATCATTCAGTCCACTTAATAAGTACAGCTTCGGAGTACTTACCAGAGATGGTTCTGTCCTCAAGCTTTCGACTCATTGCAGAGTCTTGTTCCCGTGTGCCCCACGGTACAATTCAAAACCCAAAATACTGGTTTCTCTGGTACTTGTTGCTCGAAGTTTTTACCCGCACAAGCTTTTCTGCGCGGAACCCCATAACTGTCGCTCGAAGACGAGCGCCCGCTTCGCTAACAGTTTTCAAGGTGCGTTGCCTTCAGGCGACTGGGTTTTTAATGTGGTTGAATACCCTAGCCACATGTCAATATTATCACGACCAAGAATAAAAAGTCGTCCTTTTAGGACGAGGCTTTAGACCCTGTAATTTTCGGTAAAGCCCTTGTAATCGCAGGATTTACACTCAAACGCAAATAGTGCGATCGCACTATTTGTGCTAAATTTCTTAGAAACACAAGAGAAGCCAGCAGCTACTCATGAGTAACTCTGCATTAACTCGCTAAATTCCGCTTTTGACCTTCTTGGAGCAGGGCAATTTTGGGTGTCTTTGCCGATGTACGCCGTTATTTGCTCGTAGCCAGGATGCTCCCCGCTAGGGTGCATGGTCGGCAGACAAACATCAATCTTATCTAACCAACGACGGTAGTCATGCCTTAATTCCTGCACCCGTGGAGTATCTTGCTTGCTGGCTAATAACGGTTTTTTTGTACCTCTACTTTGATACCAATTACATGTCTTCTAACTCAATTCCTTTGGTTTCCTTAATAAAAAACATAACGAAAAATAACGAGATAGCTGCCGCTGTTGTATAAAGACCATAGGCAGCACCCAGCCCGAAATATTGCAATATCGGAGGAAATGTCGTGGAAACGGCAAAATTCGCAACCCATTGCATTGCAGCAGCAACTGAAAGTGCAGCACCTCGAATTCTGTTATTAAACATTTCTCCTAACAGCACCCAGGTCACTGGACCCCAGGAAAAACCGAAGCAAAATACATACAGGTTGGCTGCTATGAGAGCCACAATACCCGATGAGCCACTCAAACTAGGGTTGCCAGCAGCATCCAGTGGAGCAGTTCCAAAAAGAGAAGCCAACGTCCCCAAGGTGATGGTCATGCCGATAGACCCTAAGATGAGTAACGGCTTGCGACCAAATTTATCCACAAAGGCGATCGCAATTAGCGTAGTAATAATGTTTACGGCTCCTGTGAGCACCGTGATCGATAGGGAATCTTTTTCTGAAAACCCGACTGCCCGCCACAAAACGCTGCTGTAATAGAAGATCACATTAATGCCAACGAATTGCTGGAATACAGATAAGCCTATTCCTATCCAAACAATGGGCAGGAGTCCGCCACTTCTCGCTAAAAGGTCAGAAAACCTAGGCTCGCGCTCTCGAAGCACTGTTTGCCGAATTTCTTCGATTTTTGGCAGGACGTTACCCCCCAAAATCTTGGTCAAAACGTTAGCAGCTTCTGGCTCTCGTCCTTGGGCAACCAAGTACCGGGGAGATTCGGGAATCATTAAAGCTGCCATCCCATAAAGCACGGCTGGAGGAATTTCTGTCCAAAACATCCAGCGCCAAGCGGCTATTCCAAACAAAAACGGCGACTCAGCTGAACCTGCTGATACAGCGATAAAGTAGTCGCATAGTAGTGCAATGAAAATCCCAACCACAATCGCTAGTTGTTGGAGAGAACCCAACCTTCCCCGCAAATGAGTGGGAGAACACTCTGCGATGTAAGCTGGCGCGATGACGCTAGCAGCACCGACTGCAATTCCACCCAATAGTCGCCAAAAGATAAAATCCCAGATACCTATGGCAATCCCAGAGCCAATGGCACTGATACTAAACAACACCGAAGCTACCACCATTGCCTTGACTCGACCATAACGGTCTGCGATCTTCCCTGCATAAAAGGCTCCTACCGCAGACCCCAACAATGCCAGCGACACGGCAAGCCCAGTCAGTACACTGTTGGCATTAAAGGCTTTGGAGAGAGCTGCAACCGCGCCGTTGATCACAGCAGTGTCAAAACCGAACAAAAAGCCGCCGAGGGCAGCAGCACCAGCAATCAGGATGACATAGAACGTGTTAGATTTACGACGAGTAGTGACGGTCATGGTTTATAGTGATTTTTACTCAACTAGGTTGAAACTAAGCTAGAATTCGCGATCGTTGCACAGTTAATCCTCATAGATTTTGGCTTTGTAAGCGCTGGCATTTTCTTGAGGAACATTCTTAAAAGGCTTTTTTTCAGTATTCTCAATGTTTTAGTTTTTACTTAATAAGCTTCGGAAACTATTTAGAGTAAAAGGCATGAGAAATCTTACTCGTTTCTGCTCTCTGCCTTCTACTTAAATTTTTTGATTCTTCACCGTCTAGAACGTCTGCGGAGTCGATCGATCATCACCGCCACAATAATTACCAAACCTTTGACGACTAGTTGCCAAAAGTAAGACATATTCAATAGGGTCAAACCATTGTTGAGAACAGCAATGATTAATGCACCTAGAAGGGTTCCGCCAATAGTGCCAATACCACCTGTAAAGCTGGTTCCACCAAGAATAACGGCAGCGATCGCATCTAACTCATAGCCAGTACCTAACAAGCCAGTTGCACTATAAAGGCGGCTGGCGCTCATACTACCTGCCAAACCTGCCATTAATCCGCTGACGCCATAGACAAATAGCAACACGCGATTGACTTTGATACCAGTTAATCGTGCTGCCCGCTCGTTACCCCCAACAGCGTAGATTTGTACCCCCAAAACAGTCTGCCGGAGAATAAACCAACTGACGGCTACAGTCAGCAGTGCAATCACCACTAGCCAGGGAAGGGGACCCAAATAGCTGTTACCTATCCAAGCAAAACCCAACTCAGGGTTAATCACCGTTGTACCATTGGCAACGAGATAGGCAGCACCCCGCAGGGCAGTCAGTGAACCCAGCGTGACAATAAAAGGCGGCACATCCAAAAAGGTGATGAGAGCGCCGTTGACTAAGCCCAAAAGCAATCCTGTCAACAAACCAGCAGGCACAGCCGCCCAACCTAATGCAGGAATTAGCGATACCATTACTGCAACTACGGCAGAAACAGCCAATATAGACCCAACTGAAAGGTCAATACCTCCAGTTAAAATCACAAACGTCATCCCGGTTGCCAGCACAATGTTGATTGATGCCTGCCGCAATATATTAACGACGTTACCGGGTGTGGGGAAGTTGGGGCTAAGGAACGAAAATAAGATGCAGATAAGTACCAGAATGGGCAGAATACCTACAACCTGGATGAGATTGTTGATTGATTGACGCTGGCGTGACTTAGGATGCTCGCCAGGTCTATTTTTGATAGGTCTTAAGGTTTGACTCATGATGCTAGTACCTCCGCTGCTCCAGTTGCATAGTGCATAATGTTTTCTTGGGTAATTTCTTTGCCAGGACTGCCGTCAAGTTCCCCTACTAGCTGCCCTTCTCGCATCACGAGGACGCGATCGCTCATCCCGACAATCTCCGGTAGTTCGCTGGAAACCATCAAAGTAGCAATACCCTGTGCTGCCAATTCGCTGATAATTCGGTAAATTTCGCTTTTAGCACCGATATCAACGCCGCGTGTTGGCTCATCCAGCATCAATACTCTTGGCTTAATGGCTAGCCAACGCGCCAAGAGAAGCTTCTGCTGATTGCCCCCGGAAAGATCCACGGCTCTAATTTCCAGGTTGGCAAGCCGGATATTGAAGTTTTCAACCGCTTGCGTCGCCAACTGATTGACTGAACCCCAGTTCACAATGCCAGCCTTTGCTTCCTGCTTCAGCCTGTTGAGGGCAATATTCTTGCGGGAACTCATCTCCAGGAATAATCCCTGGTCTTTGCGGTCTTCCGGGACGTAGCCAATTCCAGCAGCAATAGCATCACTGGGGCTATTAATATTCAGTTTTTTGCCATTCAAAAATACTTCACCACTTACCTTCCGGTCAGCACCAAAAATCAGCCGGGATAGCTCGGTGCGTCCTGCACCAACTAGCCCCGCCAGTCCGAGAATTTCTCCAGCATGAAGTTCAAAGCTAGCTGGTTGAACCTTGCGTCCGTCGCTGATATTTCTTACTTCCAGCACCACTGGACCGAGATTCGTTTGCCGTTGATGTTCGTAAAAATCCTGCATGGGACGACCAACCATCATCTGCACCAATCGCTGTGGAGAAATTTCATGCCGCATCAGACTGCCAACATATTGACCGTCGCGCAGCACGCTAATCCGGTCAGCCAGGGCATAGATTTCTTCCATACGGTGGCTAATGTAGATGATGGCAATGCCGTCAGAGCGGAGTTTGCGAATCACCTCAAACAAACGCTCAGTTTCGCGATCGGACAGTGCTGCCGTTGGCTCATCCATAACCAAAACGCGGCTTTTGTCCTTCAGCGCCCGCGCAATTTCAACTTGTTGCTGTTCAGCGATCGACAACGTGCCAATCACATCATTTGGTGCAAAACTAGCGCCCAAGCTTTGGAGCACTTGCTGTGCTTCCCGCTCCATGCCTTGGCGGTCTAAAAACTGACCCCGCCGCAACTCGCTACCCATAAAAATATTTTCGGTCACGGTTAAATTGGGTGCGACATTCAGTTCTTGATAAATCAGATTAATCCCTGCCTGTCGCGCTGTACCCGGATCGGTAATTTTCAAGGGTTGACCATTGATGCGAATCTCGCCTTCATCGGCAATGTAAGCCCCAGCCAGAATCTTCATCAATGTGCTTTTGCCTGCTCCGTTCTCGCCCATGAGGGCGTGAACCTCTCCCGGATAAATCGTGAGATTGACATTTTGGAGAGCAGGTACACCATGAAATCGTTTCGTAATCCCTTGCATTTCTAACACGGGGGTGGTGGTTGATGCATCAGGAAAAAAAGTTTCAATATTTGTTGTCATGAGTAGATAACAGCAAAAACAATTTTTATTACAAAAAAGGCAGAGGGCAGAAGAAAAGAGAGAAACACTGCCTTCATGAATTACCAACCTGTGGAGGTGCTGACGTTGTCTCGTGTAATCAGGTTGACTGGAATGAGAATGTTGGGTGACTCAGGTTTTTTGCCATGCAGGATGTCGTTGCCAACCTGAACCGCTTTTTGAGTCATCCCTCTGGGATTTTGAGTAGCTGTTGCAGCATATAGACTGTTTTTGGAAGCGATCGCATCGATTGCTTCTGGCGCACCATCGACCCCAACAATGAAAAATTCATTGCGTCTTACCTGCCGCGCTGCCAAGTCTACTCCAACACCACTCGGATCGTTGATCGCAAAGACTGCATCAATCTTGGGGAAGGTTGTCAGCAAATCGCTCATTACCCTCAGCCCTCCATCCCGGCTTCCTTCTGCGTTCTGGTTTTTAGAGAGTATTTTTATATCAGGATATTTAGCCAATACCTTCTCGCACCCATTCACTCGCTGGATTACCGAGGTCACGGGAGGACCGTTAACGATGACCATATTGCCTTTGCCCTTGAGGCGATCGGCAATATATTGGCAACCAACTTCTCCGGCTTGCACATTATCAGTGGTAACCGTAGCATCTACCTTTGCCTCAACGCCTGTATCTACGGCAATAACCACCTTACCTGCTTGCCTTGCTTTATCAACTGCTGGTCTAATTCCTTTACTATCAGCAGCATTCAGGATAATTACGTCTGTATTTGCAGCAACGAAATTTTCGATTTGGTTGAATTGCTGGTTCAGGTCATAGCCACTGGAAACCACAGTAACTCTAACATCATCACCCCCAATTTTCTTTGCTTCTTTCTCAGCTCCTTGCGCCATTACAACGAAGAAGGGGTTACTTAGATCGCCAAGGGTGACACCAACCGAGCGTAATTTTACATCCCGATCGCCATCCTTGCTTTGTGCAACTGTGTTAATAGCAGTGTTGCTATTGGGAGAGGTATTTGTGCAGCCGACAATAGTACCGCTGACGACACCTAATATGCTAGCCACAATCGCAATCTTGTTCACATTCATCTATCTCCTAAAGGTGATTCAATTTTTATGAATTACCAGCCTTTGTAGCTGCTGACATTGGCTTGCGTCACCAGCTTGACTGGAATCAAAATGTTGGGTGACTCAGGTTTTTTACCATGTACGATGTCGTTGCCAACATCAACGGCTTTTGCAGCCATCCCTACTGGATCTTGAGCCGCAGTCGCAACAAATAAACTATTTTTAGAAGTCATCGCTTTAACTGCATCTGGTCCACCGTCAACCCCAACAATAAAAAATTCCCTGCGTCTTGCCTGTCGGGCTGCCAAGTCTGCTCCAACACCACTTTGATCGTTAGTGGCAAAAACGGCATCAATTTTGGGAAAGGTTGTTAGCATATCGCTCATTACCCTCAGTCCTCCATCCCGACTCCCTTCTGCGTTTTGGTCTTTAGAGAGTATTTTTATATCAGAATATTTAGACAATGCCTTCTGGCACCCATTAACTCGCTGGATTATGGAGTCCATTGGAATACTGTTGAGGATTACTACGTTGCCTTTGCCTTTGAGGCGATCGGCAATATATTGGCAAGCAATCTCTCCAGCTTGCAGATTATTAGAGCTAATTGTGGCATCTACCTCTGCATCAACAGCCGCATCTACTGCAATGACCGTCTTGCCTGCAAGCCTTGCTTTGTCAATTGCTGGCTTAATTGCTCTATTGTCAACAGCGCTTAGGACAATTAAGTCAGAATTGGCAGCAACGAAATTTTCGATTTGGTTGAACTGCTGGTTCAGATCGAAGCCACTGGAAACCACACTAACTTTGACATGATCACCTCCAATTTTCTTCGCTTGTGCCTGAGCTCCCTTCGACATAGCCACAAAGAAGGGGTTACCCAAGTCGCCAAGGCTGATGCCGAGCGATCGTAATTTTACATCCTGATTACCATCCTTAATGGCTAGAGCACTCGTGCCATTTAGGGCGGTATTGGTGAGACTTATCAGAGTACCACTGAGGAGACTTAATATGCTAGCTGCAATCGCAATTATCTTCATATTCATCTATTTTTAATAACTTATTTAAATTGGAAAAAGGTCAGCATAATTTAAATCTGCAAAGTTATTACAATATGAATTATGTCGGAAGCTTTCAGATCTAACCTAGCAGCACTACTGCGTTTGGCAATTTCAACTCCTTTCAAAGGTATTATGATGTTACATGATTTGAGTTAGCGCTAGATGTTTTGTTTGTTAAAGCAAAATCACTAACACTGCACTACATCAAAAAGTGACATGTTTTTGGTGAAAATAGATTTATAAATGCGGTAAGGAAAACAGCTTTTAACTAAAAATTTTCTAACCTTATGTTATCAAAATTGAAAATTTGTATTCTGTTTTACATTCTTTAAGTTTAACCTGCATCATTACAAATATGATCATCGTTTATCGAACTTTACAAAACATAAAAGACTATTCCATATGTAGTTAAAACTTTTTCTCCGAGAGCATTTGCCCAAATAAAGCGACTTTCAGCTAAGGTATATTAAAAAAAATTAACAGCCCTAACTAAAATTAAATTGACAAAAATTAACAGCATAATAGGTAAATGTTTGTTTTTAATATCTATCTTTTGGGGGTAGAAAATTGTGGGATATCACCACCTATAAAAATACTTTTGCCTTGTTTTCAGAGTTGGCTCAAATATGCTTTTTAAGTGTGGTTAGTTGTTCTACTAAGTTGGTTGCCAAAGTTACTATTGTTATATCTAGGCTAGAAAAATTCTTTTGATGGGTGAGAATGAACCCTAAACAAGTCACTCTCACCTGATTAACGCGTTGTCAAGATATAAAATAACGGACGCGATGAGTAGTTCGCGCTTGTTCAGCCAACCGGGCAATTTAATAATAAAAGTCGAGCAACTGGCTATAGACCTGCCTGACATCTGCATACATATTTTATAGTTTTACAAACGCTAATGTCCTACTTGGATTTAGACAGCATTTCACTCGATTTAGGCTTGCCGAATAATTTTGGCTCATTATTAGAAGACAAAAACAATTGCCATTTCGACAAAAGCAATTATTTATAATCTTTGTCTTTGCTATTAGCAGACATTTTAGAATTTTAATGTTGCGGGTAAATATTTAGCCACTAAATCTTCATAGTATGGCTTCACTTTTTGCCAATCAGGAGGATTAGGGTTTTTTGAATACAAATCGTAGGGATTGAATAACTTCACCCATTTAAACATTTCTTTATCGTGTTTATCCATCAAATGTTCGTATGCATTTTCACGGTGTTGAGGATAAAATGAGTGATAGCGGAGAATGTATAATGCCGATTCAGGCAAATAGTTTTTCATCATGTAATATACATACTCATCATGCCCCCATGACATATGTACATTACTCAATCCGCAATTCGGCTCGTAAACGCCATATTTGGTGTTATAGATAGGGTTATTGTAATCAGGATTTTCTGTGAAAAATTCCGAGAAAACAATTTTATCCGAGAATCTACAACCCACAGGATAGGTATCGCCTACGGTAGCCCATTGAGGTTCACCAAATAAGCAAAGTACCTTCCCTATGTCGTGAAACAAGCCGATAAGTACCATCCAATCAGGCTGACCGTCGGCACGAATGGCTTCTGATGTTTGCAGTAAGTGCTGTAACTGATCTAGGTCTGTATCAGGATCTGAATCATCAACTAATTGATTTAAAAATTCAAACGCATCCCAAACAGACATTTCTTTCTTATCTAACTTAAGAAAGTTTTCTTTTTTCTCTAGTACAAAATCATATGTTTGATTAATATGATTTAACCGATAGAACTCTTTGACTATCTCTCTGGTAGGGGTTTCGTAATTCCTGTACTCTTCGGTGGTTTTACCTTCTTTAACTATGCTGTCAGGATTGGGATAGCGATTAAGTAAGTCTTGTTCCCATTGTTCTAGGGAATTTAAGGGATTGTTTTGAGCTTGATCGATGAAATTATTTATAGCTTGAGACATATCTTTCTACATTCGGATGTTGAATTTTGTTAAATGATACTTTTCACTTTATTTAATGCACATCTGTGCAAGAACAATTGAACTTATTTTTTATTTTTGCACACGTGTGCAAAAGCGTATGTTAAGTTTCTTTTCTGTTTGACACACTTATTAACTTACTTTGCCAATTCGGCGTTGCATAATCGCGGTATGAATCATTCCGGAACTGGAACATCCCAGAATTTTAGATAGTGGAGTAATAATCGAATTGAGTATTTCAGCATTTCTACTGATTTGGAATAACATAGCGTCT
>JAESFM010000100.1_pt1 | contig 39759 bp, 33 predicted proteins | sample 9266171 | NCBI WGS metagenome assembly JAESFM01 (sample SAMN14505069, study PRJNA617099) | algae metagenome | isolation source: Hassallia sp. WJT32-NPBG1 and co-occurring heterotrophs from well developed... | place: USA: Mojave Desert, Joshua Tree National Park, California | collected 2006-06-22 | reverse complement strand
AACTCAACGCATGGAATATACAACGCAATAGTCTTGACTCTACCATCAGTTGGCACTTCACCACCACTGAGGCAAGAATCAAACTTAAACGCTTATATCCGGTTATTGACGATTAAGGACTACTAGGCTTAATTCGTAACGTTATAAACATAATTTGATATGAGAATTTTTTTAGAATCCGATAAAATTAAATTGTGTATATTTTATTTGACAAAAAGCATTTATTAAGCTTTATGCTTTTGATAGGCGAACGTCAATAACAAAAATATAATACTCGCCTTGAAGTATAGCTACCATAAAAAACGAATTAATTTAAATAATTAACTCAGGGTATTATTCCTGAAAAAAATATTATCCTAAATAATCAGTTTCAGTGTTTTAGTGGATCTGTGGCAAAAGTGCTTACGCATTGATTACCAGCCAGTTGCTCATATCAGCGCGATCGCTAAAAATTATCAACAGGATGGCAGGGAAATATTAATTGCCTTTACTCGAAGCTGAAAAGCAACTTCGATAAAAAGTTATAAAATTACATTAAAATTAATGCGTAATTCATAGCAGCGATTTGGCAGAGCATCAAAAGGATTTATTCCCTCTGGTTGATGGTAATTCCTAATCTCCTTTGGTTGTACTTCCATATTTTTTCAGACTTTTTGCGGATAACACTCGTTTAGCAGCTATCCGCTGACACACCAACTCAGCCGCTAAATGTATCGCTGCTTTCATCGAAGTAGCATCGGCAATTCCCTTACCCGCAATATCAAATGCTGTCCCATGATCTGGTGAAGTCCTAACAAAAGGAAGACCGATAGAAGTATTAACTGCTCTATCAAATGCCATCAACTTCACAGGTATTAAACCTTGGTCGTGGTAAAGCGCTAAATAAGCATCAGCCGGATTAAGGAGAGCAGCAGAATTTCCATACCAAGCTTGACCAGGTTTGACCCACATTGTATCCGGTGGGATGGGACCATCTAATTGAAATAATGGTCTATTTTTACGCTCTTGTTCTAACCAGGGAATTAGCCAATCTTGTTCCTCATGTCCCAATTGTCCCTGTTCACCACTGTGGGGATTTAAACCAGCGATCGCTATCCTTCCTTCTTGTATCCCAAAATCTTTCTCCAAGCATTCCACCAGCAAATCTAATTTTTTTGTCATTAGCTGCGGTGTTAGTACCTGCGATACTTGACATAAAGGAATATGTGTAGTTGCAAGTAAAGCGCGGAGTGTCCAGTTAGTGTGAGGCGATCGCGCGACAAATAACATCCCAAAGCGCTCAACTCCTGATTTTTCTGCCAAAAGTTCAGTTTGCCCTGGATAATTATATCCTGCCGCCTTCCATGCAGATTTAGCGATCGGACCAGTAACGATCGCATCGAATTTACCAGATAGTGTGTAAGCGATCGCTGTTTCCATGTAAGCAAAACTAGCCGCACCACTAGCTGCATTACCAGTACCTGTGATAATTTCACCTTCAGAATGCACATCCAAAACTGACAAATCAGCCGGATTTGCTATCATGTCTAAATTCTTAGTTAAATTCAACTTAGTATAAACTTGTGTCAGTAAATCCCGGCTTCCTACCACTGTTACATCACAGTTTTTGCTAACATCCGGCTCTGCCAAAGCTTTCAAAACTACCTCTGGTCCAATCCCAGCTGGATCTCCCAACGTCAGCACCAGACGCGGACGCAAGTGTTTATCAAATGTTAACCTATCATCTAAATACATATAAGTTAAGATCCTCCTCAAAAAGTGGGAATAATACTTTTAAGATTTGCAGGCATTGGTAATTAACCCAATGCCCAATGACGGCAGGTGCGCGGCTGCCGGGAAACCCGTCCAACGCACTGCCTCCCCAATGCCCAATGCCCCATGCCCCATGCCCTAGTCCTTCTGGTAAACTGAGTTTATATAAATTAACCATTCTTAGAGGAGAATTACACCAATGAGCGAAATTGTAGCGGCAGCTTTGTTACCCATCGCTTTAATCTTCATCGGCTGGGGTTTGGGCGTATTGTTGCTGAAGATTCAGGGCGCAGAACCAGAATAATCGTTCTACTGAGCCGAAGCTTTAGAGGGGAGAGGCGACAAAAAAGTCTCTCTCAACAGATGACTTTCTTAAAAATATTGTAAACTTTTGTTTGCATATGCGAGTCTGATAAGATTCTATTAATAAAACTTTAAGATTTTTTACAAAGCCCCATGACATTATTAATCGTCGGTGCCACTGGCACCTTGGGAAGACAAGTGGCTCGTCGTGCTATCGATGAGGGCTATAAGGTACGCTGTCTTGTCCGGAGTGCCAAAAAAGCTGCATTTCTAAAAGAATGGGGTGCAGAACTCGTACCAGGAGACTTGTGTTATTCCGAAAGCCTGACAGCTGCCCTTGAAGGTGTAACCGCAGTTATTGATGCCTCAACATCTCGTCCTACTGACTCACTGAGTATTAAACAAGTGGATTGGGATGGCAAGGTAGCATTGATTCAAGCAGCTAAAGCTGCGGGTGTCGAGCGTTTTATCTTCTTTTCCATTCTCGATGCTGACAAATATCCAGAAGTCCCGTTGATGGAAATTAAGCGGTGTACAGAACTCTTTTTGGCTGAGTCGGGCTTGAATTACACTATTTTGCAGCTCGCCGGCTTTATGCAAGGGTTAATCGGTCAATATGGAATTCCGATTTTGGAAGGACAACCGGTTTGGGTGACGGGTGAGTCTTCCCCCATCGCTTACATGGACACTCAGGACATTGCTAAGTTTGCTATCCGCGCTTTGAGCGTCCCGGAAACAGAAAAACGAGCCTTTCCTGTGGTGGGTACTCGCGCTTGGAGTGCTCAGGAAATCATTAGCCTGTGCGAACGCTTGTCTGGAAAAGACGCCAAAATAACGCGGATGCCGTTAAACTTATTGCGAGCGGTGCGGAGCATGACGCGGTTCTTTCAATGGGGGTGGAATGTCGCTGACAGACTAGCGTTTACAGAAGTATTGGCAAGTGGTAAACCACTAAATGCCTCAATGGATGAAGTATACAAAGTCTTTGGGTTAGACCAACAAGAAACCACCACCTTGGAAAGCTATCTGCAAGAGTACTTCAGCCGAATTATGAAAAAACTTAAAGAAATAGACTACGAGAAAACTAAAGCCAAAAAGAAGAAGGAAAAAAGAAGCCCTTTTAAAAAGACTTCAAGTTAATCACGAGTCAGGAGCCAGGAGTCAGGAGTCAAAAGTCAGGAGTCAAAAGTCAAAACTCAGGAGTCAGGAGTAATTATCTTGATTTTTTGACTGCCCAATTCCCAATGCCCAATTCCCAATGCCCAATGACTACTTTGTGCCAAAATGTGTCACGATTAACATAATATAGAGCATCGCAAGCAAGTTGGATATTTGAATGTGCCGAAAGCAGGCATTATTTACAACGACGTTAAACCGATAGCGAGTCGCGTCGCTATCGAACTGCAAGACAAGCTAACCGCAGCCGGTTGGGATGTTTACGTCACATCGGGTATCGGTGGTATGCTGGGCTACTCTACTCCAGAGAGTCCTGTATGCCACACGCCAATCGAGGGTCTGACACCCCCTGATTTTGACTCAGAAATGAAGTTTGTCGTGGTCTTAGGGGGAGATGGGACTGTTTTGGCAGCCTCTCGCCAAGTTGCGCCCTGTGGCATTCCATTGCTAGCGGTCAATACTGGTCATATGGGGTTTTTGACTGAGGCTTACCTCAACCAATTGCCCCAAGCAATAGAACAGCTGATGGCGGGTGAGTATGAAATTGAAGAGCGGGTAATGCTTACCGTCAAAGTGTTTCGGGGAGAGTCGGTGTTGTGGGAAGCCCTCTGCTTGAATGAAATGGTGCTGCATCGGGAACCGCTAACCTCAATGTGCCATTTTGAAATTGCCATAGGACATCATGCGCCAGTAGATATTGCCGCAGATGGTGTGATTATTTCTACACCAACTGGTTCGACAGCTTATTCGTTGAGTGCTGGAGGACCGGTGGTAACTCCAGGGGTACCTGTGTTGCAATTAGTGCCGATTTGCCCTCATTCTCTAGCTTCTAGGGCGTTGGTGTTTCCTGATAGTGAGCCAGTAAACATCTACCCAGTAAATATTCCTCGCCTAGTGATGGTAGTGGATGGTAACGGGGGGTGCTATGTTCTGCCACAGGATCGGGTATATTTAGAGCGATCGCAATATACTGCTCGATTTATTCGCTTACAACCGCCAGAGTTTTTCCGAATTTTACGAGAAAAATTAGGTTGGGGTCTACCACACATCGCCAAACCAACCTCAGTAGAATTACCTTAATTAGGAATTGGGAATTGGGCATGGGGCATGGGGCATGGGGCATGGAAAGAATCTCTCATTTCCAATTCTTAATGCCCGATTCTCAATGCCCGATTCTCAATGCCCATTGCCCCATGCCCATTGCCGTGTAATTTTAAATAAGTTATTAAAATTGTTGCATCTGCAAATTTAATCGCCGATACTTGAACGTGCGTTCAATATGGTAGAGAAAGTGCCCAACTAGGATTGCTCTATCATCAAAAACACGTAAATTGCATTTCTACCTTATGTACAGACGTTTGACAGCATATTTATTGAATCCCAAATCAAAACTCCACGCATTAATATGACGCTTGCTCACAAAGATTGTGTTTTAGTGATTGAAAGCGACGAAAATCTAGCAAATCAGCTGACTTGCGATTTGCAGGAAGCTGGCTACGAACCAATTGTGGCGCATGATGCGAACAGTGGTTTTCAATACTGCCGCGATCGCCAACCTGCTTTAATAGTTGTAGACCGAATGCTCACAGGAGAATCTGGACTCTCTTTGTGCAAAAATTTGAGAAATGCCGGAATGCGATCGTCCGTGCTAGTGTTAATGGCACGCGATACAATCGATGACCGTGTTGCTTGTCTAGAAGCCGGAGCCGATGATTACTTTCTCAAGCCTTACCGTTCAGAAGACTTTTTAAAGTTGATTCGCCTTTATTTGAAACCAGATGTTGATACCTCAGAACAGTTACGGTTTGGAGATTTAATTTTAGATATAGCAACCCGTCGCGCCATACACAACGGGCGTGCAATTGACTTGACAATGAAAGAATTTGAGCTTTTAAAATATCTAATGGAACATCCCCGTGAGGTATTAACCCGTGAACAAATTCTCGAAAATGTTTGGGGTTACGACTTTATGGGTGAATCTAATGTCATTGAAGTGTATATTCGTTACTTGCGCCTAAAAATCGAAGAGGAAGGTCAAAAGCGCCTGATTCAAACGGTGCGCGGTGTAGGATACGTCTTACGAGAATCGTAAATAGTTGGGCGTTAGTGGTTAGTGGGAATTTTTAGAGGGGAAAAGGGGAAGGGGAAAGGGAAAAGGGGAAATAGGAATGAGATTATTTCTATGCCCAATGATGCCAGATGCAACTTTCTTCGACGCGATAGCGCACTGGCTCCCCCATGCCAACCAACAACCCTTCGGGTGACGCTCCTGCGTCGTTCGCGTAGCGTCTCCCCTTCTCCCAAAGGGAGAGGCTAGCGCCAAGGGAGAAGATCGCTGCTAACACCACTTGCAACTTTCTTCGGCTCGCCGGGATAGCGCAGTGGTTCACCAACAACCAACACCCAACAACCAACACCCAACAACTAACAATCAATTAAAATTTTATGACTCGTTGGCTAATTTTGCTACCAATGCTCTTAAGTGTTGTGCTGATAAGCTGTTCTGAACCAACACCAGCTAAACCCCCCAGCACTAGCGTTGATTCTCAATTATCAGCATCAGCGCCTTCTGGTCAAACACTACCTATTTCTGGTGTTGCCATTGTCCCTAATGGCACAAAAATTAACTTGGAGGTGGCGCGGACACCACAAGAGCAAGAAATAGGGTTAATGTATCGCAAAAATTTGCCAGATGACAGGGGAATGCTGTTTCAGTTTCCTTCCGCGCAACCAGTCAGTTTCTGGATGAAAAATACTCTCATACCACTAGATATAGTTTTTCTACGTAAGGGGGTAGTGCAATATATCGCAGCTGGTGTACCTCCATGTACTGCCGATCCTTGTCCTAGTTATGGTCCGAGGACATTAATCGACACGGTAATTGAACTGCGTTCTGGGCGCGCTGCTGAATTAAGTTTAAAAGTGAATGATCGTGTTAAAATTGAATTCCTCAACTCCGGTTCTTTGCGGAAATAGAGGTTACAGTAAGTATAATTACGCTAGTAGGAAAAATGCCAATGTTGAAGTTTTAGTAAAAAAGCATCACATGGTCTAGTAAAAAAGTTACTTTTGACCTAATATTTTGTAAACATGCTAATCATCTGAAACCAAGCTATTTCCAAGACAGGATAGCAATTTTAACATTTGATGGCAAAAAATATTCCTTTTGGTGTACGTGTAAATAGTGGTTAATAAGAGAGTATAACTATGGAATCTTTCTTACTACGGGTGTAATTAACTAAAGCACTATAGTAAAAATGATTAAATAAATTTCATCTGCTCGAAGCGCTATTTGAAAATTAAGTAGACAATAAGCGCTAAAATTTATATTTTCTGTTTCTAATAGAAGGCTTTGCTAGAGGAACACCGACATCAGCTGTGTTTGTTTGTTACTTAGGTAACAACATAGTCACAGATGAAATACTGCTTATAAGCTACAGAAAATCTTGAATTCATGTATGACAATACACTTTACCCAAGGAGGTGAGATACAAATGACACCATCAACATATCCTCGACTTATTCGTTTTTTACAAGACGATTTAGCAATTTCTACAGCTTCGCTAGCGGTTGCTCTTCGTCACCGAGAACAAGACCCTGGTCCTTTGCCAATGATTCTTTGGCAATATGGCTTAATTACTCTCGACCAGTTAGAAAAAATTTATGATTGGCTGGAAACAGCTTAGTTGTGGGTAGTTTATTCAGGAGAATCGACTTATGCCACATCAATGCCTTTTACAAAGGCTGATAGATAGGGAAATTAGCTGCATGGTTTTCTACTCATTTACATCTAAATTCACGCAGAGCGAGTTGATGATTCAACTCGCTCTCTTGATTTAGTTAGAAGTAGACATTTTTTAATTTAGGAAGGAAACATTAACTAAAAACTTTTTACGAGTAAGTTTAATCAATCAGGAACGACAGCTTTGTGAGAGTTCTGATGATTGATTGACCAGCGGTGATCAACTTCTTTAGAGGAAAACTGGCAAATCTCTTCTAAATGTTTTTGTTGTGCCGCAGCTTTACGGAGTGTAATAATTAGCTGATTCACCTGATGCCGTAGTTCTGGGTTTTGACCGACTGCTAACAGAGTTTGTCTTTCTAAAAGTTGCAGTATCAGTTCGTAATGGATAGGTGAAGGCAGAGGAATTTGCTCCATAAAGTTAATCTGATATTTAATATTTGGGATTTTCTATTAGTCTGAGATTTTATTTGATAAATGAATTTTTACATAGGTAATAAATATTTGGTTAAAGCTGAAATTCAATAGTAGATAAAGATTTTGCAAAGAAAGGCGCGATCGCCTTCTAGTTACCCATTGACCAATAGCCGTTTATGTGCATACTCTGTCATATTATTTTTCTTTCACAAAAGCTTATCTAATAATTGAGCGATCGCTAATTCTATATCTGCTTGTTTTACCAAAGATTCTCCTATAAGTACAGCAGATGCACCTGCTGTTGCCACTAAATTGAGGTCATCTGTGTTATGTAATCCTGACTCGCTAACAACTAAAATATTCCGTTCTTGCAATTGGCTACCTCTTGCTGTTAGTAATTGACAAGTAGTTTGCAAGTCAACGGAAAAATCTTCTAAGTTGCGATTATTAATTCCTACTAAGGATACATTATCTAAGGCTAACACGCGGTCAAGTTCGGCTAAAGTGTGGACTTCAATTAAAGCTGCCATTTTCAAAGATTTGGCAATTTTGACAAAGTATTGCAAATCCTGATCGCTAAGTATAGCAGCAATTAACAACACGGCATCAGCACCTTTAAGACGCGCTAAAAACATCTGGTAAGGATAGATGATAAAATCCTTGCACAGTAGGGGTAAGTCTACGGCAGCGCGAATAGCGGCTAAGTTATCGAAGCTACCTTGAAAGAACTTTACATCCGTGAGAACAGAAAGACAACTCGCACCGCCTCGCTGATATTGTTGGGCGATCGCTACTGCGTCAAAATCTTCTCTGAAAACTCCTTTGCTGGGAGAAGCTTTTTTAACTTCCGCAATCAACGCAGGCTTTGTTTTACCTTGTCGCAAAGCGGCGATAAAATCACGGCTTTTTGGTGCGGCAAGGGCTTGGCGCTGCAATTCGCTTAACGGCAGCTTTTCGCGCATTTGCTCAACTTCTATCTCTTTCTGCCAGACAATTTCCTCCAAAATGTTGTTTGGCGCCGCATCAAAAATGGCGGATTGAAAGCGCAATACAGATACATCAATAGCTCGGTTAGGATTAATGCGACGAATTTGCATAATTTTGCGGAAGGGGGACTAGGGACTAGGGACTAGGGACTAGAAACTAGGGACTAGAAATAAGGAATAAGGGAAAAGAAAGATTTTTTACCTTTTACCTTCCCCCCTAGCCCCTAATCCCTAATTTCCAGCCCCTAACTTGCGATCGCTCGTTTATATGCTTCATCCAGCACTTCGGAAAGTGTTGGGTGAGCGTGAACTAAATGAGCGAGGGTTTGGACAGATTGGCGATTGGCGATCGCTGCTGACGCTTCGTGGATTAAATCACTAGCGTGCATTCCGAAAATGTGAACGCCTAAAACTTCGCCTGTGTCTTGACGATACACCACCTTGGCTATGCCATCAGCTTCACCTTCTGCTAATGCTTTGGAATTACCTTTAAAGTAAGTCCGCGCTGTTCCGACTTCAAAACCAGACTCTTTGCCTAAATCTTTGGCTGCTGTTTCCGTCATTCCCACATAGCTGATTTCTGGGTGGGTAAATGCTGCTGCCGGTATACTGCGGTAGTCTAGTTCTCTGTGTTTGCCACAAATATTATCTACAGCCACGATACCTTGAGCAGAAGCTGCGTGTGCCAACATCATTTTGCCGTTGGCGTCACCAATTGCCCACAAATGCGGCACGACTTCACCTGCTGACAGTACAGCCATGCTGTCATTGACGGGGATAAAGTTGCGCCGATCTACTTCGACACCCACAGATTCTAAACCAAGATTTTGTGTAGCGGGGATGCGTCCCGTGGCAACTAGACAAGCATCCACTTCAATGACATCTACATCTTCTTTCGTTTTGAAATCTGCTAACTCAATTACTACAGGTGAACCGGGAATGACTTTTTTGGCGTATATCCCCACTTTGGTTTCAATGTCGCGGGGAGTAATTAATACTCGTTCTGCGAGTTTGGCGATGTCGCGGTCAAATCCTGGCATCAACTGGTCGAGGGCTTCAATCATGGTGATTTCACTGCCCAAAGCCGAGTAAATATCAGAAAATTCCAAACCTATATAGCCACTGCCAATAATTGCTACCCAATCTGGTAGAGATTCTAACTTTACGCCTTGGTCGCTGGTAAAAACAGTTTTGCCGTCTACTTCTATGCCTGGAGGTACAAAGGGAATCGAGCCGGGTGAAAGTATGATGTCTTTAGCTGTGATGGTTTTTTCACCACTTTCTGTAGTCACACTGACTTTTTGGGTTCCGGCTATCTTTCCCCAACCCCGGATGATATCAACTTTCAGGCGTTTGAGGCTGTTGGTTAAATCGCCTTGGATTTTGGATACGAGATTGTCTGCGTGGTTGGCGATCGCTTGGCGATCAAAATCCACATTTCCAACTTGAATCCCCAGCGACTTGAGGTGGTGAGCATCTCTCAACTCTCGCACACGTCCAGAAGCTGCTAATAACGCTTTAGACGGAATGCAACCCCGATTTACACAGGTTCCCCCCATGTCAGCTGCTTCGATAATCGCTGTTTTCAAACCACAGCTAACGGCATGTAGGGCGGCGCCATGTCCGCCTACACCCGCGCCTATAATTACTAAATCGTAATCAAATCCCTGACTCACGTTAGTTTCCCCGTCGTGTGCTTCGTCTCTTTATTCTCAACTTGACAAGCAATCAATGCAACCCCCAGGATTTTTTGGTGTTACTAAATCAAATTAAAATTATGATTTACTGGCTTCGGCGTAAGGATTGATACTTTTATATTTTAGTATTGCATGTAGGGCTGTATTTTATACGATAGATTCTTAAGTAATTTAGCTGCGTGAGCAGTTCTACTTACTCTAAGTGTTGCCCAAATTATGCAAGCCAAGAATACTAGATAAACATACTTCTAATTGTTGTATATAATCATCATCCAGATGACTAATAATTCTAATAATTCTTGATTATCAATAATTTGTATTTTTTCGCAAAGTATTACAAAGCCTTGGTTGAACACGCCAATCCCAGCAAAAACAAATACATTAGATGTTAAAACTTTGCAAAAGCTGATAGTGTAGTCATTACTAACAAATTGATAAAATTTTAATACTACAGCAGCCGCAGAATGGCAAATTTTAGGGTACGCATTTTCTCTCTCAAGGTTAAAACTAATGAAAAAATTAATTAAAGGTCTGCGCCAGTTCAAGGCTAACTATGTTAGCACACATCAAGAACTATTTGAACAACTTTCTCTAGGTCAAAAACCCAGAGTGTTGTTTATTACTTGTTCAGATTCGCGTATAGACCCAAACCTAATTACGCAAGCTAACTTAGGTGAATTGTTTGTTATCCGCAATGCTGGCAACATTATTCCGCCATATGGAGCAACCAACGGCGGTGAAGGTGCCACAATTGAATACGCCGTGCAAGCTTTAGATATTCGACAAATTATTGTCTGCGGTCACTCGCATTGCGGTGCCATGAAAGGGCTGATGAAGTTAAACAGCTTGCGAGAGGAAATGCCGCTTGTGCATGATTGGTTAAAGTATGCAGAAGCAACCCGACGATTGGTAAAAGACCATTACAGCCAATACCAGGGGGAAGAACTACTAGAAATTGTAACTGCTGAAAATGTACTGACTCAAATTGAAAATTTGCGGACTTATCCAGTTATTCGCTCGAAGTTGTACACTGGGCAACTAAACATTTACGCATGGATTTACAACATTGAGAAAGGAGAAGTTTTAGCCTTCGATCAAGAAAGGCATGCTTATGTCTTGCCTCAAAACCAACTCAAGGCTTCTGAAATCGATGAGACGCTAGTTACTGAAGAGTTATCAAATGGTAATCCAATCAAAACCATCTCCGAAGAAGAAATAACAGTTCAACAGCCTCAAGAAGTTATGTTTAACGCGCAAAGGTTTCCAGTAACACGACTTTCAAAAGAGCAGGCAGAACGAATTTATCGAGGTTCAGCGTCAAACTGATAATTAAATAAGAGCGAACATGCCAAAAGTATTCCATGTTGCCACGTGACGTACTCCTACGCTGTACTTGAAGAGTCAGTGTAGGCTTCCAATCTATATAATGCGCCCTAAACGTAACTTTCAACCAAACTTCTGTTATCACATCACCACCCGTTGTAATAACCGAGAATTTCGCCTGACACGCTTTGAATGTCGTGAAGTCTTACTTTATGCCATCAAAAAAGCACAGGAAAAGTATGGCTTTAAGCTTTATGCGCTGTGCATCATGAGCAATCATGTTCATTATCTGCTGGAACCGAAACAGCCAGAAGAATTACCCAAAATTATGCACTGGCTCAATTGGTATACTGCTATGTGCTTTAATCGGATGCTGAAACGGACTGGGCATTTTTGGGAGAAGCGATACCACAGTACAGGCTTTGCGAATACCGATAAGCGAAGAGCATTAAATACTTTGCGATATATCCACGCTAACCCCAAAGCTGCGGGAATACAGCAGGGCTTTTTCTATGAGTTTAGCAATTATGGTATTCATGACCGCCTGAGTAATGATGGCATTACCCAATGGCATCCGGCATTTTTAGAATTGGGGAGAAACTTGGAGGAATGCGCTAGTAAATACCGAGGATTTTGCAAGAAATATCGACCCCAGTCAAAGCCAGAGAAAAGGAATCATTGGGGTAGTCGCTTTTTGCCATCGATGACGAAGGGTGGTAAATCGAAGAAGTCACCAGGGCAAATGAGTTTACCTTGGGATAAACAAAAAGTGACAGAAAGCACGGAGGTGCATGAAGTAGCAGAAAAATTTATCCGGGCTAACGGCTTTAACCCGTCTCGTGATTTAGTGCCAGGTATCGAATTTATGAAATGCTGATTAGTTCGTGGAAAAGGAGCGTGTAATAAATCTTTACAACGAAGCTAAAATGAAAGGTGTCAATTTAATGGGAGGTGTCCAAAATGGTGCAGAGGTGCTAAAAGTTAGCATACTCCACTGTCTCGTATCGGCAATCCCCTCGCTTATAATCCATTTATTATCCACTTTCCATCCGACGCTTACGCCAAACTTATCCCAGGCTTCTTCATAATACTCGCCGTCACCCTTACCGCCACAGCTCAGGTAAATTTCCTTTTGAACGCTGAAGCCAAAACGCCCATTACTGTATTTTACCCACAGTCGGTCAATCGTGCTTAAGTCTGTACAGGGAAAATTTAATAGTTCTTCTGACATTAAATATTCATTTTCCTTTTTCCCTAAAGCCTTAATCATCACCAGGTAAGTTTCATAATCAGCTTCTTTCCACTTGCCTGCCTTCAATAAGTCGCGCAGCTTGGTGTAGTCTACACCCCTTTCTGAACTCAGGTCATCTTCATCGGGTACAGTTTGTCGAAGTACGGGTGACGGAGTTGGCTGTTTGGAAATAGTATCAATTGTCAAGATTGGCTGTTGGGGAATTAAGCGATTATGTATGGGTGCAACATCCTCATCTCTAAGTTTGAGACTTTGCTGATATCGCTTCAACTCCTCACGAGTCTCATCACTTAGAATAACTTCCTCTTCTAATGCTTCAGCTAGAACTGTTTCATATTCCTGCAAACTTTCCTGAAACTCACGGAATGGTTTCAGAACTTCCTCTTTTATCGCAGCTGCTAGTTCAGGTGTTAACCCAAATTCCCTTTGCTTACGGTTAAGAATATTACGTCCCACAACCGAGAAGCTACCATCTTTCCGGACACATCGCTCAACTTCTTTACGATATTCTAATTCTGGGCTTACAGGAGCATTCGCTAAATGTATTTTATAACCTTCCCGAACAGCATAAATTTCCGGTTTCATCGCAGGTTTTGCTTCCTGTACCTTGCGCTTGGCATATTCATGCAGTTCATCTATTGTAATTACACCATCGTTGTTAGTATCAGCGGCTCCTTTTTCAATCCCCTCTACCAAATAGCGGGTGTAAACTCCCCCTCCCGCATCTTCAAACGAAACTTGTGCAGCTGTTGAAGAGGTTAACACAGCTCTGCCTTCACCACCTAATTGAGCTTCGATTTCATTCTTAATACTGACAACAACAGCTTCTTTTGCACTCATACCTTCAGCAAAAGCACCGCTAAAGCAGCAGTCAAGAATTAACACCTGTCGTTTTGACTTGCTGCGACCCATGTAACGTTCATGGATAAACTTTGCATCTACTGCTGTTCCAATCCTCAGTCCTCCTTGAGGATTGATTTGGGTATTATGGCTAACAAAAAATAGATTCCCATCTTCATGTTTATAGCCATGTCCTGAAAAATAGAGCAGCACGATGTCATCTTTTTGACATTTTTCCAGAAATAACTGCTCAATCTCCGACTGCATGGTGAAGGAATCAGGATTAGGCAATAATTTTACTTCATTAAAACCGCCTATGTTTGAGTCCAGCAAAACGCGCTGCATCGCTTCGATGTCTTTAGCCACACCAGGTAGTGACTTTAACGGCTTAGATTGATACTCACTTATGCCAATCAGCAATGCATATTTCGCCATTTTGCTTGCTTAACTTTTAATATATAAATTTGCGATGCTTTTATATTTTATACAGTATAAAGGTTGCCGATTCCGCTGGAAAGACGCAATTAATCGCGTCTCTACATTCTTTTTCGGAGATGTCTTTTAATTATGGTTAGTTACGCTGTCCCTAACACACCCTACAAACTACTAGTCTGCCAAACTCATTTTGACGGTTAGAGAGACGCGATAAATCGCCGTCTCTACAGAAAATTTGTCCGTAAATTAGTCCTTGACGCACTACTACAGACTTTTATTTTCTAAAAGTAGCTTTCTCAAAAACTCAGCTTTCTCTAAACTAAGACGATAAATATCCGGTTTTGGCTTACCAACAATATGTCCTTGAATATAGTTAACACCTATTTCTTTTAATCTATGCAAGCTAATGGGAGTAGTCTCATCCACACCTTCAACAACCACATTTGATGGATTGAGATTATTTGCTCCCACAAGTTCGTGAACAAAACGAATAATAATCTCACTAGTTCGGTGATGGAGAATTTCGCGATCAATTTTCACATGACATGGATTCAATCCCGCTAAACGAGAGACTGAAGAATAGCCCACTCCAAAATCATCAATGGCAAATCTAATCTTAAATTGGCGTACATATTCTAGCAGTTTAGTTTTGAAAGCTTTTAAAGGAAACTTTAAGCGAATACCATCTTTATAATGCGGGACTTCGGCTTTTTCAGAAATTTCTAATATAAGATTTCTCGGTGAAATTATTTTATCTTTGAGAATCTGGTGTACTGTTTCAAAGTACGCTGTTTGCATCAAAGATTCTGGATAAACATTAACTGATAAAGGGACAATATCATGGGATCTATTTTGTTTGGCTCTTTGTCTAGCCTCTAGATAAGTTTTAGTGGCAACTATGAGAAAATATCGGTCAAGTTCAATCATGAAATCATGTCGCCATAATTCTGCGGCTTCAAATAAATCAGAAGGTGCGGTTAAGCTATCTGGATTTCTCGCTAAAGCTTCCCAACCGCTAATAAATAAGTCTTCTGGATCTAAATGCAGTACTGGTTCAAAGAATACAATCATTCGTTGAAGACGTTCACGGAATAATTGAAATCTTTTTTGATGTAGGGATGCAGAAACAAAGCCAAAATCTCTCTTTAAATCATCAAGAATAATCGCTTCAACTAATGCAGGCTCAAGTGGTTTTTTGTGACAAGCTTGATAAAAACTAGATACAATCCTGCCGAATGCATCTCCTAAAAGATATGAATCTTGTTTTAAACCGCAAACAACCATAACTTCAGCTTTTTGTGGTGATTGCAGTGGTATAACAACAAGAGCTTTAACAATACCGTTTTGAGCTTCATAGGTTTTATAAGTTCCATGATGACCGGGGTTAAATACTGATTTATCAAAAATAATCGGGAAAATTATTGATTTTAAATTTTCCAGATAAGCATCTTGTTCTATACTTTCAGCTAAATAAATTTGTGATTTAATAACCCAGTTATCTTCACCGCGATCGCGTAAAACAAAAACCAAATCTGCTTTCGAGGATTTTTGAATTATTTCTAATATGTGATTTGCTGTTTCATTAGCTGAATTATTATTGACAACATCTGTAAGCCGTGTAATTAAACTACTTATAAAAGATTCGTAAGGTTCTAGAAAGTTATGCAGATAATAAGCTTGAGAATGTAGAACTACGTCTGTCATGCTTTTTTATAATATCATGTTTAGGTATGACATCAATTATTGTCATTCCTACATGAATCATGCAAGTTAGAAATTTTACTTAGTAAATTTCAAAATTAATAATAACGCAAATGGGTGATCTGAAGTTTTTTAATGCTCGGCTTACTATAGGCGATGAGGCGTGAAATTTTGGCGTTTTCATATTTAAAGCGATCGCCCAAGATAAACTTAATTACATCCCAGGCGATCGCTTTTTGTTTTGCTATTAAAATTGAAAACGGAGAGACAGGGATTCGAACCCTGGTTAAGTTGCCCTAAACAGCATTTCCAGTGCTGCGCCTTCAACCACTCGGCCATCTCTCCAGATGCCACAATTGATAATCCTACTATAGAACCCGAAAAAGTGCAAATATATTTTTTAATGGGTATGGGTAAAGGGTAAAGGGGAAAAGCCCCATAATGACGGCAGGTGCGTGACTGCCGGGAAACTCGCGTATAGCGCAGTGGCTCCCCTTGGCGCTAGCGTCTCCCTCATAGAGAGGCTACGCGAACACCAACGCACTGCCTCCCCAATGCCCCATGCCCAATGACGGCAGATGCTCCACTTGGGGAGACCCCTTGGAGAAGCGCCTCTCTATGAGGGAGAAGACCCTTACGGGTGACGCTCCTGCGTCGCTAACGCTACGAAGATAGGCAGTTACTCTACTTGGGGAGACCCCTTGGCGCTAGCCTCTCCCTTTGGGAGAAGACCGTACTGCCTCACCGCACTGCCTCCCCCATGCCCAATTCCCAATCTAAAATTAATATGTCTGATACATACACAATTAAAGTTCGCGATCGCGCTTCTGGCAAAGAATATACCCTGGAAGTACCAGAAGACCGCTACATCCTGCACAGCGGCGAGAAACAAGGGGTAGAACTGCCGTTTTCTTGTCGTAATGGGGCTTGTACCACTTGTGCTGTCCGAGTGCTCTCAGGAGAAATTTATCAGCCGGAAGCGATCGGGCTTTCCCCAGAGTTGCAGCGTCAAGGCTATGCGCTGTTATGTGTCAGTTACGCACGTTCTGATTTGTACGTGGAGACACAAGACGAAGATGAAGTTTATGAACTTCAGTTTGGGCGCTATTTTGCAAGAGGTAAAGTTAAAGCGGGTTTACCTTTAGATGAAGATTAATCAGTAGTTAGTTGTTGGTTGTTATTTGTGAGTTGATAGTAGTTAGTTGTTGTCAAAAATTACTACTAACCACTAAGCACTAACAATTAATTACTAACTCTAACCAATAACCAATAACCAATGATTAAAATCATAATTTTAGCTTGCCTATTACTTTTAGCCAGCTGTCAACCTAAAACCCCGCTTGTGGACAATCAGCCGTTAGTGAAAGTAGCGCGGGTGGTGAGTGGGCAAACGTTGGAGGTGTTAGGCTTGGCAGAGCAACCCAATTTGATTTCTCAGGTGCGGTTGGTTGGTATAGAAGCACCAGATTTGCGGCAGCGTCCGTGGGGAGATGCGGCGAAAGATGCGTTAGAGATGATAATTGGCGGTGCAGAACAATATGTAAAACTGGAGTTTGACATTCAAGCCAAAGACAAAATCGGGCGGACTTTGGCTTATGTGTGGAAAGATAAGGTGTTGTTGAATGAACGACTAGTTAAACAAGGAAATGTGCTGTTTGTTGCGCGATCGCCTAATCATAAATACGACCAACTTTTAGATCGCGCCCAACAATCAGCTAGACTCATGGGACAAGGAATTTGGAACCCCGAAAAACCCATGCGTCTGGCTCCCGCTGATTTTCGCCGTCAAAATCGCTAGAGAAATTTTAAACTAATTTTGTAGTGACGCAACATCGACGTACAATTAGGACTTACGCAAAACTCTTGAAAAACAAAAAGAGTTTTTGCGTAAGTTCTGATAGTAAAAGTTTTATTAAAGTGAACTGATAGTTTCTACTCTGCGTACTCCAAAGCGATATAAACATAACACAGTAGAATTTGGGCATTGCTGAATCAAAATATGAAACTTAAAAATCAAGCATCTCAAACTCTTACTCTCTGCGACTCTGCGGACGCCACTTGCTACAACGGGGGGAACCCTCCGAAGTTCTGATCGGAGGAAACCTCCGCTCAGACTTCTCTCCGCAACGCAGTGGCTCCTCTGCGTGAGACAAATTCATATTCGCATAGCAGCAACGCCATAATTTGAATCAGATACCGTATTTAGCGATCGCTTCTAAATGGTACAGTGAAGCAGCGTAGGTGGTGACGGTGTAACGCGCCATAAACTACTGGCTTGAAAAAGTGCTGATTACTCAGTCAAGCCGATAAATAAGCAAATTTTTCAGTGTCCTGGTATATCTAGTTCATGATGGTTGATGACTACTTGACAACTAACAACTAACCACCAACTAATGACTAATTTACAAATCTTCCTAGATATTGCTACAGAAGCAGCATTAGCTGCCGGTGTCGTTTTGCAAGGTTACTTGGGTAAGTTAGAAGATGCAATTACCGAAAAAGGACGCCCTGGTGATTTAGTCACCGCTGCTGATAAAGCTTCGGAAGTAGTAGTTTTAGATATTTTGCGTCGTCACTTTCCAGAACACTCGATTTTGGCGGAAGAATCAGGTAAGTTAGGAAATCAAGACAATGAATTTCTCTGGGCGATCGACCCGCTAGATGGTACAACTAACTACGCTCACCAATATCCTTTTTTTGCGGTTTCCATTGGGCTGTTAATTAATGGCGTTCCGCAAGTTGGTGTGATTTATGACCCATTCCACGATGAGCTATTCCGTGGAGCCACGGATTTGGGAGCAACGCGCAATCGTCGTCCCATCAAGGTTTCAGATACTTCAGAATTAAGTAAAAGTTTGTTAGTTTCGGGATTTGCTTACGATCGCCGCGAAACATCTGACAATAATTATGCTGAATTTTGTCACCTCACCCACCTAACGCAAGGAGTTAGACGCAGTGGTTCCGCATCTTTAGATTTAGCACATGTCGCCTGTGCACGTTTGGATGGCTACTGGGAAAGAGGTCTTTCACCCTGGGATATTGCCGCTGGCATCATTTTATTACAAGAAGCTGGCGGTAAAGTTACCGCTTACGATCGCACTCCTTTAAAAATTGAGTCTGGTAGAATTCTCGCCACCAACGGTCACATCCACGACAGCCTAAGCCAGGAATTACAACAAGTTCCCCCCCTCTCAGCATGGCGATGAGAAAGTAAAGGAGTGGGGGAGTGGGGGCAGGCAAGCAGGGGGAGCAGGGGGAGCAGGGGGAGCAGGGGGAGAGTAATTTTGCCCCATGCCCAATGCCCAATTTATAGCCATTTTTCAGAAGCAAAGTACACTAGTAAAATCTAATGGACTGCTTGGTGCAAAGCTTGTTTCTATATGTCTTTGAAAATAGATCGTGGACTGTTTAAATACGATTTCATAGATTATCACGCAATTTTGGGCGTTTCCGTGGATGCGGATGTAAAAGATATCCGCAAATGTTATTTGAAAATCGCCCGTCGTCTGCACCCTGATAGTAATGCTACCGCTAGCCCTACTGAGAAACAGCACAAGAGTGAGTTGTTATCAAAGTGGGTTAATCCAGCTTATGAAAAGCTGTCAAGCGATCGCACCCGTGCAGAATATATGGTAGTTTTGTCGCAAATGGGCAAACGCTTGGTACAAGAATCGTCTTCGGTGGAACTGAACACGGATTTGGCTAGGCAGTTAGCTAGTGTACCAAATGTTGATCACGTATACAAAAGTGCGATCGCTAAAATTGCCGAAACTCAATATGACTCTTTAGAAAAAGTACTGCAAATCGTTGCTCATATCAGTGAATTGAATTTAGTTTACTTAATGCGGACTGCGGGTAAATCATTTGCAGCTTCACAGCAAGCGGCTCAAAGCAAAATTAACACAAGTGCCCCTAGCCCAAATAAAACTACAAATACAGCTTCTGCTGCCCCAGTAGCGCCACCAAAAGAAGAATCGGTCGCGATTCAGTATTTACGTCGCGCCCAAGAATTGCTCGGAAAAAATCAATTGGCACAAGCTAGGGTAGAATTGCAAGATGCCATAAAACTAGAGCCTAATAATAGTCGCTGCCATAGCTTGATCGGAGTGGTGTATTTGAAGCAAAATCAAAGCACAATGGCAAAGGTTCACTTTGACCGCGCTCTCCAACTAGACCCCAATGATGAAACGGCATTGAAGGGTAAACGCGTACTAGAACAGGTTTTGGCACAAAAACCAGGTGGTTCTAAAGTGACTTCATCCTCAAATAATGGGGGTAAGCAATCAGATAAATCTGGCAATGGCGGTTTATTTGGCGGTTTGTTTGGTGGGAAGAAAAAATAATGGTGTATCAACCAGCAGCGGGTGCAAGGGATTTATTACCCTTAGATGTGGCTCAAAAACGCTGGATTGAAGATAGGTTACAACAAGTGTTTCACCGTTGGGGATATCACAGGATTATCACCTCAACTTTAGAACGCATGGATACTCTAATGGCGGGAGAAGCAATTGAACGCCGAGGAGTGATTCAACTGCAAAATTCCGAAGATGAAGAATTAGGCTTGCGTCCAGAACTAACAGCCTCAATTGCGCGTACCGCTGTCACACGCATGGCTGGTGTTAGTTATCCGCAACGGCTGTATTATAATGCCAATGTGTTTCGCCGCACCACAGAAAGCAGGCACAATCGCCAGCAAGAATTTTATCAAGCTGGGGTGGAGTTGCTTGGTGGTGGTTCCTTGTTGGGAAATGCAGAAGTGCTTCTGTTAGTGGCTGATTGTCTGCAAGCACTTTCGATTTCACATTGGCATTTAATTTTAGGCGAAGCCGGAATCACGCGATCGCTTTTATCGGCTTTTCCTTTAAATCTACAAGCTACAGTCAGAAGTGCGATCGCTAATTTAGATCGTATCACTCTCGATAGTTTACCCTTGAGCGATGAACTCAAACAACGCGCCAGAATCATGTTAGATTTGCGCGGAAATCCGGCAGATGTTTTGGAAAAAGTCAGCAATTTAGGTTTAGACACCCAACAGCAAACAGCGGTAAATGATCTCAAATCTCTGGTAGAATTACTAGAATCCAAAGGGGATTTCCCGTTAATTCTTGACCTCAGCCTGATTCAAACTATAGATTATTACACCGGCATTGTGTTTGAAGTTGTCAGTGATACCGAAACGCAAGCGCGGGTTTTAGGGCGGGGTGGTCGCTACGACCAGCTTTTGGGACTATATCATCCCCAAGGCGAAAACATACCCGGTATTGGCTTTGCACTGAATATAGAAGATTTATACCAAATTTTGTTGTTAAATAAGTATTTACCGCAAGTAACTCCAGCCAGCAATTATTTGGTAGTACCAGAAACACCAAATGCTTACGCAGCGGCATTTGCTTACGCGCAAAAACTCCGAGATTCTACAGAATTAGTGCGGGTAGAAATCGACTTGGGGGAACGTGACGCAGATGCTATTCGCGAATATGTACGCGATCGCAAAATTGCCCAAATTGTTTGGATCAAAGCAGATGGTTCACCGATGATTGAGTCAATAGTCAAGGGTCAATAGTCACGCTCGCATTGTTGAAAAAGCATTTGATGCTGGACTTTGGATTGATGATTAAGTATTGTTGCTAGGCTATAAATAGCTGATTCAATACAGCTATGAGTGATCCAAGAGGGGAATTATGCCACATACGATTGTTACTAATGTCTGTGAAGGTGTCGCAGATTGCGTAGATGCTTGTCCAGTAGCTTGCATTCATCCGGGACCAGGCAAAAACACCAAGGGAACTGATTGGTATTGGATTGACTTTGCTACCTGCATTGACTGTGGTATCTGTCTTCAAGTATGCCCGGTAGAAGGAGCGATCGTTCCGGAAGAAAGACCGGATTTGCAAAAAACACCATAATAGTTATTAGTCCAGAGTCCATAGTCAATAGTTATTTTATTTGACTAATGACTCTTGACTAATGCCCAATGCCCAATGCCCAATGACCAATGACTAATGACTATTTGCTAGAAGTTAACGATGTCCGCGCTGGATATATTAAAGACGTGGATATTTTGCAAGGCGTAAATTTTCGGGTGCAAGCTGGAGAATTAGTTACAGTAATTGGTCCTAACGGTGCTGGGAAATCGACCTTGGCAAAAACCATTTTTGGACTTTTGACACCTCACACAGGCACAATTACCTTCAAAGGTGAAAATATCGCCGGACTAAAGTCAAATCAAATTGTGCAGCGGGGAATGTGTTATGTACCGCAAATCGCCAATGTTTTCCCCTCCCTCACCGTCGAAGAAAATTTAGAAATGGGTGCTTTTGTCCGCAATGTTGCTTTAAAGCCGTTGAAAGACAAAATATTTAACATGTTTCCTAGATTAAGCGATCGCCGTCGTCAACGTGCTGGTACACTTTCCGGAGGGGAACGGCAGATGTTAGCAATGGGCAAAGCTTTGATGTTAGAACCGAGTTTGCTGCTATTAGATGAACCTTCAGCGGCTTTATCTCCGATTCTGGTAACGCAAGTATTCGACCAGATTAAACAAATTAATCAAAGTGGTACAGCGATCGTATTAGTAGAACAAAATGCCCGTAAAGCTTTAGAAATGGCTCATCGCGGTTACGTCTTAGAATCTGGACGCGATGCTATCTCCGGTGCCGGTCAAGACTTGTTGAACGATCCTAAAGTGGGTGAATTGTATCTTGGTGCCGGGAAGAGGCATTAGGGAGAGGGGAGTAGGGGGAGCCAGTTGATTAACTTTTGTAAAGAAAAAGCGGCTTTGGCATAAAATCGCACTTGTAAAGCTGAGAAGTATACAGAAGTTACTTTAACTTTCAGCAATTGTGGTTTACTGAAAACTGGTGCAACTGCTACAAAGTGGTGAGGGGAGTGCAATGTCTAACATGAGTATTCGTTTCGGCTGGTTCTTAGGAATTGCGAACTTATGTGCGATCGCTTTCTCTCCTAATTGTGCTTCTGCCCAAATTACCCCAGATGGCACTCTCCCGAATAATTCCATCGTCACACCAAATGGCAGCACCCTCAATATCACAGGAGGAACCCAAGCTGGTGGTAACTTGTTCCACAGCTTTAGCGAGTTTTCTGTTCGCAATGGTGGCGCTGCAACATTTAACAATGCTCTGGATATTCAGAATATCATCAGCCGCGTAACGGGTGGGTCAGTTTCTCAAATTGATGGTTTGATTCGTGCGTCGGGCACAGCTAACCTATTTCTAATTAATCCCAATGGAATTGTATTTGGGCGTAATGCTTCGTTAAATGTTGGTGGTTCGTTTGTAGCGAGTACAGCGAGTAGTTTGAAGTTTGCTGATGGCTTTGAGTTTAAGGCAACTGCTCCCCAAACTACACCCCTGCTGACTATCAGTGTTCCCATTGGTTTGCAATTTGGGACAACGACGGGAAACATTGTCAATCAATCTAGGGCAACTAATAGCATTGGCTTGGTAACTGGACTTCAGGTGCGCTCAGGAAATACCTTAGCACTCGTGGGCGGTGATGTGAAATTGGATCGTGGGAGTTTGCAAGCACCGGGGGGTCGAGTCGAGTTGGGAGGTTTATCCGGTGCGGGAACAGTTGGCATAGATACAGACGTTGCAACTCTACGTTTTCCCGATACGGTGGCACGAGCTAATGTGTACCTCGACAATCGTGCTGAAGTGAATGTCCGCGCCTCTGGTGGCGGTAGTATTGCTATCAATGCTCAGAACTTGAATCTGACGCAAGGAAGTAAACTGGAAGCCGGGATAGCCTCAGGGTTAGCTTCAGGTGACACTAAGGCAGGTAATATTGAGATTAATACCACTGGTAATGTCTCCTTGAATGGAGAAGGTAGTGGTGCATACAATCAGGTAAAGTCAAACGCCATTGGCAACGCAGGCAACATTAACGTCACGGCGGGTTCTGTCTCTGTTACCAATGGGGGTGAATTGAATACGAGTACTGGAGGACAAGGAAATGCGGGCAATGTGAATGTTAACGCCCGCGATACAGTCTCGTTTGTTGGGGAGAGTCCCAATAATATTTCCAGCCGTATCTACAGTCGGGTAGAAAAGAATGCCCTGGGGCAAGGGGGTGATATTTATATTAAGACAGGGTCGCTCTTAGTGAGTGATGGCGCTTTCCTAGGTGCTAGTACCCTTGGAATCGGGGACGCAGGTAACGTGACTATTGATGCCCACGATACAGTTCGATTTGATGGGGTGGGTCCTCGTAGTGACAATTTTTTTCCCAGTGGTGCTTATACTCCAGTATCTGCCGGTGCTACGGGTAAGGGAGGGAATGTCAATATTACGACAGGTTCGCTCTTCTTTACCAATGGTGCTCAGTTGAAGACGAGTACTGAAGGACACGGGAACGCTGGCAATGTGAACATTAACGCCCGTGATACAGTCTCGTTTATTGGCGAGAGTCCCAATAATAGTTCCAGCCGTGTCTACAGCCGAGTAGAAAAGAATGCCGTGGGGCAAGGGGGTGATATCTATATTAAAACAGGGTCGCTGTTAGTGAGTGATGGCGCTTTCCTAGGTGCTAGTACCTTTGGAATCGGGGACGCAGGTAACGTGACTATTGATGCCCACGATACAGTTCAATTTGATGGGGTGGGCCCTGGTGACAATTTTCCCAGTGGTGCTTACACTCCAGTATCTGCGGGTGCCAGGGGTAAGGGAGGCAATATCAACATCAATGCTACAACATTATCACTTACTGATGGCGCTCAACTGCTAACCCGTACTGCTAGTGCATCTAATACCCAGGCAGCAAGACAAGGGGATGCAGGTAATATCAATGTTAATGTGACTGGGGCAGTTGATATTGCTGGGGAAACAGGCACTGGGATTTTCAGCTATCTGGGAAAGGGATGGGTTGGCAGTGGGGGTAATATTACTATCGATGCTGGTTCGTTCTCATTACGAGATGGCGCTGAACTTGAGGCTGACACTAATGGACAAGGGAATGCGGGGAATGTGACAGTGCGGGTACGCGATTCTGTTTCTCTTGCAAATGGTAGCATCAGCAGCCGGGTGCAACCTTCTGCTGTTGGTAAGGGAGGCAATATCAACATCAATGCTACAACATTATCACTTACTGATGGCGCTCAACTGCTAACCCTTACTGCTAGTGCATCTAATACCCAGCCAGCAGGACAACGGGATGCAGGGAATGTCAATGTTAATGTGACTGGGGCAGTTGATATTGCTGGCATGAGAGATAGATCCCGTAGTGGGATTTTTAGCTATTTGGGAACGGGGGCAGTTGGCAATGGAGGTAATATTACTATCGATGCTGGTTCGTTCTCATTACGAGATGGCGCTCAACTTGCTGCTGACACTAATGGACAAGGGAATGCGGGGAATGTGACAGTGCGGGTACACGATTCTGTTTCTCTTGCAAATGGTAGCATCAGCAGCCGGGTGCAACCTTCTGCTGTTGGTAAGGGAGGCAATATCAACATCAATGCTACAACATTATCACTTACTGATGGCGCTCAACTGCTAACCCGTACTGCTAGTGCATCTAATACCCAGCCAGCAGGACAACGGGATGCAGGGAATGTCAATGTTAATGTGACTGGGGCAGTTGATATTGCTGGCATGAGAGATAGATCCCGTAGTGGGATTTTCAGCTATTTGGGAACGGGGGCAGTTGGCAATGGAGGTAATATTACTATCGATTCTGGTTCCTTCTCATTACGAGATGGCGCTCAACTTGCTGCTGACACTAATGGACAAGGGAATGCGGGGAATGTGACAGTGCGGGTACACGATTCTGTTTCTCTTGCAAATAGTACAATCAGCAGCCGGGTGCAACCTTTTGCTGTTGGTAAGGCAGGCAATATCGACATCAACGCTGCAACATTATCACTTACTAATAGCGCTCGACTGCAAACCTTTACTGCTAGTGCATCTAATACCCAACCAGCAGGACAAGGGGATGCAGGGAATCTCAATGTTAATGTTACTGGGGCAGTTGATATTGCTGGCGGGAGCAGAAGATTCCCCAGTGGGATTTTCAGCTATCTGGGAAAGGGATCAGTTGGCAGTGGGGGTAATATTACTATTGATGCTGGTTCCTTCTCATTACGAGATGGCGCTCAACTTGCTGCTAACACTAATGGACAAGGAAATGCAGGCACAATTAAAGTTAATGCGGCTGATTTTTTCACCATTTCTGGTAGCAGTTCAAACGTTACTGGCATATTCGTTAACTCCCAAAGTCCAACGGGTACAACTGGAGATATTTTCGTCACTTCACCTAGAGTTACCCTAAACAACAGTGGCACACTTAACGCCCGATCAGCATCGCGTAACGGTGGCGACATCAACTTACAAACTGATTTACTCCTTCTGCGTCGTGGCGCTCAAATCTCTACGACCGCAGGCACAGATGGTGCTGGTGGAAACGGCGGCAATATCACCATCAACACCCCGTCAGGCTTCATCGTTGCCGGCGCAAGGGAAAATAACGACATCACGGCTAATGCGTTTAGTGGCAGTGGAGGGAGAGTCACAATTAACGCTACTGGCATTTATGGTATGACAGTGCGTACTCGTGAAGACTTGGTGAGGCTGCTAGGAACTAACTTAGAGCCTCAACTGCTACCAACAAATGACATCACAGCAATTTCCCAGACAAGTCCGACTTTAAACGGCACTGTAACTGTCAATACCCCAGATGTTGACCCCAATCGTGGCTTAGTTAACTTGCCAACCGTACCACTTGAGACCGAAGTGTCCCAAGTCTGTCAACCACGTACAGCAGAAAATCAAAGCAGTTTTGTCATTACCGGACGTGGTGGCTTACCCCCCAATCCTAGAACCGATCTTCTCAGCGGTGACGCAGTTCAAGTAGATTGGGTAACGCTTAACCCAAATAGTAACAACCGTACTCCAACTGTTATAAAAAGTCCCACTCCGACTCCACCACAACCTATTATTGAGGCTACTGGGTGGGTGCGAAACCAAAAGGGAGAAGTGGTTTTAACAGCCAATCCGTCCACAGTTACCCCTCATAGTCCTTGGATAACCCCTGCATCTTGCAATACTAAAACGTGAGTATCCGAATCTAGGCAATATCTTGCTCAACTCCGGTACGACAAGACTTGATAGCTGCAAGGGCATTAACTCTAACCGCAGCATTACAAATTATTTCTGCTAGCGTGGACAGGAGGACAACGGGGACAAGGAGATGGGGAGAGTAGAGGCGGGGAATCCAAGCGCCCATTGCCCAATGCCCAATGCCCAATGCCCAATGCCCAATGCCCAATGCCCAATGCCCAATGCCCAATGCCCAATGCCCATTGCCCAATTCCCAAAAATTAAATGACTCTTAAACCGTGTAAGAGGGTACTCTTGCATCCCTCTTAACTTTGATATGTTCCTGGCAATGACCAAGCTTTTGTCAGGTAGATTGATGAGTCGAATTAATGGATTTGTCGGGCGTCGTCATGTCTTGAAGCTGGCAGGTATGGTAGGCTTTGGTATGGCGGCTATAGCTGCAAACCGTAGCTTAGTTTGGGGTACACAGCAAGCTGTTAATTCACAAATACTTGCTGATGCTCATCCAGTCAACCCCAATCCAGTTAGTCCTGATATAGCTTTAAGGCGATTACTGAATGGAAATAAACGATTTATACAGCAAAAACGCCAATATCCAGACGAATCGCTAGAACGTTTGCGATTAGTTTCTAAAACACAGCATCCATTTGCATCTGTATTGGGCTGTGCAGATTCTAGAGTACCAGCAGAAATAGTCTTCGATCAAGGACTTGGAAATTTATTTGTGGTGCGAGTTGCTGGTAATGTTGTCAGTGACTTGGTTACAGGTAGCCTGGAATATTCTACAACAGTATTGGGTTCTCAGCTAATCCTGATTTTGGGTCATAGAAGATGCGGTGCAGTAGCAGCAGCAATCAAAAACGAGCCACTTCCGGGGAAAATTGGCTTTGTTGCTGAGGGCATTAAACCAGCTGTGGAAAGGGTAAGATTAACAACTGGCGACATCCAGGAAGATGCAGTTCTTGCCAATATTCAATATCAGGTTGAAGAATTATCAAGAAAGTCAACGATTTTGGCGAAATTGGTTAGCGAAGGCAAACTCAAAATTGTTGGCGCTTGTTACGACCTTGATACTGGCAAGGTAACTGTAATTACTTAATATAATTGAGTGAAAGTGCGTAAATCCGACAAAAAATGTCATTTTCTTTAGTCTTAGTCTTTCAAAGTGAGAATCTACTGTCAAATAGGACTTTTCTGTCATAGTGTAGGTATTTTCTTCGCTTTCTGAATATCTTCAACTTTGACTACATCAAATGTGTAGTTTGCCAGAATTAGAGAAGCAAAGATGCTCTAACTAAGCCAACAACACCTGCAAATTATTGCTCTTCCATCCCAAAAGCACCTACCCAAAAAAGTGCTGCGGTATATTTTTTACTGGCAATGGTTTTAGCGATGTCTGACGACAACCCGCTTTGCGTCTACGCGAACCATAGAGAAACACCACAGTTAAGCTAAACATTCTTCTATAGCGCAAAACTTCAATTGTTATACCTAATTTTGGTATAGTCAGTGGAAATAACAAAAGTATTTTTATTACTCAGTTGCAGTAATACTTTGAGTTGTTCTCACTCATCGCCTCTTTGCCCCCCAATACACATAGGGGTGCTTTCGTTGCGGATGAGGACAGGAGTTTATTTGTATACCAACTTGGTATAAATTTTGTGTATCAATTTAAGGTGAATTAATGAGCCGTATTAATGGATTTGTTGGGCGTCGGAATTTATTAAAGTTACTAGGTGTGGGAAGCGCTGGTATTGCTGCTACTGCTGCTGGCAGTGTACTTTTGAGTGAAGACAAAGCTGTTGCTCAACAACAATCTACTCCTGTACAAAAACCTCAACCAGTTAGTCCTGATGCAGCTATAAAAAGATTGGTGGAAGGAAATCAACGGTTTGTTGAGGGAAAGCGTCTCAACCCTAATCAATCACGGTTGCGTTTGCAAGAAACTGCTGTAGGTCAGTATCCGTTTGCAGCTATACTAGGTTGTTCCGATTCGAGAGTGCCTGCGGAAATTGTTTTCGACCAGGGACTAGGAGATTTATTTGTCGTGCGACTTGCTGGTAATATAGCTGCTCTAGAGGCTATAGGTAGTTTAGAATTTGCTACAGCCGTATTGGGTGCTCAGACTATCGTTGTTTTAGGTCATGCAAGATGCGGTGCAGTATCAGCTGCCATAAAAGGCGATCCTCTCCCCGGTAGAATTGGCATTTTTGTTGAAGACATCAAGCCAGCGGTAGAAAGTATAAGAAAGAAAACTGGCAATATAGAAGAAAATGCAATTATTGCTAATGTACAATATCAGGTGGCAAGGTTGACAGAAAGCTCAACGATTTTGGCAAACTTGATCAAAGAAGGCAAACTGAAAATAGTTGGCGGTCATTACGACCTCGCTAAAGGAAAAATCAGCTTGTTAACCTGATTTTGGCAAGCTCTCTTTGTTGATAATTGTCGTGCTTAAAGTCAGTTCACAACACTTGCAAATAATCCGTACCCATGCCGCAAGCACTTATCCAGAAGAGTGCTGCGGTATAATGTTGGGTTATCTAGCCAATGAGAGCAAAACTGTGGTAGAAGTGATGCCAACAGAGAATGCTTGGAGTGGAGAGACTTTACAGGATACCAAAAGGCGGCGATATACGATCGCACCCGAAATCATGTTAAAAGTACAAAAAGAAGCACGCGATCGCTCTTTAAATATTATTGGTATATACCACTCGCATCCCGATAATCCAGCGATTCCCTCAGAAAGCGATCGCATCCAAGCTTGGCAAGAATATTCATACATCATAGTTTCTGTCCCCAACGGCAAAGCTTTAGAACTCAAAAGCTGGCATCTTGACGACAATCACCAATTTCAAGAAGAAGCAATTGAAATTGGATAAAAAAATTAACAATTCAAAATTTTATATTTTCTTCCGTAACTTTTGTAGAGACGCGATTAATCGCGTCTCTACTCCCCCACAGCGTCACATTTTTCGGTAGGATTAATATTCCGCGCTTCCACATCAAACTGCTATGCTCAATCCCAATCTGGATGAAGTCCAGTTAACAAAAGACGATTACGAACGTTACTCCCGTCACCTGATTTTGCCAGAAGTCGGATTGGAGGGACAAAAACGTTTAAAAGCCGCTACTGTACTGTGTATCGGTACAGGTGGACTCGGTGCGCCGTTGCTATTGTATCTTGCGGCGGCGGGTATCGGACGCATCGGTATTGTTGATTTCGATATTGTCGATACTTCCAACTTGCAACGCCAAGTAATTCACGGTACATCTTGGGTGGGTAAACCTAAGATAGAATCGGCGAAGAACCGCATTCACGAGATTAATCCTCATTGTCAGGTTGATCTTTACGAAACTCGCTTGAGTTCTGAAAACGCCCTTGATATCATTAAGCCTTACGATATCGTCGTGGATGGGACTGATAACTTTCCCACACGGTATCTTGTTAACGACGCTTGCGTGTTGTTAGATAAACCCAACGTCTACGGTTCAATTTTCCGCTTTGAAGGGCAAGCTACGGTATTTAACTACGAAGGTGGACCGAATTATCGTGACTTGTACCCAGAACCACCACCACCAGGAATGGTTCCCTCTTGTGCAGAAGGTGGGGTACTGGGAATTTTACCAGGAATTATTGGTTTAATTCAAGCAACGGAAACTATTAAAATCATTTTGGGCAAAGGCGAAACATTAAGCGGACGCTTAATGCTGTATGATGCCCTTAACATGAAATTCCGGGAATTAAAGCTGCGTCCGAATCCAGTGCGCCCGGTGATTGAAAAGTTGATAGACTACGAACAATTCTGCGGTATCCCACAAGCAAAAGCAGAGGAAGCGAAACAGCAGATGGAAATTCAAGAAATGACGGTGCAGGAATTAAAGCAGTTGTTAGATAGCGGTGCGGATGATTTCGTCCTGCTGGATGTCCGCAACCCCCATGAGTATGAAATTGCCAAAATAGAAGGCAGTGTTTTAGTACCATTACCGGATATTGAAAACGGTGAAGGTGTTACAAAAGTTAAAGAATTACTCAACGGACATCGCTTAATTGCTCATTGTAAGATGGGCGGGCGATCGGCAAAAGCTTTGGGCATTCTCAAAGAAGCCGGAATTGAAGGTACAAACGTCAAAGGTGGTATCACTGCTTGGAGTAAAGAAGTAGATCCATCAGTTCCAACGTATTAATTTTTCAACGCAGAGGGAGACAAAGGTTTAACGCAGAGGGACGCGGAGTTATTGTATCATTCTCTGCGAACCTCCGCGCTGACTTTGCGTTCCTCTGCGTTTCAATTCTTATTTCTGGGCAAACCACTGCCGAATCAACTCCACCTGAAAACCGTATCCCTCCCCAACCTCCTCAATTAACTCTCTTTGCAACAGCAAATCAAGATTGCTTTCCACAACATCAGGAAACTCTTGCAATAAAGCTTTGCGACTAACTATTGCGCCTTCCCCAAGTGCTGCGATAAAGCGTAAAATAGCAAGTCCGGCTGCATCTACTTGGTTATTTTGAATATCTGCAAAGAAAAAACCACCACTACTGAAAGCCGCTGGTATCCCCGCTTCCACATCTGCTAAATTTGCCAATCGGCGCACAGAAGGATTTTGCTCGTTTTTGAGGGCGACAATTTCTGCACACAGCAATTGTACCAAGAAAGGGTGACAGCGGGTAAGTTGCAATACTCGCTCAACTGCATTGGGTTCATAACGTAGGGTAAAATCTTTGACAGGATGCTCTATAAGTTGACGCGCTTCGTCTTCTTTCAGGTACGAGATATGCACGACTTGCACGTTTTATATTTTTCTAGACATGGTAGGTAATCATACTTTTAGTTGAGGCGTAAATCTTCTGCTGGGGTGGTGGTGATGTTTTTCAGGTAGTGTAGCAGTGAGGTTTTACCGCTGCGCTTTTTGCCGATAATGGCGGCGTTTTGTAGGGGATGGCGTTTAAGTAAGTTGAAAAGGCGTTTGAGTTCGTAATTACGTCCAAAGAAGTAGCGAGGATCGGTGATTGGGGTTCCAGTGATGAAAGGCGATCGCTCTTCTTTTTTTCTTCCTACTTCCGGCTTGTAATGTTCTTTTGTATACAAAACGGCTTTAAGATGTTCTGGAATACCCTGTAGTTGAATTTCTACACAACCAAACTGATAAGCGTCTTCTATTGAACGATTTGCCACTAATGCTTTATAAAAACCAACTGCAAAGGCGATCGCTGCTTTATCACCGATAGCGTCATTCATCCCAATTACAAAGGGGATATGTTGGGCAATTACTTTTGCCTGTACTTCAGAGTAACAAGCATTTAATACCACACAATTAACTTGCAACGAGAATAACTTGAACATTGCAGCTAAAGCATCAGGCTTTACAGGCTGAACTTTGCCTACTTCATTTTCAAAGCACAGTTCACCTGTACTCTTACCATGTCCAGAAAAGTGTATAATCTGCGGTTGAATATCAAATATCGCCTGTGTGATATCTCCAACGCGAACTGACTCTTGTTGTTCTAGTTGATACTTATCTGATTTGGCTATTTGCAGCCTTGCTTTGATATCTCGCAACTCTTGAAATAATCTTAACCGAGATTCATCACTCGGATCGGCTGCTAAAAAGAGTATTTTTACACGTATATCACTGTTCATTCATGAAACAATGAAAGTAACATTGTTTATCTATGTTTATAAATTACCTGATGGTTTATGATAACCTACCCCAATATCCGCGCCCGTAAACGTCATCAGGGTTTAAAGTTCTCTTATCGATTTCGTTACTGTGTGTTTGATGAGCGTTTGTGCCGCACGCATTTGTCATTGTGCCAGAGTATAAACCAACAAACATAACGACATTATCATTGCAAGAGCTTCTATTCTTTTTAGAGTCAGGACTTATCTCATGAATATTTCAATCAGGCTTCAAATAAAGCAATTTTAAAAGCGAATATAAAGCTTTCGGAATGGATATTTAATAATACCAATGTACTATAAAGTGGCGATCGCATTGTGCCAGTTGCGTAAGTCCTGAGAGTTTTAAGAAAAATACTGGTTGCCGTTCCCCTTGGTCTGGTCACAGGAGAAGGCTAGACAGGGCAACTACATACCTAATGAACGCGCTACTAATTTTAATACATACCTGCCTTGTCTGCAACTCGATCTAAGATTCTGCCTAGTTTAGACCCTACTACTTCATCAGAAAAATTTTCTGCGGCATAGGTTTTAGCTGCCACACCAAGGCGATCGCGTAACGCTGAATCATTCCACAACATTTCAATTGCCTGCGTTAAGTCATCGACAGATTGAGGTTTAACCAACAAACCTGTCTTGCCATGCTCAATATAATCTTCTGCTCCAAAACAGCGGCTGGCAATGACTGCACGACCCATACGCATAGCTTCAACAATAGTGATTTGTCCTGCTGCTGTTACTAAGGGATTTGGAAGCAGAGGGACAATGTTAATTCGTGCCTCTTGGGCTAAACGCCGACACTCTGCTCTTGTAATGCCCAACGGAGTTTTCACATTCGGCGGAATACTTAATCCATTGATTGCGCGGCTGCCTGATGCAACGACTGTTGGTATATTTAGCTTGGATACAGCTTGGAATAAGGTCGGGAAGTCACGATGAGCAGAACCTAGTGCCGTGATAAAAGGATCGCTCGTATTCTCTTCGTAGGTTACGGGTATCTCTGCTGACTGATAGGGGACAAATTCAAACCGCTCAATTGGAATTCCCAACCACTGGTTGTATATTTCCCGTTCGCGTCGGGTATGGACAACAAAGCAATCTATTTCTTTCAAGCTAAATTGGGCGAACCTACGCCGCATCCCAACAGAGCAAGTACCAACATTAAATAAGCACGCTACTACAGGAATACGCTTGCTACTCATGCGCTGTTGCATTCCTACCACTGCGGGTAGCTGAGGAAAGACTGTAATTACGCCTCCTTCTGTCGCTTTTATTGCTTCCATACCATGTTGCCAATATATCAGCCAGTCTTTAAATCCAGTTACAGCAGACTTGCGTTCGTGCCAGCTTTTTAACGGTTCACGACGCGGAATGATATCGAATTGATGTCGAGTTCCTTGAATAAATGGGACTAACCAAGCTTCATTTTTTAACTTGAGTTTATCTATAAAGGGAGCAGCGATTGTCCAGTGCATGAGTTGACCGGGTAGATAACGGACAATAAGCATTGATTATAGGTAATTATATCTGCATATCAAAAAGATACAAGGAAATAATTAAATATAAGTAATTATATCTGCATATTAAAAAGATACAACTAAATAATTAAATTTTGTTTAAGTTTTTACAAAAAAAATTGTAATTATTATTACATTATATTTGACAGTTGTATTTTTAGTTTTTTCCGCATTAAACAGGAAATGTCCCCTTGTCACCCTTGGGCAAACCGCCTGCTTCCTCAATTAACTCGCGTTGAAAGAGTAAGGCGATCGCCTTACTAGTAGTCCACCACAGCAACTTCTTTGCGCGATTAATGGTAAGAAAATCAAGTTTTTTCTCCCCCTGCTCCCCCTGCTCCCCCTGCCTGCCTTCACCCGTCAAAATTGTGTTGGTCGAGCACTAGTAGGATAGGGCTTGACCAGTAACTATTGCCCCTTCCCCTTGTGCTGCGATGAACAAAGAAAAATACCCGTTGCATATCTTTAGGTATGTAGTTGCACTGTCTAGCCTTCTCCTGTCACCAGACCAAGGCGAAAGCGTTTAGCGCAACTACGTACCTATTTTTACGTTTGCGTAATAAAATTCCTACACACCGCAACTCAACTCGCCGGCTTTTTGACTAAAGCGGCTGTTTTCGCGGTAGTCCACAGGACAATCTATGACTGCTGGTACATCTTGTGCCAAAGCTTCTTTGAGAATCGGAACTAAATCAGTAGCAGATTCAACGCGATAGCCTTTTAAACCCATACTTTCGGCAAATTTGACAAAATCAGGATTGCCAAAATGCACAAAAGATGATCTACCTTTGCCAAAATGATTTTCTTGTTTCCACTCAATTAAACCGTAGCCACCATCATTAAAAATTAAGGTGACAAAAGGTGTACCAACTCGCAAAGCGGTTTCTAATTCTTGGCAATTCATCATAAATCCGCCATCACCAGTTGCAGCGACAACCTTACGGTTGGGATGAACGAGTTTTGCTGCTAAAGCACCAGGAATTGCAATTCCCATTGCGGCAAAGCCATTAGAAATAAGACAAGTATTCGGACTATGGCAATGATAATGACGGGCAATCCACATTTTATGTGCGCCGACATCAGATATTACAATATCTTCTGGTCCCATCACTTGCCGCAAGTCATAAATTAACTTTTGTGGCTTAATGGGAAATCCATCATCATTGGCATATTGTTCGTAATCAGCACGAATACTTGACCGTAAAGTGATGGCAAAAGGATTTGGTTTACCTTGTCTATCTGCTAACTTTAAAATCTCATTCAGAGAATCAGAAATATCCCCTACTACTTCAGCGCTGGGAACATAACTACTATCAATTTCCGCAGCGTTCGCCCCAATATGAACAATAGGAACTTTACCGCTAGGATTCCATTTTTTGGGAGAAAACTCAATCAAATCATAACCGATCGCAATCACTAAATCTGCGTTATCAAATCCACAAGTAATAAAATCTCGCTGCTGCAATCCTACCGACCACAATGCCAAAGGATGAGTATAAGGAATTACACCTTTACCCATAAATGTATTGGCAACAGGAATATTCATTTGGGTAGCAAATTGCGTCACAGCATCACTAGCTTGAGCGCGAATAGCCCCATTTCCGACTAATATTAACGGATTAATTGCCTGAGAAATCGCCGCTGCTGCTGCCCGAATACTTGCAAAAGAAGCAAAGGTTTTTTCGATATTATGCTTTTGCAAAGGTTGCCCTTCTACAGGCATGGCGGCAATATTTTCTGGCAAATCGATGTGAACTGCACCGGGTTTTTCAGTTTGCGCTACCTTAAAGCCTTTTCGTACAACTTCTGGTGTAATACTCGGTCGCACAATCTGCTTAGTCCATTTTGTCACCGGGGCAAACATCGCCACCAAATCTAAATATTGATGGGATTCGATGTGCATTCTATCTGTACCAACTTGCCCGGTAATTGCTACTAAAGGCGCACCATCCAGGTTAGCATCGGCGACTCCAGTCATCAAGTTGGTTGCTCCAGGACCAAGTGTAGAAAGACACACCCCGGCTTTTCCAGTCAGGCGTCCGTAGACATCTGCCATGAATGCCGCACCCTGTTCGTGACGGGTGGTAATAAATTGAATGGAAGAATTTTTAATTGCTTCCAAAACGTGCAGGTTTTCTTCTCCAGGGAGTCCGAAAACGTATTGCACTCCTTCATTTTCTAAACACTGTACCAGTAGATCCGCTGTATTCATTTAATTAATTCCATCACTAAAAGATTTAGGGGTTAGGGATTAGGGGTTAGGGTTTAGGGGCTAGGGGTTAGGGATTGAGAAATAAATATACAAGAGACTCTTCCTCAGTCCCCAGTCCCTAGTCCCTAGTCCCCAGTCCCTAGTCTCTAATCACTTAACCCACACTGTTTTAACATTGACAAACTCGTGTATGCCTTGAATACTTAATTCCCGTCCATACCCAGAACGTTTAATTCCGCCAAAGGGCATCCGGGGGTCGGATTTTACCATACTGTTGATAAATACGGCACCCGCTTCTATTTCGGAAATTAAGCGATCGCCTTCTTTTTCATTTTGTGTCCAAGCACTTGCACCCAAACCAAAGGGTGTATCATTAGCTATTTTTATCGCCGCATCGATATCCGCAACCCTAAATAACATCGCCACGGGTCCAAAAAATTCCTCCTGTGCGGTGGGGCTATCTGTGGGAATATCAGTGAGAATCGTTGGTGGATAGTAGTTACCAGGGCGATCGCTTAAAGGTTGTCCACCGATGAGGATTTTTGCCCCACTTTTGAGACTTGCTTGCACTTGTTGGTCTAAATCCTGGAGAATACCGGGAGTTGCCAAAGGTCCTAAGTCGGTGTCTGGTAACATCGGATCGCCAACTTTTAGCGCTTGGAATTTTTCTAAGAGCAGTTTTTCAAATTTATCGGCGATCGTTTCCACCACAATAAAACGTTTCGCTGCAATACATGATTGCCCAGTATTCAACATCCGCGCTGTAGTCGCTGTTGCAACTGCTGTTTCTAAGTCAGCGCTTTCTAACACGATAAACGGATCGCTTCCGCCTAATTCTAAGACGACTTTTTTAATTTGTTTCCCCGCAGCAGCAGCGAGTGATGCACCTGCGGGTTCGCTTCCTGTTAAGGTAGCAGCTTTAACTCTGTCGTCAGCCATTAAATCTGCTACCTTCGCAGCGCCAATTAATAGCGTTTGAAAAGCACCTTTAGGAAAACCTGCCCTTTGGATGATATCTTCAATTGCCAAGGCGCACTGCGGCACATTAGAAGCGTGTTTCAGCAAGCCCACATTACCTGCCATCAGTGCCGGTGCAGCAAAACGGAATACTTGCCAAAAGGGGAAATTCCACGGCATGACGGCGAGAATTATACCTAATGGCTGGTAGCGGACAAAACTACGGCTTGCATCGGTTTTTACGGCAACATCGGCAAGAAATTCAGCAGCGTGTTCGGCATAGTAGCGACAGACAGCGGCACATTTTTCCACTTCAGAAATGGCAGCTTTGTAAGGTTTGCCCATTTCCAAGGTCATTATCTTAGCAAAGTCAGCTTTTTCTTTGTCTAAGATATCAGCAGCAGCTTCTAGAGCGTGAGAGCGATCGCTTAAACTAGTTTTGCGATACTCATCAAAAGTCAAACCTGCCAAATCCAACTTAGCGGCAATTTCCGCATCAGTTAGCGGCTCAAAAGTTTTTAGTGTTTCCCCTGTAGCGGGATTAATCGTGGCGATCGCCATTACCTGACCTCCCGTTGAAAATAGCTGTACAGTAGCTTAAGAACCTTACACATGGTAATTACGCCAGCTACCACCCAAATTCTAGTCTCTTAAACAAGATTTGGTTTCTCAATGTTAAAGTTTCGCGACTAAAAGCGAAAGAAAGTATACAAACTCTATCTGTATTTATATTGAATTTGATGTATATTGCTTCAGCCGGAGCGATCGCACTTGATTTGACTGTTGACTAATCATGCATTTTTGTTTGATAAATCTTGACTAATCGATTGATTCCTTTAAAACGATAATGTCCCATCTCTTGAAAATCACGGGATTGTAAAAGCATTTTATAAGTAACTTCACTGATGACACATTCACTAGGAGGACAAACTGCTTCCATCCGCGCCGCAAGATTAATAGTTGCGCCCAAAGCTGTATAATCAACTCTCTGTGAACTGCCAACATCGCCAACGACAGCTTTACCAGTATTAATCGCAATGCGTAATTGTAGCGGTTCTTGCCAAAAGCCATTCGCGTTGAGTTGTTCGAGACGAGCTAACATACCCTTGGCAGCAGCGACGGCTCTATCTGCATGATCTGATTGCGGTTCTGGTGCGCCAAAAAATGCCATAATACAATCGCCTATATATTTATCTAAAGTGCCGCCCCAGCCAAACACTTCTTGTAGCATTTCTTCAAATAAATTGTTTAGTAATTGAGCAACTTCAGTTGGTGTAACTCGTTCAGAAATTGCTGTAAAGCCGACAAGATCCGCAAATAAAATGCTGATTTCAGTTTCTGCCGGTGCTAAACGACCATTGGGCAATCCTCCCACAGATATCAACTGCTGCACAACTGCGGGAGAATGATAGCGTTCTAATCTGTGGCGAATCACTTCTTCAGTTTTAAGTTTTTCTACCAGCAACCAACGTTGAACGCTGGAAGCCACAAGATTTGCCAAAGCTGAAAAAAAGCTCAATTCTTCCTCACCTTCCTTTTCCCAATGATAAGAAGAAAGGGTAGCATCGGCATAAAGAACCCCGACAACTTTATTTTCATCCCATAAAGGTACAGCCATCGCGCTGCGAATACCTTTGACTAAAATGCTATGTTCTCCAGCAAATCGTTCATCTTTTTGAGCATCAGCTGTTTGAATCGCGACTTTTTCTGCAAATACTTTTTGGCAGATACTACGGCTAATCCAACTGCCATCTGCTGCTAAATTTTGTTGTTGAGAAACTTTTCTAGTAGCAGAGTTCATTAACTCTAGTTTACCGCTTCCACTTACATCAATTAATAATGCCAAGCGATCAATACTGTCGAGGTAACGAAAAATAACTTCCTGTACCTGTGAGAAAATCTCTTCAATAGATGCAGCTCCACACAGATTCTTGGCTATATCTACCAAGTCTTTAAGTCGGGCAATGGTTTTATCTTTATTAGTTGTCTCCCCATCCTTACCGTTGGGTTGTATCCATTTTTCTTGCAATTGTTGGACATTGCGAAGAATTGTTCTTCGTTCAGCAACTTCCTCTTGTCTGGGGCTGAACGACGCTTCAGTATAATCTCCATACAGCACTAGTAAACTAACATCGCCGAGCCAAACAATATCGCCATGCTGCAACTTTTGAGGAGAGGTAACAAGACGTTCATTTAATTGCGTGCCGTTTTTGCTGCCCAAGTCTTCAATAGTCCACAAATCGGCGGAAATTTTTATTATGCGGGCATGACAACGAGAAACTCCCCCAAAAGGTAAGTGTAAGTTACATTCCGGCAAACGTCCTATGGTGAATACATCTTGATTCACCGTCACTGTTGTGTCGTTATCTCCTTGTTGTAGGAGTAGTTTGAGTTCAGTCATGACAATGATAGATTAATCCACCGAAGCTGGGGTGCAAGCAACCAATACAATAAGGGATACGCCAAGGTTTAGCCCTTCACTATATCTTTATGGCACTCTTAAAGGCTTTCGGCAACTATATGTAGTAAATCTGACAGCAATATTTAGTAGGCGTTTTCACGCCTATCGGGACTTAGACAAAAATTAAGCCCAAATGAAGCCCAAACTGGCTTTATAAGCGGCAAATACGTCACGATTTAGGGTCAGCCAGTCAAAAAATCGAAAAGACATAGCTGTTCTAAAGGCTTCT
>JAESFM010000099.1_pt1 | contig 39818 bp, 34 predicted proteins | sample 9266171 | NCBI WGS metagenome assembly JAESFM01 (sample SAMN14505069, study PRJNA617099) | algae metagenome | isolation source: Hassallia sp. WJT32-NPBG1 and co-occurring heterotrophs from well developed... | place: USA: Mojave Desert, Joshua Tree National Park, California | collected 2006-06-22 | reverse complement strand
ATATTAATTATTACCATCCACCTGAAATTTATTACAGAGTGTAGGGTTTTTTGTGAATATTTGAGAGGGTGAGAGGTGGTTGCCGACGGCAACCACCTCTCACCCTCTCAGAATTATTATCATTATTGTTTAAATGTCAGCTTATAATTTTTCTTGAGTAATTTATTCCTTGGAAGTCCCTAAATAGGTGGAAATAACTATAAATTAATTTGCACCTAGATAAAAGCTATATGTAGCAATCCTATTTATGTTGTGAAAATTATTGTATGGAACGTACACACGTTCGCTCAAAAGCGTTGCGGCAGGCAAGTGGCTTGCGCTTGCACTTCTGCTTCCGCAGAGCGGCAGAGAACGCAGAGGAAGAGGAAACAGAGAGTTCACTCTTGCATTTAAGACTGCTATATATGACATAAATGTATCTTGAACTGAGTTTATTGCTACATTGAGGTAGAGTTAACTTAGCCTGCAACATCTACCTAATTGGCGCTATTGCCGCAACGCCTTGATGATTCGACTCTTAGAAAAATTTCGCACCGCATTGGTAAAAAATAGGCGTTCCTCGAAGTTGCAAGTTACCGATTCTCCAATAAATCTGGAAGAAACGGGCATTTTTAGAGAAGCTTCGTTTCGTGATACTGTGCCCAATAAAAACTGGCTGCAAACTATACTGATTGCTAGTGTGGGAGTGACTGTCTTCATTGCCGGAATTCGGGAATTGAGATGGTTGCAGCCTTGGGAGTTAAGAGTTTACGATCAGATGCTGCGATCTGCCGCAGGTGGCAGCGCTACGCGATCGCGTCCTGAAAAAGCAAGCGTTCGCCGTATTTTATTAGTTACGATTACTGAAGCAGACATTAAACGCGTAAAATGGCCTTTGTCTGATGCGACAATTAATCAGCTTTTAGACAAACTAGAGTCTTATCAACCACGCGTCATCGGCTTAAATATTTACCGCGATTTGCCCGTTGAACCCGGTTATAAACAGTTTACAGATCGTCTTTCACGCCAAAATAATATTATTGCTGCCTGCGGATTCAGCAGTCTGCAAAACCCAGAAATTCCACCACCACCGACTGTCCCTGAAAAGAGGGTAGGCTTTAATGATTTAATAGCTGACGAAAATGATAACATTGTCCGTCGCATTTTGTTATTTGCCCACTCAGACGACAAAAAATGTAAAACTACTACATCGTTTGCTGCCTTACTAGCAGTTAATTATTTACAAAAACAAGCTATTGAGACAAGTTTTACTAATGAACAAATGCAAATAGGTAAAACTTTCTTTCCTACTTTAAAATATAATTCTGGTAGCTATGAACATCTAGATGCAGCAGGCTACCAAATAATGCTAAATTATCGCCATCTCAATCAATTTGCTGATAAATTAACTCTTACAGAAGTTCTCAACAATCAAGTAAATCCCAACTTTTTTAAAGACCGTTTAGTAATTATTGGTACTACGGCAACAAGTATCGATAAAGGCTTCTACACCCCCTACAGTGCTTTACCAGACCAAGTACCAAGGATGCCATCTGTATATATTCATGCACAGATAGCCAGTCAGATTATGAGTGCGGTGCTGGATGGAGAAGCGCTAATTTGGTACTTACCTCAATGGGCTGAATATGTTTGGATTTGGTGCGGTTCTTTAGTGGGTGCTGGTGTAGCATGGCATTTACGACATCCTTTAGCGTTGGTAATTGTGGGAGTTATAACCCTCAGCAGCTTGGGAGGATTTTGTTATATACTTTTTTTACAAAGTGGATGGATACCAGTTATTCCCCAGGCTTTAGCTTTGGTAATTAGTGGTGTGAGTGTCATGGCTTACACTACATATCAAACCCAACAGAAAACCAAGCTGATTATTTTAGAAGTTGAAAAACAAGAAGAGGCGATCGCTCAATTAAATATCCTGTTAAAAGAGACAGCAATTCAAGACAAACATATTAATAATTCTGGTACTTTTAGTTTACCAGAAAAACAAACTGGCGACCTTCTTCTAAGTGGACGCTATAAAATTATCAAAGTACTCGCTTCTGGCGGATTTGGTTGCATTTATATAGCCGAAGATACTCAACGACCGGGTAATCCGAATTGTATCGTGAAGCAATTAATGCCGGCACGTCGAGATCCGAGATTTTTGGAAGTTGCGAGAAGGTTATTTAATACAGAAGCAGAAATTTTAGAAGTATTGGGCGAACATCAGCAAATTCCTAAATTACTCGCTTATTTTGAAGATAATCAAGAATTCTATTTAGTAGAGCAATATATTCCCGGACATACCTTGAGTGACGAATTACCACCTGTTACTAGACGAGTGCAAAAAGAAAGTTTTGTTATAGAAATGCTGAAAGAAGTTTTAGAAATTTTGGCATTTGTTCATCAGCATCGCGTGATTCATCGGGATATTAAACCAAGTAATATTATTAGATCAGAAATAGATAATCGTTTAGTGCTGATTGATTTTGGTGCAGTCAAATTAATGCAACCACCAAGCACCGAAGAAACAGAATTAGCGACAGTTGCGATAGGAACACGAGGTTACGCACCACCAGAACAATTTGTCGGTCATCCCCGCTTGAACAGTGATATTTATGCCTTAGGGATGATTGCTATTCAAGCATTAACAGGAGTGTCACCCCAAGAACTATCACCAGATTCAGAAACAGGTAATGTGAGGTGGCGTCAATGGGCGAAAGTCAGCGATGAATTGGCAAACATTTTAGATAAAATGGTGCGATATCATTTTAGCGATCGCTATCAATCAGCCTCCGCAGTTCTACAAGACTTGAAACGTATCGCAGAATAAAGTAAAAGCTAATTCGAGAAGCCAGAGTCAATATCTGCGTTTTTAATTTCCACTTTCGGATGCCACAAACTCCAGCCTGGTTCTGGTATATTACCTCCACTGTTGGGATCGCCATAATTTACGACAACAGCCAACGGAGATAATAAAAATACCAAGCCAAAAGCTGATAAAAAAATACTTGGAAAGAAAAATTTTTCATTTCTGGTAATTGAAATTTTCTTCAAAACAATACTTTAATATTTTTGTATATATTTTGTTTTGGTTCGTTACTAACAGGCTGTTATTAGTCAGAATTGTCAACTTAAAAATCTCAATTCAGCACTGATGACTTAGTATGATACCATTTGCCTTAAAGCGGGCAAAATATAAAATTTTTAACATCATCCCAAATCTCAAATAATATGACTCAAAAACAACCTACTTCCATTGAAGGTATTTATGAAGTTTGTATTGGTATCCAAGAGCCAATTTCTGCAATTCAATATTGGCAGCAATTTGGCTATAGGATCGGGGAAATGGGGGAATTACCCGCAGCAGCAGCAAAACAATTATATGGGGTAGATTCGTCTTTGCGATCAATTCGCCTTTATCATCTAAATGCAGATCATGGTTTGATTCGGCTGATGGTTTGGCGAAATCCCACAAATGAAGGGTTGGGAACTACAACAATGAAAGCGAAGGGAAATCGCTGGGCAACAACTTTAACTGCGGATGTATTAAGTATTTTAAATCATGTGGAGGAAGCAAAAACTGCAAATTGGTCTATCCGCTACACTAACCCTCACTGGGAAGTTATTTACAACAAAGACAGGAAAAGTCGTCCTTTTGTTGAACAGATGGTGGGGGTGCGAGAAATGCTATTATTGCAACCTTTGACTAGACAACTTCTATTTCAACGCTTTGGTTATTCACTACCGCATTACGGACAAATCAACCTCAGCGCTACTTTTAAAACTAGTCAGTTTACCCACATGGGAATGATAATTCAAGATGACAGCAAGGAAACGCTGAAGTTTTATGAGGAAGTTTTGGGTTTGCTGCGCGTGCGTGATGATGTGGAAACTAGCTATGAATCTTCTCTTGCGGGTAGAGAGATTTTTGATTTAAACAAAGGTGAAAAGTTTATTGTTACAGCTTTTGATGATCCCCGTTCTTCAGTATCTGATTTTATGGCTGCGCGTTCCGGCAGACTTTATATTATTCGCTTTCCAGATTCTATGCAATTAGAATCGCACTTTGAGCAAGCGCAACCAGGATGCTTGGGAATGTCGCTATATACTTATCGCGTGCGCGGATTACATGCGTATTTCGACCGCATTAAAGCAAGTACAGTGCAAAAGTTTACAAATATTGCCAGCAATGAGTTTGGAGAGATGAGTTTCTCCTTCGTTTCTCCGGATGGCTACTTTTGGACGTTGTTAGAAAGTTAATTACTGATTTTAAATTAGCGGTTTCTGACGTGCCCAATTATAAAACTAAAAATCAAACTAAAAAACAATGGCTGGCGATGATTTTGCTAAGTTTGATGTCTGCGTTAATTTTAGCGATCGCCTCCATATCTGTGTCAATATATTTTTATGGCAACAATAACAATGTTATCAAAGCTGATGCGGCAATTGTTCTCGGTGCAGCGGTTTGGGGAGAAGAACCATCTCCAGTTTTCCGAGAACGAATAAATCACAGTATTAATCTTTATAAAAATGGTGATGTTCGCACGATTATTTTTACTGGTGGAATTGGCGATCGCGATGAAACAGCCGAAGCAGTCATTGGTAAACGCTATGCTATAACCCAAGGGGTAAAATCAAGCGATATTCTCATTGAAACTGAATCTCGAACTACTAACCAAAACCTCAAAAATGCTCAAAAGGTTGCTTTGTCTCACCAATTAACTAAGTTTCTCATTGTGAGCGATCCTTTGCATCTTAAGCGAGCTGTGTTGATGGCACGAGATTTAGGAATGGATGCGTATCCATCCCCAACACCGACTACCCGCTATCGAACCTTGAATAGCCAGTTGGAGTTTCTGACGCGAGAAACGTATTTTTATTTTGTTTATCTTGTGTTTAAAATTTAAAAGGTAGTGGGCACTTTTGTGCCCATTATGAGCGATAAGCTCACTACTTAATTTTTACTTAGCCTTCAACAAATTTTAAAGAAACACCGTTCATGCAATAGCGCTTACCGGTGGGTTTAGGACCATCGTCAAACACATGACCCAAATGTCCACCACAACGATGACAATGAACTTCAGTTCTAGTCATAAATAATGACTTGTCTACGGTGAAGGCGATCGCACCTTCAATTGGTTGGAAAAAACTGGGCCAACCTGTGCCACTATTAAATTTTGTGTCAGATTTAAAAAGTGGCAAATCACATGCTGCACATAGATAAGTACCCTTATCATACTCTTTATCCAGTGGGCTAGTGTGAGCGCGTTCAGTTCCATGTTGACGCAGCACTTTATATTGTTCTGGTGTCAAAATGGTACGCCACTCTTCTTCTGTTTTCTTAACTTCAAACTCGTTATTTGAAATTGCCATAACTTCTGACCTGCCAATTAAATAATGTGATAACCATGCTGTGCCAACTATTGTTGCACCAGCCTGTAAAAAACGTCGTTTATTCATAATTTAACGTATGTTCATTCTTATTTGATTTGGCTTTTCTTTTTGTCTAAGATTCTTGGCTAATTTAAAATAGGTAATTATTTTTATTATCCATTACTTATTAGCGACCTCACGCTTAATATAACTGTTCCAAGAACCTGATATTACTTACTTTTATTTATTTAATGCAAGCAATTACTTGCGTATATACTTAATTATACTCGTTCGGCTGAAAAAACGACTTAGAGGGGCGATCGCAATGATAAATAATTTTAGTGACGCTCAAGAATGGATCACTGTATTCGGCTATTTAGGCTTCACGCTCTTTGTTGCGTGGTGCGTGTTCGCTACGAAGAAGAAATAAAGCGAGATTTACAACTTATGACTACTTCTGAAAAAAACTGCATATCAGCTTGCCAGCATGATTATGCTTAAATGGTAAAACAGTTCCATCTTGTTGAATTTTAACTTCAGAGCGGCAGTTGTAGACCTCGATAGGTGTTTTAATTCCATCAAAACTAATCGCTGCTCTGTATTCCCAATAATTTTTCGCGCTTCGTTTTATACTAACAATCCAAGTACGGTGATTGTCGTACTTGCTTCATACAGATGCTTTAGCAGGAAGCGCCACTGATCAACCCAGTATCAATAGCAGCACAAAGGCAACATGTTTGATCATTTGTGATGTTGGACGATTTCGGGTTGTTGCTGTTATCTAAGCTTAATTAAAAAAGTTCGTAGTCAGTCACCCCTGTTCTTCAGGATTAAAGTCCTGACTACTTTCTTATAAACGCCAAATTTTGATAATATTGTCAGCACTACCGCCACTGGCAATAGTTCGTCCATCCGGACTGATGGCGATCGCATAAACATAGCCAGAATCTTTCTTCAAAGTGCGAATTTCTCGCCCAGTTGCTATATCCCACAGTTTGATAGTGTTGTCATTACTACCACTTGCCAGGATTACACTATCTGGGTTTTTACTGTATCCTCCTTTGGGGATATAAGCAACAGAAGTAACTTTGTCATCATGTCCGGTGAGGGTGCTGATTTCCTTTCGTGTTTCCAGATTCCACAATTTGATCGTCTTGTCTTTACTACCGCTAGCAAGTTGCTGTCCATCGGGACTAAAGGCGATGGACACAACTGAATCGTAATGTCCCGTTAAACTGCGGATTTCTTTACCGTTTGCGATCTGCCACAGTTTGATTGTCTTGTCCCAACTACCACTAGCTAAAGTTTTACCATCCGGACTAAAGGCGACAGAAGCAACGCTGTCAGAATGTCCCCTCAAAGTGCGGATTTCCTTGTTTGTTTCCAGATTCCACAGTTTGATTGTCTTATCTAAACTGCTACTAGCTAGCACGTTACCATCTGGGCTAAAGGCGACAGAAGCAATACCGTCAGAATGCCCTTTGAGGGTACGAATTTCCTCTCCTGTATTTAAATTCCACAATTTAATAGTTTTGTCAGCACCACCACTGGCTATAGTTTGTCCATCTGGGCTAATAGCGATCGCCCAAATCCATGAAGAGTGTCCTTTGAAGGTGCGGATTTCCTGTTTAGTTGTTAGATTCCATAACTTGATCGTGCGATCGTCACTTCCAGTGGCAACCATCTGTCCATCGGTACTGAAGGTAACGGAATTAACATCGCTGGAATGTCCTTTTAGGGTATCTGGTTGATCGGAATTTTCCGAAGTTTTATTTACAGGCTGCGTGGGAGAAGGCTTAGTAATTGCAAGCGGGCGAAATTGTGAATACCAAACTCCCGCTATTGCCAACACTACGATAGCAGCACTTATAATCAGTTGATTTTTTAGGCGATCGCTTAGTTGTGACGTAAACGCGGAGCCACTTGTCCTCAGATATCCTGATTCACTGGAAATTAAAGTTGAAAGTGCTGCTGAGGATGGTGATAAAGACATCAAGTCATCGAGGACTTCCGAGGCTGATTGATAACGCTTTTCGATATCTGTTTTCAACAGCTTGTCCAAAACCTTACCCAATTTTTGGCGTGAGTTTATTCCGCTACCAGAATTACTTGAATATTTTCGCCAAGACGTAACCCAACTAAAACCCTGTTCCATCCAAAGTTGAGAAGGACGAATTCCAGTTAGTAAGTGAAAGCAAGTCGCACCCAAACCGAATAAATCACTTGCGGGATAAGCTTTTCCGTCTTGCATCTGTTCAATTGGGGTATAGCCATGCGAACCAATAGTCGTCCCCGTTTTCATCATGACTGTTACCGAGAGTTGCTTTGAAGCACCAAAATCAATTAAGACTAATTGCCCATCACTTTGACGGCGAATAATATTCTGTGGTTTGATATCTCGGTGAATTACGCCGCGATCGTGAATAAATTTAAGAACAGGCAATAAATCTAACAAAAGTTGTCTAATTTTGTTTTCGCTAAATGTTCCCTGTTGTTGCAATTCTTTAAGTAAATTTTCCCCATCAATAAACTGCTGCACTAAATATAAATAATTATCTTGCTCAAAATAAGCCAAAAGCGTGGGAATTTGGTTATGTTCTCCCAATTGTTGCAGCCGCTTGGCTTCTTCTTTAAATAGTTCAACTGCTTTACGCAATGCCGAAGCTTCCTGGATTTTCGGTGCTAATTGTTTGACAACGCACTGTTCATTCAGCTTATCTACATCTTCCGCTAGATAGGTTCTGCCAAATCCACCTTCATCAGATAGTAATTTGATGACTCGATAATGACCTCTTAAAAGGGAAATTAATGGAGTATCACAATACTGGCAATATTTACTACCATCTACATTTAGGGGATCTTGGCAATCGGGATTCAGGCAGCAGAGCATACTGGGAATCCATTTGCACTTTGAGTATATGTTAATTTATGACGTATAATTTTGCTATCTGCTCTCAGGCGGACATCAAATTGCCATATGTATGAGATTCTTATGAAGCGATCGCTCCTAATAATTGCATCAAATAAACCACTTTTATAATGGGAGTTACCCCTCATCACCTTTGCCATTCAGTATTACTTGGTATATATTATATAATATAAGTATATATTTATTCTAGTGTTTAAGTCAGTTATTGACTAACTTGATAACTCACGAAATTTCTTCAAAGCAAATAAATACAAGTATTCTTAGTAATTTAAAATTTTAATTTGCTATGGGAACGAAATAAAGTTATCTCGTTCTAATTAAGAAGCATAAAGTAGATGAAAGTAACACGGCAATAATAAAATATTGTCGGGTATAGCCTACCTTTAAACTCAATGTTTTCATCAACAATGAGAAACGCAATTATGGCAGTAAAAAGTAAAAAAAACTATCGAGACAGATTAGACTTTATCTTGATTTGTTTCATGAGTAGTAGTTTTTTGATTGGGAGTTATGCTCTGCCTATAAGCGCTTTAGCAAGCCTCCAACGCTCTGGAAATTTTATCATAGCTAAACCACCAGATGAAAGACAACCAGAAGCAGTACAACAAGGAATCGAGCAAATTCCTACTACTCAACCGTCCGTATCTCCAAAGCCTAACCAACCTATTGATTCACCCATACCGCCTGCTACATCCCCACCTGGTACAACTAGCCCAACACCGACAGCACCAGCAGGTACATCTACACCTAGTAGACCCGTCAATACCCAACCAACGCCCACAGCACCAGCAGGTACATCTACACCTAGTAGACCCGTCAATACCCAACCAACGCCCACAGCACCAGCAGGCACATCTACACCTAGTAGACCCCAAACTCAACCAACACCGACAGCACCAGCAGGTACATCTACACCTAGACCCGTCAATACCCAACCAACGCCCACACCACCAGCAGGTACATCTACACCTAGTAGACCCGTCAATACCCAACCAACACCGACACCACCAGCAGGTACATCTACACCTAGACCCATCAATACCCAACCAACACCGACACCACCAGCAGGTATATCTACACCTAGACCCGTCAATACCCAACCAACACCGACACCACCAGCAGGTACATCTACACCTAGACCCGTCAATATCCAAATCCAACCAACACCGACACCACCAGCAGGTACATCTACACCTAGACCCGTCAATACCCAACCAACACCGACACCGCCAGCAGGTACATCTACACCTAGACCCATCAATACCCAACCAACACCGACACCACCAGCAGGTATATCTACACCTAGACCCGTCAATATCCAAATCCAACCAACACCGACACCACCAGCAGGTACATCTACACCTAGACCATCAACACCGACATATTCCAACCCCACACCAGAGCCTTCACAACCTCGTGTTCCATCAAGACCGGGTGGTCGCAAGCCAGCTACTAATCGAAGTATAGAAAGTTCGCCTATTTCCCCATCCAGAGGACTTAATTACAAGCAAATTAACTTTGTAGATATCGCCTTTGGTGTTTTGGCTCCAGGTGACTTTAAGTCTCAAGGTAGATATTTCCATTTCTACCAGTTTCAGGGCAGAGCAAACCAACTGATCCAAATTAGGCTAGGTGGCAGTGTCGATAAACGCCGATCAAATAACTTAAGTTTAGATCCGTTCATGTTTGTGCTTGACCCCAACAATAACGTTCTGTTAAAAAGAGGCAGTGGGGGAGCAACCAGTGAAGTTAAAGATGCTTTCGTATTTGTCCGACTGCCTGCAAACGGTACTTACACGATCGCAGTCACTAGCCAAAATCCTGGCGATAAAGGTCGCTATAGTCTCGCACTCAGAAATGATCGAGCCAGCTACAGTCTAGACTCGGAAAGCGAACTGACACCTCAAAGCCTAAGAAGACAAGATGGCAGCGTTTACGATATTTCCAAGTTTCAAGGCAAAAAAGACCAACTTGTTAGTATTCGTGTAGATAGTGTCTATGAAGAATTTTCTCCTTATATAGTTTTGCTAGATTCTCAAGGCAAAATAGTCGCTGCTGATAATGCCAAAAATGGTAAGTACAGTGCTTTAATTGACCGAGCTAGGTTGCCTAAAGATGAAACTTACTACGTAGTCGTGATTTCTGGTAATTCACTCCAACGTGGTAAATATCGATTGACTGTTTTCTAAAGATCGCAATCAAGTGCATTTAGAAAACATAATCTCTTGCTGGTAGCTCTGCTGAGTCGTTTGTTCCAGGGTTTGGATTTGGTCGTCGTGGGCTGGGAATTGAAGAAAAACCGCCAGGGTTATCGTCCTCATCGTCCCAGAAGTCAACGTCTTCGTCCTGAGTGTAGTACTCGCTCATTTCTTGGTTAAACTCGTACAACTCAAGCTGAAGCCGGGCATAATATTGATCAATTTCCCGGTCATCATCTTGTGTCAGACTATCTCGCAACAGCTGACTCAGGGTTTTGATGCGTTGAGTGCGATCGCCTGCAAACTGCATTCCAAAATCCAGCGCTACCTCTCTAATTCGCCGTTCCCCTTGTAATATCAAAGCCTCAGTACGGTTGCGCTTCTCCATCTTTCTTTAGTCATTGAGATAAACGCCAAACCTTGATAGTTTTGTCCTTACTACCACTGGCTATTTGCTGTCCATCGGGACTGAAAACGACAGACCAAACTCTGTTGGCATGCCCTTTGAGGGTGCTGATTTCCTCTCCTGTAGACATATTCCATAGCTTGATAGTGTCGTCCCAACTAGCACTGGCTAGGGTTTTGCTATCTGGGCTGAAAGCGACAGACCAAACTTTATTGCTATGACCTGTTAGGGTACGGATTTCTTCTCCTGTAGATAATTTCCACAATTTAATTGTGTCGTCCCAACTGCCACTGGCAAGAGTTTCTCCATCTGGACTGAAGGCAACAGAATTAACAGCGGCATCATGCCCCTTCAATGAGCGGATTTCTTTTCCTGTTGTCAAATCCCACAGCTTGATGGTAGTGTCAAAATTACTGCCACTGGCAAGAGTTTTGCCGTCGGGACTGATGGCGACGGATGTGACTACATCACAATTAGCTTTTAGGGTGCGGATAACCTGTCCGGTAGCGACATTCCACATTTTGATAGTCTGATCCCAACTACCACTAACTAAACTTTGACCATCTGGGCTGAAGGCGATCGCCTGAACTGAAACTGAATGTCCCCTCAGAGTACGGATTTCTAGTCCGGTAGCCAAGTCCCACAGTTTGACAGTCTTGTCACTACTGCTACTGGCAAGAGTTTTGCCATCGCGGCTGAAAGCAACGGAATTCACCCAGTCGGAATGCCCTTTCAGGGTGCGGAGTTGCTCTCCTGTTGCCAAATTCCAGAGTTTGATAGTCTTGTCAGTACTAACACTAGCAAGAGTTAAACCATCAGGGCTAATAGCGACAGCCCCAACTGAATCGGAATGTCCTTTCAAAGTCAACTTGGGTGAAAAAGTTTCTCCAAGTGTCTTTAAAGGCTGACTCGGACCAGAGTCAGCACGAGATGCAGCTAAGGGAAATTCCCAATAGAAAATGGAACCAAATCCCAAAAGGGCGATCGCTGCACCAGTGAAAAGTTTAATTTTGAAGTAAGTCATGGTTTACAGACCTTACAAATTCCGCAGTAAAACAACCCGAATGCTGCATTCTTAGATAAAAGCAAGCATTTGAGGTGTTGTGGAAATATCTTTATCTACTCATTAAAGCGATAGCATTCCAAATTTTCTGCCACATTTTGTTATCTTTTTTGTAGTAATTGCCAAAAATTAGGCATTGACATTGGGCATAGGGCATGAGGCATGGGGCATTGGGCACGCTCGCATTGGTAATAATTCTTTTCCCAGTCCCCAATCCCCAGTTCCTAGTCTCTAGTCCCCAGTCCCCAGTCCCCAGTCCCCAGTCCCCTAGTTAGACACTCGCCAAATTTTAATAGTATTGTCCTCACTACCGCTGACGAGGGTTTTGCCATCGGGACTGAGGGCAAGGGATGTCACAGTTTCGGAATGCCCCAAAAGGGTGCGGATTTGCTTTCCAGTATCAAGATTCCACAATTTGATCGTTTGGTCGCGACTGCCACTAGCAAGAGTTTTGCCATCGGCACTAAAAGCTACAGATGTGACTGTTTTGGAATGCCCGAAGAGTGTACGAAGTTGCTGACCTGTGGTGAGATTCCACAATTTGATCGTTTGGTCGCGACTGCCACTAGCAAGAGTTTTGCCATCAGGACTGATCGCGACGGATGTCACCGTTTGGGAATGCCCCGTGAGGGTGCGAATTTCCTCTCCGGTTACTAGATCCCACAGTTTGATTGTGTTATCAAAACTACCACTAGCAAGAATTTTACCATTGGGGCTGATGGCGACAGACCTAACCCAGAATGAATGTCCTTTGAGTGTACGAATTTTTCTGCCGGTTACTAGATCCCACACTTTGATAGTATTGTCATCACTACCATCAACAAGAGTCTTGCCGTCGGGGGTAATGGCAAGGGCATGAACTGAGTCAGAATGCCCAACAAGAGTGCGGATTTGTCGTCCTGTATCCAGATTCCATACTTTGACTGTTTTGTCCTCACTACCACTAACCAGTGTTTGTCCGTCTGGGCTGATAGTGAGGGCATTAACCCTGTTGGAATGTCCAATCAGTGTATAAATTTCCTCTCCGGTTGCCAGATTCCATACTTTGATAGCGCGATCGCTATTACTGGCAATAGTGTTACCATCTGGGCTGATGGCGACAGACAAAACCGAGTTATGAAAACCATTGAGTGTTTCGGCTAAAGAAAAGTTCCCAAAGCTAATTGTTGAAGGATGTTTTAAAATCCCTTCTCTACTATCAGGATTAATGTTCGGTTGATTCAAACTAGAGGATAAGCTAGTTTCTAAGCGGCGAGATTGCTTATACCAAACGTCTCCTAGCCCCAACAATAGAATCACACCACCTGTCAAAAATAAATTTCTGAGTAATGCATACTGTTTTAGTAAAGATGGTGCTTGAGTTGGTGGCGGTTTTAGAGGTATAGCCGAGTACCGATTTGCTGTTGGTACTTGCAGGAACTGTTTTTGAGTTAAATCTATGAGAACTTCATCGGTTGATTGGTAGCGCTGCTGAATCTCTTTTTTTAACAGCTTGTCGAGAATCCAATCCAATTCGCTACTAATCGGACTTTTTAAATATTGCCGCCAATCTACAACCCAGCCATACCCATATTCCATCCACAACTGAAAAGGAGAAATTCCCGTTAGCAGATGAAAGCAGGTAGCACCCAAACTAAACAAATCACTAGATGGATAAGCCTTTCCATCCCTAATTTGTTCAATAGGAGAATAGCCATGTGAACCAATTGAAGTGCCAATTTTATTTTGTACTCTAGCAGTTAACTGTTTTGAAGACCCAAAATCTATCAAATTTAATCGCCCATCACTGTTACATCGGATAATATTTTCCGGCTTTATATCTCGGTGAATGACTCCGCGATCGTGGATAAACTTTAAGGTCCGTAGTAAGTCTATCAAAATTTCTTTAATTTCCTGATAGCTATAACCCTTACGTAACTGCAACTCTTTTAATAAATTGTGTCCATCGATAAACTGCTGCACCAAATATAGACAGCCGTCTTGCTCAAAATAAGCTAAGAGAGTTGGAATTTGTGGATGTTCTCCCAGTTCTTGCAGTCGTTTCGCTTCTGCTTGAAACAACTCCATTGCTTTTTTTTGCGCCCAACTGCCTTGGAATTTTGGCGCTAATTGCTTGATAACGCAGTGTTCGTTAAGTTTATCGATATCTTCTGATAGATAGGTTCTGCCGAATCCACCCTCATCTGAGAGTACTCGAATTACACGGAAACGATTTCGCAACAGTGGCACGAGAGGAGCGCTGCATGTTTGACAAAACTTCTTTCCTTCAAGATTTAGGGGATTTGGGCAATCAGGATTTATGCAGCAGATCATGATCTGATGGGCGCGACTGCGTGACAAATGATGTTAAGTTTGCCCCAAATTTCCCTTAATAAAATTGGCTCTCGTGTACTTTTGGTAGACAACCCAGGTTCTGGGGAGGAGCCACTCCGCTCTTAGGGGTTCCAAGAGTTGTAACAAGTGGCCTTGGGGAATTACTTATTAAGTAAACGTTTGCAACTAATAGTCAGTTTTCCTAAACTCCGGAAAACTAAGAGAGCCGTATGGTTTATTATTCTCCCGATTATACAATAATCTGAACAAAAAAAATTTTCTCATTCTAAGTTTTCAAAACTTAGTTTATACATTGGCAATCCACAATTGTTTTAGTATTAATTAAAACTTTTTTATAATTTTCTATTACTGGTACTGAATTGAGAAAAAATGTTTCTTTGCTGGTAGATGAATAGCGTAGTTGTGTAAGTTTTGCCACTTCTACAACTAGCTGATCAGTGTCAAAAGGCTTAAGAAGAAGTTGCTGAAACCCAGCATCCAAGGCTTTAGTACGTATAAGCGGATATGCATAACCCGTAAGAGCAAGCGCACGAAGAAACCCTCCATTTAAGGCTTCTTTGAGTCTGATAGAGCGAATAAGCGAATAACCATCCTTACCTTGCATACAGATGTCGCTGATTAGAACATCTGGCTTCCATTCTTCTATCGCTTCAATGGCTTCATCAACTGATCTGCACGTCTTTACCTGCGCTTGGTAATCTTCAAAAATAACTGTAAGCAGATACAGGCAATCGATATTGTCATCCACTACAAGTATTCGCAAGTTACCAAGAGATGAAAAGTCAACTTGTGGTGTTGTTAAGAGTGTGCTTTTTTGAGTATGTGAATCACAAAACTTATTTGACACATTAATTACCGCCTTGAGTTGGTGGAAGCGATTAGGAAGTCCAAATAGGCAGATAGTTAACGCTATCTGCCTATAGAGATATTTATGAGAGAGAAGTTAAGTTTTTCTAAACTAGACTTATTTTCGTGGCAATATAGTCTGAAAACTTTTAATTTAATATTTATCTAATGATTGTGTAATAAAGTTTTACTTATACTTTATTCAGCTACCCTTATACGGTGGCGATCGCATTCATGATACGAAGTTGCATTGTCATTGGTAGTACTCAGTCCGAAGCGACGTTCGCCTTGGTCTCCGACAAGAGAAGGAAGCAATAGAAATGGACTTTGAGCTACCACGAGCTTAACGCAACTTGGCATGAGTTAGGGGCAGCATTGGTTTTACTTTTCTTTACATATAGCAGTTTTGAAGCGTGAGAAATGAGAAGCCCAATTTTTACAACAAATCCGGCTAAAGAGCTATGCAACGAATAAAAACAAAAGTTTATATATGAAAATATGTAAGTTTAATTTCCCAAAGTTATTAAAGAAATTGGGGATATTCTTTTTCAGGAATGATTTAGGATTCGTATAATAGTTTTTAAAGTTACTTTAAAATAAAAATTTTAAAACATATTTAAGTAAAGACTAATTTTAATTTCACATTTGAGGTAAAGAACGTTTAAATTTAGTATGATTTGTGGCATTAAGTTTTGCTCTCCATTCGCGAATGGCGCTGGCAGTACGTGCTACAGGTGGTAGGTAATCAGAGGAAACTTCTGCGTTTGCACTACTATTACCTCCAAGGGGTTGGGTAGTTAAACAATTAGTCAAACTTGGCAAATAGGTTTCCAAATCTAAAGCCCGCATGACATCATTACTTGTCTGAAAACGATCTGATAATGACACCTTCACCATTTTGCTTAAAACTTGAGCAAAGTGCTCACTGATGTCTACATGTTTTTGCCAACAGATATCACCGGTATTCAAATCATGCTCAAATTCAAAAGGTGCTTTGCCAGTCAATAGATAAAGACAAGTTACTCCGACTGCGTAAACATCACTAGCATAAACTGGACGCAGGGAAAACTGTTCTGGTGGGGCAAATCCCATAGTCCCGACAAAATTTGTCGAGACGCTTTTATGCTCTTCGGTGTCACTAGTTTCTACTAATTTCTCTTTAACTGCGCCGAAATCAATTAAAACCACCCGTCCATCATCTTCACAGCGCAGTAAGTTCTGAGGCTTAATATCTCGATGAATTACATGATGTTTATGAATGTATTGCAATACTGGCACTAATTCGTGCAAAAACTGTTTAACTGCGGCTTCGCTTTTGGGACCTGTGCGTTTGATTTCCCGTGCTAGAGTAGAGCCGCGCACGTATTCTTGAACTAAATAAAACTCCCCATTTGCTTCAAAGTAATCTAAAAGCATGGGAATCTGAGAATGACTACCAAGCTGACCTAAAGTTTTTGCTTCTTTTTCAAAGCGATCGCACGCTCGTTGCCAGCTTTTCGGATTACTCACCTTGGGACAAAGCTGTTTTATCACACACAGGGGATTCCCAGGTAACATCATGTTTTTAGCAAGAAACGTGATGCCAAAACCACCTCTGCCCAATATTTTCAATATTGCATAGCGATCGCGAAATAACTGCGCTTGACCGCACAATTGACCAAGCTGAGTATGCTTTAAAATATCCACATGAAAATTTGATGTTTTTGGGGGAAACCGATTCATCAGGCTAGAAGGCTGGTTGAGGTAAAAAGCTGCTAATAAATGTCTTTAATTTAACGAGAAAGATTCTTTTACGCTACTCAATTACCGTTTCTTTGCAAAATCCTGACCTTTTACACCATTCAAACCAAAATTCTACGAGGTTTCCTTAATTTTCCGGATGAAAGGGGGAATGGGAAATGGGAAATGGGAAATGGGGAGCCAGTGCCGTGCGGAGGTGCCCTCCGTTGAGGCAACTGGCGCCATTGGTAATAATTCTTTTTCTAGTCCCTAATCCCTAATCCCTAATCCCCAGTCCCCAGTCTCCAGTCCCCAGTCTTTAAGGTACTTCAATCGGAATCAAAGCATTTTCCGGCAAATAGTTGCTGAAACGCCCTTCATCTGAAAGCACTAAAATTAAGCGCACGGGATAATCTGGTGGAACTTGCAAATCTGCCCACGGCACCGCTACTTCTAAACAAGTGTTTAAAGCTACTTGAGCGCGGCTACTACGGGGATGCCATTGATAATGTTCGCCAGCTTCGCGAAACTGAATTGATTGCGTCAGCAAATTAATTCCCAGATGATGATGGTAGTGGTAATTAACTGGCGCTGCATCCGGCACATCCGCCAAAGGAATCGGGCTGTTGTGCATTGTTTTATCAGGATAATACCAAAGCAAATTCAACTCTGCTGGCAAATCTCGCCCTGGTGCGACACCACTTTTTAAGTCCACCCGTAAATAAAAATTCAGGTGATCCACTCCATACCAAAGTCGCTGGATGACACTGCTGCTATGCATTGTTCCCCGCGCTCCGCCGATTTCAATGCGTCCGGCTTTGTCCCAGTCTTGTTCATCGCCTTTGCCGTCAATTACTGGATGAATAAAGCTTTGTGGGCGATGATCTGTCTTTGCCGTATGGTTTTCTACTTCTTTTTTCAAATATGAGGGTATAGGTTCATTTAACGCTTTGTAAATGCCATACAGGTGTTCGCGAAACAACTGGTCAAAGATGGCATCTTGATTTGAGGAATGTCCCTCACCAAACCACCAAAACCAGTCGGAACCTTCGGCTGCGTATAAAGCTTCCCAAGCTTCGGGGTTGTTTTCTTCAGTCGCTTCAGGATGATTGGCGAGGGTAAGTCTGGCATGTGTGAGGTAGTCCCAAGCCCGATTTTTGGCGGGATCGCCGATCCAGGTGGTGAAGCTGCCATCTACCCAAGAACCGCTATGTAGTTGATTTCCGGGAATGGTTGCTGTCGGGGGAAACTGTTCGATAAATTCGGAGACAGTAACGAGTTTAAGATTTGGTTCGTTACTTAAAGTTTGATATAAGGCTTCTAAAAAGGGTTTGCCATCTTGAGGATAAAATTCCCAGCAATTTTCGCCGTCTAGGGCGATGGTAACTAACCAAGGTTGTTCGGTTGGGCTGTCTTTTTGCATTTTAGCGATCGCCTGTAAGTGCCCCACTAAGTCGGCGACGGCTTGTTTCGGCGGCATTGACCCGTAGGTAAAGCCGATCAAGTCTGATAACCTGTGGTCGCGGAAGACGATCGCCAAATCACCTGCGTCCGTTTCCAAGCGATACGGGCGGTAAAGTAACTCTGGTTGCAACACGTTCCCCGCCCCATCACGGTGAAAGAAGTGTTTTTTTGTCCACCCCAAAACGGCTTCATCCGAGCAAATCCACTTAAATCCTTGCTTAATAATATCTGGTAGAATCTCTGGACTGACTGACTGTTCTGAGGGCCACAAACCACGTGGTTCTTGTCCAAAGCGGTCTTGATATAAATCCCAGGATTTCCGTAAGTGCCGAGGAATATCTTCTGCCCATTTAAAGCGGGTTTGGGGCAATGTCATATTTGGCACTGCAACCCGTCCGGAGTTGGTATCGGCAAGCAAGGGCAAAATTGGGTGAGTGTAGGGCGTGGTAGTTACTTCCAACTGCCCCGCATCTTGCATTTTGCGGTGTTGCGGTATTATCTTGCTGAGGATTTGGCGCTGTTTAGAGTAAATGCGTTGGCGATCGCTTAAACTAAAATCCTTACCCTGCTTTAACCAAGCGGCAATTTCCGGATCATCCCAAAACAGCGGATCGATCCACGCTAAGTTGTGCCAAGCCAGCAAATCCCCGTAATCTGGCAATTGCCAATTCGCTAAACACCAATCTTGCCCTTGCTCCTGCCTTTGCTCATACAACTGAGCATAGCGAGGATGGGGATCTATCAAAGTGTGGTGATTGGCATCAAAAAAATGTTCGATAATAAATTCCCGCTGTTGCTGAGTCAGTTGTTCAACGGGTGTCAGACTTGCTTCCAAATAAGGATCAAAGGCAGTGCCAGCAACGTAATCTTCTAATTGCAATATCAGCGATGGAACTAAATTCACCGTTTGGTGTAACTTAGGATACTTTTCTAAAAGTAGCACCAGATCGAGATAATCCTTAGTGCCATGCAAACGCACCCAAGGCAGACGGTAATGCTGACTGGTTTTCACAGAAATGCCGCTGTCGGGAGATTTGTACAGCGGCTGATGTTGATGCCAGATAAAGGCGACGTAAAGGGGTTGAGACATAGGTTATGGTTAAGACTTAAAAGCTAAGAGTTAGGAGTTAATTGAAAACTCTTAACTCCCGTAGAGACGCGATGAATTGCGTCCCTACAACTCCTAACTCCTAACTTTTACATTACTTGTTCCACTTCCGCAATTTCTGGAATCATTTCGCGCAGACGGCGTTCAATACCCATTCTCAGTGTCATTGTGGAGCTTGGGCAAGAACCACAAGCACCTTGCAAACGTAGCTTGACAACAGGACCATCGAGTTCTACGAGTTCCACGTTGCCGCCATCAGATATCAGGTAAGGGCGTAATTCATCCAAGACTGTTTCTACGTTATCAGTTGTCAGTTCCATAAGTTTAGACCTCGTAAATGAATGATCGAATTGGATAATAGGTAATGGGCATTAAAGAGGGGGAAAGCTGCTCATCGGGAAACGATGAGTCAGTTGGCGGATGCCTTAACCGTCCCGCAAAAGTGACTCTCCCGTTGGGCAGACGAATGCAAGTAGCGTATTTCCGCGCTTTGGAGCATAGCCGCGTGGAAAGGGAAAAACTTTTATTCGTTTACCCTTTACTTTTTAACCTTTTCCCCTCATTAAAGTCCCTAGTCGCCAGGATTTTATTTTCTCGCTTTATTAAATTGATCGTAGATCCAATTGCAGCTGAATTGCTTTTTGTCCTTTGTCGGTTATCCTGTGTTAGAAACTATTGACAAATAGCTATATGTGTGCTGTAAAGGACAGCAGAATATTGGAATACTAAACTCTGTTGTGGGATGCTGTATCGAAAGTTTCATGGGTATCAATTACTCTTGTAAAACCATAACTGGTTGTTGATACAGGGGTACTGTAAATGTGACTGTTGAACCAAGCCCTTCGCCTAAGCTGTAAAAATTGACTTCACCACCCATTGCTTCTACTAGCTTCTGAGATATTGCCAATCCTAAACCTGTACCACCATACTGGCGAGTGCGGGAACCATCTACTTGCGAGAATAATTGAAATAATTTGTCTTGTTTATCTAAAGAAACCCCAATACCCGTGTCTGCTACACGCACTCTCACCATACCGGGAAATTGCTGGTCTTGAAATACTACTTTTTTGCGAACTACGTCAGCGCTGAGAGTTATCCCACCTTCATGAGTAAATTTAATGGCGTTGCCAACCAAGTTGATAATTACTTGCTTAAGACGCAGATAGTCACCGTAGACAATAATTTCATCGGAGGTCTCTGGCGTTTGCATCTCGAAGCTGAGGCTTTTCTGTTCGGCTTGCATATGCATAGAATTTCCGACATCACTCAATAACTCATCCAGATTTACTGAACGAAGTTCGAGATCCATTTTACCGGCTTCGATTTTGGCAAAGTCTAAGATGTCTTGAATGATATCGAGTAGGTGTAGGGATAATTTATGCGCTTCTAACAAAAATTGGTTTTGTTCTTCGACATCATCCGCCATCCCGTCCAAAATCAGACGTTGAAAGCCGATCATCCCATTTAAAGGAGTGCGAATTTCATGAGATACATTGGTGAGAAATTCGGTTTTGAGACGCGAGGCTTCTTCGGCTTTTTGACGCGCTGCTTCTAATTCTTTATATAATGTGGCGTGAGCGATCGCTGTTCCTAATTGATCTGCTACTTCTTTTGCCAAGTCTAATTCTACTTTTGTCAATTTATAGCACTCGTCCCGCAAACTGATAGCAATTAAAGCATTCGGTTGGTCTTGATGACAAGTTGCAACTACTAAAATTTTCTCTTGCCCAAACAGTAGATGCTTAGGCTTATTTTCTACAATTGGTTCTAGGGTTGCTAATGCTTGAGCAAAAGCAGGTTCAGTTGCTAAGTCTATTTCTAACCCTAGCATTGAGTCAAAATCTGGCTTGTGATACTCTGCTATTATTGATACTTTGGTGCTCTGTTTCTGGTAGGGACAGATAATACATCGTTCTAACCGCAGTGCTTTTCCTAAACTGTCAACTGTTTGTTGCCAAATAATATCTAAATCTAATGTTCGTCGGATGTTTCTGGTAATTTGACTTACCAGCTTCTGGTATTGATGTGAATTTAAAGCTAACTCTAACTCTGTTGGTGGTGCTGGTGGCAGATGTAGTGCTTTTTTGTTGCTTTTTGTTTGTAGCAATCGTCCCATTACTAAAACTGTTGTCGTGGCTGTGCCTAAGGTCGGCATTATTGGGCTAATTACCAACTCCAACTCAAATAATTCCTGACGATAACTAAACCAGCACTGACACCTTTCGGGTACCAAATTTTTCACAATTCGCCCTAAACGTTGCAAATAGGCAACCTTTTCTACCGGGGCGAAAATTTCATCCCGATTTAGATCACCTATTATTTGCTCAGAATTTATCCCCAACCGATCGCCTGCACTCCAATAGAATGTCAGGTAATTTCCTGTGGCATCTTGGGTGTATATCAACTCAGATCCAAGGCTTGGTACTGAGTTATCACTTTTACTGGTAATAGATTTCAGATTCTTCGACAATAAATTCGGCAGTTGGGAGTTGGCAGTAATACTCATGACTTGAGTGAAATAGACAAACGAGACTCCGCAAGAGTTTAGCAAAAGCTGCTTAAAGTTTGGCATAAATTATTACAGCTTTGGCATACTCGCAATGTTTTTTTCGCCGATCTGTTAGCTAGGACAAAAAAATTTACATTTTTTAATCCTATTTGTATAACTTCTCTTTATAAGTCAATCATTCCATTCGCCGCGTGGTGGAACTGGTGTACGGTAAGGAGTACGCGTCAGTTCATCATCTCTGGGAACTTCACCGCGCAACCACTGACGAATTGCCACCTCAATCACTTTACTGGGGTCGTTGGTCAAATGCTGAATTTGCTCTACTAGCTCAGAGTCAAGCTGGATAGCGATTTCTACTTTGTCGGCTTGTCTATTTTCCGCATCGGTAGCTTTGTGTTTCATATTCATAGCTTTATATACTCGAAATTCATCTTGTCAAAGGCTTTGTGAAGAAGACTGATACACACAAGTAGTTGATTTGACAAATCTCCCTTTCTTGTAGCTCCATTTTCTCCACATACTGCCAAAGTAGCAGTTTGGTGAGATGACCTCACATTTTTCAGAGAATCCTGACAAAACAATAGCTCTATAAATTTTCTCAGTCAATCAGCAATTTCCGGGCAATCACTAGTAGCGATCGCTTCGGAATGTGTACTTTTTGCAGTTCTTCATATTTATTGTACGCCTCTGGTTGTTCAATACCAGATGCTATAGATATAGACCTTCATATTTCGGTAAGCAGTTAGGAGTAAGCAGTTAGGAGTTAGGAGTTAGGAGTTTGTCCCCCTGCTCCCCCTACTTCCCCTGCTTCCCCTGCTCCCCACTCCCCCCCTCCAAGAGCGTAAGCGCTATAGATTGCATTACAATACATGAAGTAAATAGCTTTCTCAACCTCGGTTGCCGCTTAATTAAAGAAGTATATGACTGACGTTCCCGCAGCTCGCATTCGCAATTTTTGTATTATTGCTCATATCGACCACGGGAAATCTACCCTCGCAGACCGCTTACTGCAAACTACTGGTACGGTGGAACAGCGGCAGATGAAGGAACAGTTTCTCGACAACATGGATCTAGAACGGGAGCGCGGCATTACAATTAAGCTGCAAGCTGCCCGCATGAATTATAAGGCAAAGGATGGTCAGGAGTATGTATTGAACTTAATTGATACTCCTGGACATGTAGATTTTTCGTATGAGGTATCGCGCAGTTTAGTTGCTTGTGAAGGCGCACTTTTGGTAGTTGACGCTTCCCAAGGTGTAGAAGCGCAAACTCTGGCGAATGTATATTTAGCGCTAGAGCATAATCTAGAAATTATCCCCGTTTTGAATAAAATAGACTTGCCTGGAGCAGAACCAGAGCGGGTAGTTAGCGAAATTGAGGAAATTATCGGTTTAGATTGTAGTGATGCGATTCTGGCTTCTGCTAAAGAAGGAATTGGCATCGATGAAATTTTAGAGTCAATTGTCGAGCGTGTACCACCCCCACAGAATACGATAGATCAACCTTTAAGGGCGTTGATTTTTGATAGCTACTACGACAGCTACCGAGGAGTGATTGTCTATTTTCGAGTGATGGATGGCACAGTCAAAAAAGGCGATCGCATTTATTTGATGGTGTCGGGTAAAGAATACGAAATTGATGAGTTAGGTGTACTTTCTCCCACTCAAAAGCAAGTTGATGAACTCCACGCTGGAGAAGTAGGGTATTTAGCAGCATCAATTAGAGCTGTTGCGGATGCACGGGTAGGTGATACAATTACCCTCAGTGCGAAGAAAGCTACGGAACCTTTGCCCGGTTACGCCGAAGCTAACCCGATGGTCTTTTGTGGGATGTTCCCCATCGATGCTGACCAATTTGAAGACTTGCGGGAAGCATTAGAAAAGCTGCGACTCAACGATGCAGCGCTACACTACGAACCAGAAACCTCTAGCGCAATGGGATTTGGCTTTCGTTGTGGATTCTTGGGGTTGCTGCACATGGAAATTGTGCAGGAACGCTTAGAGCGCGAGTATAATTTAGATTTAATTATTACAGCGCCGTCAGTAGTTTACCGAGTGACTACAAATAAGGGTGAAGTACTCGACATAGATAACCCCAGCCGTTTACCTGCACCCAATGACCGAGAAAAGATTGAAGAACCTTACGTTCAGGTAGAAATGATTACGCCGGAAACGTATGTAGGTAGTTTGATGGAGTTGTCGCAAAATCGGCGCGGTGTCTTTAAAGATATGAAGTATCTCACCAAAGGACGCACGACACTGACTTACGAGCTACCTTTGGCGGAAGTTGTTACCGACTTCTTTGACCAGATGAAATCGCGATCGCGCGGTTACGCAAGTATGGAATATCATATCATCGGCTATCGCGAAAATCCCTTGGTGAAGCTGGATATTATGATTAACGGCGATCCGGTGGATTCTTTGGCGATGATTGTTCACCGAGATAAAGCTTACGATATTGGGCGAGGGATGGCTGAGAAACTTAAAGAATTGATTCCCCGGCATCAATTCAAAGTGCCAATTCAAGCAAGTATTGGTAGTAAGGTTATCGCCAGCGAACATATTCCCGCATTGCGGAAAGATGTGTTAGCTAAGTGTTACGGTGGTGACATCAGTCGAAAGAAGAAACTCTTGCAGAAGCAAGCAAAGGGTAAAAAGCGGATGAAGTCTTTGGGTACGGTGGATGTACCACAGGAAGCTTTTATGGCGGTGCTTCGCTTGGATCAAAATTAATACAAGTAGGGCATATGCCCTACTTATTTGTTAGTTAGTTTGGGTGAGCCGCTCTGTTAAAATGGCGATCGCTTTCACATATTGAGCATCTTGCAGCGTAGCCGTATTTTTTGCTTTGCGCGTAGAGACCGAAGTTGCAGGAACCTCGACTACATAATCAGGCTTGATACCTTCACGGTCAATGTTACGACCGGCTGGGGTTAAAAGAGTACCAATAGTAACTAGCAGGATCGATTTATCAGACAATTCCTCAGCTGAATGCACTCTTCCTCGACGAGAAGTAGGCGTTCCCACTAAAACTGCACGCTTGTTATCTTGAAGTGCGCCGGCTAAAAACTCGCTAGCACTGGCAGTACCGCCATTAACTAGTATTACTATCGGTTTATTGGTAAGCTTTGAATTATTTGCTTTGAATTCTTCTAAATTGCCTGTGCGATCGCGCAGAGAACCTACTCGTTCTTTATCTAAGAAAATACTGGCAATTTCCGTGCTAGCTTGAAGCCCACCACCGGGATTGTTACGTAAATCAAGTATAAACCCATCGACATTTTTGCTCAATAACTCTTTAACAGCATCAAGCGTTTTCTGGGGTGCATCAGGTGTAAACTGATTTAAAGCAATATAACCAATAATTTTTCCCTTTTCCTGCTTGACCAAAGTTTCTACTGCTTGCACAGAAATAGCTTCACGCTTCAAGGGTACGTCAAAAGTTTTACCATCTCGGCGTACTGTTAAAATTAACTGAGTACCCGCTTCACCTCGAAGTAGCTTCATAGCTGCGTTATGGCTGAGATTTTTTGTCGGTACTTTATTAATACCTTGAATTATATCTTGAGCCTGAAGACCCGCTCTTTCAGCCGGTGTGTTAGCTAAAGCAGTAACTACCTTCAGTTCTTTGGTTTTTTCATCGGTTTCTACCGAAAAATCTATCAAACCGACGCCTATCGACTTCCCGCGAGATTCCATGTCTAGATTAGCGAACTGCTGAGAATCGAAAAAGCGGGTTTCCGGATCGTTCAGTTTCATCAGCATTGCCTGGATAGCCTTGTATGCTGCTTCTTTGCTAGTGTAATTTTTGGATAAAAATTCACGCCTGGTTTCCAACCATTCAGGATTATTATTTGTAATATCTATAAATTTGCTATTAATTACTTGCCAAGCTTCATCCACAAGATGCTTTTGGCTGTTTTGAGAAGTGCAGCCGGAAATGCTAAAAGCAGCAGTGATTAAGCACAATTTGCAAAAATTTGCAACAAAGAAACGTATATTCACGATTTTTAAGCTTTTCCACCCGAAAATCTTATCCTAATTTTTGAATTTCTGCACGGACGATATCGATTGATAGTGCCAACACCTCTGCTAACTGCTCAAGACCTAACCCCATTTGCAGTAAACGAGGAATCGCATCAAGTCTGGCTTGTTGAGCCTGTTGAGCTTGTTCTTCTGGCGTTGGGTAGCGATTCCCCTGTTGATCATACCAAGATAAAACTTCGCGTTGAATGATTCCAGAAGGGTCAGGCGATCGCCCAATTCCTAATTTAATCTCTGGCATCCAAAACCCTCAATTCGCCATCAATGTAAGCGCTTCACCATTTAAAGCTTAACCAGCCAAATTATACTTTACCAATTATGATAAAGCTGACGAACCCAATGTAAAGGTTCTTCATGAGAAAGTCTAATTTTCGGTTCAAATCTTGGATAGATATTTTCTAGCATACCCACATCTTGGCGAATTATTTCCTCAGTAGCCTTGATAGTTGGTGGTTCAAGAATTGAGTTAAAAATACCAAATGATTTTTCAGTAAATAGTGGGATAAATATTTTTGTTTTGTTCTCTGTTTCCGGATATATGGTGAACACTTGCACAAGTTTCCCTAAGGGTGAATCACTATAAACAACCACAAGAGATGGAAAGTAATTTTCCAGGAGTAATTCCACCTCATTGGGTGTAAATAGTAAAGCTATATTTTCTAGGTATTCTTGAAAAGTATTTTTTTCTCTAAAGTGTTTAATGTGAGAAACAGAAAAATAACCATCATGTTGAAAATCATCAACTTTTGTTTCTTTGATTCTAAAAAGTTCTCGATGAGTGCCTTTAGCGTGATTTACATCATGATTAATCTCTAATGCATCAAGAAAAGGTGCTTTTATAGTTACATCCCCTGCTACACCGATAAATCGAAACTGAGTTGATAGCTTTTCCAAAATATCTGGAATGGGAAGCTTGGGTTCTTTATTTGCGTAAGTCCAAATAAAATCACCTTGAAAAAATAACTTAAGTTTTTTTGCGAGAGGTTTTGAAGTTTTTTCATTTGGTAAAATTGCTTTACCTTCCGAGTCAAATTCTAATGCATGAAAAGGACAAGCTATTGTATTAGTTTCACGGCATATCCAACCATCAGAAAGCTTTGCCCCCATGTGAGGACAAATATTTTCTAAAGCGGAAATTTCACCTTTATTGTTTTTCCAAAGTACATAATCTTTGCCAGAGATAGTAAATAATTTAGGTTTATTAACTTTTAACATGGATTTGTGGGCAATTAACCAAGGGGCGCCAGGTAAATTCCAATTCATATGCGATCCAACTAATACTTTTATTTATTAGTGTAGCGATCGCGCTTTCTCGCGTCTTGTAGATTCGTCCGATTTTTTGTATGTTCTTGCTTAACCTTCCCGCACCATCCAAATTAACATTCCTAGCAATACCTCAACAGGTGACACCGGATAGTCATTAAAATCGATTATTAATGTTTGTCCCTCTAACTTTATAAATCGCCAAGCAGTACCATTGGTAATACTTCCATAAATTGTCGAGATTGGGATATTATTAGCTTCGTTAAAATTTTGTACTGCAACTATTTAGGCTCTACTTTGAATATTTTAAACGTCAATTTGAGAGCATCTAAACCGCTCAATTCGCCATCAATTTTTTGTAAATCTGCGCTTATTCCGAGGGGATATTTATTTAGACCGATCGCTTCTTTATTCAATTGAACACCGATGAATACCGATAAATATCAGTGGGGAGCATCCCAGTTTTTGCAGAGAGGGCGAAAATCAGTCAGGATAAGTATGACGAGTGTATTTATCTAGCGATGACTCCAGAACAAAAGCAAGCACTTCAAGAACATATTCAGGCGATCGCTAAAATATTGTACGAAGACACGACACCAGAAAGACTAACTAGCCTTGCAGGAATTGAAGAAGCAGTACGCAATCAAATGCAGAAGCACGTAATGCCAGAAGTAGGGGTTTTTTTATCGAAACGGTTACGGGCACAAAAGCAGGGTATAAACGACGGCTAAAAAGTATTTTGGGAGAATTGCCAATCGCAAGTAAGCAAGCGCAGCAATTGGAAGTCGCTTCGAGAAATCAACTGAGTCCGTATTTGGAAATTTGCTGTCTGCGCGTGAGTGCAAACGTCAGCTATGAAGATGCAGCAGCAGATGTTGAGTATTTTACAGGTGTACAAGTTTCCCGTAGCAGCCAACAAAGATTGGTGCATCGTCAAAACTTTGAATTGCCGATACAAGAAGACACAGTTGAAGAATTAAGCGTCGATGGTGGAAACATTCGTGTTCGTACTACTGAAGGTGAAATATGCGCTTGGCTTGGCTATAAAGCGATTAGCTTACATCATCATGGAATGGTGGGAACGTCCTTTCAAGATAATCAGGTTGTCATTGATTGGGTTAATCATCAACCACTAGCTAGCACAGTTACTTGTGTTGGTGATGGACATGATGATATTTGGAATATCGTTGACCAACTAGCCCCTGATGTACAGCGCCGAGAAGTGCTTGATTGGTTCATTTGATAGAAAACTTACACAAAGTTGGGGGTTCGCTCAAACGCTTGAAACTCTTCCCAGAGTCTACTATGGAAAGGTCAAGTTGATGCCACTATTGGCTTATTTACCAATTGTAAAGGTAAACAGGCACAAAACTTTTGCCATTATCTCGATAAACACCGCGATCGCATTATCAATTACGAATACCATCAAGCTGAAGAAATTTGTTCTATTGGTTCTGGATCTGTTGAATCTGCCGTTAAACAAGTTGACCGTCGCACTAAGATTTCCGGTGCACAATGGAAGCGAGACAATGTACCTCAAGTCCTAGCCCATCGCTGTGCCTACCTCAATGGATTATTGTCGGTTTGAGCCACTTTAAAAACTGAGATGCTCCCATATCAGTGTTTATCTGTGGTTTCATCTCTTTGAAATCAAATCAATGCAAGAAGCATCCCAATTAAGATAAAGCTTACGTACCGAATTTAAAGGTTATTCATGAAAAAGCCTAATCTTAGGTTCAAATCTGGGATGTTAATGCCTTTTTCAAACTCTAAACACATGATGCGTTCAATGTGCGCTTCAACAACCTCGCTTGCGGAAAGCTCACCTTTGGCGATCGCCTGAGCGATTTCGGTAGCACTTAAATTGATAATCGCATCCATAAAACTTAAAATTTACTTTTATTTATTAGTATGGCGATGTCTACGACAAGCCGCGTTGCGTCTACGCTTTTGCTCACGTCTTGTAGATTCCTCCGATTTTTTGTACTTTTTTGCTATATTTGCAAGATTTTTTAATCTTGGGTGTCGAAGTCAACTTTATCGTAAATAATGGAATTTTAACCCCCAAGGCTACAAATTATTAACTTAATATTTGTTTCGGTGTTACTCCCATTAACCTTTTAAAATGTCTATTCAGATGACTTTGGTTAGCGAAACCGACTTTGTAAGCAACTTCTGCAATACTCAAATCACCTTGCAAAAGTAAATTTTTGGCATGTTCCACCCGACAGCGAATCACATATTGATGGGGTGTCATACCGATTGATTGTTTGAATAAGTGAGAAAAGTAATGCGGACTCATCTGCACTAAAGCCGCCAACTCTGTTAAACTTAAATCCTTTTCTAAGTGGACGTTTATATAGTCAATTACTTTCTTAAATTTATACTTGGACAAACCGTCTTTATATTGTTGCAAAATCGGTTTGCGTGTTGAATAATGTTGCATTAAGTGAACTGACAAAGCATTTATCATCGTCTCTGCATAAAGGCGACTATTTGTAGGATTATTTTCTAACACACCTTTAAGCGCTAATCCAATTTGGTAAATTAGAGGATCGGGTGTGGCAAAATGCGGTAATAATTCCACATCTTTTGCCTCTGCTGATTCGTCAATCGCACTAGCAAAAACGTCAGGTTCTATACCGAGAATGATAAAATCGCCTTCTGCATCCCAAGCAACACCTTGACTGACGTTGACGGGAGCAATAACTATATCACCTCCCGCTACTGCGTCACGCTGAAGTCGTCCATCTAGTTTGCGTTGTGCATGAATAATGCGGTTTCCATGAGTAAAAATCCCGATAGAATGCCAACGAGGGGTAGAAACTTCCGGCACTTCATAAGCAGGTTGACACATATAGCCAAAAGATACCCCATGCCAAGCTACATCTAAGCTTGTGAGGATTGGCGGACGTGGGTAAAGCTGCAATACCTCATTTTCTTCGGTTAAGACTAAGGGCTTTTCTTTTGGCATAGATTACACAAATGCCTATCTACCCAATAATATATCAGTTTCTAAATATAGCAATCCTAAATCATTTCTTTAGATGCCCGACTTATTAAATAAGTCAGGCATCTTATTTTTCAGGGTTGATATATATCTTGATTTAATCAAAAACATATTTTTCAGCGATTTTCCAATAACGAGAAAAACGCTTCAAATCGATATAGCCGTCGTATTCAAAAAACGGTTCTACTTCAAAAATTTCCAAGTCCACAGTTTTTTCAATTTCATCACATATACTATCAAAACGCGGACTAACACTTTCTGCTGTAACAACTAAGTTAGTATTATTCTCTTTCGCAAAAGCTAAAACTTCTTGCACCACATCACCACGACGAATGACAACGGGTAATTCTAATAAGCATTCGTAAATAAAAGTGAGGCGTTTCAGGCTTAGTTGCCATTCTTGTATTAAAGCATCATCCCAAACCCAAATTGCGGGTGCGTCGGGATATTCTTGTAGTGCGGGGTTTTGGGAACTGAGGCAGTCTCCATGCACCCAAATAATTGGTTTACTCATAGGATTTTATATTTGAGATATTTCTCGTTCCTAGTCTCTGACTGGGAATGCACATCTGGAGGCTCTGCCTTGATTATAAAATAGTAGAAGAGGCAGAGCCTCTTTGGCGTTGCTGCTATGCGAATATGAATTTGTCTCACGCAGAGGAGCCACTGCGTTGCGGAGAGAAGTCTGAGCGGAGGTTTCCTCCGATCAGAACTTCGGAGGGTTCCCCCCGTTGTAGCAAGTGGCGTCCTCAGAGTCGCAGAGAGTAAGAGTTTCAGATGCTTGATTTTTAAGTTTCATATTTTGATTCAGCAATGCCGCCTCTTTTAAGGCATTCCTTTGCAGAGCAAACGAACGAGGAGAGAACACGAAAATGAAATTTAACGGCGTTTTTTGCCTTTTTGCCAACTTTGGCTGTTAGCTTGTTTGTTAAATTCCCCTTTGGGGAAAAGCTTCTGTTCTATTTCTTCATAACTACCTTCAAAGTCACAATGACCGTAAAGGGGACACTGTTTGCAATAAACGCTTTCGGTGTAACGTTCTAAATTTTCGCGGTTGAAAAAATAAGCTTTGTGACTAAAGGTGCTGGCTACCCATTGCCATGACATGTTATTGCTAGCAGGATCGCCATCAAGAAGATGTTCGAGAAACCACTTTGCGCCGGCTTGCCAACGAATACGTCGCCAGTGGACAATATAAGCTGCCATCCACATGCGTGCATGGTTGTGTAAGTAGCCTGTTTCTCGTAAGTCACGGCTGAAACTGTCAATGCAAACTCTGCCTGTAGTGCCTTGTTTGATGTCTTCTGGTAATTCTGGTGCGTAATCTGAGGGGGTATAGCCTGTTTTATATTCTTCTTGGTCTTTCCAGATATTATCCCCTAGTTTGGCATATAAACGCTGCCAGTAATCGCGCCAGCCTAGCTCGTTAATTAGTTTAGTTGTTTCGTCTGGGTTTTGTACCCGCTCAATGACATAATCCCGAATTTCTCGCAAGCTGAGAACCCCATAGCGAATGTAGGGGGAAAGCCGCGTTACTGCACCTGTGAAAAAGTTACGTGTTTTTGCGTAGCGTGCAGCGTCTACTTTTTGCAACACTTTTTCGGCGGCTTTGCGTCCGCCCACAATTTCGCTGATATGATTATCTCGTTCTACTGCTTCTGGGAATTGTTCGCGGAGGTAAGCTACCAACTCTTCGCGGTTTGTAAAGTCGCGTTGCATGTTATTGGTCATTTGTCAACTGTTTGACGACTGAAGTCGTAACTACACTCATTATAATTATGCCGGATAAAAGCAGGCGATCGCCCTCGCTCATGTGAGATAATTTTTTTATTCAAATACTGGGGACCATATTTGCGAAATCGAAATTTCCCAGCCAGCAAATAACTCTGCAATAGTTAGATTATCTTCACTTGTTAAGATTTCACCCTCACTATTTAAGCGAGAAATTGTTACAGTCAATTCATCTCAAATTTTGATTTAATAATTATGTCTCTTCGTCCTATATATCTTGATTGTCACGCTACCACTGCCGTAGATGAAAGGGTGTTAGCAACAATGCTACCTTACTTCACCCAAAATTTTGGAAATCCCTCCAGTATTAGTCATATTTACGGTTGGGAAGCGGAAGCGGCTGTTAAACAAACGCGGTCAATTTTGGCAGACGCGATTAATGCCACGCCAGAAGAAGTTGTCTTCACTAGTGGTGCGACAGAAGCGAATAATTTGGCTATCAAAGGTGTTGCTGAAGCTTATTTTCAAAAAGGACAACATATTATTACTGTTGCAACCGAACATAGCGCAGTTCTTGACCCTTGCAATTATTTAAAAACACTTGGTTTTGAAATTACAATTCTTCCGGTTGAAAAAGACGGAATTATTAATTTCAATAAGTTAGAAAAAGCTTTACGTCCTGATACAATTTTAGTCTCGGTGATGGCTGCTAATAACGAAATTGGCGTGTTACAACCATTAGCAGAAATTGGCGAATTATGTCGCAGTCAAGAAATTGTTTTCCACACCGATGCGGCACAAGCTATTGGTAAAATTCCTCTGGATGTGCAAGCGATGAAAATTGACTTGATGTCGCTGACAGCGCATAAAGTATACGGTCCTAAGGGTATCGGTGCGCTATACGTGCGCCGGCGTAATCCTAGAGTACAAATTGCACCGCAACAACATGGTGGTGGACATGAACGGGGAATGCGTTCTGGCACACTATATACACCGCAAATCGTCGGCTTTGGCAAAGCTGTAGAAATCGCTTTAGAAGAACAGGACACAGAGAGCGATCGCCTGAGACAATTAACACTCTTGTTGTGGAAACAACTTTCGCAATTGCCAGGAATTCACCTCAACGGACACCCCACTCAACGATTGGCGGGAAATTTGAATATCAGTGTTGAAAAAGTGGATGGATCTGCATTGCTGCTAGGGTTGCAGCCTGTAATGGCGGTTTCTTCTGGATCTGCTTGTTCTTCAGCGACAACTGCACCTTCTCATGTTCTCACAGCGCTGGGACATTCGCAACAATTAGCTTATGCATCAGTGCGGTTTGGGATAGGTAGGTTTAATACGCAAGATGAGATTGACAGCGTAGCAGAACACTTTATTTCTACGGTGCAAAGTTTACGGAAGCAAACAAACTTTTTATAAAAAATTATAGGTGTTGTGGTAATCTATCATCATCCTCGGCAAATGACAGATATTTAGACTTCTTCCACTTATTTTGGGAAAGGGGTCGGAAAAAAGCTATCTCACTTCGGGTGCAAAAAATAATGAGTCTTGAGGTCTATTGTAGAGACTTTCTGCGATTCGCCAATTAGTATAAATATATTATCAAATGAGACTAAATATTAATATTTTGTTAAATGTATTAACTGCCCTTGCATTCTTATTATAAATCTGAAATACTGAAAATTCTTAAGTTTAGTAAAATACATTGAAATAATTTCCACTAAAGCATTTGTCAAGCTAAACGCTTTGAGTCAGCCAACATATAAGCTCCTACAGTAATATTGCGCCCACGATTAATCTCTTGTGGTGAACACTATTTTCGTGGGTAGTCTGTGCGTTGACAAAAAGCTGAAACAAAGCCCAGAACGTTTACTCAGATTCAATATCTAGTAATTTCAAGAGTTTAAATCATGGTGGTAATAGCCAAAAATGGAAATTTCAGGCTATGTAATTAACCATTATTAAATTCTTGCAATTCAGCCAAACTAATCTAACAAATCAATATTGGTATTTAAAGCTTCTTCTTATGGCAATTCGAGGAGTGGTCTATTGTGCAATGGCAAATGGTCTATATCTGGAAGCAGCTTTAATCAGTGCGATCGCCCTGCGTCAACTGGAGCCAAAGATACCCATCACTTTCATCTCTGATCATCCGTTACTAAAACTTCTGCCTCTTAGTGACTACGAAATTACTCCTAGATTTATTGAGCTAAGTGAGATGAATGATCATGGCTTATTCTCATCTAGGGACATTAAGACACGTTTAGCAACCTTTAGTCCATACAAAGAGACACTTTTTCTAGATGCAGATATTCTTCCCCTCAAGCCTATTTCTGACGTTTGGGACTATCTCTCTCAAGGGGATATGGCTATGGTGCTTGACAGACTTCCAACCCTGACATTGTGCGATCATATTTTTCCAGAAGAGAAAACTTACAGCTTACAATATCTGCCAGAAAGCACAACTCAGTTTAATACTGGGGTAATTCTTTGGAGAGACAGTATACAAACTCAGTTGCTATTTGGGCTATGGCATCAGGAGTGGCTAAAGTTCAAAAAGCACGATCAGCTAGCCTTAGTAAGAGCCATTCATCACGCACAATTTTCTGTTACGAGCCTTCCTTGCATATATAATATTTCCCCAATCGATGCTGCATCTAGAGTCAAGCAGAAATCAGTTGAGATCCTTTCTCGCACGCATAATATGTGCCAAGTTAAGGCTGCATCTATGCTCAAGCAGAAAAATGATATTTGCTTTCTTCATTGCTGGGGTGGACTTGTTGCTTCAGGCAAATTCCGTCAAATTGCTCAAGGGTTTTATCCAGATGTAGTTGAGCAAGTAGTTGGGACTGGGATTTTTACGCCTACGCCTGAATATATAGCGGTTCTCACTTGAGTCACATACAATACCCGCTGCGGTTTGAACCAACCAAGAATATCACTCAAATTAACAGTCTCAAAAGCTTCTGTAATCGCTTTATCTAAATCTTCATATATACCGGCTGCGATATTTGCCTGCAATCTGCTGTATTAGCTAATTCCGGCACGATCGCAAGAGCCTTATCAAGGGGATTTAGGTCTTCTCGATGCAACGAGGTCAGTAGCGCTTTTCGGTGCAAGCTAATCGGTTCTGGAATTATCACAGCTTGAAGATTTTGCCAACCCAAGTCTAATGCACTACGCCAGCGTCGCTCTCGATCGAATAGCACTAAATTTTCACGCATAATCACGATAATTGCCTGTAATTGTCCATCCTCCGCTAACGAACGTGACATAAATTCGATACTTTCAGGCAAAAATGTTTGTCTGGCTTGCTCTGGGTTCGGTTCAATTTGCCCAACTCAAATCGAAAGGATACCTGATTGTGACTGTAATTGCGATCGCACTGTGTTTAGTACCAACCGTTGCCGTTTGAATATTTGATGATGAATTCAACAAGTGCTTATGCCATAATTGATGGCGTTAAAGTTAGAGGAGAGAGAGGGAACTACAGTACGCGGCGTGTGAAATTTAACTCAAATAGTTCTGGTTAAATTTTCGTTACATACTTATAAATTTCCCCGCCCAGTTACTTATTCCCTAAATTCCCGTTTGATTCTCAACAAAGAACTTTAACAGCATAAGGGACTGAACTTTGTTACAATATGGGACTGCGGCATTCGCTTTCAGTCTTTGCGTTATTGCCTATCCAGCCCTTCAAACATGCAAGCGTCCGCCTCAGACTGATGCCGCGATTAGCGACAGGCTGATGTTATTTCTGGAGTACTATGTCTTTTTCTACACTCGGCTTGTCCAATGAAATTATCCGTGCTGTCACCGAGCGGGGGTACAGCAAACCCACGCCAATCCAGGTGCAGGCAATTCCTGCTGTATTGTCGGGTGGCGATCTACTAGCTGGTGCCCAAACTGGTACTGGAAAAACTGCGAGTTTTACCCTGCCGCTCTTACATCAGTTGTCGTCGTCCGACAACAGCTTCAAAAACAACAAGAGTGGATACGCACCGATCCGGGCGCTAATTCTGACGCCAACTCGCGAACTCGCCGCACAGGTACAGGAAAGTGTGTATGAGTATGGTAAATACCTGAAGTTGAGATCGATGGCGATGTTCGGTGGTGTCAGCATTAATCCGCAAAAACAGCGTTTGAGAAATGGTGTAGATATTCTGGTTGCTACGCCAGGACGACTTCTAGACCATGTGCAGCAGGGTACAGTGAACCTGTCTGGTATTGAGGTTTTGGTGTTAGATGAAGCTGACCGAATGCTAGACATGGGCTTTATTCGTGATATACGTCGCATCGTTTCGCTCCTGCCCAAACAGCGGCAGAATTTGTTATTTTTCGCCACATTCTCGGACAAAATTAAGGCACTCGCCGCAGGGCTGCTCGATCGCCCGACGATAATTGAGGTGGCACGCCGCAATGTTACTGCCGACACGGTGGCACAGAAAGTATACCAGGTGGAGTACAGCAAGAAGCGCCAATTACTTGCTCATCTGATTAAGCAAGATAAGTGGTATCAAGTGCTGGTGTTTACCCGCACGAAATATGGGGCTGACCGTTTGGTTAAGCAGTTGACAGAAGACCGCATTCAAGCGCTGGCAATTCATGGTAATAAGAGCCAGTCGGCACGTACCTTCGCTCTGGCAAAGTTCAAGAATGGTACTTTACAGGTACTGGTGGCAACAGACATTGCTGCGCGGGGTCTTGACATCAGCGGTTTGCCCCATGTAGTCAACTTCGATCTGCCCAATGTAGCGGAGGATTATGTTCATCGTATTGGTCGCACTGGTCGTGCTGGTGCAAAGGGTGAAGCTGTATCGCTGGTGTGCGTTGATGAATATCAAATATTGGCGGATATTGAAAAACTGATTGCTATTAGGTTGCCGAGAGAAACGATCGCAGGCTTTGCACCCAACCCACACGAATCGTCCGAACCAATTCAAGATGGGCGTAAACACAGACCAAAAACCGGACGTAATCAACAAACGGCTCTTATAAGTGCCAAATCGTCACCACAAACATCGGCTAAAAAATTGGCAGCGCCAACCGTAGTCGGTGGTCAGAAATCTGGTACGAAGAAACCTGGCTCGCACCGTTCTGCTAAACGCGATCGCTGATCCAGCTTTCCATTAAAAATCTGCGATAAGCGAAGACACGGCGAACGCGCATGATCGTGTCCAACAGTGATAATAAAGAGATATTTAGCATTAGTTTGGACACAACATCATAGGAAATGTTAGATCATGCAGAAAAAATTTATTTATTGGTGGCAAAAGTGCTTGCCTTTCATCGTCGTACGTCTTGCAATACTCCTGAAGAAAGTAGCTGCTATCGTCGCAGCAGTGGCGACGATAGCAATGTTAGGCATTTATATAAGCCCTACTCCGATGAGTTATGCAATTACAATTTCTCAAGCTTCTGTTGTAGTAAATCCCAGCAAGTACATCCAGGATAAACAGACAACATTAGAAGCAAAACTACCAAATATAAATGTGTATCGCAGTCCAGATTGTAGCTGTTGTGGTGGGTGGATTGACCACTTAAAGACACAGGGTTTTTCAGTCCAAGACTTTCCCACACCTGACATCGACGCAGTAAAACAAAGGTACAAAGTGCCGGATAACCTAACATCTTGCCACACCGCAATTGTGAATGGATATGTCATCGAAGGACATGTTCCAGCAAACGACATTAAACGTTTGCTTCAAGAAAGACCAAATGTTTCTGGCTTATCTGTTCCCCAAATGCCTGTAGGTACTCCTGGGATGGAGATAGGAGATAAAAAAGACCCATTTACTGTGTTTTCCTTCGCTCCCAAGGACAAAATTATGGTATTCAATGATTATCCCTATTGAGCAAACTAATCATTATAGTGAGCGTATTTTTGGTGTCAGCCACCTAAAAATTAATTTTAATGAGATTTTGATTAAACTCAGCTTGGATTGATTGCGCTCAAAGTATTGACGTAAATGACTCAAAATTAGGCTTGCTAAAAATTGGTGTTTGGCACGATTTACATTTTCGCTCATGTGCCAAACACCCAATGTCACGCTTTGCTGGTTGAACGTCGAAAAGTTCATGGGTCGGCACGGGTCGCTAAACCTTTGTGGCTGGCATGGGTCGGAGAACAAATGCCGATCCTGGATGAAGTTTGGCGACTTTACGTCAGACGTTTTACGCAACGCCTACATTGGACATTACCTAAAATTGCTACACCGCTCGCAGTGCGAAAGGTGGAGTGATTTAATGCCGATAATAACTTGGGAAGAGTGGTTATACCTTCAAGGGGCGACAAGCGAGCTAAAGTGCTTGCTGTATAAGCTTCATAGCCCTTAAACCTCGCTGATAATATGCCTGCTTATTGCGAATGAAACCGACCAGTTCCGCGACCCACGCTTGGCACTCATGCCAAGCTACTATCCAATTTTGACCATATAAACCTATCCAGAAATTACTATGACGCTTCTGATTTCTATTTTTTTCTTGAGTGCGACAAATATATGATTCTTGTTTTTGAAATGCGCGTTCTTTGTCCATGTAACCAAGCACTGGTCATAGCCAAAGCGATTAATAAAATTAAACGTATAAGTCTATCAGGATTAGCTTGAGAAGCTTCTAGATTGTAACCGCACGGCACTTGCTTCAAGTCGGCAAAGCCGCCCAACGCAGTGCCTCCACTTTTACAATCTTTGAACATCGCTTCAATTCCAAAACGTTGAGGATATATTTTGAGAGCAATATTGAAATCAGGCAAATTAGTTAATAAATACCAAGCTTCTTTGTCTTGTTTAGCCCTATACTTTATTTTCCAATAAACTGCTAAATTAAACCGACCAAACCCTGGCTTTTGAGTAACCTTGACGTTGGTGTAAAAGGAGCGAACACCAGGATAAATTTCAATGCTACTTAAGGGTTGAACTTTTTGTTTTTTCTCCTGAAAAGTAGTATCCTTTTTTTGACGAAAGACAAAACTCTGGTTCTGCTTGTGGAGCCAATGCGCCAGTTCTACGCTGTGAAATTCGGGCATCTCCGATAATCACTAATTTGTACTTTTTTAATAAACGAATTACTAGGCGTAATACTTTTTGCTGTTCAGTGAGGTTACTGCAACCATCTTTCTCTAACAAACACCAATATATTGGCCACGCACTATGCTTGGTAAATCACACTCACCATGAACACATTATTTTCTTTCCACGCTCGTTCTATCCATCGCAATGGTTAATTGTGACCCCAGTTTAAAATGTTGGTTAATTAAGGCTTCAATAATCGGAAACCACAACAATACTACACTCAAGGCATTCAGCGTTAAAAACCTTTGTAAATGCCGTCTACGACTGTTTTGTTGTATTGGTAATGGTAGTGTCGCAGAAGCGTCTTTCTATCTTCACTTGTTTTTGATTTTGTAGTAACCACACCAACATCTTTAGGGTGATTAACTGTGCTTTATTCAGGTATTTTTCTAAAAACTTTTGGTAGAATGATGCCAGCATTATAATGACGGTCTTGGTCAAATTACGAGACCGTTCTTTTTTACCACAAAACTGATCTCCATAGACTGGTCTACTACCCTCATACAGTTCATTCTCAATAAGCGGCCGATTGTTTCAGGGGGTCTGTACCTCCAAAACCTTTATCTGGCTTGGTTTTGTGATGATTGTCGCCCCTTGAAGGTTATATCGCAATACGGTTCAGTTAAGGCTGAAAGACTGATTACTGGAGTTTAGACTAAGGCATGACAAAATGGCTCAGAGGTACTGAGTTAATGAACTACACTCATCAAAAAACAACAGTCAAAGGCTCAAGCAGACTTTGACTGTTGTTTTTTGGAGCGAGAAGT
>JAESFM010000098.1_pt1 | contig 39976 bp, 29 predicted proteins | sample 9266171 | NCBI WGS metagenome assembly JAESFM01 (sample SAMN14505069, study PRJNA617099) | algae metagenome | isolation source: Hassallia sp. WJT32-NPBG1 and co-occurring heterotrophs from well developed... | place: USA: Mojave Desert, Joshua Tree National Park, California | collected 2006-06-22 | reverse complement strand
CCATATCGCCAATCTGTTTGAGGGCTTTCTCGTCTCCGTTTACGGCTTTGATAATCAAAGCATTGTTGATGCCAAAATGAAGATTTGTAGCTTTGGTTATTTGTTTACCGTAGCCTGATACGTGGTCACGAACTTTGGCTTTGTTTTTCATAATTAATCCTTACAATGTCCTTTACAGATGAAACCCTGTTCAATTAACCTTTGTCGTTGCTGGCTGGGGGTCAAGGGTCGGAAACTCCACAACAATTGAATCAGTAGGGGTAAAAAACACAGCCCCAATATCAAGAAATAAAGTTTATGCTCCCTTGATGTTGAGCCGTGAGAGGATTGCTGTTTTTGTGATTTTGAGACTTTTTCGGCTCGACTCTAATGCCGACTTTATTTCACCTAACCCATCAGCAAACTTTTGATTGAGTTGTCTTTCTCGATACGTAAAATGATTCTTTAAATCTTCATGAGTATTTTCTATGCTTTGTTCTAAAGAATCATAGTGATGGTCGGCATAGGTTTTAATTGCTGAAGTAACTTCTCGAACAAATTCTGCATAATCTGTGAATTTATCTCCAACGGTTGATGCTAAATTATCAACTTCTACTTCGGATAGTTCAATCCCTAAAACTGATGCTTGGGTTGTGATTAAATCTTGCTTCTGTTCGGTACTAAATACTATGGATGATGTTTCTACTACTTCACCGCTCTCCTGACTCAGTATTTCGTCAACAAAAGACTCATCAACAATATTGGACAAATCGCTAATTACGTGAAACTTCCCTCCGGAAGATTGCACAAAATGTGATGATTTTCCTGGTTGGATATTATTTGTATCAATTAATCTGGTGTTATCTAATTCGGTTTGTGAAGAATCTGACACTGGCTGAATTTGGTTTCTTGGATCATGTGCAGTGTTTATTTGTGTTTCAGTATTAGTCTCAATCTCAATTGGTTGTTCCAGGTTAATGAAATCCATTTTATTTTTGGTATCCTGCATTTTGATTACTGACTGTACAATTTCCCGCTTGTGCTTACGGATATTCTTCCCATTAGGACATACTTTCAAAATGGCTTCTCGGATTTGTTGTGCTGTGGGTTTATAGTCCCCTGATTGTTTAACAGCTTTACGAATATTTTCTATATCGCTACGTGCAATCATTCTCCTAACCTCCTATTTGGATAATGGCAACTTTTGGGAGAGTTTCTTTTGAACGTACAGACAAGCAGCAGCAAATACTGGTACTAACTCTTCTGCTTTGTAGTCTCTGTTTTTATCAAAATATTTACCTTCTTTCTTGGGCACTGATTGAAACCATCTGATAATAGTTGTGCGGTGAGCTTTATTACTGCTAATTTTTTGGAGTTCTCTGTAGACGACATCCCCTTTAATTAAGACTCGTTTGTTTGCTATCTGAAGTGCTGAGTAGTGGCAAAAAATTAGTTGTTTCAAGGACAGCTTGGTGTATACCGTTCTCCTTTTTAAATCAGCAATTAGTTGGAGATTTTCACGGGTTATCTCCAATCCTGATTCGCGTAAAGCACGCTTTATCCTGTACCAACTTCTGTCACTTATTTCAGATTCATAGTGAATTTCAAAGTAAGTTTTAGCCTGGACATTTTTCATTTTTCTTGATAGTTAATGACGCTCAACTGCACTGCCGTTACTACGCACCATATGTATTGCACTGCAACGCAACCAACGAGAAATCAATATTTCTGGCTTTGGGAGAAATTTGGCAACCTTTCTTCGGTGCGTAGAGATGACAGTTTCAGTTCCTGTAATTGGGGTATTAACTGCGCTTGGGCTGCACCGAAAAAAATGCAACTGCTTTTTCCATAAGGATTTCGGAATTTACTGCCACGCTTGGGCTGCGGATGCACGGTCTCACGTGAGACCCACTTTGTGGGCATTAATAGCGCTTGCGGGTGCAAGAATTTTGGGGTTCCCGCTTTCCCTCGGTTTTTGCTCATATGTTTTTAGGCAATACGAATCTGTCCCAAAATCTGCTGTAAAGCACTCAGTGTAAAGATTTGGGGTATTTTTGGTGTATGTCTGCTAGCATAGCGTCATAGAGTTAAAACAACAAGTAGTTAAAACATTTTGTTGTTTTAGAGTTTAGTCTCTATAGCGCAATACCTCTAGAAATGTCAATCTAGAGGTAAAGCGTTATAGAGGTTTTTGCACTTGTCTGAGGAAGAAAAAGTTGTGAGGGTATCGATTTACCTGACAGAAGACACAAGAGCGCGATTTAAATCAGCCTGCGCTCTACACAAAAAAAGTATGAACGAAGTATTGGTAGAATTTATCGATGATTTTCTGCAAAAAAATGAAAATTCCTCGCTTAATAAAGACAAAGGGAATAAGGGAGTCGCATGATTCCAAAACAAGATTTAGACGGCATTGCTTCAATGCCTTCTAGTACTGCTTACGCTTCCAGCGCGTCCTTGCGGACGAACGCAAAACCAAATTACCGCCCCCAAGCCGCCGACACCAGCATCGACGCAGATATCGACCTGTTTGTCCGATTGCGCCAACTATCGCTCAAACAAAGGGTAGAAATGTTCGTCGCCCACGATCGCTCTGTAAGAAAACTTTGCCTTGCTGGTATCAAGTGGCGACAGAAAGATGCACCAATAGAAGAAATCCGCCTGCTGTTTGCCCGTGCAGTCCTAGCAGAGAAATTCCATCCTGATTTCAAACCAACTAGTGTTGATGAAACAATGTGGATTCAAGATTCTATCGCTTTAGCTGGCGAACTCCACCAACTATTTGAATCGATAAATATCCCCTACTTCGTGAGTGGAGGTGTGGCGAGTTCCATTCACGGGGAGGCTCGCTCAACCCGCGATTTGGATTTGGTGGTGAGCGTACAAGGCGCGTCAGTTGACCTACTGGTGCAGACTTTAGAGGTTGCTGGCTTTTACTGTCCAGCCGGGGCGGTAGAGGATTTGAAGCTGGGGCGAGAAAGAATGCTGAACATTACGCATACCGAAACGATCGCCAACGCTGATTTATATCTGATGGACAATTCGCCATTTGCTGTATCGCAAATGTCCCGTCGTAGGTTGCTCGATGTAGAAGGGATGCCCCAATTTTGGGTAGCGTCTCCAGAAGACACTATTTTACAAAAACTGCGGTGGGGAAGGGGGAGTCAGTCAGAAAAACAGTGGCGCGATGTTTTGGGGATACTCAAGCTGCAAGAAACGGGTTTGGACTACGGCTATCTTACTGAGTGGGCGGAATACTTGGGTTTGGTTGATACTTTTAGTCAGGCGTTAACTGAGGTGGGGGTTTTATAGTGGTGAGGGAAATGCAATTTTTATCAGCAATTATGCTTTCTTTGCTCCTAACCGATCTATCATGGTTGCATTGGTTTTTTGTTCAATCAGGACAATTTTAGCTGCGACTAGCATCGTAGTTCGAGTACAATTATCTCTTGGTAATTGTTTCCAGTTTTATCATTTATAGGAGGTTATTTGGGTATGAAAGTTTTTAAGGGCAAAAACGCTTAAAAAAGCGGCTTTTTGCCCAGAAGTTAAATATTGCGGCGGAGGGGTTGAGTCTCAACAAACCTAAGCAGTGTGGAACGGTTGGGAAGCCAGGAAACACTGTTTGAGTTCAACAAAGAGACAGACTCCGCTTTGTGCTACACACATCTTATAACAAGTTGTGTGCAGATTGCATCTGCTTTTGTCAAAAAAACTAAAGTCTAAAAAAATCCCACTTATTTCAGACTTTTTGGAAAATTGACGGAAATAGTTGCTTTATCAATGCGGAACCTCCTCCAAGCGCTTCAATACAACATCTGGAGGAAGCATGGACATCATTTGACTTGAATAGCAAATCATAACCAGGCTCGGTTTCTAACCAAGCTGCTAGTTGCTGTTTGGTTAGCCGCAGTCACTAAGAGCCAGTTTTATTGTGACTCGTAAAATTCATCCCGATTGGAAAAAATTTAAAAAAGAAAAGTCGGTTAGCACCTACTTGGCGTTTCCCCTAAGCCTTAGAAACTTTTGAGATTCACTACCTTTGAGCGCCAGCCAACAATAAAAAACCACCAACACACTAACAAATTTTCTGGTGCAAAGGGTAACAAGACTGCGACACTTCAAAGTTTTTAAGGGTAGCCGTAGAGGCTAATCGGCTCCAACAGGAGACCGAAAATGTCAAAAATCTGTACAATCTGCCATCGCGCACTTCCCAACAATGCATTCCCTGCCATATCTAACTTATTTAGTGTTAACTCCACCAAACGTAACTATCGCTCTCAAATAGTTAGCAGCACCGCAGGCGATCGTGGGGGTAAGGGCTAATGGACAGCAATGAAGCGAACCTATACCCCAACAACCTTACAGTTGCCGAGTACCACGAACTAACTGTCGGTAGTGCCATCCACCACGCGCTTATCGAACGCAACTTCGTCCACATCGAGAGCGCGATCGTCTACTCGTACCTGTTTATCTCCGAATCCATACCTCGCAAAAACGCCGGTCGAGTCACCGACAGCTTCTTAAAGCAGTATCAACACGCCGAATTGGGTGGATTATGGATTTCGGGACTCGACCCCCAAAACAACTGGCAACCGATGGAATGGGGGCGCTTTAAGCCCACTAACCCCCGGATTAATGCGCCCAACGGCAAACTCGTCAAATACGAGTCACCACCCAAAACCCCCAACCGCGTCACTTACTTCGATATTCCCGACTGCATTTGGGATTTAGTCCGAAAGCGGTATAATATCAAGTGCAATAATTCTCCCCTCTCGTCGCGCCTTACTGATAGGCTATATCCGCTCTTATTTTGGGAGTGGGTGCAACGACACCCGGAAATCCCCATAATCCTTTGCGAAGGGGAAAAGAAAGCAGCTTGTTTGTTAAGTCTTGGGTTTGTAGCGATCGCACTCCCCGGTATTTGGAACGGACGTGTTGGTAAAAAAGACTTCGACGAACGCCTGCACCCCGACTTGCTGCCAATGGCACAACCCGGACGCAAATTTATCATCCTCTTCGACTACGAAACCAACCCCAAAACTCGTTGGTCGGTCTTTCAAGCCACCCTACGTACAGGTAAGGCAATAGAGGCAGCTCTATGCGCCTGCGAGGTGGCTCAACTCCCCGGAATGGAGAAAGGGGTCGATGACTTTGTAGTAGCCCGTGGTGACGATGCTAGCGCCCTCTTAACTGCGATCGTTGACGATGCCAAAACCCTCACAGATTATCAGCGTTCCTTCTACCTCAGCCACAGAGGACTAAGCAACAAATACAAACCACACGTTCGAGTAAATGTCAAGTATTTATCTGGATCTGTTGAATTACCAGAATCAGGACTGGTAGCATTAGGGAGCGATATGGGGACTGGTAAAACCGAGTTGCTCTCAAAATGGCGTGACTCTCATCCCCAAGCACGATTCCTCAACAACGGGCATCGAGTTAACTTGCTGAAAAACCTTGCTGACCGTCTCAAAACCGAGATGTACTCGGATTTGGGTTATACGGGTTTAACCAAGGCTACTGCCCTCAGCATCACCATCGACAGCTTGCACAAGCTTTGCACCGATTCCCTCACCTACGGGTGCGTGTTTATCGATGAAGCTTGCCAGTACCTAACTCACCTGCTGCACAGTAAAACCTGTAAAGAACATCGGGCAGAGATTTTAGAAGTTCTGGAATATATCGTGTATAATGCGCCCTTGGTTGTAATTGCCGACGCGCATATGAACGACGTGACGGTGAACTTCTTCCGGGCAATGCGTCCACCATCGGAAAAGCCTTTCATTATCAAAAACGAGTGGAAAAATGGCGATCGCCCAATTTACTGGTACGAAGGAGATAATTCTTCTGCCATAGTTGCCCAAATTTCGGCAGCGCTGATGAGGGGTGAGAAAGTTATGGTGCCTTCCGACTCCAAGCGGTTTATTAAGAAACTTGAAAAGTCGCTCTCTATGCGCGTTGTTGTAGAGGCTAGCATAGCTGATTGTAATTTGCAACCACCGCCATTTAATGACAATATTTCGGACGACTCCGAACAATTACCCCAAAAGACAGATGACAAAAAAACGTCATGTGGTAAAGCATCGCAATTACCTCTAAAGACAGATGACAAAAAAACGTCAGATATCAATCACCCCGCTGCACTAATCCTTGACTCCGGGGGACAGCCTTCTCCTTCGGAGACGCAAGCGCGAACATCGAAAATAGTCGTGGGGACCTGTGGATCTAATAAACAAGGCTGTCCCCCAGAGTCTACCGAAAGACCCTCCCTACGCATCTGGGCGATCCACTCCGAAAACTCTGGTAGTGAAGAAAATGTCGCCTTCATCAAGGACATAACTAACTCTGTAAAGAGCCTAGATGCCCTTTTAGCGTCTCCTAGCCTGGGAACTGGGGTGGATATACCTGAATATCATTTTGACGCTGTTTTTGGCGTTTTTCACGCGGTTTCCCAAACGGCTACCGAATGCGCCCAACAACTCTGGCGCTACCGTCCCAACGTCCCGATTCACGTTTGGGTAGCTCCGCGTCCGCCTTTTGGCTATAAAGATACCAATGCCACTAAAATTAAGGAGCGGTTGCTGCAAACTAACGAAATGACGGCTTTCCTGATCAGGATTGACCGTGAAACAGGACGAAGAGGTGCTGAAAAAGACTGGGCGCTAGATGCGTACTGTCAAATAATGGCTTCTCGACATCAATCCATCAACAATCTGCGGGCTGATTTACGCAACCTGCTAACGGAGATGGGTAACGTAATTATCCCAGTGGGTGAGTCGGAAAATAAACTTGCCCAAGAGCAACTAAAAAATGCTGGCATTGCCCTAGACGCTGCGTATTATACTGCGGTTGCTTCTTCCAAGGAGATTTCGGCTACTGAGTATCGCCAACGTACTAGTAAAGATTATCTATCACCCGAAGAAGTTTTCGAGTGCGAGAAATTCCGCATCAAAGATGCTTACGGGATGGAGGTAACTTCAACACTGGTACAAAAAGACAACAGTGGGAAATTAATTCGGGCGATCGCCGATTTGGAGGCAATTTTATCTGAGCCTGATGGTATAATTTTCGACCCCAATACTGGTGATGAATACCCAGCACCACCAACACTAGTGGCAGACAAAGACCGCTCCGAGCGCTTGAAGATGCCGTTGTGTATGGACTGGGGGAATTATTCGGCTTCTTGGTTGGCTAGGTTTAATTTGGGACTGCATGGCATTCTCAAACGCCTAGTAGCGGGTGTTGAGGTTACCGCTCTTGACCCTGATTTGGTGAGAATGACAGAAATTGCCAAATATTGTGCGTCTCATGTTAAGGCGATTTTAGGGTTTACGGTTCCCGCAAAGAGCGAACCTATATGGTTGTTGGGAACGCTGCTATCTCAATTGGGATTAAAACTGGTTAACCATAAAGTGGGTCCGAGGGGTAAACAAGTTAAATATCACTTGCTATCTCAAGAGGAATTGGACTTTGCGTTGGCTGTAATGCGATATCGCGCGAACAAGCGACAAGCAAAAGAAGAACGGATTAGGCTTGTCGAAGAAGAACAACGGCGATATCAAGCCAGATTGCAGTTACAGTATGGGATTGCACCGCCAGACTCCCCCGTATCCACCCCCCCCCCTAATTCTATAGTTCCACCCCTAGGGGAGGGGGTGGATACCGAAAGTGAAAATGCTGTTTTTGAGGATTTTGACCCCGAAGATGGCGATCCTACACCAATTAGAGATTGTGTCCAGCAACTGCGCTCTGGCATTAAGCATGGGGTTGATGCGATTAAAGATATCCTCCAACGTTGGAGTGAGGATCGTCGGTGGTGTGCTGTGCTACTGCTAGAGAAAATTGCATCAAGTGAACTACGTATATTAGAACAAATGATGCCACAGTTTTATACGTGGTTGAGTTTGTAACTATCTAGTTGCTCTCGAAATTACCGCAACGCAAACGTCGAGTCACCGTCGTGGCAGAGTTTCTGCTGCCAATTAATACTTTCCAGTTGCTACTAGACCGAGTTGCCGAAGAAGAACAACGCACCTTATGTAACATGGGCAGAATTCTCATTATGGAAGCTCTTGTGGCGCGGGAAAAAAATCCAGTCAACGTTTACCCCTGCCCCAGCAAGTAGAAGCAGAAGATACTATTCATACTGTTATTGGGGGTAGTGTTACGGAAGCTGTCACTCTTCGGCAAAGTAGCCTGTAAGTACTACGAGACAAACGTTTCAGCTTTTATGACGATTTGGGGTAGCGATCGCTCATCATTGCTAAAAAGTTCCGATAAGAATTGGAGTCGGAACAATGGGCGCGATTTTTATGTGCTGTTCAACCCTTTTTACTCACTCAACCAGAATCAAAGTGGATAAAGTTCCAACTCCTGAATAAAATTCGGTACTTTACCCCTGGTGACACTTTCCGTAACACTACCCCCAGTTGAAAGTTGACTCCTGCCAATAACGTTATTGGTTTTATTGATGTGCGCTTTGGTTCAAGGGTAATGTTATTGTGTTGGTACGTAACTACAGTGACAATTCCCGATGCAATGATTTGGACTGCCGCTGTTTTTCCGGAAATGTCTGGTTATAGCGCAGTTGTTCATTCCAATCGAGTGCTTGTGGTAGCGTTATAACGCACTGTGGCAACAGTTCCTTAATGGTTCGTGCCACCTCTTGACCAGCGTCATCATTGCCAAAAGCAGCTATCACTTTGGGTAAGCGCTTGAGGAATTCTAAGGGCAAGCTATGAGGGCTATCAGATGCTAGATACATTGTTTTTTCCTGGGGCATTCCCTTGTTTTCTTCAAGTGACAACACTGCTTTTGACAGAGCATCGATGGGGGACTTGCACAGCACACATGTGTGGATTTCATCATCTGGTTGTCCACCTGAGCCTACATAAAACCACCCACTAGCACGTTTTGTACCTCTGGCATAACCCATGAATGTATTGTTTTCGCCAAATGTACCCCGTAGTTCGGCGCCTACAGTCTCACCATCTAGTGACCGCATTAAGAACACAGCATTTTGATTGGAGTCAGCATAAATTAATCCCCGCTCTTTAAGACCAACTACCAAGTTTTCAGGCAGTCCCCGTTTTTCGGTGAGGTAGTTGTGTACCGCTTGCCAGTTCGATTCGTCTTTTTCTGGTGGCACAAACTGGGGGGAAGGAGAGGACTTAACAACTTTGAGCGCTTGTGTACGAGCATGATGGATGACTGCTCGCAGCATATCTGATTCTCCAAATCGGTCTTGAAGCCACGCTCGCGCTTCCTTGAAATTGCACTGGTTGACATGCATTACAAGGTCAATTGCTCCCCCACCACCTTTATCCTGAGACGGGTGAAAGTCAAACCACTTGGGACTATCTATATTAATGATGTGGTTTTCTCCTCTCCACTTATTATCCCCCTTGGTTTTAGTCAGTCCCAGATGCCACGCAACCGAGTCGAGCGGGAGGTCGCGCAGTTGGTCAGCTTGTTGGGATAGCTCTGAACGCAACTGTTGATTTTCGGCTTCTAGTTGCTGTTTAAGTGCTTGAAGTTTTTCGTTTTCTTTAACTAGTTGTTTAGCGGTCAGTTCCAATTCGGATTTACGTTTAACTGCCCGGTCACGATCGGCAGCCTTAGCTTGAAGTTGTTGTGGGGAGAGTTTCACCGATTCTAGGTCTTTTCCCTCTTCGACTATGCGGTAAAAGTCCTTAATATCCTGGTGTTGTGCCTTACTCCCCTTGATGCCTCTTTCCAACCCCAGGTCTTCCATTGCGGCATGGTAACTATCTTGAAAAGCTTGCATCTTCTGCCGACCGTCGAAGAAGTGATTGCACCGGAGTTGTCCCTTGGAGTCGAGTGGGACGAAGTATGCATGTAAGTGGGGTGTTGCCTCGTCTAGGTGAAGCTCGGCGCGGACAATGCGATCGCTGTAAGTTTCGTCCAACCATTTGAGATTTGCTTCTACCCATTGTTTAAGTTTGTCTGAGTGATAGTACCCAGCGCGAGTTGGGTCGTCTGGACGATAGTACTGGGGCGATGCCGTCAGAAGAATCTCGACACAGTAAACAGCATCAGTTCTGATTTTGCGCTTTTGTTCATATTGCCCAATTTTAGCCAGCACCAAGTCTTCAAGTTTTTCATTTGGGTCATCGCTGCCAATAAGTCGGATGTTTTGAATCTCTAAATCCGCGTTGGGTGTTTCGCGTGTTCGGGCAGTATGTGCCTCACTGCCTGCAAGATTGTGGCGTTTGAGTTTTTTGGTGCGGGCGATCGCGTAACCGTATGTCATAAAAGGCGTTGAATCATCGTGGTTTTTCTGGTTCTGGCGTTACTGATTAATGGGAAGATAAACTGATTGAAATGCTGAATTGTTGATTAAAGCACCCGCAATTCTTACCCCGAAGGGGCGAACGCAGGTTATTTGTGACGAGCGACAGCGAGGCATGGCGCAGCCACTCCAAGGGGGCAAATAACCGTAGTGAGTACGACTATTTTAGTCTGCACTACCCGAAATCGTCTTTGGGGTAGCGATTGGTGTGAACGTGGCACAGTATGAGTGCAATGTCAGCACAATTTGTCTTGACCGTTATCTCTAACTGATAGGGCAATTGAAATACCATATGGTGCATTCTCCGTGGATTTTTGGAGGCGATTTGAGGCATTGTTGAGCCAAGATGGTGCCGTAGTGTTTAGAAGACTTTTTGCATGACTGATATTTATCTCAGCGTAGATGTGGGAGGCTCGCAAACCAAGATTATTTATCAGCTAGCTGGCTCTCAAAAACCCAATTATTTACTGATGCCACCAATATTGGAGGAAATTAGCAAGACTAAACTCGATAATTATATGGCACGTCTGGGGTGGATTGGCAGTCCCCATCCCGACCAACAATTATGGGTGGAGTGGAATTCTCGCGTGGTGGTGTTGGGAGATTTCGCATCTTCTTTTGACCCACAAGACCGATTGGGTGAACTGAAGTACGAGAATGCTTTGTGGAAAGTATTGGGAGCAATTGGGTTAATTGTAGAAATGTCGAAAATCAAGGTGTCGCCCAAAAAGACTCTTAAGGTAGAGTTAGCACTGCTTCTCCCCTGGAATGAATACTCAGATCGGAAAAAGTTCTCCGAACAGTTGCAGAAAATGTTGGCTGGTTTCCAGGTACGTAAAATGGCATTGAAGGTGAGTCTGGAACGCTTTTTATGCCGTCCGGAGGGTGGGGGATTGGCAGCAATTCGGATTAAACAGCAGGGTCTAGATTGGTTGCGTTCCCAACAGTTGGGTGTGCTGATGTTTGGTCATCGCAATACAACTGCGCTTTACTTCGATAGGGGACAATTGAAGTCGGGAGATAGTCCGCTGTTGGGGTTTTCCACTATGCTGGATATGGTTATTGAGATGACGAGTGGGCTAGACCGAGAGCGTTTGGCAGCAGCTATATTTTCCGCACGTTATGCCATTCTCGATCAATTATATGACCCCAGTTTTCCTTACACCCGCCGTCCTAACTGGGTTAGTTCGACATTTATTAAAGCTTTAGCTTCTTCTAAAGATCCAAACCTTCGAGATAGGGAAATTCAAGATATTGATAATGCGATATCTGTAGCGACTACTGAGTATTGGGATAAGTTGCAGCGGTGGATGAATCGGGTTTTGCCGACTGAACTGGATGAGGTGATTATTGGTGGTGGTGCGGCTTACCACGTTGAGCCAGAACTGGAGACTTATTTTAATTGCTCACCCAGAATAGAGACTAAGCCTAGTTCAAGTAGATATAGTTACGGTACCGATAAAATTAGAACTTCAGGATATGTTCGTAAAGAGAACAATAAACACTTCACGCCGATGATTTGGGGTAGTGGTTTGACTGACACTGTAGAACAAACTTTCAAGCTTGAAAAAAAGCAGTTTGTTCTACAGTGCATGTCGGCTCGTCTTGTGGATTGCTTTGGGTTATTTGATTATTTGCTTTCGCTGGAGGGGTCCCAATGAATAAAGTTAGGAGAAAGCGCGTTTCGTTAAGTCTGCGTCTCCAACCGTACTCAGGGGACCCGATGGCGGAGGTGGTTGATTATTTGAATTCTCTGCCGAAGGATGAGGTTAACCGGAAGGTGGCAGATATTTTGGTGGCGGCTTTGTTGCCAATTGCGCGATACCACAGTGGGGAGTATACTCCTGAGCAATTGCGTTTCGCTTGCTGGGAGTCGCAGGATTCTTTGAACAAGCATGGTAGTAATATGCGTTTGGCGATGGGGGTGGAACAACCGCAGTTTGTGTTGCCACAACAAGTTATGCCCCATGTTCCTGTTGAAGTGAAAGAATATCAAAGTGCCGTCTTCGGCAAGACAACGAAACAGGAAGATATTACTGTGGAAGGGGAGCAGAAGAAGCGACCAACTTCAATGGTTCAAGGTAAAGCTTCGTCACAGGATTTGGATAATATTTTTGGGGACGGTTGACTCAATAGAGCGTTTGTGAGATTGAGGCAAGGCTTGCTAGAGAGAGCGCTTTATCTGTACCCAACGGGTGTCAAAAGAGTGAATTATTTGTGCGTTGCGTAAGTCCTGAAGTTAATGTGCGTTACACAACTCCTTATCCCCCACATTCACATCAGGATAATTCTTGAGATAATACCGTATCAATAGTTGTTACATCCCACCCCTTGAAGTAGTAAATTCAATGATGATTCGATTTTGGGATGTTTGAGGTGTCAATAGAACTAACGGATTCATTGAAAAAGTTGTTGAAGGGAACTGCCGAGCAATTAAAAGGCGCGGTCAAGCGTAAATTTATAGCACAAACAGTTGCAGCATTAGGACATGGAGGACAGTCTGTAGCCCAGCAAGAGTTAGGATGGAATCGCGTAACCATTAGTAAAGGAATTAAAGAATTAACTAGTGGTATCACTTGTGTAGATAATTATCCAGGCAGAGGGCGTAAGAAAGCAGAAGAAATCCTGCCAAATCTTTTAGAAGATATCAAAAAATTGGTTGATGACCAAAGCCAAATAGACCCAAGTTTTAAAAGTCAAAGGCTTTATACACGTCTTTCGGCATCTGTTGTGAGACATCAATTAATTGAAAAATTTGGTTATAATGATGAAGAATTACCAACTTCGGAAACAATTCGCGTCAAGCTAAATGATTTAGGGTATCGCCTAAAACGGGTTGCGAAAATTCAACCTCAAAAAAACTTCCCGAAACTGACGCAAATTTTGAGCAATTAGGTGTAGTTCATCAAGAAGCTTCAAATGACCCAAGTGTTTTACGCCTCAGTTTAGACGCGAAAGCTCGTGTAAATATCGGCTCATTTGACCGTGGTGGTAGAAATCGAGTGCCAACAGCAACTGATGACCATGACTTCCACCCAAAAACAACTGTGGCTCCCTACGGTATCTTTCTTCCAGCGCTTGATGAGCTATTTTTGTATTTTACAGAATCTAAGGTAACTAGCGATTTTATCGTTGATATTTTAGCAGATTTTTGGAAATCGGAAAGCTGGCGATTTTCGCAAATAAAAACTTTGCTGATTAATCAAGATAATGGAAGAGAGAATAGTTCTAGACGCACTCAGTTCATGAAACGTATAGTTGAATTTGCTCAATCACACCAATTAAATATACGTTTAGCTTATTATCCTCCTTCTCATAGTAAATATAATCCAATTGAAAGAACTTGGGCTGTTTTAGAGAATCATTGGAATGGCAGCATTTTAGATGAGGTTGAAACAGCATTATATTTTGCTAAAACTATGACTTGGAATGGAAACCATCCAGTTGTTAAGTTAGTCACTGGGGCGTGAGTAGCAACGGAACAGAAAACCGGGATAAGAAAATTGAGTTAAAAAACCAGAAAAAACCGCAACCATGTATATACATAGTAGAAAGTCACTATTCTCGTCCTTCCATGTATATACATGATGATTTGGTTACATAACTTAAGAACAGAAAACTGGGATAAGCTCTAAACTCTACAAGAAATCATCAAATTCTTCACGAGCATAAGGGTCACGCAAGGGACGCAGATCTCCTTTCAAAATGGGTTCTGCCAACAAGAAATAATAACGACCCAACATATTAATATGTTTGCGTCCCAACGGAGAGAGTCGGGCAATGTCTTCTCTATTTGTTGCCTGACCAAGAGAACTTAACTCATTGACTGCGGCATCCATATAGTAAGTATTCCACAGCACAATCACATTCACAACTAAACCCAACGCCCCCAATTGGTCTTCTTGACCCTCACGGTATCTTTGGTGGATTTCACCCCTTTGACCATGAAAAAGCTTTCGGGATAAACTGTGACGACTTTCACCACGGTTGATTTGAGTCAAAATACGACGGCGGTATGTCTCATCATCAATGTAGGATAGCAGATATAAAGTTTTGCTAATCCGTCCCAATTCACCAATAGCTTTGGCCAAACTAGAAGGTTGATTACCTCGTTGCAAGGAACGCATTAAGTCAGTTGCGTTAACCACTCCCAACTTCAGAGAAGCAGCCACCCGCAACATATCATCCCAATTATTCGTAATCAGGTCAGTATTAATCTTGTTTTTCGTCAATCCATCCAGCGCACCATAGTGAGCAGAATTGTCGATGCGCCAAAACCGGGACTCACCAATATCTGCAATTCTCGGACTGAACCGATAGCCAAGAAGCCAAAACAAACCAAACACAACATCGCTATAACCCGCAGTATCAGTCATGATTTCCAAGGGCTGGAGAGGAGTCAATTGCTCTAACAAACCTGACAATAAAAAAAGCGAATCACGCAAAGTACCAGGAATGACAATCCCGTGGAAGCCAGTGAACTGGTCGCTAGTAAAATTGTAATAAGTAATACCCTTGCCCACACTAAAATACTTGCTATTGGGTGCAGCATTAATAGTCCTCACAGGAACAGTAAAGCGTAACCCATCTGCCGATGCGACTTCTCCGCCACCCCTTCCTTTGTGCTAGGGGAATGTGAGTTTGGGTATCAACCAATCGCGCATTAGCACGAATGAGAGTTTCTTGACGGAGATAATTTTGTTGCACCCAAGATAATCGCCCACGAGTTAATGCAGGTAATTCAGGACGCACCAGAGGTTCCAAACCAATATTGCAAGCTTGGGCCAGCAATACCGCGCAAATACTAATGTGCAAATCATCAACCCGACTGTTAGCCTGACTCAAATGGGTAAATTCTTTGGTAAACCCAGTCCGGGAATTAATTTCAAGCATGACTTCTGGCAGGTCAACATGAGGTAACATGGCCGCCACTTGCCTTTTGAGCGTTACCAAACTGGGTGGGTCAAGCAGTTTATCTAAAGGAGTTAATACTAAATTATCCTTTCCATCTTTGTGTTCAATGCGTATAGCAGTATTATTCTCAAAGTTAGCCGCAGTCCGACGGTAAGCCTCATCCAATTCTTGTTTTAAGATAGACAGCGATGAATCAAAGGTAGGCTGCAAGTCTAAAGTCCGACATATACCCACCCGTTGCGCTGACCATGCTTCATCACTTAGGAGTTTGGCACGGGGGTCACAGTAACGCTGACTTTTTACCACAAACACATCCCGACGACGCAACGCCGACCTTAAGGATTGTAAGACACAGAAGGTATAAGCTTTACGGTCAATTGTGCCATTGGGAAGAATGCAATACCTTGTCCAACCTTTGGTAATCACTGAAAGTGGTGCAGCACTCATGTCGGGTCGATTTCGACCCTCAATAGAACGCAAAAATAACAGCGCCTCCAAGATATGCGCTGCATTCTCGGTAGAAGAAAACTCAATTTGAAACAGTAGTGAGGGCAGAAAGATACGGAGGGAGCGCCAACGAGACAGTAGCAAATCATAATACTCATCTTCTTCTGGGCGAGCCAATGACTTGACCTTAGCTACAGCCAGAGCCAATTGTGACTGAGTGACTTTAGCAAAGGCGGACATTCTGACATTAATATCCTCACATTCTGTGTCTATCAGCACTTCGACCGCCTCCGCTAATTTAAGTGCGGCGGCATCTAAATCTTTTAGCGTCCGTAGCCGTTGTTGTTCCCCCTCCCGTTTAGATTTCGACAACAACCCTTTCACCAGTAAATCAAATAAGTCAATTACATCATCGGTTGCCGTATATTCTAGTAAATGGATAAATGCCAGCAGGGTGGCAATTCTCTTATTATCAGGCATCCGGGCAATCGCTGCCGAGCGAGAAGCGGCTCCAAGACGTGCTAAAAATTTCACTCGTGTGGGTGGTATTCTCGATAAATTAATGTCACTCATCCCAAACGAGCGTATTTCTGACAAACGATTAATCGCCGCTAACATTGATTTGGCGTTCACGCGAGTTGGAGAGTGACGTAAACGGTCGAGGGTTGAATAACGTGCTTTATCTGGTATAAGTAACAGTTTTTCGAGTGTGCCGACTTGTTGTTGACTGGGGAGCAAAGACAAAACCTTAAAAAGACGGTTGGCGGCTCTTTCACGTACTGATGCTACTAACCGTGCTAGAACGCTCACCCCTGGTAACAGTATTTTCTGTTCTGCCAACCGAGATGTTGTTATGTCAAACAAAACACTGGGAGATTCTGGACTTAAAGTTGACCGTTGGTAGAGCCAACGCACCAGTTTCCAATGTTCTGGTTGGGAGTGAAATTCTTGGTAGCCATAGCGTTGTTTGATTAACGCTGTATGCTCCCATTTGGTCTCGGAATTTCGGTATTGTTCTAAGCAACCTGCATCCAACTGACCCAACTGAGATGTCAGATAATTAACCGCCACTGAAGGAACGTCCGTTGGGTCAGTTAAAAAAGTTCCTAAAAAGCGGACAGTACATAACTGTAATGCCAAACCCAAGCGATTATGATTTCCCCGCCGTTTTTTAATCAGTTGTAGATCAAGATCATCCAAATAAAAATATTTTGCCAGTTGTTGGGGCGATGGTTCACCGTTGTAACACCCATATCTTTTCTCTTGTTCACTACTTAAAAATTCAACTGGCATTTAGGAAAGGATTTTTGAAAAAAAATATTATTCAGTTTGCTTATAGGATTTGCCACAATGTGGACAAAATTTAAACTTGAGCGACACAATTGGTTCATGACAACTCAAACATCTAGAATGCAATTGCGTACCGCAGGCAAAGCAATATTTTGACCGTAAAGAAGTCCACATTGGGTCAGGAGTTGTCCCCGGTGTCCAACATTTGGGACAAAATTTGAGCGAATTGATAACTTCAAGTGCTACTTTTTTGACAACAACATCTAAATATTCTTGAGGGATACCTAACGCCGCAGCTAAACCAGATTTTGCTTTTTGATTGAGTCGTGATGTTCCTCCTGCTTCAATTTTGCGGATAGTCTGAACATGGATTCCCGCTTTTGTACTTAACTCCAACTGAGTTAAAGATAGAGAGTTACGGATTCGTTGAATGTAACCACCCAACGTCTCTGTTGGTTGAGGAGCAACATCCGTCGCCGATACATTCATAAAAATATATCTAGTTCGCTACCTATTAATATTAAGTTAATATTTGTCCATGAGTTCAATAATTTAAGTTGCTCAGGTAAAAATGAGTGTTAATTTAGCATCATTAGTCACTCAGTTTTTAGAGCGTCATGGACTGGCTGACTCTACGATTCGTTCTTATGAATCAACTTTAATGCCTTTGCTTCAGCTTTATGGTAGTTGGTCACTATCCATTCTTGACCGAGAAATTTTATTTGAATATCTCAATAATTTAAACGACGTATCATATATCACCCATCATCGTCATCAAGCAGTAATTACAGCCTTATTTAACTTTGCTGTTGAGTGCCGTTATATCAAATCAAACCCCATTTCTCATCTCAAACGGCGTAAACCAAATCCACATATAAAAGAGCATAATTCCGATAATGTTGTGCGATATCTGACACAAAATCAATTAAGTATTCTTGACCAAGCTATTAAAAAAGATGCTAGACTTTCTGCTCTGGTGCATTTGCTATATAGCAGTGGAGCCAGAATAGCAGAGATACTGGCTTTGGATTTATCAGATATTGATTTTACTGCTCGTAAGTTTCAAGTTATCGGTAAAGGGAATAAGCAAAGATGGTGTTTCTATAATGAAGAGACTGACTTCTGTTTGAATAATTACATCAAATACTACCGTCATCCGAATGTAAATGCTTTATTTACGGCTCAAAAACCAAATCAAGAGTACGTATCTCGTCTTTCTTATGCAACAGCTTACTCTACACTGAAGAACGCAGTTAAAAACATTCCAGAGTTAGAGGATGTTGGTTTTCACCATCTGAGACACACTTTTGCATCCCAAAGGGTGGGAGTTATGGGAATTGAGGAACTTCGTGCTTTGATGGGACATGAAAAAATTCAAACTACTCTTCGCTACTCTAAAATTACTTCACAACGGGCGCAAGAAGTAGCACTTTATGCTTTTGAAAAAATCCCGTCTTTAGGGCAATAACTTATCAGTATAAATTTACTTTGTATATGACTGCATGATTAAAATTATCATGATTAAAAACTTATCAAGAGAATAAACAATACTCTTGATTGTCAAAATATGGCTTGCAATAAAATTTAGTAAAAAATTACACTTTATTTATAAAAAGCCTAGAGATAGCACTTAATATAACTCGCCACCGCGAGCGAAAATTTCTATGACTTCACTTCTGGTCACTTGATTTTTATCAGCTATTTCTAACAGTTTCTCCCATGCTTCATCGGTTAAGCGAATTGACCTTAACCGTTTGGAAGAATCTCCATAATCAGTTTCAAATTTACCATCTGGTGTACGGGGTCGTCTTTGAGATTTCTGTCTAGTGCCTGAATATTGATCCATCGTCCTAAGTTATACAGGATGTCTTAGTTTATCATGTATATACATGGTTAGATTGATTTTTCAAGACTTTTTTCTTATCCCGGTTTTCTGTTCCGTTGATACTCACGCCCCTCACTCAAACTTACTCTAACGGAGTGCGTCTAACTAAAAAAGCCATGCAAGAAATTGAAAATAAAATCGAACGCTTGACTAATTTTAACCAAGATAATTTACCAAATTTAGGCAAGTGGTTTATTGATATCTGTTGTGGAGTAACGTAATTTCCAAAAAGTTAAAAGCGCAAAAATAGTTGATAGCAATTCTGCTCGCTGCACTCAATAGTTCTTGAGCGCAGACATTTATCTTGCATATTTATACCCCCAATAAATATGATTATCATTTTAATTGACTGTATATTTTATTCTCTGGAAGTCCCTTAAATTGGCACTTAAGTGGTGGATCTTGAGTGGTGAAATTTGAAGAAGTTTCATAGACTGGTTCATTAGATGTTTAACCTTTGAGCATGAAGGTCATTAGCGATGAATATGTTGCCATCACTCCGTCGATATGGACAGTCGGTTTGGATCAATGGGTTTGAGCGAGGCTGGATTAGCCGTGGTGAGTTGCAACAGTACATTGAGGAAGACGGTTTAAGGGGCGTTCGATCAAACTTTCAAAGCTTGCAAGTGGCAATTGAGGGACACCAGTATGATCGCGACTTCAGTATACTGGCGCAGCAAGGGATGAGTCGGAATGCTCGATCGGACTATGACTATTTGATTGTGCGAGATCTACAATTGGCGGCTGATTTGCTCAAACAAGTCCATTCTCAGACTCAGGGATGCAATGGCTATGTTCAAATTGATCTTCCGCCTGATGCACTGCTTTCACCTCAAACAGCGATCACAGCAGCGCAAAACATCTGGCAGTCAGTTGGATGGAGTAATTTGTTGTTGAGAATGCCAGCGACTCAATTGCTGCTACCAGTGATTGAACATCTAATTGGCAATCGTATCAATGTGAATGCCACCTTAGTGTTTTCTCCAAGTATGTATGAGCAAGTATTCGATAGTTATAAAAGAGGGCTGGAGAGCCTGATTCAGCAAGGAAAACCGATGAGTGACGTTGTTTGTTTTACAAGTGTTCCCATTGGTCGTTTGGATAGAGTGATTTCGCCACTTATTACCGATACAGAAACATCTTTGAGTGTGATGCAAGCCAAACTTCTGTACCAGCATTATCGAAATCTCTGTCAAAGTGTTGACGAAGCTTTTCCCCTGGAAATACGCTGGCAATCGCTCGCTGAAGGGGTAAAACCGCTGCGTCTGGTATGGGATTGCACAGATATTCCGCCTGAATCCGCGTGGCGCTATATTCCGACTCTAGTGGCTCCTGAAACCGTGATGATGCTGGAGCCGTCAACGCTCTTGAAGTATCGTGAGGTTTCTCTGCTGCCGATGAGGTTGACAGATGATGAACAAGCTGAACAACATGTGACAAACGGATTGTCCGAGATATCTTTGGATGAACGAGTTGACCAACTCGTTCACGAGGAAATGGCGCGCTCGCTAGACGTCTTTCAACAGTTGCTAGACACAATCGAGCACAAGCGAAGGCGCTGAAACTGGAGGGATGTCGCTTCAATGTTCAATTGCCCCTAATGCTTTAAGAGTCGCTCTTTGAGCCACTGTCAGCCCGGTTGCGCCTTGAATGTTCATGCCTTCATACAGGCGATTGACCATCAACGTGTTGATACAGCGTCCTGTTTGCACGTCCCAAAGCTTGATGGTGCGATCGTCACTTCCAGTGAATAGGATTTGACCGTTAGAGCTAAAGATGACTGACCGAACCCAACCGCTATGGTCATCCAGGATGTGGAGGCAACGCCCCGTTTGCAGATCCCACAGTCGAATCGTTTGATCATCACCGCCACTTGCCAAGAATTGACCGTTGGGACTAATGGCAACCGTCCAGACGGCTCCTGTATGCCCCTCTAAAACCTTCAGACATGCTCCAGTTTGCACATCCCACAATCGAACCGTGTGATCCTGACTGCCGCTTGCCAGTCGGTGACCACCCGAATCAAATGCTAGTGCGAAAATTGTACCTATATGTCCCTGCAAAACCTTCAGATATGCTCCAGTTTGCACATCCCACAAGCGAATGGTGCGATCAAAACTGCCACTTGCCAACCATTGACCGCCCGGGTCGAACGCGAGCGCGGGAATCCCGTTCTGGTGTCCGCGTAACACATGCAAACAGTGATGTGTTTGCACATCCCAAAGTCGCACGGTGCAATCATAACTACTGCTTGCCAGAATTTGTCCCATTGGGCTGAACAACACTGTCCACACGGCCGCATTGTGCGCTGACCATCGTTCAAGGTGCCCAGTTTGAATATTCCATAAAGCGATCGACTCATCGTGTCGATTGATTGCGAGCGTTTGATTGTCGGGACTAAAGCTGACGTTGCTGAATGAGGACATCCGACGGGTCGGGCTGAGAAACGTTTTGTAAGGGTGATACGATGACGGATTGCCATCTGGTTGCAAATGCCACACCTGAATCATTTCATTCTGACCACTACTGGCGAGTATCTGGTCATCCGAACTGAGGCTCAGGGAATGAATCCCGCCAGTATATCCACGTAACGTTTTCAAGTTTCGTCCGCTCTGTAAATGCCACAGCCGCACCGTCTGGTCTTCTCCTGTACTGACCAACAATTGGCTATCAGCACTGATGGCCAGCCCAAAAACATCATGCTTATGACCCTCAAGGACATGAATGGGTTGCCCGTCTTGAATATCCCAAAGGCGTAGCGTACCGTCAAGACTGGCACTGGCTAACCAATGACCATCCGGGCTAAAGGCAATGTTCCAAATCCAATCAGTGTGTCCTTGTAGCACCTTGACACTGGAATTTATGACATGGGGTTTTCGATGTCGATCGTGTGAGAGATGAGCCCTCCACAGTCGAATCGATCCATTCCGACAACCGCTAGCGAGCAGTTGACCATCCGGGCTGTAGCGCACACACTGAACCCCGGTGGTATGCTCCTGTAAGACACTCAGGCAATTCCCATTGCTTACATCCCAAATCCGAACGGTTGTATCATTACTGCTACTGGCTAAGGTTTGTTGATCGGTCGCGAAGTGGACAGAATAAACACTCTGGGTGTGTCCTTTCAAAACATGGAGACACTGCCCTTGCAAATTCCATAGGCGCACCGTTTTATCTTCACTGCCGCTTGCTAACTGCTGACCATCGGCACTAAAACTCACTGATCGAACGCCACCTGTATGGTCTGTTAGCACTTGCAAGCATTGCCCACTTTGAACATCCCACAAGCGTACCGAACTATCACTACTGCTGCTGGCTAACGTTCTGCCATCGGGACTAAAGGCAACCGACCAAACCCAACTTTTGTGCCCTGAAAAGGTGGCTAAGAGTTGGGTTGTGCTAATGTTCCACAGATAGATGTTGCCAATGGAATCGCCCACGGCAATGGTCTGTCCGTCTGGGTTCAGGTCTACCGACATGGCAATACTGAGTGTTTCTGAAAAGATGGACTTGGCGAAAGTGGCATTCTGAAAATTGACTCCGGCTAAATCGACCTGCCGTAAGTCGGCTTGCTGCACCACAAGACCAGAAAAATCCCAGCCGCGTAAGTCCACTTGAAGCTGCACCAGCAGGTTAATCAGGTTGCCTGCGGTGTATCCTGGTTTCTTCCCCTGTTGCGTTAATAAGTGCCTGGCTTGTGCCTCGATTGCCGCCACACTGCCAAAGCGAGACAGCAACTGTTCCATCACAGGTTGCACAATTAAGCGCGTCTGAATCTCTCGGATGTAATCTTTTGCTTGTACTTGCACTAAGGGATGCGTTTGCCAAACGTTAAGCTTCTGCGTCTCAAATTCGATGCAAAGAAGCTGCACGAATCGTTCTGTGATATATTCCATCACCACAGGTTGCAAGAAGAATAACCCATCGTTTTTTTCAATTAGCGTAGGCTTTGCCTTCTCGATTAGAGATCGCCTCAATAGTGAGTTGACCAAATTAGGTACACTTTGTTGAGCAGCAGGATCAACCACGTTTTCTCGAATATCTACAATCGAGACTGGCTCCCGATGAATTGCAAACCAGGACAGTATTTTCTGTTCAGCTTCGGAAAGGCGAGCGAACTGACGGTCTAGCAAATCGCGGATGTCTTCAAAAACAGCCAATCCCTGACTCAGATACGGCAACACCTCGGTAATGCTGCCGTTAAACAAATCCCCAATTGCGGCTGCCACCAGTTTTAAGGCCAAAGGATTACCGCCGTAGTGATTGATCAAAGTCTGCCATTCGGCTTCTGAACCTGTAAACGCTCCTTTTTGCCGAAAGATGGCGCGTCCATCAGCAGGGGTTAGCCCACTCAAGGTCAGCGATCGCACCAGCGCCTGTGCGCCTTCCATCAGTGCCATTTCGCGTGGCTTTTCTCGACTAGTGAGCAACAAACAGCTTTGGTGGGATGCTTCGCCAATGGCTCTGAGCAACTGCCCGTAATCTTCGTAGCCCGAGATCCATTGTCCCACTGGCTCATGCTGCAAAATGGTCTCAGCATTATCGAGCAGCAATAAACACCGACGCGACCGCAGATATTGCATCAGTTTGGAAAGCTGTTGAGCAAGCGTGGTGGGAATGATCGGATCTTCCCCAATTAGCGGCATGAGAAATTTCAGCAGGCTTGACAGGAGTTCATCCACTAGTGGTGCATTAGCCAAAGAGCGCCATACAACAATCTCAAATTCTGCTTGCATTTGCAGCGCAGCTTTGACCGCGATCATACTTTTGCCAATGCCGCCAATGCCCAATAGCCCGACTATGCGGCAGCGCTCAGATACAACCCACTGCCACAGTTGTGTCAGTTCTACCTCACGTCCATAAAACGCTGAGGCATCGACTGCTGTATCCCAGTCCTGATGGGGATTTGTCCAGCGACTCTCTGTCTCTTGGGATGAGGCAGGGGATGTCAGGTCTGTTTGCGTCAATTCCAGCCCAAACGCCCGGAAGAGATACTCTAATGACTGGCGATCGACCCCCAGTTCGCGCTTGAAAATGCGAGCGAGGGTATTTAGGGAGAGTCCGGTGCGATCGCTGAGATCTTCCTGGGTGAAGCGCTTACCCCAGGTTTCGTCGGATTCCGCCTGTTGTTTTGCCGTCTGAAACTTTTGCCACCCTTGAGGCGATAGGATAGCTCCTCGCACTCGAAAAGAAGTGGAGCGACCTCGTTTAGTTTTTGATGAGTTGGAATCCATAGATCAGCCCATGGTGCAAAGGAATTAGCGAATCTTTTCTTAAGATATCGAACGTTTCTTTAATCAATGACTCACGGGGAGTTTGAGCAACACAGATTGACAGGCAAATAATTCCATTTTGGTTAGAGTATACCAGGTTTAATTGCTCCTGGCTTATTTTCTGCGGTCTTCTTCAACCACAGAACAATTAAATCGCGTTTTAACTCAAAGAACTTGAGTGGTTTGTATTGGGCGATCGCTCAATAATGAAGTTAATCGAGGTGAGCATTGAGCTTCACCAACCTAAAAGAGAACAAGATGAATCGGTAATAGGCAATTCGCTTAAGGGTAAGAAGGAGCCAAACGTATCAGGCTTTTCACTCTTTTTGATACTCAGTATCAATGTAGCAGTTATGCACTAACCGAAACAACTAAAGCTAACAAATTAGACAACACCTAAAACGAGGACAGACGATGAAAACGCAGAAAGTATGGTTCATTACCGGAGCTTCCAGAGGCTTTGGATTAGAAATTGCCAGAGCAGCTTTGGTAGCGGGTGATCAAGTAGTGGCAACTGTTCGTTATCAACCCACACAACTCGCCACTACCCTGCACAACCACCCGGATCTTTACGTTGTGCAGATGGATGTCACTCAGGAAGAGCAAGTACAAGCGGCTGTCAAGCAAGGCATTGCCCGTTTCGGTCGGCTCGATGTCTTAGTCAATAATGCCGGGTTTGGTATGGTAACTGCGATCGAAGAAGCCACGGATGCCGAAGTTCGCAAACAATATGATACCAACGTATTTGGTTTACTCAACGTGACGCGTGCCGTGTTGCCTTACCTGCGCCAGCAAAAGTCTGGGCACATCATCAATATCTCGTCGCTGTTTGGCTACGATGCAATTCCTGGCTGGGGATTGTATGGGTCTACTAAATTTGCAGTCGAAGGTCTTTCCAAAGGGCTAGCGGTCGAACTGGCACCGCTCGGCATCCACGTCACCGTAGTGGCTCCCGGTCTTTTTACGACCGACTTCCTGAGTACTGAATCATATACCGCCGCTAAAACCATCATCGCCGATTACCAGGAAACGGTAGGGACGATGCGGAGCGGAGCCTCGGCGCTACATGGGAACCAGCCCGGCGATCCGAAAAAGTTTGCGGCTGTGATGATTCAACTCGCCAATACAGAACGTCCGCCAGTGCATTTGCCCGTCGGCAAGGACACGATCGCAATGTACCGCAACAATGCCGCAAAAATGGCACAGGAAATCGAAGCATGGCTGCCAGTCGCTACCAGTACCGACCATGACCACCGTGTAATGGCTTCGACCGTGGCCTGACCTGCAACAAAGCCCACATTATCTCCAAAGGAGATTGTGATGAAACTGGAAGGTAACAAAACCCTGATTGTTGGTTCTCCAAACGGTGGAGCAATTTTCCGCACTGCATAAATCTTTTGACATTGTTTGATCCGCCGTTTCTGGCAAATCGTTTCTAATCAAGAGTGATAACGATAAAGACACAGAGTCAGTGATAGAAAAACCAACCCCAAGAACTGACCCAAAGCAGACTGCAATTGCACTATGCTGTTCAATAGATTCGACCCTCGTTCCACTAACCCCTCAAAAGCATAAAGGAGTTTTACTATGAGCACTGAACAAAAAGTTGCTGTTATTACCGGCGCGTCGCAGGGCATCGGCGCAGCCCTTGTCAAGGCGTACCGCGATCGCAACTATCGGGTGGTCGCAACCTCGCGCTCGATCGAGCCGTCGGACGATGATGAAGTTCTGGCGGTGCCCGGTGACATAGCTGATCGAAAAACCGCCGAGCGTGCTATTTCCGAAGGCGTGTCCCGCTTCGGGCGCATCGACACGCTCATCAACAACGCTGGTATCTTCATCGCCAAGCCATTTACCCAATACACCGAGGCTGACTACGAAGTATATCTGGGCACCAACGTCACTGGCTTCTTTCACATGACGCAACTCGCCATCGCCGAGATGGAGAAGCAGGGCAGCGGTCATATCGTGCAGATCTCGACGAGCCTGGTTGACAACCCGATCGCCGGCCTACCATCCGTGCTCGCGTCACTGACAAAGGGCGGACTGAATGCCGCGACCAGATCGCTGGCGATCGAGTATGCCAAGCGTGGTATCCGGGTGAACACCGTCGCGCTGGGTACCATCAAGACGCCAATGCATCCCGCCGAAACCCATGCACAGCTCGATGCGCTGCACCCGATCGGTCATATGGGCGAGATCACAGACATCGTCGATGCGGTCCTCTACCTGGAATCAGCCAACTTTGTGACGGGCGAAATCCTTCACGTCGATGGCGGCCAGAGTGCGGGGCACTGACACCGCCTTGCAATCAGAAAAATGGCTCTGACGCTCCCAAGCAAGATTGCGCGATCGTGCAACCTGCTGATAAAGGAACACACACCATGACCCAACTCGAAAAAGGCATGATCTACGAATTACGCATTTATCACGCCATGCCCGGACGACTACCAGCGCTGCTCGCGCGCTTCGAGAACCACACGTTACAGATTTGGGAAAAGCATGGCATCCGCCAGGCTGGATTCTGGACAACGCTAATCGGCGAGAGCAATCAGCGGCTCACTTATATGCTCGTGTGGGACAGCATGGCTGAGCGTGAGTCGCGCTGGGGGGCATTCCTCGCCGACCCCGAATGGATCGCGATCAGCACCGAAACCGAGAAGGACGGTCCACTGGTGCAGAATATCAGCAACGAGTTGCTGGCACCGACCGCCTTTTCCGGGCGTGAAGTGAGCGGTGGGGCGAGCTAGGGAACTCGAACCCGTAGCATCCGGCCTGTAGACGCCTCCCCACCATCACAACTGAGTAATGCGGACAGACAATCGCTGAAAGACATATATCTTGCTTCTATTAGCAAGCGTGGGAGATACTTATGTGGCCTAAAACAGAACTGATAGATTTGCTCAAGATCGCGCATCCAATAATTCAGGCTCCGATGGTTGGCGCTTCCACACCTGAGTTGGTTGCGGCTGTTTCTAATGCAGGAGGTCTTGGCTCGTATGGTGGTGCGGCCACCGCACCAGCCAAACTTCGCTCCATTATCAGGCAAATTCGAGAGCTGACAGACCAACCCTTTGCAGTTAATTTGTTTGCCCCAGCCGTTGAAGCGTATCAACTTACGCCTGAGCAGCAAACACCGATGTCTGAGCTATTAACAAAATGGCACAACGAACTTGACGCCGGACCTGTGCCCGAACCAATACCGATACTAGGACCATTTGTAGATCAACTTACTGTCCTGCTTGAGGAGAAAATACCTGTTTTTAGTTTCCACTTTGGACCTGCGCCAATTGAGGCAATTCGTGAGATACACGCTATAGGCTCAGTTGTACTAGCAACCGCCACGACCGTCCGTGAAGCAAAAGCTCTAGTCGTTGCAGGAGTCGATGTCATCATAGCCCAGGGCTTTGAAGCCGGAGGTCATCGCGGAACCTTTGCAGTACCTTATGAACACGGATTGATTGGAACAGCAGCATTGGTGCCGCAAATAGCTGATGCGGTATCGGTTCCGATCGTTGCGGCGGGCGGAATCATGGATGCTCGTGGAATCGTTGCTGCATTAGCACTTGGGGCAAGCGGGGTACAGATGGGAACCGCCTTTCTCGCCTGCCCTGAGAACAATATCCCAGAAGTCTATAGGCAGGCGGTACTCAACTCTTTGGACGAAGACACGGTTATTACTGAAGTATTTTCCGGCAAACCCGCCAGAGCAATACGAAATCGATTTATACGTGAAATGGAAAATAACAGGGATAAGGTGCTGCCCTTCCCGGCTCAGATGTCTATGGGGCGGGTTTTGTATCAGACTTCGGCTCAACAATCAAATCCAGATTTTGTCAGTATGTGGGCAGGACAGGGAGCAGCATTAGCCTCAGCTCTCCCGGCAGGTGAGCTGATCGAAAAAATCAGACAAGAATTTCTTGCCGTAACGGCTTCTTTACAACTCAAATAATAAGTTAACAGTTCAGACCAAAGTTTATCTCCTCACAACCGCTTGCAGTGAACCGTCAATTATGTTGTTGCTGAGAGTGAAAGTTTTATCGCGATCACAGAAATTAGCCCTTACCGTACATTGCGAGTTCGACTGCTACTCACACCCCGGTAACACCCGTTGCTTTAGAAACTGCACCTCTGAAAGGCTGGTTTTTTATCAGGACGGCTCTCGATTAGTTCGCTGGAGAATACGTAACCGCAGCGAAATCAGCATCAGTTTGTAAATGCAATCTAGGCAGAACCTCAAGATGCTACAAACAATTTCTCAAATCAGCGCTAACGTTCGTGCTCAAGGCGGTGATGGAAACGGACAAGAAGTAACCTGAGTTAATTCGATTTTGAAAGCGAGGTAGGCACAATGAAGACGAATTTTGAGAACAAGTCCTTTGAGGATGAACGTGAGAATTATCAACGTGAGACTGATAGCCGCGATATTTTCGCCGAACGTGTCCGCAGCAACCAGCGCAAGCTCACCTCCCAGCTAAGGCACCAGTACGATTTTATTGTTTGCGGATCTGGATCTTCTGGCTCGGTGGTTGCCCGCAGACTGGCCGAGAATCCGGATGTCAGCGTTCTGCTGGTTGAAGCTGGAGGCACTGATGATGTGCCAAGTGTCATAGAAGCAAATCAATGGCCGATGAACCTTGGAACCGATCGGGACTGGAGCTTCCAGGGCCAGCCGAATCTACATGTGAACGGTCGTTCGATTCCGTTCTCTATGGGCAAGGTACTCGGCGGTGGATCGAGCATCAACGTCATGGTTTGGGCACGCGGACACAAGCATGATTGGGATCTCTTCGCCTCCGAAGCCAACGATCCTGCCTGGAGTTATGAATCCGTCTTGAAGATTTATCGCCGCCTGGAAGATTGGCATGGTGTGCCAGACCCGATGTATCGCGGAACGGGAGGGCCGGTATTTGTCCAGCCCGCGCCGGAGCCAAACCCGATCGCACCCGCAACGGTCGAAGGAGCGCGGGTGGTGGGTATTCCTACTTTTGAAAATCCGAACGGACGCATGATGGAAGCGGCGAAGGGCGCTTCTATCAGCGATGTGCGAGTCCGCAATGGCAAGCGCGAATCGATATTCCGCTCCTACGTCTTTCCTTATATGGATCGGCCAAACCTGACGGTTCTCAGTCATGCACTAGTCACACGGCTGACGTTCCAAGGCAAGCGGGTCACTGGCGTGGAGATCTCTTATCGTGACGCGATCTATCGCATTGGTGCAGCAGTCGAAGTCGTGCTGTCGCTTGGTGCCATCCATACGCCGAAAGTGCTTATGCAATCCGGTATCGGCGATGAGGCCGAGTTGCGGCGATTTGGAATTCCTGTCGTGCAGCACCTTCCCGGTGTGGGGCAAAATTTTCAAGACCACGTTGCATTTGATTGTGTCTGGGAATATAAAAACGCTCTCGAACCAAGAAATAACTTGTCTGAGGCAATCTTTTTCTCGACGAGCCAGTCCGGGCTTGACAGTCCAGACTTATTTGTCTGTCAGGCCGAGGTGCCAAAAACCAGTGCCGAGAATGCCGCCCGGTTTGGGCTGCCTGGTGCAGGCTGGACGTTATTTGGGGCGATCGCGCACCCCAAAAGCCGAGGCCGTCTGCGCCTGACGGGAGCCTCACCATCCGACCCAATTCTGATTGATGCAAACACTCTGTCTGACCCGGATGATCTCAAAACCGCGATCGCCTGTGTAGAGCTCTGCCGCGAAGTTGGTAACTCCGCTCCGCTTCGTCCGTTCGTCAAACGCGAAGTGATGCCAGGTAATTTGAAAGGGGCTGAACTCGAACGCTTTATTCGGGATGCTGCGACGAGTTTCTGGCACGAAACCTGTACCGCAAAGATGGGTCGGGACTCCATGTCAGTGGTGGATAGCAACCTGAGAGTGTATGGAATCGACAATCTCCGGATTGCTGATGGATCGATTATGCCGCGAATAACGACCGGTAACACGATGGCTCCCTGCGTGATCATCGGGGAGCAGGCAGCGGAAATTCTACAGCTCGAACACCAGCTGCAAACCACCGTAAAAACAAACTCAGTCGCGCAATAAAACCACCGCACTTCTTATTAGCGGGCGCACATTTAAGTCGCGTGTTAACTCAACTAACTTGAGTGGTCTAAATTGGGCGATCGCAGAAGAATGAAAAGTAACCAATCTGAAAATCAACTACCAACCCAAAGGAGAACAAGATGAGTAGCAATCAAGTAAACAGTCCAAACATGAAACTCGAAGTCGTGGTGTTCAACGTTTCCGACGTTAACCGCACGAAGGCATTCTACGAGAATCTTGGCTGGCGACTCGACATCGACATCGCGGAGGGCGGCTACCGCAACGTGCATGTGACGCCGCCCAACTCGGACGCCTCAATCATCTTCGGCAAGGGAGTTACTCCGAACAATCCTGGCCCAGTGCAAAACCTGGTCCTCGCTGTGGACAACCTCGACGCTGCCCGCGAAGACTTGATCGCTCGTGGTGTCAACGTCAGCGAGATCTTCCACTACGCTGGCGGACCATTCAACAACGCCGTGGAGAACCCGCGCGTCAGCGGGCGCGACCCGCAAGGTCGTTCCTACTTCTCATTTGCCTCGTTTGAGGACCCGGACGGGAACCTCTGGCTGCTCCAGGAAATCACAACGCGGCTTCCTGGTCGTCTGTGGGACTCGACGCCAGCACAAAACTTAGACGTTGCAACTCTTGCAGATCTTCTCCGCGAGACGGCAGAGCACCACGACCCCTACGAGAAGACTCACGCCGAGCATCACTGGTGGGACTGGTACGCACCCTATCTGAGTGCGCGTCAGAACGGCAGCAGTCCAGAAGAGGCAGCCGCCGCTGCTGATCGTTACATGGAGGAGGTTTTTCCTGTTCTTTCTAAATGATGCGGTCAGAATGACATCCGCCAGGGCGGGTTCTGGACGACCCCACAACTCGCCCCACTATCACAGCTGAGTCATGCGGACAGACAATACGCAACCTCAGTTAAACCCGATTGGAGAAAGATCAATGTCTGAAAAAACCAACCAACAACGCCGCCGCTTTTTGGGCATTGCGACCATGACGATTGCGGCTACACAGCTAGGACAATTTGGTTCTGCGAACGCACAATCGAGCCAAACAAAACCAAAGGAAACCACCATGACTCAACCTGGAACCGCGCACACCGACACAAACGCAATCCGCCCCTCTGCCCAAAGCGCGAGGGACATCCGCGGTGCTTCACCGTACGTCGAGATCGAGAACGAGCCCGCACCCAAGCTGATCGTGGACCCCCCGCTTCCCGAAGGGCTTGCCCGGGGAATCTTCTGGGCCCAGTACCGAGTGGAGAACTTGCGCATTGTACCCGTGTTCGGGGCAGGCGCCCGCCAGGTATCTCCACGTGTCGGGCATCTGCACATAACCGTCGACGACCTCCCTTGGTGGTGGGCAGATGCGAGTGACAGCAACACAATCGACATAGCCGGGCTGCCGCCCGGACAGCACAAGGTGAAGATCGAGTTAGTTGACCCTAACCACAACGTCTTCCCCGGACAGGTGGTGACACTGGCGTTCACCGTGCCTGACTACAAGAGCGCACACTCGCACTAACGGAGCCTTCATGCCCGGCCCACCTCGCCGGAGTAGAAGAAGCACGCAAGCCTACTTCGAGCTTCGGCACAGCAGGCGATCGGGTCCAAGCACTGGAAGTGAGAAACCTTCGCTGTCAGCGTAAATCGAGTCGCCCGCCAAGAGGTATCGGTATTAATGAAACTAGTCTCAGCGCAAGCAAGGAGGATGCAGTGAGCAAGATTATTAAAGCTGCCGCCGTGCAGATTAGCCCTGTGCTGTACAGTCGGCAAGGTACAGTCGAGAAAGTTGTTAAGAAGATTCGTGAGCTGGGCAAACAAGGCGTTCAGTTCGCAACCTTCCCCGAAACCATCATTCCCTATTACCCCTACTTCTCCTATGTGCTAGCCCCGTTCGCGTTGGCAAAGGAACATCTGCGGTTGCTTGAAGAGTCGGTTACGGTGCCGTCTGCTGAAACCCGGGCGATCGCCGAAGCCGCGAAGGAAGCAAACATGGTCGTCTCCATCGGCATCAATGAGCGCGACGGCGGCTCGATCTACAATACGCAACTTCTGTTCGACGCAGACGGTACGCTGATCCAGCGCCGCCGCAAGCTTACGCCGACTTATAACGAGCGGATACTCTGGGGCCAGGGTGACGGCTCGGGCCTGCGCGCCATCGATAGTGCCGTTGGGCGCATCGGACAACTTGCCTGCTGGGAGCATAACAATCCTTTGGCACGGTATGCGATGATCGCTGATGGTGAGCAAATCCACTCGGCGATGTATCCCGGATCGTTCGCCGGCCCGCTGTTCGCGGAGCAAGCGGAAATTAACGTCCGCCAGCACGCCCTTGAATCCGCCTGCTTTGTCGTCTGTGCAACCGCGTGGCTGGATGCCGATCAGCAGGCTCAGATCATGAACGACACGGGTTGTCCGATCGGGCCGATTTCGGGTGGCTGCTTCACGGCCATCGTGAGTCCCGACGGCCGGATCATCGGTGAGCCGCTCAAAGCGGGCGAAGGCGAAGTGATTGCCGAGCTTGACTTTGCCCAGATCGACGCCCGCAAGCGGCTCATGGACGCCCGCGGTCATTACAGCCGCCCCGAACTACTCAGCCTGCTGATTGATCGGACGCCCGCGTCGCCCGTTCATGAGCGCATCGCACACCCCAAATATGATGTCTCGCGCGCGGTCGTTGATGAGGGGAGGACCGTCGAGGTACTCTAATGCCACCGGACCTATCGGAACGCAACTACAGGGAGGTCGGCACGTGTTCAAAAAAATCAATCATAATCGCCGCTACTTTCTAACAACCATGCTTACAACTATTGCTGCCACCCAGCTCGGCATGCTCGGCGGCACCAAACAGCACCTTACGCCAGCAACGACTGAGTTACCGATTGAAGGCGAACTGCCTTCGCTTGTCGGCGCGATCGCGTGGCTCAATTCGCAGCCATTAACGGTTGACGGACTGCGCGGAAAAGTCGTGCTGATCAACTTCTGGACTTATACCTGCATCAATTGGCTGCGCCAACTCCCTTATGTTCGCGCGTGGGCCGAGAAGTATAAGGATCAGGGACTAGTAGTAATTGGTATACATACACCGGAGTTTGAATTCGAGAAGAATATCGATAATGTCCGCCGAGCCTCAACAGAAATGAAAATTGACTATCCGATCGCCGTGGACAACGATTATGCGGTGTGGCGTGCTTTCGGGAACCGTTATTGGCCAGCCCTTTATTTTATAGACACGCAAGGACGCATTCGTCATCACCAATTTGGCGAGGGCGAGTACGAGCAATCGGAAAGAGTAATTCAACAGCTACTATCTGAGTCCGGAACTGGCCGTGTCGGTCAGGAAATGGTCGAAGTCGATGCTCGCGGTTTTGAGGCTGCCGCCGATTGGAACAGCCTGAAATCGCCTGAAAACTACCTCGGCTACGAAAGAACGGAGAATTTTGCGTCTCCCGGCAGCGCGGTGTTAAACAAGCCTCGTTTATATACCGCCCCCGCGCAATTGAAAACTAATCAATGGGCGCTTTCGGGCGATTGGACAATCGGAAGACAAGCCATTGTACTGAACAAGTCCGGCGGGCGGATTGCGTACCGCTTCCACGCACGCGACCTTCATCTCGTCATGGGTCCGGCTGAGCGAGGAACGTCCGTGCGGTTTCGCGTGCTTGTAGACGGGCAGCCGGTAGTTGCGGCTCGCGGACTTGATGTCGATGTGCGAGGCGAAGGCACGGCTACCGAACAGCGGTTGTACCAAGTGGTCCGACAGCCGAAGCCCATCAGCGATCGACAGTTCGAGATCGAGTTTCTGGATTCCGGGGTGGAGGCTTTCGCGTTCACGTTCGGTTGATCACGCAAACAGATACGTCTTCGCAACGAGCGACAAGAAGGTAAATGATATGACGATGAAATCCACACATGGCAGTCCGATCCTCGTGACCGGAGCGGCCGGCGATATCGGTGCTATTGGCCGCAACCTCACCGCAATGCTGCTCGCCAAGGGGCATCAAGTGCGCGCTTTGGTCCGGCGGGAGGATGAACGCGCTGAGGGTCTGCGCCAGCTCGGGGCCGAGGTTGTGCAGGGCGATCTGACCGATCTTGCCTCGATGCACCGCGCGATCGAAGGGGTTGCGCGCATCTATTTTGGAATGTCGGTCTCGGCGGCTTATCTCGAAGCCACGGTCAACGTTGCTGCGGTGGCGCGCCACCACGGGGTCGAGGCCTTCGTGAACATGTCGCAGATGACGGTGACGCAGATGAGCATCACCGAAACCACCCCGAGTCCGCAGCACAAGCTGCACTGGCTTGCAGAACAGGCATTGGTGTGGTCGGGGCTGCCTGTCGTCACAGTGCGGCCGACGGTCTTCCTCGAAGGCTTCTTCCTGCGTCTCGCCGCTGCTAGCATCCGCGACAGCGACGAACTGGCACTGCCGCTAGGTAACAATAAGACCTCGCCTATTTCGGCTGTGGATGTGGCGCACGCTGTTTCCGTGATCCTCTCAGACCCTGCCTCGCACATTGGTCATGTTTACAATCTGACCGGATTTGAGTCAGCCGATTTGGACCACTATGCGCGCGTCTTTTCCGAGGCACTCGGCAGAACTGTCCGCTATCGTGACGTGCCGCTCTCCGAGTGGGTTGATACGCTTCGTAAGTTTGGGGTGCCGACGCACCTCGTCAACCACCTCGCGGTGATGGCCGAACTTCACGCGCAGGGGCGGTATGACCGCATGACGGATGACCTGTTCAAGCTCACCGGCACTCGGCCGACGAGCATGTACGACTTCGTGAAATTGCACGCCGCTGAATTCACGCCCAGTGAAGCCACGGCTTGAGAGGCAGGCCGCCCTAGACGAGTCCAGCCCTGCCGATCGTCAACAAAGGATCTGGCGGCGCATATCGCCTCCTATTCCCAGCATCTCTTCCCCAGCCTACTTGCCCGCGGGTACTGTCAACTTAACCAGAGAAATTTAAGAATAAGCATGACAATCGCTGGAAAGTTAAAATCACGATTATACGGCAGGTTTCAACCCAGCAATCTCTTGCCAATCTTGAATTCGTTGACGCATATGTTCGCGGTAGCGGTTAGCGTCAGTTGATGTTGTTTTGGATGGAAGTGATCTCGAAGGGGTACAAAGGCAGCAAGAAACCGTTGCGCTTGTCCATGTGACTTGAACTTCCGCATGGGTCGCCCCCGCAGTTGATTAAGTTGACAATACCCTGCCTACTGTTTTGCCGTCTGAAACTTTTGCCACCCTTGAGGCGATAGGATGGCTCCGCGCACTCGAAAAGAAGTGGAGGAACCTCGTCTAGTTTTTGATGGGTTGGAATCCATATATTAGCCGATGGTGCAAAGGAATTAGCGAATCTTTTCTTAAAATATCGGGCGTTTCTTTAATCAAGGACTGACGGGGGACGCATTTATCTATACAAAACGAACAAACCTTTTATTTATTAGGTTTGAGAACGACGATTTTTCGTCGAGGTTCTCAGCATCGCGGGTTTTCCAGGGCATTATTGAGACTGTTCCCAAGAACCCCGCGATGCTGAGAAGGTTTGTTCGTTTTGTACAGGATTTTTCCACGGGAGTTTCAGCAGCACAGATTGACAGGCAAATAATTCCATTTTGGTTAAATATACCATGTTTAATTGCTTGTGGCTTACTAGTGTTGGGCATTCCTCAAGTACAGAACAATTAAGTCGCGTTTTAACTCAACTAACTTGAGTGGTCTAAATTGGGCGATCACAGAAGAATGAAGTTAATCGAGGTGGACATTGAGCTTCACGAACCTAAAGGAGAACAAGATGAGTAGCAATCACGTAAACAGTCAAAACATGAAACTTGAAGTTGTGGTGATACCCGTTTCCGATGTTGATCGCTCCAAGCACTTTTATGAAACGTTGGGATGGCGACTAGATGCCGACTTTGTTACCAGTGAAGACTTCCGAGTGGTGCAATTTACTCCTCCTGGCTCGGCAGCCTCGATCATCTTTGGTAAAGGAATTACGTCAGCCGCGCCCGGTTCAGTTCAAGGTCTGTACCTCATAGTTTACGACATCGAGGCAGCCCGCGCCGAACTCGTTGAGCGTGGTGCCGAGGTGAGTGAAGTGTTCCACGACATCGGCGGGATCTTCCACCACGCCGGAACCGAGGGACGGGTACCAGGTCCCGATCCAAAACGTCGCGACTATGCCTCATATGCCTCATTCAATGATCCAGACGGCAATGGTTGGGTACTCCAAGAAGTGAAGACTCGCGCTCCCGGACGGTAACACTAGACAACACCTAAAAAGCACAACCACCCGGATCTGTTTGTGCAGATGGATGTCACCCAGGAAGACCAGCTACAAGCGCGTTGCTTTGAAGCTGAATTCACTTGAATGTTCTTCTCTAAGGAGATCCGTGCCGCGTTTTGATCGCTACGCTAGTTGGCTCGGCCACGCACAAATTAAAACCAAAAATACTCAAGAGGACACCATGACTCAATCAGAAGTTACGCAACCAAACAACGGGCAGACATCTGATGGCGGTGCGATCGGGAGGAATGAACCCATGACCGTCTCGTTGCACACGTCCATCCAGCCGCGATTCCGCACCGTTGACGGGCTGTCCATCCGCTACGCCGAGAGCGAGGACCCGGGGCGAGGTGTGCATGCCCTCCTCCTCAGTCCGTGGCCGGAGAGCCTGTATGCGTTCGAGCCAGCGTGGTCGCGGCTTGCCGAGCACGCGCACCTCGTGGCGGTAGACCTCCCGGGCTTCGGACACTCCGATCGCCGCGACGCGCTCATGTCTCCGCGCGCGATGGGCGAGTTCGTTGTGCGTCTTGCCGACGCGTTCGGGCTGGAGCAGCCGCACGTCGTCGGCCCCGACATCGGCACTAGTGCCGCGCTCTTCGCCGCAGCCCTCCGCCCGGGGCGGCTGCGCAGCCTCGTGGTCGGGAGCGGGGGCGCGGCAGTTCCGCTACAGCTGGGCGGCCTGCTGAAGGAGTGGGTCGAGGCCCCCGACCTCGAGCCGTACCGCCGCCTCGACGGGCGACAGATCGTCACCGCGGCGATCAAGAAGCTCGAGCGATACACGCCGACCGACGCCGCACGCGAGGACTACCTCTCGTCCTACGAGGGCGAGCGGTTAGCCGAGTCGATGCGCTACGTGCGCGCGTATCCGACGGAACTCCCCGACCTCGCCGGCCTGCTACCGACGATCCGGACGCCAGTGCTGATCGTTGCCGGCCGACGGGACCACGTCGTACCCCTGGTCAACGCGGAGTTTCTCCTCGAACGGCTGCCCGCGAGCAAACTCGCCGTCCTCGACGCGGGACACTTCACGTGGGAGGACGCCGCCGACGAGTACGCGGCGCTCGTCACGGGCTGGTGGGACGGAGGCTACGCGGCTGCCGATCACCGATCCGGCGACTGATCTCACCAGCGAAGGTTCAAGAATTTCATTTGCACGCTTCGGGTTCACGGTTTCCTGGAACCTGGAGTTCCAGAACCTGTTGGAACTCGTCGAAACCTATGATGTCCCGGTGTACTGGTTCTGCCGGATCGGAGTTTGCCACACCTACTAGTGTGGACTGATTTCCGGATCGGTGAAGTATGATCCCAATCCGCTCGATGCTCCGGTGGTCGGGAACCTATTGATTTGCTGCTCGCGCCCACAAGAAGACACTGTAATCGATCTCTAGAATGCCCGGCAACGTGCATGAAAATATTAAGGAGGATTTTATATGCGATCTGACATTATTCCAGGGGCTATCTTCCCCGACTACGAACTGCCCGACCACACCACGAAGCGCCGGAAACTCTCCGATCTGCAAGGGCAACATCCGATGGTTCTCGTCCTCAGCCGCGGAGGGTACTGCCCCAAGGACCGCCGGCAGGCTGAAGGACTTGTCCAACTCCATCGTGAGCTTGAGGTCGGCTATTGCCGACTGGTCACGATCAGCACCGATAATATCACGGAAACGAATGAATATCGTAGCGGCGTCGGTGCCCACTGGCCTTTCCTCTCCGACGCGGGACGCAGAATCCAAAAAGATCTCGACATCGCCGAATACACTGACCCTCTCCACAATCCCATGATCCCCTACACAATTGTCCTCGAACCGGGTCTGGTCATTTATAAGATCTACATGGGCTACTGGTTCTTCGGGCGACCCACTCTGGAAGATCTCCGCCAGGACCTGCGCGCCGTTACCAGAAAATGCCGACCGGACTGGGACATCACAACACCTGAACTGAAAGCAGCGTGGCAGGAAGGCCGCAAGGAACTTTTCTACCCGTACGGCAAAACCTACGCCCAAACGCTCGGTGAACAGGATTAGAAATGGATTTGAAAGAGCAAATGGCAACCCGCGAAAGCTCTGGGCCGGTAAGCCCCGAATAGCAGTTGCAAGCACTTGGCATCAAGCTTCCGGCGCTGCCTGAGTCGTTCGGCGACTATGTGGAAGCCATGCAGACCGGCAATCTGCTGTTTCTGTGGGCTGGACTCTCTCTGGAATATCCTGATAGAGTTTTGTCGTCGGAAGATAAGCAAGTTGAGCTAATCCAATCGGAAAAAGATCAATGTCCGAAAAAATCAACTATCAACGCCGCCGCTTTTTGGGTACTGTGGCCATGACCATTGCTACTACACAGCTAGGTATATTCGGTTCTGCGAACGCACAATCGAGCAAAACAAAACCAGCAGTTCTGGCCATGACTAAGCCGGGGACAAACACGTCGTTCGGCTCACTAAAGCAGATCGATGCGGGTGTCTTGAATGTCGGATACGCTGAAGTTGGTCGCGCGAATGGCCATCCAGTAATCCTCCTGCATGGATGGCCCTACGACATTCATAGCTATGTCGATGTCGCTCCTTTGTTAGCATCGGCGGGGTACCGGGTGATCGTCCCGTATCTGCGCGGCTATGGCATGACGCGCTTTCTTTCGAGCGAGACGTTCCGCAATGGGCAGCAGTCGGCGATCGCTGTCGATATTATCGCACTGATGGATGCGCTCAGGATCGAGAAGGCGATCCTCGCTGGTTATGATTGGGGGGCGCGAACAGCCAACATTATTGCGGCACTCTGGCCGGAGCGCTGCAAGGCGCTCGTCTCCGTGAGTGGTTATTTGATCGGCAGCCCTGAAGCCAACAAGACACCGCTGCCGCCGAAGGCCGAACTCGAATGGTGGTATCAATTTTATTTCGCGACGGAGCGGGGCCGCGCCGGCTACGAAAAATATCGGCATGACTTTAACAAGCTCATCTGGCAGCTCGCCTCGCCGAAATGGCACTTCGATGACGCGACGTTTGAGCGCAGCGCCACGTCCTTTAACAATCCGGATCACGTCGGTATCGTCATCCATAACTACCGCTGGCGGCTCGGCCTAGCCAAAGGCGAGTCGAAGTATGACGAGATTGAGAAGCGGCTCGCCGCAGCCCCCGTGATCACCGTGCCTACCATCACTCTTGAAGGTGATGCCAACGGTGCGCCGCACCCGGACGCCAGTACCTACGCCAAGAAATTCTCGGGCAGATACGCACACCGGGTCATCAACGGCGGCGTCGGGCACAACCCGCCTCAGGAAGCGCCCGGGGAGTTTGCCAAGGCCGTCGTCGAAGTTGACGGTTACTGATCGTGTTTAGCCTGAGTTATGAAACGGACAATTTGCAGTAAAGAGAAAACACGATGACCAAACTGAAAAAAGTATAGCATTACGAAGGTATGTTAAGACGTATGATGATAGGGGTGAAAGGACATAAATGATCTATGCCAGCCCCCTATAGTTATGACCTGCGTATAAAAGCGATAGAGGCAGTTAAACGAGGAGAAC
>JAESFM010000097.1_pt1 | contig 40044 bp, 32 predicted proteins | sample 9266171 | NCBI WGS metagenome assembly JAESFM01 (sample SAMN14505069, study PRJNA617099) | algae metagenome | isolation source: Hassallia sp. WJT32-NPBG1 and co-occurring heterotrophs from well developed... | place: USA: Mojave Desert, Joshua Tree National Park, California | collected 2006-06-22 | reverse complement strand
GTTTGAGCCTGTGGACTGGTTAACGCCCACGTTGCCAGGATGAAGCAAGGAAGTAAACGAAACTCAAACCCAATTGAATAGCTTTGATAGGTGTTGATTAGGTTTGAGTAGGCTTTATATAACGGTTCGATTGGTTAAGCGTGCTGACGGGGTGTACGTCCAATTTTGTATTGATGTAGATCGGTCTGAAAATATTGAACCGACTGGTAACACTGTCGGTTTGGATGTTGGATTGAAAGAATATTATACAGACTCAAATGGCGAGATGGTTGAGAATCCCAAATTCTTGCGAAAAGGGGAAAAAGTTCTCAAGCGCTCACAACGTCGAGTATCCAAAAAGGTAAAAGGTTCAAAGAATAGAGGCAAGGCTAGACAGGTTTGCAGGTTACGCCATCTCAAGATAAGTAGGCAACGTAAAGACCATGCGGTAAAGCTCGCACGGTACGTAGTTCAGTCAAACGACTTGATAGCCTACGAAGACTTGAGAATCAAAAATATGGTAAAAAACCATTCTTTAGCTAAGTCTATAAATGACGCATCTTGGTATCAGTTTCGTATGTGGGTTGAATACTTTGGAAAAGTATTTAAGCGAGTCACGGTTGCGGTTAACCCGCAATATACGAGTCAAGAGTGCTCTAGCTGTGGTGAAGTTGTTAAAAAATCTCTATCAACCAGGACGCACGTCTGTAAGTGTGGATGCGTGTTAGACAGGGACGAGAACGCAGCTAGAAACATCCTTAGTCGAGGATTGGGTACGGTAGGGCATACCGGAACCTTTGCACGCTTATGCAAGCAAAGCTTGGGGAGATGGAACCTCTACTCTAGTTGGTGCAAACCTGCTTGAGCAAGTTATGTCAACGAACCAAGAATCCCCGCTCTTGTAGGGCGGGGAGTGTCAATGTACCTCTGATAAGCGTTGGGGGCGATCGCTCGAGAGTGATGTTGCTCGATCTAGTCCTATACCCATTGAAAAGGTCTAGCTTTTTAATGGGCAGCTTGTTCATAGTCAGGGGCGCTCGCCCACATAGAGCGAATTGTCAGGAGTGTGTTTGTATCTGACCATTGCTAGCTGCAACATGTTATCGCACACTTATCAACTATTTTCGGTACTACGAAAATCTTAAAATTATTAAAAAATACTTATAAAATAATAACAAGTCTCTAGGCATGAGGAACTAGAGCATTCATTGTTGAATGTAAAGCTTGCTTGTTATTGTAAAGATAAAAAACTTTGCCTTTATTGTTAGTTGAAAGAGCAGATACAAAACCCTATAGCCAAGCATACTCGGAGGTTTTGTATTCCTAATTACAGTATAAGTTAATTAAGTTTCATGCTTTAGATAGAGCGATATATCAAGTTATTTAGTATCTCTTAGAAAGAAGGATAGTTCCACTGTTCTTGAATTTGAATGTTAACGACTTGCAAGAATTTACAATCTGAAAAGGAACCACAACGATGAAACCTTTTAATTTATCCAAAATTGTTTGGGCTAGTACTTTTGCTCTGAGTTTAGCGATTCTGCCGTTAGCTTTGTCTGCTTGTAGCCAAAGCGACACTAATGGTGGCGCAGGCGCAACTCCAGGCACTGGCACGACTACTGGAGGCGGGACTTCTGGCACTGGCACAACTACTGAAGGCGGGACTTCTGGCACTGGCACAACTACTGGAGGTGGGACTTCTGGCACTGGCACAACTACTGGAGGCGGGACTTCTGGCACTCTTACTACTCCAGGCACTCTTACTACTCCAGGCACTCTTACTACTCCAAGCACTGGTACGACTCCAGGTACTGGCTCAACTACTGGAGGCGGAACTTCTGGCACTCGCACTCCCTAAGGAACTAGGTCTGCCAGAGGCATTAGCGTGATGGTTGCCCAAAACTTTGCTAATTTAATGTGAGTTCGACGAGGCTAAAAAACTGCCGCAAAGATGGTAAGTCTTTTGGGTTAATAAGCTATAAGATATTTAATTTTTTCTGCAATATCTATGGGGCGATGGGGATAAAGGGAGATAGGGACAAAGTTATAAGCTTTTTCCCAAATTTAATAATGTGCATCAACTATACACTACCCTTGCTATTTGCTGAAATACCAAACAAGACACCCGATTTTGCTTCTAATAGAAGAATATGTTTAGGTTAAATCAGCTTGGCGATCGCATTATCCAATATTTGATGGCGTAATATTCAGTTTTGCCCTTATTACTCAACTAGTCAAACAACCACTGTTCATCACCGATTAAATCGCAAATGCGATCGCCAAGCTGGAAGTTTTTTTCTTCTAACTCACGTTCAACAAAAAGCCATTCGCGCATAGGAATATATTTAAAAAGAATATATATCGATTGTTGTCGGCTGATAAATCCCTTTTCCACAAGGCAATATGCTTCATCTTGGATAACCCTTAGGTCATATTTATGAGTCATAAATATGCTTTGATTTGATTATTTTTTTTGTAATTAAAGTAGATAATAAGTTTTTTTACTTAAGTTATACTTCTATCTCTAGGTCTAAAATAAGTCAAGTATGCCAACTTTTTTAACTACTTACTTTTCTAACAATTCAAATTTATTAAACCAAAGGATGATTTATTTTCACTACATAATTGCAACTCTTAAGATAGAAAATTTAAGATTTGTTAGTAATATCAAATTGTCTGCATTGCTTAAACCTTCATAACTTAATTTTGAAAAAATGGTTATTAGTAAAGAAAAAACGCTTGCCGAGCAAGTTCGTGCTGACTTCCCAATTTTGCGCTCGGATATCAACGGTAAACCGTTAATTTATTTCGATAATGCTGAAACTTCCCAAAAGCCTCTTCAGGTGTTAAACACGTTACGAGATTTTTACGAAAAGTACAATTCTAACGTTCATCGGAGTGCCCATACCCTTGGTAATAAAGCAACAGAAGCCTATGAAGCAGCACGCTCAAAAATAGCTAAGTTTGTGAATGCTGCCTCACCAGAAGAAATTATTTACACTCGTAATGCTACTGAAGGGATAAATTTAGTGGCTTATGATTGGGGAATTAATAACTTGACCATAGGTGATGAAATTATCATCTCGATTATGGAGCATCACAGTAATATCATTCCCTGGCAGGTAATTGCACAAAAAACAGGTGCAGTGCTGAAATTTGTGGAACTTAATGAAAATGAAGAATTCAATTTAGAGCAGTTTAAGAGTCTGATTTCAGGCAAAACTAAATTGGTTTCTGTGGTGCATCTCTCTAATACCTTGGGTTGTATTAATCCTGTGGAGGAAATTATTGAAATCGCTCACAAATACGGAGCTAAAGTCTTAATTGATGCCTGCCAAAGCACTGCCCATATACCTATTGACGTCCAAGCAATGGATTGTGATTGGTTAGTTGCTTCTGGTTACAAAATGTGCGCTCCTATGGGAATTGGCTTTTTGTATGGTAAGTCAGAGTTACTGCGGTCAATGCCTCCTTTTTTAACTGGGGGTGAAATGGCAAAGGATGTCTTTCGTGACCATGCAACTTATAAAGATTTACCTCATAAATTTGAAGCGGGTACACCCTCAATTGCAGACGCGATTGGACTTGGTGCAACTGTTGACTATCTAGACGGAATTGGCATGGATAAAATCTATGCCTACGAAACGGATCTGACTAAATATTTAATTAAACAACTGCAACAAATTCCCTCAATTCGCATTTACGGTCCTGAACCGGAAGTTGCTGCTGTAGGTAAAGTTGCCATTGTGATGTTTAGTGTTGAAAATATCTCCGCTAAAGAGTTATCTAGCAATTTAGATAAAGCCGGAATTGCTATTAACGCAGGTTTTCACGCTACCCAACCTCTACATCAGTATTTGGAAATTGAATCTACTGCACGAGCAAGTTTGTATTTCTACAACACTTACTCTGAAGTTGATGTTTTTGTTTCTGTTATCAAAGAAATAATAAATTTTAAATAAGATACTGAAAAAGGCTTCAGAAGACACTTATGCAGGAGGCAGAGGGCACTTCTGAAGGAAACCCACGCTTAAAAACGTGGGATTGAGACAAGGACACCTCATATAAGAGCGCTGCGCGTCTCGATATGAATCTTCTTTTTATCGGTGGGCTTTAAACCCATTCCGTCGGGGTTTTATTGTCATCAAGTATAAGTGCCCTCTGCTTTTTTTTGTAAAAGTTGAGAGGATATCTGAGAAGTAAAAAAGCTCTAATATTACCAAGTAGTCATTTTGCAAGGCTAAATAAGTTTGTGTTGATAATGACAAGGTAAATTAACAAATACCATTCCTAAAGATAGAAGGGATTAAGAATTACAGAGTTTAATCTTAGTAAAAAGAGAAAAAAAGTACAAAGCTGTTAATCAAGATTTTTATTCAAGTGGTTCATAAACTCTTTTGGACAAACTGATGAATTCCGGTGATTTCAACTCAGATGGCTCTTTTACGAAAGAACAAATAATATCTCCAATTAGCTATGGGGTGACTAATGAACTTTCCGAAAACGTCATCTTGACGACACTAGACGATTTGTATAATTGGGCACGACTCTCCAGCTTATGGCCTCTTCTTTATGGCACCGCTTGTTGCTTCATTGAGTTTGCTGCGCTGATTGGTTCGCGGTTCGATTTTGATAGATTTGGCTTAATTCCTCGTGCTAGTCCGCGTCAAGCTGACTTATTAATTTTGGCAGGCACTCTCAACGTAAAAATGTCTCAACCAACGATGCGTCTTTACGCGCAAATGCCTGAACCCAAATACGTCATTGCGATGGGAGCTTGCATGATTACCGGTGGTATGTTCAGCACAGATTCTCCTACTGCTGTTCGCGGGGCTGATAAAATTCTGCCTATAGATGTTTACATACCTGGTTGCCCACCTCGTCCAGAAGCAATTATCGATGCCATCATTAAGCTTCGTAAAAAAATAGCTAATGACTCCATGCAGGAACGGGGCAAAATTACGCAAACACATCGCTTCTACAGCACCACCCACAACATGAAAGTTGGCGATCGCATTCTGACAGGTGAATACCTGCGATCGCCTTTACGCGATAAACCTCCAGAAGCTTTAATACAAGCAATGGGAACACCAATTCCTCCAGCGCTTCAGACTATCAAAGAACTGAAGCCGTCAAACGATTGAAATGTCTTTCTGACAAACAAAGATAAACTCGCTTTTGTAAGTCAAGTTTCACTTATCCGGCAATTGATTACAGAGAGTGTAGTCAATGTCTGCATAGCTCAAAGGGGTTTCCTTTCTGGGAACCCTTCCCTGTATTTTAGAGAAATGATTGGGAATAACTGTAATTTTTATTTATAAAACTTTAATTAAAAATAGCTTATGAATCAGCCTACAAAGTACGATTTCAAATTTATTCGAGATGAAGCCCGCTACCTTGTAGAAGAAGGTTTTATCGGTCGTGCTCAACCTATTTATGCTCTAGCCTTATATATGAATTTCTGCCAATGGGCTTTGGTTGAAAAAGAGTTAAAAGAGAGAAATCTCCAAATAGGTGACCGCATTAGCAATTTAATTGACACTGAGAAGTAAGATAAACTCACATCTGGCATTAAGAATAATTAATGGGATTCGGTCACTCAGTATTAAACCAAAAGTCTTTTTTTAGGGAGAAAAGCCAATAAAATTTATGTAGCTTACCCTTGCACCTTTTTAGCTTACACAGTATTCTACGGATAGGTGCAAGATATGAGATAAACAAATTACTTGCAAATCGCCAATTAATTACTGCTACTCCTAGACATTCGTGCTGGAGCGCAAATGAGTCATAATCCTGCCATTCAAAAAGAAAAAGTACGTTGGTGCACCTCCCTGATTTAAAAGATGCTTTGCCATTTTTTGCACTTCTTTTTGTCGTTTTACCTTTTCATCTGCTAGGTAAATTCCTAACAAAGCTTGGTTAATCATTTGATGAAAATTGGTATGGGGTAATTGAGCCGCACTTTTATTAGCATTTTGGACAAAGTGTGAAAATCTCTGAGTCATTTCGTAATTGTTTTTGTAATAAAAACAAAAATTTAAATCGCCATTGATGCGGTCTTCTTCTTGGTCAATCAAATAGTCGAGCAAAATATGTAACCCCTGCACCCAAGGGAAATAACTATTTTTTACACGCTGACTCATGTCATCGGAAAAATTTTTATCGAAGCCATAGGCAACTAGACAAAAAATCCCCAAAGTTGATCCAGTACAAGCTGAAAATTCATACCAACTCATTTGGTGGAATTTATCCTGATACAATGCATACCAAGCTTTGAGACGTGGAACCCTCTCTTCAATTTTTACGTGTTTATTGACTTGTAAATCGCAGTAATAACTGGCAAGCTCATGCAAGGTGGCAGCAATTGTAGGATAAGCTGGTATTTTATTTAATATGTTTTGACAGGTTTTAACTAGCTTACTTAAATAACCACCATCCTCTTGTTCTTGGCGAAAGCGATAATAATTAGTGCCTTTTGCTCCTGGTGTTAAAGCATGAAACATAGATTCATGCAAAGCACGAAAGTCGTCGGGATTGAGGGAAGTGCTGCGGTCACATAAATTATCTAAGTAGTCACTAATAGTTTGATAAGCAACTATAAAATCAATAGCTTCTTCCCGATCATCTCTAGCCAACAATCCATAAATTCCTCCCCCTTCACAATGGAAAGTTTTAGTTTCAATACTCATTAATGCTTGCTTGCGAAGTTCTGCATTGGGAATTTGTCTAGCACATTCTTTCCATTTATGCAAACGCCGATGAACCGTTGGAATAACATCTTGATAAACCCTCAACATCAGCATCCAAGGGTGAGTGGGAATATTCATAAATGCAATTATTTTTAGTGCTTTAGCGGACAAAAATAACAAGCAGCAAATAAGCAAGAAAATCTTTCTATTTAGCTATCTACTACAACTAATATTTGTATCTTAAATGCCCGCATTTCAAGCACCATCTCTCTAATGAAAGAAGTATAAATTTATATGACTTAAGTAAGATTTACGAAAATATGTCTTAACCAATCTGCCAATCCATTGAGAATTAACTGAACACCCACTGCCATAATAAAAAATCCCAAGAGTCGGCTGCTTGCTTTGATACCTGTTTCTCCTAATAAAATTAGTAACCAACTCGAAGTTCGCAAGCATATATAAATTGTTATCCCCAAAACAAAAATTGCTAACAAAACTGCGATTAAATTCATTACAGTTGAAGTAGAAAAACTACTTCCAGCTTGAGCCGATAAACCCAATGTCGCAGCAATAGCAGCTGGTCCTGCCAATAAGGGAATGGTCATTGGCATAAAAGAAATGTCTTCATGGTGTTCTCTTTTTTCGACTGCTGCTTGATTTTCTTGTGCTGTTAGCCTTGGTCGTGCGCTCATCATTTGCCAAGCAGTGTGAAACACCACAATTCCCCCAGCAATACGGACGACTTCTAGGGAAATTCCAAAAAAGCGTAAAACTCCTCCTCCAATTAAGAGAAAGAGTGCTAAAAATAAAACTGTATACTGAGCTATTCTTCTGGCAAAATCATGACGCTCTTTAATAGAATTTCCTGCTGTTAAGACGAGAAAAGTAGGAATATTTCCTATAGGATCTACAATCGGAAAAAGTGCTACAAAGCTCCCCAATATAAATCCTGTAAATTGCTGAATGTTCAAATTTTACTCCTACTAAATCTGTTGGAAAAGTGCGGTTTTTGTAACACTTAACCGACAGCCTCTCAGCGCAACAAAGTGCGTTATGATTGCCTAGCGATCAACCGAACCCATGATGATGTCGATGCTACCTGTAATCGCCATAATGTCAGCGAGCTTTACCCCCTTAAGCAGGTAGGGTAAGATTTGCAGGTTAACAAAATCAGGAGCACGGATTTTCCAGCGCCACGGAAAGACGCTATCATCGCCAATTATATAAATGCCTAACTCACCTTTGCCACTCTCGACGCGGACGTAGTGTTCTCCTTTGGGAATCTTAAAGGTAGGGGCAATCTTCCTACCAATGTACTGGTAATCAAACCCATCCCATTCTGATTTGCGTCCGGCTGCCATGCGTTTGGCTTCCAGATTCTCGTAAGAACCACCCGGCAGCCCTTTGAGTGCCTGACGGAGAATCTTCACCGACTCCCGCATCTCTCGCATCCGCACAAAGTAACGTGCCAGGATATCACCGGTGGTTTCCCAGCAAACTTCCCATTCAAAATCGTCGTAGCACTCGTAGTGGTCAACCTTCCGCAAGTCCCAATTCACCCCAGACCCGCGTAACATGGGACCAGAAAGTCCCCAGTTAATCGCCTCTTCTCGACCAATAGTGCCAACACCCTCAATCCGTGCCCGAAAGATGGGGTTGTCGGTAATTAAGCGCTCATATTCATCGACTTTGGGCAACATATAGTCACAAAACTCTTCGCACTTAGTTACCCAACCATAGGGCAAATCCACCGCAACGCCGCCAACGCGGAAGTAGTTGTTATTCACCATACGGTAGCCTGTAGCAGCTTCCCACAAGTCATAAATCATCTCCCGTTCCCGGAAAATGTAGAAAAAAGGAGTTTGGGCACCTAAATCTGCTGCAAACGGTCCCAACCACAGCAGGTGATTGGCAATCCGATTGAGCTCAAGCATGATGACGCGGATGTAACTGGCGCGTTTGGGAATCGGAATATCAGCCAGCCGTTCCACAGCATTGACCGTGACAGCCTCATTCATCATTCCTTCTGCGTAGTCCCAGCGGCTAACGTAGGGAATATACATTTGGATGGTGCGGTTTTCAACAATTTTTTCCATTCCCCGGTGCAAGTAGCCAATCACGGGTTCACAGTCGATAACATCTTCCCCATCCAATGTGACAATCAACCTCATAACACCGTGCATCGACGGATGATGGGGACCCATGTTAATCGTCATGGGTTCTGTTCTAGTTTCAATTCTTGACATACTTAAAAGTCCTGAGTGCTGAATTCTGAAGAGCCAGTGCGCTATATGCGGGTTAATGAGGTTTGAAGGAACTGGCGTTTCTGAGTAGGAGAAGGGGAAGACTTGGGAGAGGAAATTCCTCGTTGTCTTGTCCCTTTTATCCCCCGTCAAGGTTGGCGCTTTCTGCACCTCCAGCACCAGCAGCTATAAAAGTTCGGGACTGACCAAATCCGTTTTTGGCTTGCCAGTTCACTGCGAATTAAAGTTGCTAACGCACCGCCAAATATATAAAAAGCAAAATTTGTGAGCAAGTATTAAATTCCGATGTACAGTTGCTGGTAAAGCTAAAGTATTCTCCCTAATTTATTACTGCTTGCGCTTTACCGTAGACAGTAATTTAGTGCTTTCTTGTAGCTGTACTTATGTCATTAACAATTATTAAGAGTAACAGGGTATTTCTATCTAATAGCTAACAGCTAAGAAGAATTAGCTATTAGTATCGTTGGCATCTTCTACAGCTTGCTCTAAAATTTCAGATGGCAGCATACCAGCTCGATGAGCATCAGCAGGAACGCCGTGAGGATTTAAAATTCCTTTAGGTAAGTACACTAATTCCCGAAGCGGAGTCACCATTGGATCTTGAGTAACTTTGTAAGGTAGTCTTCCCATTGCCACATTGTCGAGGTTTAATTGGTGGCGATCATAAACGGAAAGTTCGTATTCTTCGGTAAATGACAAACAGTTCGTTGGGCAAAATTCGACACAGTTACCACAGAAAATACAAACACCAAAATCTATGCTGTAATGTTTAAGTTGTTTCTTTTTAGCTTCTTTGTTAAATTCCCAATCTACTACCGGGAGGTTAATAGGGCATACTCGAACACAAACTTCACAGGAAATACACTTATCAAATTCAAAGTGAATTCGACCTCGGAATCGTTCAGAGGGAATGAGTTTTTCGTAAGGATATTGAACAGTAATTGGGCGGCGCTGCATGTGGTCGAAAGTTACTGACAATCCTTGCCCAATATATCGACCTGCTTTTACGGTTTGTTTTGCGTAATCGCTAATTTGTTTGAGGAAGTTAAACATGAGTAAATTACTCTCAGGTTGCAGAGCCATTAATCAGTACATTAATAGCTGCTTTTACCCGTAACTTCTGCCGAACGGTAGGCTTTTAAGTTAAGTTTTGTCGTGAGTAGCTATACAAATTTTTTCTTATGATAATGCGAAAAATATTTTTATAAGTAATGGGATATAAAAAGTAAAAGATGCTTTAGACTTATCTGGAAATTAAGTAAGTCGGCACGAAAAAAGCAAACTATGTAAAGATAAATAAATATGGTTAATGTATCTACCGAGGTGACTAAGTATGGGCGCTCGTCTAAGGGTATTTCTAACCCATGAGCAAGATAAAACCCTGTTAAAGCTAAGAACTGCGGATGTACCACAGAAAGTTAAAGACCGAGCAGAGGTCATTAGACTAAACGCACATGGCTGGTACGTGGAAAAAATAGCTGCTCATTTCAATTGGACTCCTCAAACGGTAAGAGAAATTTTACATAAATGGCGAAAACTTGATTTAGAAGGGCTTTGGGATAACCCAGGTAGAGGAGGCAAAACCAAGTATAGCGAAGAGGATATAGTATTTTTGGAGGAATGCCTCAAAGAAGAATCACGTACATATAACAGTCGTCAACTAGCCCAAAAATTAGAGAGCGATCGCTTCAGACTCCCTTCTTCATAGACAACAAGACTGCTAGGACTTACATGTATTACATAGATACTACAAAATTTTGGCTCTTATAGCTATGTTTAGCACCAGATCTCGCGCTTGTGTGCGAGGAAATCAAGCTTATGCCAAGCGCCTAAAACCAACAAATATCATGATTAAATTTATGTCTGATTTTATTGTGTACACGCACGTAATCACCCGCACACAAAACTTGCGCTTGTTTGTATGCGGCTATAAAAGCATTGCAATTACATTAATTTGAGCGTTTTTGGCTTGGGCATAGGTTTTGGTTTTTTAGCGCTCTCAACTGACGGTTGCTTTTTCGGCTTGGAAAGAGTCCTTCCCAAGACTTATGGGGACAGCCTTGTGAACTCGTTCCTCTCCCAGGGGGAGACGCTCTTGCGCGAACGATACCGCACGACCGGATCGGATGAAGGCTGTCCCCATTTGTCGTGGGTTGTTGCAGGGGAACTCCTTTAAAATCACTTTCAACTTTTTCAGGAGTTTTAGCCTTTTTAAAGTTTTTTGATTCTTGCAGCGCAAGAGCTTTCATTTTTTTGCTGGCTTTGAAAAACTTAGGAGCGTAATCAACAGGCAAACTGAGTAGTGAATCAAAACCGAACACTTGACGAGTTGGCAGGAATTTAGCTTTGATACTCACAAATACGGGTTTGCCTTGTTGCTCTTTCTCTATTTTGGGATTAAACCTAAAAGGCTTTACAGGAGCATCTTTCCATATCACAGGAATGTGGCTACATGAGCATGAATTTTACCCGCTTATATACTTCAGACTGCTTGACAAACTCCAATCTTGAGTCTGTAAAATTTTTAAAGACGGAAATGCAGGGAGTTGGGCAAACTGGGATAAACTGCCACAATCCACAAAGCTTAAATTCGCGCATCGGCTAAATCAGCAGTAACACCCGGAGACTGTAAACCTCGGTCAAACCCGACTAACTGAAAAGCGGTACGCATGTGTTTATCTCTGCCTGGAAAATGAGTAAACTTTGGATAAACAATCAATCGCTGATTAATGCCAGTGGCTTCTACATATGAAGTTAAAGCTTCAAGTGCTTTAAATCCTTGCTTAGTTGGAATATAAAGAAGTGGGTAGTCTTTACCCTGAACTGATACAGTAGAGACTTGTCCGCGCTCAGGTGCTCCCGCTTGATGTCACCGCGAATGATTCCGACAGCTTGAAATAGTGGTTGATTGTCTGACATATGATGATCTGCTTTTCAACGGCTAATGTAACTGTTGCTGACACAAAACATAAAATCCGCAACATGATTGTGCCGCAAAACTAAACTAGACAATAAGGATTGGAGCAACAGTCACATTACTCACACTTATAGCGATCGCGCACACTCTTGGGGAGATCCAAAAAATAAAATATCCCTGGAAATTGCCGCACTCGTCTAGGGCAGGCTTCCCGGCTTGTCGTAAAGCATCGAACACCAATCGTATGGATTAGAAGCCTGCCGGGAGAACAAACTCTAAAAAGTTAGCCAGCCCTTATTAAATAGTCGTAAAGTGTTGGAGGCAAATCGTGAGGTCATGAGGGCTGGCTAACTTTTCTTGTTTCATTCCATCCCTATTTCTCAGGTCTGGCGAGAGTGCCGTGTATTGAAATAATTGGTTGGGTACCCTTGGATCGTTTGTTATGCCGGGATGATATTTTATTACTTGTAAGTGCCTTGGGTGCGAGGAAATCAGGCTTATGCCAAGCGCCTAAGAATATCATGATGAGTTGTCTCTATCTGATTTTACCGTGTACACGCAGGTAATCACCCGCATACAGACAAGCGCAAGGGGCATTGCATCTGCTTAAAACAGTGAACAGTGACCAGTTACGCTTTTACCAGTTACGCTTTTACCAGTTACGCTTTTACCAGTTATCAGTTTCATCGCCCTTGTTTAAGTCCCCCACCAATCTTGGTGGAAAGCGTTGGTGGCGGGTTTAAATCCCCTACCATAGCAAGCGTCACTGGTCACTGGTAACTGGTAAAAGCGTAACTGTTAAAAGCGTTGCTCCCGCATGAACTTACTTCGAGCGTTTTTTGGGCTTCGGTTCGCGATCGCTCCCAGCGGGTCTGAGTCCTACGGACACGCTAAGAGCGCGAACGACCATCGCGCAACTGCAATCAAACGTTAGGGGTTGTGCAAAAATAAATTGGTCAGCCGTGTGTTGAAAAAACTCATATTTTTTCGCGGATCGCTTGTGAGACGGCTGACCAATTTATTCAAGCAAGAGTGCTTAAGTCACTAACATCTCTATAAATTCTTCTCGCAGTTCCTCTGAAAACAACCTAAAAAGATGCCCAAGTATTGTCGCTTTAGTTTGGATTGACGTTTCTCTTAGAATCGCGCAAAACATTTTGTGCTTGTAAACAAGCAACAACGCTCCTATTTCTTTGACGATCTCAACTGACGAGTGGTTATCTGGGTTTTCTGCCAACAGCGGCAAGTAAGTTTTAGCCAGCCAAGAAGTCTCAACGTCAAGCTTGTCCGAACTATTAGCCCCACTACATAAGCCCTTTAGTAGCGCCATTAATACTTTTTGGAACCTAGCCCATCCCCCAAATTCCTTGGCAATCTGGCTGATTCTGCCTTGGGTCATATTGGCAGTTTTGGCGATCGCTACCTGGGTTAATTTTTCTCCAGACTCTTTTATCTGACGCACAGCTTGCAGTATGACCCACTTGTTTTGTTCATATGGAGTGCCAGCAAGTGGTGTGATGCTGAAGGCTTCGAGGCATTGAAATTTCGCGTCACTATAAGTATCAAGTAAAAAACTCAAGTCATAGTCGCCAACAAAATAATAAGTTAATTGCTCTGTTGGTCTTTTGTGGGAACGCAGTCTGCCAGCTTCCTGAATAATCTCACTTTGGACATGGGAATCCACAAACAATTGAAACTGTTTTTGTATAGCAGGTTGAATGTCTAGATTTTCCCCAACAGCAAAGTCGCTACAAGACTCTTCACTAAATCTGGAATCAGATAACGACACATAACATCCGGTCAAAGTTTGAAACTCGGCTTGCAGTCGTCCGATATTGGGATAAGGTACACCGATGCTAACTAAAGCCGACTTATCTTGAAAACGATTAATCCCTCGCCCATCGCGGAAGTGATAGCCATCGTCATCAGTTGCCTGAGCTTTCCACTCAATAAAAGCAATTTTACCTGAAATTTCACCTTGGAGATCATCAATAAACTCCGCGTTAGTGCGAGCAGAACTAACAATCAGAGCATTTCTCTCGGAAATTTCATCTTGGTGACGCTTGGTTAACTCAGCTTTAAGAGCATTTACTCGTTTGTTTAAAGTGTCACTGCGGTCTTTACCCAACTTGCCTAATCCAACAACTTGAATAATCTGTAAATTGCTATAACTAGGTGGAGTTTCTTCTGCAACCAGGATCTCTTGTTGGTCAATGCCCAGCTTTAGCGCTAGTAGCTTAGTCGTTAGAGTTGCATCAAGATAAATGTTAAACTTAAACGCATTCGCAACGAGCGTGTGGCGCTCGTTGCGAGTGTGGACTGTTAATTTTCCATATTCGCACCGCAAAGACCCATACTTACTTGGTCCGATGCTGGACAAAAATGGACAGCCTTCTCCTAAAGGAGACGCTCCGCGAACATCCGATCCGGTCGTGGGGTGTTGAGGAACGAGTTCACAAGGCTGTCCATTTTTGTCTATTGTTTGTGAAACCCCATCCCATACTTCGAGAAAAGGCACAAGCCAGTTTAAAGCTACGTCGTTTATTCCCTTATTCGCTGCGCGATAATTTTGTTGGCGCATCATTAAGGACGCAGTATAAGCAGCGGCTCTATATTCTTTCTCTACCGTCTTAACATCAATGCCATCTGCTGACTCTAAGAAATTTAAGTCTGGAACTAACGCAGTTTTAATTTGATTAATCATGTCCGCCAAGTTTTCGGGTTTGTCTGGTAACAAAGCTCGAATATCGGCATCATCAAAACCATAGCGAGATGTTGGTAAAATTTCCTCTTTTAGGAGTTGTCGCAATATAACTCTGAGCGGTTTTAAAGCAGCGTGTATTTCTGGTAACTTGCTTTCTAACTCATCCATCACTTGTGCAAAGTCACTCAGTGAAAAGGTTAGAGTTTTCATTGACTGTAGAAGTGTACTCGCTTCATCCCAGAAAGCACCTGCTCCGTTATAATCAAATTCGTCGGTTTTAGGAAGACTATCGGGATGCGCTCGAACACAAGATTGACTTAGCGCTTGTCTTCTGAAACTGCGGAATCCGAAACCAGGACCGCTGCTATTTCTACAAGCAGGTGCTAAATGACAAGTAGCGCAAATAGGAGATTCACTTCCTTCAATATTCTGAATGTTTTTAGAGCGTAGCTGTGCGAACAACCCGGTTCTAAAACAATTTCCTTGAGTATCTGGCTCTTCATTACTGCTCGGCCATACTTGAAAATCTCGCCCCAAAGGTGTCTTGCGACTAGAATCTAATTTTAACCCGTTATGCCTTACAGTCAAATCAGTGTAATTTTCCTCAACAGTCATCGTTGTCGGATTACGATGATCTGCGCTTAAGTAAAAAAGTTTTTCAATTCCCAAATTATCAGGTTTAGCACATCCCGCATCGTGAGATTTCCCCACTCCTGGTGCTGAGTTATCAAGGACGTGCTGCCACCCAACACTTTGAGTTTCCTGCCAGAACTGCTTCCTCTGTTTCTGTTTATAGCGAATTTTGGGACAATTTAATTGCTTATATTGTTCTGGTGTTGGCAGTGATCCCGGAATATAATCAATGGTTAAAGGAAGCGATGATGCGATGATACGCGCCTTTATTTCGTCAGGCGAGTCCTGACCTAGACAAATGTGGACAGCCTTGTTTAATAGATCCTCATCACCCCACGACAATCTCGGATGAAGGCTGTCCACATTTGTCGTGGGTTGTTGCAAGGGTTCAACAAGTACTTCTTTTTTGCGATGAGAGAAGCGCCGTATTTGTTTATCGGCTTTTTTGGCAAGGTTGCCGAATAAGTCTTTAATCCATTGAGTTAAACCTTGTGCGTCTGGCTTAGGACTGTGCGCTAACGCTTCAAATTCTTCAAACGTGATGATATCAACTTCAACGTCTGCTGACAGTTGATCAATATCGCAATCCGTCTTGCTATATTGTCCCCACCATGCGACGAAGCAATTATATCCCCATTCAGTTACGAGATTATAAGTGCGGCGATATTGGTTCATCACATTGGGGTTGGCGATCGCTCCTGCATCAGGATAAAGAATTACATCTTTTGTGTTGCCAAGTTCAGTAGATGCATGTTCCAGATAAGATTTAAAAGTGTCTGGTGAAGCAGCGAAGTTACCAGCAGATGCACCCAAAACAATTTGGTTTCGCTTAATAGCTGTGATTTGTGGTTTCAGGATGCCTTCGGTTAAACCAATTTGTTGAGGCTGTAATCCGTTTAAAGGAGGGTCTTTCCGTAGACAAATATGGACAGGCTTGTTTTTTAGATCCGCAACACCCAACGAGTCATTCGATTGTTCGCGCTTCGCGTCTCCCTCTGGGAGAAGCCTGTCCACCGGAGTCAAGGGTTGATGCAGCGGACGGCAATAGGTAATTGGGAGTTCACCATTGGGTAAGTGGGATGAAGCGCCGTTAGGACGCTTAGAGGTGGCGCTGGATGCCCATTTATATTTACCGCCATCCGAGGCATTATCTGCACGCAGCTGCCAGCTAGTAATTAGCCCTTGGGGATTAAATATTGGACAGATGTAACCTGCTTGCGTGATGAGAGATTTACCGTGGATGCTAACGCCGGCTAATTTATAACTAACTTCACTCTCTAGTTTCTGCCACTGCTCTACTGAGCGGAACATCAAAGCGGCAATTTGCTCGTCGGTTAATCCCCGACGTCGCAAATCAGCTTTATGCTCAAGATTTAAGGATAGTTGGGCTAAAATTTTTCTGATTTCTTTGTCGCGATCTGACTCGGACAGCGATCGCTTACTCCTCTTCTTTTCTGCTTGAAGCCTTGAAAGTTTTTGAAGTCTTTGTTCTTGTTGCCATTGTTCGCGCTGTTGTTGGGTAAAGTTTTGCCCATCATCTGAGACGAACTTACCCCACAATCCATCTTTGGTTAAGCCAATAAACTTAAAGCTGTTTGTCGGGAAGTGTGCCGAAGTAATGTTCATGCACAGCAACACACTTTCAGTTTCCCGACATTTACCCGAAGTGTCGCTGCATATCTGACAAGGATTGAAAGCGCGAGTGGGCGTGAAACGTTTGTTGTGCGATGATTTGGCAGTGGAATTAGTTGTCGCTTTGTTTGCTGTTAGGTGTTTTTTCATTGAGGCTATTCTCCTGTGATGTTGGAGACAGCCCTTCTGTTTTAGTGAAGCTTATGACATTGCAGACCTTCTTTTCCTACTTCCACTTCGCTGGAATAGTTGCTATCCTAGAGCTTAATGTTTGAATTGGGTTCTTTTTGTCTTTGTTTGCGTGAAAGATTTTTCGGTCTTAGGTTGTAGGTTGCACGTCTCGTAAACGTGTTGGGTCTGCAAGGTCTGTATAAGAAGCATGCATCAAAACGGAAGAGCCATTTTCCTTATTTACTCTAGATTTTTTTATATGCCGCGAAGCGCAGAATTCCCTAACTGCCTAGGTTTTAGCAGTTGGGGATTGTTGTTGGTGTAGTCATTTAAAGTCATTGTCATATCAAGTTTGCCCTTAAGTTAGTTTACGCTCTCCTGAGGTATTTCTCACCTATGTTACCCAGGTTTTAGTACCCCAGTTGTGGAAAGGAGCAATCGTTGTAATGGATAATCGCGGATGTTCACCATGTCGAGAGTGTAAGAGTTGCAATTGAGTCAGCTGGCGCAAAAGTTAACTTTCTGCCACCCTACTCTCCTGATTTATCCCCCATAGAGCTTAGAAGAGTCGAAAGTCACGCAATTTCTCCGTGTTTGCGTGAGGCACGCACTCTTGACTCACTCGACCAAGCAATGGCTGAGGCTGTAAACTATATTACCGAAGATGATACTTTTGCTTGGTTCAACCACTGTGGTCTATTTACCTGAAAATTCCTGTAAATCCTTTACACGTCCCTTTCTCTCATGTTTTTGGATATAAACGCAATAATGGCACTTTTTGAGATGAGCGAGATTAGCGAGATTAGCGAGATTAGCGAGATTAGCGAGATTAGCGAGATTAGCGAGATTAGCGAGATTAGCGAGATTAGCGAGATTAGCGAGATTAGCGAGATTAGCGATCGCCTGACCGGGCTGATTACGTAATCTCCTTTTGTAGAAAGTTATCTATGTTGCTATCCATTACGCAAGCAGTTTATTTCTTCGATTGTTACTTTTTTAACCGCTTATTTGTGTATTGGTGGTTTACACCGTTAGGTGCAAGATGTGAGATTTCAAACCTTATTTCCACAATTACTTATGTGTTCTTTTTTAATCTACCTTGAACGGAACGGATGCGTCTGATTGCGCTTAGTCATGGAATTGACATTCAAATTTCCAGGTGCAAGATATAAGCTAATGCACATTTAACTTGCATATTCAAATCCTGGTTTTTTGTCAGTAGCGAATAGCGTAGTCGATAGGGCGGGGTAATTTATCATCAGTCTAGTCCTCTAGGTAGAAGCATCAGTTAAGCAATAGAGAATAGGTTGGAAAAAAGTTGGGGAACTTCTAAGTAATGGAAGACTTTTTAAGCAGGTTGTTAGGTGATAACGTAACGGTAACTTGGCTATTTTTGATCGTCGGGTTGTGTTGGATGGCTTACATCCAAAACCATCGTTAGTTTTCTGGTTTTAGTTAGTATCAAGTTGCTCTCAGATGTAAATATCATTCGCAACGTAATGCAGTAAAGCGAAGAATAACCAAGATGCTCAGTCACCAGAAGGTAGATGTATATCAGAGGCTGGATTCTGGTAAAGGAGGGCGCAGACACAGATAGGCTAGCGCACCTAAGAGAGGCACTAGGGTCACCGCCCAGAAAATTCTAGAATCTCTAAGTCCTCGACGAGCCATGTCATCGCCAAGGATCGAGGGAAACAAAACGCACATCAGGCAAAAATCCAAACTAATGAGATGAACAAAGCGACTGGTGTGCCACTGCCGAATAAAATCCCCCCAATCTCCAGCAAGCATTGCATAGGCAAGCAAGCCAGCTGTGGTTAAGCTAAGAAATAGACCGAAAGCGCGGGAATCAAGCATTTTCAGCAAGATATCTTTCTGCCCAAAAAATTCTTGATTGGGTTGACGCATGATTAAATAGGGTAGCAGTCCAATTACTCCCGAGCCGTTTGATGCCAAGAAAGAGGGCCAAGCCGATATATCTTGCATTCGCTCATCAATGAACAAGAGACTAGCATAGATCATCGGCCAGACGCCCATAAGACTGAATATAGCCGCCAAAATCGGGTTAATATCTACCCATTGGAGCTTTACCAATTTCTCAATCACTGTCAGTGTACCGGGTTGATCGAGGGGAGCTAGGAGTAAGGTATAGGCGACAAATACTAGCCACACTAACCAAAGTAAAATTTTTGTGCCCATAATCTTGACAGGTAGTTTGACGCTTGCATTATTTCAGCAAAATGTAGAGTGTAGAAAAAATAATTACTTCTGTCCTAAGTCAAGTCTCTAGAACTGACGCAGAGCAACATCCATTCTGGTGACTAACCACAGCGATGTCTGGCGACAAGCCCTGACGCTCGTTCGCCCAACGGAACGCTAACGGGTTCGGGGGTGACGCTCAAGAGCGTCAAAGATCGCTCTTGAGCAGAGCGTTCCGTTGGGCGCGAACGCTATCGCAAGACGCTCGAGGACTGCGATAGCTGCGCTAACGACTGTCGCTTCTAGCCACTGCGAAGAACGCGGCTAGAAGCGACAGTCACGCAAGTTGAACATATGCAGGCAGTGCTTGCGTGAAGATCTTACTTATCATACATGTTATCAATCTTCAACTGAACTGATTGAACGTGTTCATTTATTTGAGCAAAACATTAATTCTTATCCTTTTGATATTAGCGTTCGCTCGCGTTGCATCCGTCACAATTATCATTCCTTCCAACCATTGCGTCTAAAGTAGATGAGAATCTCAACCGGACAAAAATAGGACTACTTGATTGCAGTCCCAACCTGGAAAAACCAGATAATTTAGTATATTTTAAAACCTTCATTCATATTTAAAAGTGATTGGAAGCACACGTGGAACAGTATAGTTAAGAGGAAGTTCGCAATCACCAAGTAATTTCTTTAGTTCTTGGCGATTAAGTCCCTGTAAACCAGAAACTTTTTCTTTAAGTAACTCTATAAATACTTCAAAGCGAGGGCAATCCAGACATTTCATCAAATTGCCAGGTCTCACACATTGACAACCTGGTAACATCTCCCTAGAGAAGTTCTGCTTACAACTCTGACAAATATGGGTGTTTCCATCCTGAGGACTCATACGTATGTAAACTTTTTCGGATTCACACAAAGGACATTTCATTGGTCCCTGGATTTGAGGTTTCCAGTCTTGTACCGCTTCTTTAAAAGCAATCTTGGTTCTTAAAGAATTTAGGTAAAACAGTGTTTTAGCATCCATGAGCTTGTAAGTATAAATTTTGTCGTCAAAGTTGGGCAAGAGGCTCCCGGAGCCACTGCGTTGCGATTAGTTCAGCTTAATTATTTAATAAAATAGAAAGAACCTCGCCATCGCGTAGAAAAACTTTGTGGATTATCCTATGATATACAGCAACCTTGTATTCATTAGATAACGTATACCAGAAATTTAAGTGATGTCCAAGAAAGACAATTTCTTTAACCGTTTTATTGGTAAGTAAATCTAAAGAGTTTTGTTCCTCCTCAATTTGTTGGCGAAGTTCTTTTTTAAGTTCTTCATTTCTGATATTAAAACCCGGAAAACTTTCAGCAGCTTGAAGTTGCAGTTCTAACTTTTTTATCCGGTCTGATTTTTTCAACTTATCTGATGATGAGCTATCAGAATTTTGCCGCATGAGTTTAGATTGTTTCACTAAATACTTAACTAAAGCAGCTTCGATTTTTTGTTTTTCTACTGCACGACTGTTGTGGCAACCAATTCCGGAATGTCTACAAGCAAAGTAAGAATAAGTTTTACCTTTACTGGTAGACGTTTTGGAGGTGCATCTAGAACCACATGACGCACAATAAATTAATCCAGTTTGATAGGAATACTCCTGACGACCGCTAGTTCCTAAAGGTCTATTGAAGTTTTCACCGACTAGCTTCTGGTTAGCTTCTAATATATATTTTATTTCTAATGCCTGTTCATCATTTAAAAGTCTTTCATTGGGATGAGTATTATAGATAATAGTCCAATTTTCTGGAGAGTTATACTTGATATTTTTTCCTTTTGTGGTAGTTTTATTATAGACAGTATGACCGCAAAGTACCGGATTTTTTAACCACCTGGTCAAACCAGTTTTCGACCAAAAAAACACTCGCGAATGACCACTGGTTTTTGCATTAGTCTTGCTGATGCCATATTTCTCACAGAAATATTTTAAAGTACCTGTGATACTTCTTTTTTCAAAAAATACAGCAATAGTTTCTTCTGCCAGTTGTTTGGAAGTGAGACCATGAACAACTTGTATACCTTCTGACTTCTGCAAGTATTCTTTGCTATAGAAAGATAAATAGTGAAGAGGCCTGTGTTCTAATAAGCAGAGAAAAGGTTGGTTATCGAGTTGATATTTGTCATTAACCACTATGTAACCCCAAGGATAAGCTTCGCAAGCAGCTTGTTTATTTTTCCGATGCTGCTTGCCATGTCTAACTCGGTCTGATACAAGGTCAGATTCCATTTCAGCAACAGCACCTAATATATTAAGCATTAACATCCCATGAGGAGTGCTTAGATCAATTTCTTGGTCTAGTATTTTGAGGTTGACATTAGCCTGTTTAAAGATGCTAATACACTCTCTAATTTTTGGTAATGACCTACCTAGTCTGTCAAGTTTTGTAATGATTACTTCGTCAACTTCTTGATTAGCAACTTTTGCCATAAGTCGTTGTAAATCTGCTCGTTCGTCATTCCTTCCTGATTCAATATCTTCAAATATTTCTGTTGCTCCGGCTTTCACCAATCTGGCTCTTTGTTGTTCTCTAGCTGGAGAGTGAAAAGCTTGAGCCGTAGAAGATAGACGCTCATATCCTACTATTCTTTTATCCTTTCTATTGCTCATTTCCCTTACTCCACATAGATTCTACGAACTTTTATCATAGCAAATATTTGTGCAACAGCAGATGTAAAGCTCGTTGCACAAAAAAGTCTTAATTAGGTCGATTACAGCTATATGGCACATAAGCGTAAATAAATCTCCAGCCCGAAGACCTAGATCCGCACAAGCCGTGCGAATAATTTCAAAACACGGAGTCGTGATTTATTTTTATGGTTCTCCCTATTCTGATTGGCGAATGTGCTTGCAGTTTAAATAGTAAGTTATCTAAACTGCAAGCGTCCTAAAACACAGTAACTAAAGTTGAAGAATAAATTTAATGGGACACAATTTACCATTTTTACCTCGTTTTGTGGCTCAATAAAATGGTCTGTAAACCAATCACATACTCCAACAAATCCATTTAGGTAATCCTCAAGCGTCACAAAGATTTTTCACAAGTATTTGTGACGCTTAAATCCTCACGAAAATTGATTAATTTTCGGATTTGGGTTGAGATAAAAAACGGGGACTTATGCCCCCGTTTTAGGTATGTTATTTAGTTTTTTGAGATTGATTTCTACAAATATAAACTAATAAATTAATTACTGTCAACACTGAATCACCGGAAATTTTGGCTGAAATCAATCAAGAAAATTATTGCTGCAAAAGTGGCTTTGGCTGGTCTGAAACGGAATAGGAGAAAAAAAGAATGGCGAAGGAAGTCCTCGCTTGCCATTCCACAAAAAGAAGAGAGAAAATTTACTCCACCAGTTCTCCGGAAGCAATGCTCCCCCTGCAACAACCCACGACAAATGTGGACAGCCTTGTTTTGTAGATCCGCAATTCAAGAGCGACATTTTTGATTGAAGGCTGTCCACATAAGGCTTGCGTAGGACTCGCCCTCTTTCGGTCGGATCACGCAACAAGCGAGCGCTAAAAATTATATTTAAGTATAAAGTGATTTTAATTGCAGACAATATACTGGTTTACATGAGAATTCATCTTGGGGAGATCCAAAAAATAAAATGTCCCTAAGTCAAAGCGCGTCTGACGCTCTGACGACGCATAAAGACATAAAAAACGAGCAAACCTTCTCAGGCACTTACAAGTAATAAAATCCTGCGCCGTCAAACAAGCGATCCAAGGGTACCCAACCAAACAACGCTTAGACACGGCGCAGGATTTTATTTTTTGGATCTCCCTCAAGAGAGTGCGGGCTTGTTGCGAAAAATGTCAATAATAACGAGAAAACCCGCACTCTCTTCTTCTTTCATGAAAAATCTCTCGTCTAGAAGAGATAACCAAAAAGGTTTGCTCGTTTTTTACAGGTTTTTTCCACGACCAACCAACCAATGGCTATACACTCAGGGATATTTTATTACTTGTAAGAGCCTTGGGCATTCTCTAAACGTGCGCGTGTCGGTTTGCGGAATTATCGGTATACATTCATGTGATAATGGATGCATACGTGGAGTGAAAATAAGTCTTTTCGCTCTATTAATTAATGAAATTTTTTCTGATGTTATGTCAAGTTTCGCCGCCGCATTACTTGAGCAAAATTTCTCATTACCCATTGGTGAAAGTTTCCACGCGCTCTCTAACGACCCGGATGTTATTGACCAACTTCTAAAAGATACTTGTAGTGCGGGAACACGCCGCGTCTACCATGCTGATATCAAAGATTTTTTCGTCTATTCAACCGGTAGAGAACCCGACCGCAGTTTAGTTTTAGAGTTTCTACACCTCGAACAGCGTCACGCCGTTGCGGTGGTGTTGAAGTTCAAGTCCTACTTGAGTCTTGAGCGAAAGCTGGCTGAGGCAACTATAAACAAGAAGATATCAGCTATTAAGTCTATGGTAGCTATGGGTAGAAAGCTTGGGGTGTGCGGATTTGTGTTGCAAGATGTAAAAGCTCTTAAGGTGCAGACTTACCGGGATACTTCTGGTATAGAAGCTCATGAATATGCAGGAGTTTTGAAGTTGATCGACCTCACCACAACCAAGGGTAAGAGGGATTACGCGATTCTGCGGTTGTTGTGGGATAATGCTTTGAGGCGTAACGAAGTGTGTAGCTTGAATGTGGGAGATTTTAACCCGCAGGTGGGTACGCTGCAAATTTTGGGGAAGGGGAAGGGGACGCAAAAAGTAACTATCGAACTTACCCGCAAAACTATTGAAGCTTTAACTGATTGGATTTTAGCTAGTGGGAAAGCAACTAAGTTAGTAGATCCAATGTTTGGATCTATGGCGTACCGTAAGGGTGATAAGGAAGATAGGTTAATTGGTGAGTCGATTCGGCGGTTGGTTGATGGGTTGTGTAAAAAAGCGGGTATTTCTAAGAAGATGTCTCCGCATAGAATAAGGCACAGTTCGATTACGACTGCGTTAGACCACAGCAATGGGAATTACCGCAAGGTGCAAAATCTTAGCCGTCATGCGAATATTGACACAATCCAAAAATATGATGACAACCGTCAACGGCAGAAACAGCAACGAGAAATATCAGGCGTTTTGGCGGATCTGGTTTAGGCACAAGAGAGAGCGAAATAAATACCCAGTTAAGGCTAGAGCGCTTTGGCTAAAACTTATTAAAGATGCGGAATTACATCCTTTGCACTCGCTTGAACAACACGCAAGATGCTGCCACTACCATTGCAAGGACGATTAAAGATGCGGAATTACATCCGAGCAAGCTTGAAGGACATTAATTTGCGTGAACTACAAATAATTCGTTAACCGACAATAACAACAAGAGCATAAATAGTCAAGGCGCTTTGAGTAATTGAGTAATTACTCAAATGAGTAATTACTCAATCGTTATCAAGAGGGGTTTCGAGGTAGACAGCGAGTGCTTTGATAACAATGTTGGTAATGCTGCTGCCTTTACCTTCTTGAATCGCCCGCATCTTGATTTTGTTGTGGAGGCTAACCGGAATTTCGGCATTTAAGCGAGTAGTTTCTTCCTTGGAGGCTTCTTCAATTGCCTGAGTTTTCGCCTCGCTATCGCGTCGGGTTTTTTTTGCTTTAAGCACCATGTTTTAATACCTCGCACACTTCTTTTTTAAGGGCATTGATTTCAAATGCAGCATCACTGTTAGGTTCGTTGAATACAGTTAATCCGGATGCTGCGGTTGTTGGGTAAGCCACCCGTTGGGTAGTTCCGCATTTAAGAATGGGCAGGTTGTAATCTTCCAGGGCTTGGGTTACTTCTGCACTAAGTTTGGTGTTTTTGATTGCCCGTGATATCACAAATACAGCTTTGGGTTTGCCGTCGGTAACTGAGCGGCGGGCAGCGATTATATCTACTAAATCCGCACAAGCCCAGATATCGTAGGGACTTGGTTGCACCGGAATTACTACTAAATCCGCAACTTTGACAGCGGCTGCACTGAGTTTGGCAATCTGCGGTGCACCGTCAATCACAATCCAGTCGTAACCAATAGAGATTGCTTGCAAATCTTTGGCAAGTGTTTCCCGGTCAAGTCCAACAACGGGGAGAATACTGCCACCGTTGGCTTCGTTCCAGTCTCGGCTGCTACCTTGGGGGTCAGAATCTACTAACAATACTTTCCCCTCGGAGCGCTCTAATGCATGGGCGAGGTTTGTGGCGATCGTTGTTTTTCCCGACCCCCCCTTTTGATTCAAAATGGCTATAACTGTTGTCATAGTTCAGTTTCTTTTTTTGAGTAAAGCTTCAATTGAGTAGTTACTCAATTTATCAAATCATGATTCGTCGGCGAACGTTGTTTTCCCGACCCCCTTTTGATTCAAAATGGCTATAACTGTTGCCATAGTTCAGTTTCTTTTTTTTGAGTAAAGCTTCAATTGAGTAAGTACTCAATTGAAGCACTATTTGTACTGCATGGCAAGCGCAGAAAGCTTGGATAGTTGGCTTTCTTGTGGGTTGGTTTAAGACCGCAAAACATCGGTTTGGATTACATCGCTTCGGTCAAGGAACACTTTTGGGCGTTTATCGTTGGCTGGTATTGTCTCTGATTGCTTATCTTTTAGCACATTGGGCTTATTTATCGCTTGCTAGTACAGATCTACCTGATTGGGGGACCCTCTAGGTTTCTTTTTTGGTATTCGGCGATGCGTGACAAGTTAAGGATTTTTTCGGTTTGTCAAGAGTCAAATTAGAGGAGGCGAAAAGCTGGCAAACTATAGAGTCAGGAAGCTCCCGTTCCATCATGCCGACCAAAAAACCGAGAAAAGAAAGACCATGTTCGCCGTCGCAATACGCCGCAACCGGACAACAAAGCGATAACTGAGCATCTGCAAGACTTATTAAGTCCAGCTATCTATGCTCAAAGTGCATATTACCGAAGCCTGGGTTTGCGATCGCGGATTCTCAACTTGGCATTGATGGTGGCTGCGGTTTTGACATTAATTTGGCGACAAGTACCATCGGTGCAAGAATTGACTCGGATGTTAGAACAAGAGGAATTGCTTTGGGGAAAAGCAGTAAAAATATCGCAACAAGGACTGTCACAGAGGTTTCTTGGCTTGACGGCAGAGCTATTAGAGAAAAGTTTTTCATGACTTGTTACCCCAGTTGCAAGCTCGTTGGCATCACCGACAAAAACGACCTCTTCCAGCCGCAGTCACATATGCACGTAAGTATGCGCGAAAACATTTGGACTGCGGATGGGTCAACACTTGAAGCGTTGTTTCGGAAGTTGGACAGCCTTCAAGATGTTCCGCAAGGCAAGTTAGCAGGCAAAATATGCACGGTAATTGACTTGTTAACACGATTGCCCGTCCAGGTATGGTTTCATACCAATCCTTTAGCTCATGATACAAATTTTATCAAGGATTTAATCAATCTAGCCACCGCAAAAACTTTGCTAATTCTCGACCGTGGCTTTTATGACTTTCAGTTCTTCCTCAGTCTGATTGCCAAGCAAGTTGATTTTATTACTCGGATCAAATCTAATGCCTCGTTTGAAGTCGAGCGGATTTTGAGTTATGACTATGGACTGCGAGACCGTTTAATTTGCTTCAAAATTGCCGATCAACACCAACCGATGTTACACCTGCGTTTGGTCGAAGTTCGGCAAGGTAAATCTTGGTATGGCTACATCACTTCGGTTTTAGATCCACAAGTTCTTCCCCCTTATGTCGTTGCTGACCTTTATGGGCGACGTTGGCGTATTGTTGTCGGTTTTAACACTGCAAAACGCTTGCTGGGGTTGATTTATTTATGGACTGGTTCAATTCCCTGGTGTAAAGCTTCAAGTTTGGGCAACGCCGGTTGTTTTATGCCGTTTTGATTGACCTCGCTGATGCGATCGCCGAAGAACTCACTCTCCCCTTTGACCGCATTTATGCGCGAGATGTTGTTGAGGGGGCTTTATCACTTTAACCAAGCTTATGCCAAAAGTCGGGCAACAGAAGAAAGTTTTGTTTTTTACTGCACCTGAAAACAAGAATCTCGATGTTGTTAAGACGATCCGAAAGAAGCCTCAACCACTTGATTTATCTCCATTTCCTCCCCCCTTGACAAATCCTGTTTTTCCTTAACTTGTCACGAATCGTATTCGGCTCTTGGCATGAAGTTTATGAATACCTTGATATCCTTTATCGCCCAAGCATTCAATATCTTTTCTTAACCTAAGTTTACTGTTTTTGAAGATGCGAAAATCATGCTATGAACCCTTACCATGAGCGGTACAGAGGATTTCTCCAGTACTTTGGTCTACGACAACTTGAGACTTTAATGTATGTAACCCAAGTTGCTAGTTACTCGTGTGGGCTTAAGCACATAGTCACTTAAGCAATAAAATCCCCTCCAGGAAGAACATTAGGAGGGGTATATGCTAAGTGATACCAATTCAAAAAATGTTTGCGGCAGATAAGGCATTCACTCCGGAAATCATAGCCCGTTAGGGAAGCAAGAACTTCTGTTGTCAGAGAATCCAAAAGTTGTGTGACTTTATTTTGTAAATGGTCTAAATTTTCAAACAACGACCAATGGCTAATCCTGCTTGAGATGCTCCCAAACTCTCTCAATTGGGTTGAGTTCTGGAGAATAAGGAGGTTGAAAAAATAGGATGACAAACTCTTGGATTTGCAACCGCTTGGCTTTATGAAACAAGCCATTATCAACCTGAAGAATAATCAAAGTGTCATGATAGTGAGCAGCGAATTCGTGTAAAAATTTCTCATAGCAATCAGTATCAACATGGGAGAACTGCCAGAAGAAACTCTCACCCGTGAGCGGTTCAACTGCCCCGTACAGCCAAAAGGCAATAAAGCAGCCACTGTAATTCACCTACTGGTTTCACTCCTTTGAGTGTGATGCATCGTCCCTCAATTGTTTTTAACCCAAATCGACTTTCATCTTGGGTGAAATATCGAATATTTGAGTATTGAGGCAACATAATGGCGGCATATTGAATAATCAGTTGCAAGTCATCGCCAAGGTTTTTTTAAATGCTTCTAGTTTTTCCTCGTCCTGCTTGCAATTATGAGGACGTGGCACTTTCAGTTTTGCTTTGAGCTTGTAACGTACCAAATTATGAACAGTTGCATATTCGGCTTGCACTCCTAAAACTGTATCCAACCAATGCTGCACTTGCGTATACCTTTTGAATACCCCTGAGGGGTTTTCCAGTTGTTTCTTGAGACTTTCAACTGCCCAACTAGGTATTATCCTTGTTCGACCTGTACTTGTGCCAAACTCAAGCATCTGGCTGATTCCACCTTCCCGATAATCCGCCAACCACCTTTGTACTGTAGCTCGATGCTTGCCGAGTGTTTTAGCGATCGCACACACGCTCATACCTTGAGCTTTGATTAGATAGAGTGCTTGGATACGCTCCTTCTGGTGGGTATCTTTCTGTTGACGCACCAGCCTAAGATAGCTCTTCTACACTCTCTTTGATATCGATATGAATCATCCCTGCCATCACTCACCCTGAATGCTACTTCTTCTACTTTTACCATTTGTCGCATTCTTTTTTCAAATTGGTATAAGTTCGCGTAACTTGAGTACAAAAGTTTTGGGACAGTCTATTGAAATGCCGCTTTTGATTGCTCCAATGGCATTTCAGCGTCTTGCTCATCAAGATGGAGAACTTGCCACAGCTCGAGCTGCATCGAAAGCAGGTATTGGCATGGTTTTAAGTACAATGGCGACTTATAGTATTGAAGATGTGGCAACCGCAGGTTATCAAAACACTACTGCTAGTCCCCGATGGTTTCAACTTTATGTTCATCGTGACCGAGGATTAACCCGCGCTCTCGTAGAACGTGCCTACGCTGCTGGCTATCAAGCGCTTTGTCTGACCGTGGATGCTCCTGTCTTGGGTCAGCGAGAACGAGACAAGCGTAACGAGTTTACTTTACCACCTGGTTTGCAATTGGCTAATCTAGTAACTTTGTCAGGTTTAAAAATTCCTCATGAAGACGGGGAATCTGGTTTATTTAGATATTTTGCTCAACAACTTAACCCAGCCCTAACTTGGAAAGATTTGGAATGGCTACAGTCTTTGTCACCACTGCCATTAGCGATTAAAGGCATTTTACGGGGGGATGATGCTTTAAAGGCGGTAGAGCATGGAGCCAAGGCAGTGATAGTCTCTAATCATGGTGGCAGACAACTCGATAGTGCGATCGCTTCAATTGATGCACTATCTGAAGTTGTTGCCGCAGTTGGGGACAAAGTAGAAGTGCTTGTAGATGGTGGTATCCGTAGGGGCACAGACATTCTTAAAGCTTTGGCAATGGGTGCAAAAGCTGTACTCTTAGGAAGACCTGTCCTTTGGGGACTTGCCGTAGCAGGGGAAATTGGTGTCTCTCACGTCATCGAACTACTACGCTCGGAGCTAGATGTCGCGATGGCACTTAGCGGTTGTGCCCAGATAGAAGATATTGATAGTAGTTTGGTAATTCCGCAAAGAACGTAAATCATGCTTTGTGGAGGCGATCGGCATTGAATCAGAAGTGGAATGCGATCGTTTTGCTCATCAAATTTAGATTACGACTGAAAAATCACGTTTTACTATTCCTGGACTGAAAGGGTGGTTGATTAATTGTGGCTTAAAACGGTTGCTGCAACTACTTTTGAGGGTTTTAGAAAATTTCCCCCAAAAATTTTGAGAAAATAGTTGACAACAATCTGTGGACTCGCTATATTAAATAAGTGCCGAATGAGCGAGCGCGAAAGAGCGGACTCTTTTGGAGACCGAACCATGAAAAGATTATAGTTTGAAAGTAAGTATAAAGCAACTTGTGCGCGTCAGTCAAATAATAGACCAGACTGGGGTCAAGAAAGAGCAGTCAAAGAGCTAAGAAACAATCCAAAACGGAGAGTTTGATCCTGGCTCAGGATGAACGCTGGCGGTATGCTTAACACATGCAAGTCGAACGGAGTACTTCGGTACTTAGTGGCGGACGGGTGAGTAACGCGTGAGAATCTGCCTTCAGGTTCGGGACAACCACTGGAAACGGTGGCTAATACCGAATGTGCAGCAATGTGAAAAATTTATTGCCTGAAGATGAGCTCGCGTCTGATTAGCTAGTAGGTGTGGTAAGAGCGCACCTAGGCGACGATCAGTAGCTGGTCTGAGAGGATGATCAGCCACACTGGGACTGAGACACGGCCCAGACTCCTACGGGAGGCAGCAGTGGGGAATTTTCCGCAATGGGCGAAAGCCTGACGGAGCAATACCGCGTGAGGGAGGAAGGCTCTTGGGTTGTAAACCTCTTTTCTCAAGGAAGAAAAAAATGACGGTACTTGAGGAATAAGCATCGGCTAACTCCGTGCCAGCAGCCGCGGTAATACGGAGGATGCAAGCGTTATCCGGAATGATTGGGCGTAAAGCGTCCGCAGGTGGCTATGTAAGTCTGCTGTTAAAGAGTCTGGCTCAACCAGATAAAGGCAGTGGAAACTACATGGCTAGAGTGCGTTCGGGGCAGAGGGAATTCCTGGTGTAGCGGTGAAATGCGTAGAGATCAGGAAGAACACCGGTGGCGAAAGCGCTCTGCTAGGCCGCAACTGACACTGAGGGACGAAAGCTAGGGGAGCGAATGGGATTAGATACCCCAGTAGTCCTAGCCGTAAACGATGGATACTAGGCGTGGCTTGTATCGACCCGAGCCGTGCCGTAGCTAACGCGTTAAGTATCCCGCCTGGGGAGTACGCAGGCAACTGTGAAACTCAAAGGAATTGACGGGGGCCCGCACAAGCGGTGGAGTATGTGGTTTAATTCGATGCAACGCGAAGAACCTTACCAGGACTTGACATGTCGCGAATTTCTGTGAAAGCAGAAAGTGCCTTCGGGAGCGCGAACACAGGTGGTGCATGGCTGTCGTCAGCTCGTGTCGTGAGATGTTGGGTTAAGTCCCGCAACGAGCGCAACCCTCGTTTTTAGTTGCCAGCATTAAGTTGGGCACTCTAGAGAGACTGCCGGTGACAAACCGGAGGAAGGTGGGGATGACGTCAAGTCAGCATGCCCCTTACGTTCTGGGCTACACACGTACTACAATGCTACGGACAAAGGGCAGCAAGCATGCGAATGCAAGCTAATCTCATAAACCGTGGCTCAGTTCAGATCGCAGGCTGCAACTCGCCTGCGTGAAGGAGGAATCGCTAGTAATTGCAGGTCAGCATACTGCAGTGAATTCGTTCCCGGGCCTTGTACACACCGCCCGTCACACCATGGAAGCTGGTAGTGCCCGAAGTCATTACCCCAACCGCTTGCGGAGGGGGATGCCTAAGGCAGGACTGGTGACTGGGGTGAAGTCGTAACAAGGTAGCCGTACCGGAAGGTGTGGCTGGATCACCTCCTTTAAAGGAGACCTACCCGCTCAGATATTGAAAACAATTTGTGATTAGATATTGAGTTGGTCATCCTATAGGTCGGTCGCGACAGTTGTTTATTGCTTTCAAACTATATTTTGGTTCGCAATTGGGCTATTAGCTCAGGTGGTTAGAGCGCACCCCTGATAAGGGTGAGGTCCCTGGTTCGAGTCCAGGATGGCCCACCTGAATCAATGCAAAATTAAAAATACTGTATTTTAATTTTGAATTGTGTCTGGGGGTTTAGCTCAGTTGGTAGAGCGCCTGCTTTGCAAGCAGGATGTCAGCGGTTCGAGTCCGCTAACCTCCACCAGAAAGTGAAAGTGGGAAAAATTCAGCAACTGAGCAATATTTGCCAGACTGCTGGATATATTTCCAGCCATTGAACCTTGAAAACTGCATAGTGATAGCGAATAAGCAGGCAGACACAGACACTCAGATAATTTGAGTTGTGTTTGCATTGATTGATTACCAATTGTTGAAGTGGTCAAGCTAATAAGGGCTAACGGTGGATACCTAGGCACGCAGAGGCGATGAAGGACGTGGTTACCGACGATATGCTCCGGGGAGTTGGAAGCAAACATAGAGCCGGAGATTTCCGAATGGGGCAACCCTATATACTACCTGTTGAATATATAGACAGGAGAGAGCCAACCCAGCGAACTGAAACATCTTAGTAGCTGGAGGAAGAGAAATCAATAGAGATTCCCTAAGTAGTGGTGAGCGAACGGGGAAGAGCCTAAACCAGTCGGATTTCCGATTGGGGTAGTGGGACAGCAATATCGAATCCAAAGGTTAGACGAAGCAGCGAAATACTGCACCAGAGAAGGTGAAAGTCCTGTAATTAAAAACTGTATGGATAGTAGCTGTATCCCGAGTAGCATGGGGCACGAGGAATCCCATGTGAATCAGCGAGGACCATCTCGTAAGGCTAAATACTACTGTGTGACCGATAGTGAACCAGTACCGCGAGGGAAAGGTGAAAAGAACCCCTAACAGGGGAGTGAAATAGAACATGAAACCGTTAGCTTACAAGCAGTGGGAGGACGATTCAACGTCTGACCGCGTGCCTGTTGAAGAATGAGCCGGCGACTTATAGGCACTGGTAGGTTAAGGCATGAATGCCGCAGCCAAAGCGAAAGCGAGTCTGAAAAGGGCGATTAAATCAGTGTTTATAGACCCGAACCCTGGTGATCTAACCATGTCCAGGATGAAGCTTGGGTAACACCAAGTGGAGGTCCGCACCGACCGATGTTGAAAAATCGGCGGATGAGGTGTGGTTAGGGGTGAAATGCCAATCGAACCAGGAGCTAGCTGGTTCTCCCCGAAATGTGTTTAGGCGCAGCGGTAATGATTATAGTCTGGGGGTAAAGCACTGTTTCGGTGCGGGCTGGGAGACCGGTACCAAATCGAGACAAACTCTGAATACCAGATGCACACATTGCCAGACAGACAGTGGGGGATAAGCTTCATTGTCAAGAGGGAAACAGCCCAGACCACCAGCTAAGGTCCCCAAATCATCGCTAAGTGATAAAGGAGGTGAGAGTGCATAGACAACTAGGAGGTTTGCCTAGAAGCAGCCACCCTTGAAAGAGTGCGTAATAGCTCACTAGTCAAGCGCTCTCGCGCCGAAAATGAACGGGGCTAAGCGATGTACCGAAGCTGTGGGATATATCTATCGATGTATCGGTAGGGGAGCGTTCCGTATTAGGTAGAAGCACTAGCGGCGAGCAGGTGTGGACGAAACGGAAGTGAGAATGTCGGCTTGAGTAGCGCAAACATTGGTGAGAATCCAATGCCCCGAAACCCTAAGGGTTCCAGAGCCAGGTTCGTCCCCTCTGGGTTAGTCAGGTCCTAAGGCGAGGTCGAACGGCGTAGTCGATGGACAACGGGTGAATAATCCCGTACTCAATTGAATTTGTGCAGAGGGACGGAGGAGGCAAATGTCAGCCGGATGTTGGTTACCGGTTCAAGCGTCAAGGTGATGAGAGTCGGTGAAAACGATTCGAGCCAAGACGGGAGTACGACCCGATACGTCGGGGAAGTGGCATAGTCTGACTTCCAAGAAAAGCTCTAAACACGTTAAGTTCAGTTGACCTGTACCCGAAACCGACACAGGTAGGGTGGTTGAGAATACTAAGGGGCGCGAGATAACTCTCTCTAAGGAACTCGGCAAAATGGCCCCGTAACTTCGGAAGAAGGGGTGCCCATAGAAATATGGGTCGCAGTGAAGAGATCCAGGCGACTGTTTACCAAAAACACAGGTCTCCGCAAACTCGAAAGAGAAAGTATGGGGGCTGACGCCTGCCCAGTGCCGGAAGGTTAAGGAAGTCGGTCAGGGGGAAACCCTAAAGCTGGCGACTGAAGCCCCGGTGAACGGCGGCCGTAACTATAACGGTCCTAAGGTAGCGAAATTCCTTGTCGGGTAAGTTCCGACCCGCACGAAAGGCGTAACGATCTGGATGGTGTCTCAGAGAGAGACTCGGCGAAATAGGAATGTCTGTGAAGATACGGACTGCCTGCACCTGGACAGAAAGACCCTATGAAGCTTTACTGTAGCCTGGAATTGTGTCCGGGCTTCGCTTGCGCAGGATAGGTGGGAGGCGTTGAAGGTGCCCTTGTGGGGGTACTGGAGCCAACGGTGAGATACCACTCTGGCGAAGCTAGGATTCTAACTCACTTCCGTAATCCGGAAGGGGAACAGTTTCAGGTGGGCAGTTTGACTGGGGCGGTCGCCTCCTAAAAAGTAACGGAGGCGCGCAAAGGTTCCCTCAGCACGCTTGGAAACCGTGCGGCGAGTGTAAAGGCATAATGGGAGCTTGACTGCAAGACCAACAAGTCGAGCAGGTACGAAAGTAGGCCTTAGTGATCCGACGGCACAGCATGGAATGGCCGTCGCTCAACGGATAAAAGTTACTCTAGGGATAACAGGCTGATCTCCCCCAAGAGTCCACATCGACGGGGAGGTTTGGCACCTCGATGTCGGCTCATCGCAACCTGGGGCGGAAGTACGTCCCAAGGGTTGGGCTGTTCGCCCATTAAAGCGGTACGTGAGCTGGGTTCAGAACGTCGTGAGACAGTTCGGTCCATATCCGGTGCAGGCGCAAGAGCATTGAGAGGAGCCTTCCTTAGTACGAGAGGACCGGGAAGGACGCACCGCTGGTGTACCAGTTATCGTGCCAACGGTAAACGCTGGGTAGCCAAGTGCGGAGCGGATAACCGCTGAAAGCATCTAAGTGGGAAGCCCACCTCAAGATGAGTGCTCTCACTACATTAAGTAGGTAAGGTCACAAGTAGAACACTTGTTAATAGGCGGTAGGTGGAAGTGCAGTAATGTATGTAGCCGAGCCGTGCTAATAGACCGAGGGCTTGACCTCTCTATAATTGGTTTTTTATTCGCTTCACTTGCAGTCTTCAGGGATTCATTCTCCCTATAGCTTTTCCTGGTGTTAATTGCGCGGTGGAACCACACTGAACCCATCCCGAACTCAGAGGTGAAACGCTGCTGCGGCGACGATAGTTTAGGGGTAGCCCTACGCCAAAATAGCTCTATGCCAGGTTTAATTATCTAAGCAAAAGCCTTCTCTTGATATAAAGAGAGGGCTTTTGCTATTAGCCCTCTTTTGTCACTTTAGGCAGAGGAAAAATGAAAATCAACGTGAGTTCGATGGAACTAAAAAAGGGCAGGAGGTAGGGCAGGCAAGTCTTTAGGGTAAATATCAATAGAGGGTTTATTAGGTAAGTAGGTATAAGCAACCAAACCAGCTAACAAATTAACCAGAAAGTTCAATGGACTACGGTGTCTTGAGTGTTCTATTTGACATACATTTTTGAGATAATCATTAACTGACTCGGCGGACTGCTCGCTTGCGTAACAAGATTTTATCAATCAGTTTGACTAAACGGTTTTTCATGTTTTTCTTGGACTTGGTAATAAATTCTAAACCTCGCTCATAAAGTTCTTCAAATATTTTTTGTGAGACATATCCTCTGTCCCCAAAAAGTTTACCAATTATATCCTCGGTCATCTCTGGAACAGGTTTTCGGTCATCTACATTGGCAGAAGTGAGTTTAAAAGCAAGTAAGTCTCCTTTGTCGTTAATAATCAAATGTAGTTTAAAGCCATAATGCCAACGATAGCGAATTTTTACCCCATCCAACTAACCCTTCAAAGACTTTATGGGAATGTGCCCGACAGTTATGACAAACATTTATTGGAGTTGAATCGATAAAGCTAATTCCTGTAATCTCGCCTGTTACTGTGTTCAAAAAGCAACACAGTAACATTAAGCTCCAAGGCATCAATTCCACAAACCTTGTGTAGCTAACCAGATTTGGAAAGGCGTTATGCCAACCTGGTAATACATGCAGCGTATAAAACTCTTTGAATGTCCGGTAGCCCGAACCATGAAAGGCGTTCGCCCTTGGCGTTGGCGAAGCCATCGCAATCGTCATCACCTCCGATAGATGCATCCTATAAGTGCTGCGACGCTCTCGAGTCATTGACGGTAGCTGCGGTACTTGTTCCCACATCCTCTCCCACAACGAACAGAAATCATCTACATCACAGAAAATCTGGGTTACATCTAGGCGAGATACAATTGTGGACATAGCTGAGACACCCTTGAATTTTTGTTCTTATTCCAGTCTCAGCTTTTTTTTGGACCTTTTTCAACCCGTCGAACTCACGTAAAATCAAGGTTGAACAGGAATGTAAAAATTGGAGAAGTGAGGTTATAAACAATCGATTGGAGTTTAGTAAAACCACTCAACAATTGAGGAATAGGAAAAAGTTCTAACCAAGGATATATTAAGTTAAACAAAGTAAAAGGTTGAATGATTAAACGAAGATTGTTCAGAATGTTCTTCCAACCCTTTCCATCATCCCACCTAGTAATGTGAAGCAAATTTTGATTTTGGTTGCGGTGAAGATGAACGCAGAGGTTCTGAATGTAAGCTAACCATCAAGTAGCTACTACAAACAATCTCCCACCAGCGTTCAATATCTGGATAATGAGTCAAACGATAATCAGCCCAACCCAATTCATTTTTACTTTGCTTTAAGCCATATTCAACCCAAGTTCTTAATCCATAAAAATTACCGACCTCCCTTGGTGTAATGTCGGGATATTTACTCATGACATACCAAGTAGAGTTTCCTGGTAATTTTTCCATGTCCGTTGTGATCTGCCAATATCTGCGTTCTCCACGTTTTCCGTGAATTATCTCTCTAATAAATCTTTTTTCACTATTGAGGTCAGAAAACACACGTTGAAATCTTTGCCAATCTAAATATTGAGTACGCTGCTTTGGAAGTAGCTCTACATAATGATTTGAACGAATCGCAACTATGTAGTTGAGACTCATTTCATCTAACACAGATATAAAATTAGTACCACTCTCACCATATAAACTATCTGCCAATACCAAATTGAATTTAAAGCCCATTGACTTGAGCTTTTTCATCATTCTTGCTGCTATTTGTGGTTTGGTCAGGTACTTATCTCCTGGCTTCAATGTTTCACGAGGCTTGTATACTTCAAACAGTAATGGAAAAGTCATTCCGCAGAACACACCATACGCTGTTACTACAACAATTCCATTCTCAATTTTTCCTAAATTTCCTATATACTGCCTTTTTACATAATCTGTTGATGAGCCTTTTTTCCTATCTCCAGTTTCGTCAATAATTAAAATGATTGGTCTACCTTTGATTACTTCTAAGATTAGTTCTAAACGTAAAGCTCTTAACTTTTCTATATCCCAAGGCGATTTAGTTAAAAAATGATGTAAGCCCTGCTGGTTATCCAACCCTACGATTTTTGCTATTTCTGGTAAGCTTTTCCGTTTTAATTCAGAAATACACCCTACATGTAGGTACTTAAATGCCTCAAAGCTCCTAACATCTGAAAACAGCTTTTTATACCACTGACAATATTCGTCCACGAATTTAACTGTTGGCGCAGCTGGCCGAGACTCAAACATTATCCCTATAATGCTTTCATCGTTTTTACCCAATTATTCTCTCATAATAGTGACAAAAGAGGGTTAATCTGTACCAACTCGCATCGCTGATACGCTTTCCTAGCACCGACTCAAACAACTCCCTTGCTTCTTTTTGGTCTAGTTTTCTCATGGACTGAACGATTAAATGGGTGTTAGAAGTTACTTTTTTGCTTGCTCCTCTAAGTAGTGCTACATAAAATTGCAATCACGGGTGCTGACTGGCAGTTTTCAGTGAGTGATCTCAGCAGGCTGTGAAAGTCACATTTCTTTACGAACTGCATTGATGATTCATTTGTGCTGACAGCTGCACTTTATGAAATGAAAATTTAGTTAGAGACTTGGAGTGGAGTGAGAATGGCTGCATTGTCCCGGCAGTCAGGATGGTGCAGTTTCTCATGGGTGTGATGCGTGATTTTTTTCTTGCTTTTTCTAGAGCCAAGGAGGATAAATTGCCTCCTTGGGGGCTGATGCCTTGGTGTGTATGGGGTTGGACGGTTGCAGTGGCGCATGAGGTGCGAGGCGCGCCTGTGCGCGTTGCTGCTGTTCATATTGCGTCGGCTAGTGGTAGCATATCAATGCATGAATGTATTAGTTAACTGGTGCATTTTTCCCCGATAATGTCGTTATACCAATAAACTAATGAATAAATTCATTAGTTGCGAGGTCGCGTGGCACAAGGAGAATCATCAATTCGGGTATATATGTCGCCTGATACAAAACACAGGTTTAAAACAACTTGCTTTCTTAAAGGATTAAATATGTCTGATATTGCGGCTGAACTTATTGAAAATTGGTTAGTTGATAACGATATATCAGTTACACAAACTAAAAAATCTCCACCGTTTGAAAACAAGAAGGTTCGTGAAGATAAATGACACAAGCTTTACCAAAACTAATAACCGTCAGCAAGCTTAGAGAAAGTGATCGCCTCGTGTCATCAATATTCCCTGATTTTGAACTTGACGGTGCAAGAGATTTTTCAATCGTAAGGGTGCTTATTTTTTTTGCTACACGTGGGGAAACTTTTTCGCTCCTGGCGCGGAGCCAGGAGCACTATGAGCGATCGCTTTCCTTGGCATCAGTCCACCCAATCGTTAATTCTTCAGAAGAGGACAAACGGGAGCAACAACCTTCATCACATATGGATGATCTAGCAGTGGTGAGACAACTGCTGATATCAGCATCTGCTTGTGCGCTCTCAGCTAAACGAAAAATTGATCACTTAACTCAGAAAGTAGATCGAGTTGCATTCATTTACAACTCTAACAACACGGAGGAGTGAGCGAGTGAGTTATCAGAGCAACAGCGTCAACAATTAACGATTGGGTCAAACTTGATATGATAATGACTTCTCATGGAGCACGCCAACAATATTCCCCAACTGCTAAAACCTACGCAGTTGGGAGTTTTGCGCTTAGTGACATATAGAAAAATCTAGAGTAAATAAGGAAAATGGCTCTTCTGTTTTTCAGCAGCTTAAAGACTCTTTCTTACAGACCTACCTAACTTAAACACGTTTAGAAGACGTGCAATAAGCAGACAACTCAAAAAATCCTTCGCTCTTCTTCAACAAAAAGAACCTAACTAGTATTTCAACTTAGCTCCACGATAGCAACTATTCAAGCGAAGTAAAAGTAGGAAAAATAAGTCTGTAATGTCATAAGTTGCAAAAAACAGAAGGGCTGTCTCCAAAACCACAGGAGATTAGCCTCAATGACAAAGTACTTTCCCGAAAACAAAGCGACCTCTAATTCCACTGCAAAATCATCGCACAACAAACGTTTCACGCCCACTCGCGCTTTCAATCCTTGTCAGATATGCAGCGACACTTCGGGTAAATGTCGGGAAACTGAAAGTGTGTTGCTGTGCATGAACATTACTACGGATGTCAGCGATCCAAACAACTTTAAGTTTATTGGCTTAACAAAAGATCGATTATCGGTTAAGTTCGTCTCAGATGATGAACAAAACTTTACCCAACAACAGCGCGAACAGTGGGCGAGTCCTACGCAAGCCTTATGTGGACAGCCTTCTATCAAAAATGTCGTCGGGGATCGTTCGCGCTCTTGCCGAACCAAGGGAAGAGGATCTACAAAACAAGGCTGTCCCCATCTGTCCGGGTGTTTTGCCTCTCCCAAACGAGAGGTTGTCCATTGGGGTAGCGAAGAAATTAGAAGCGAAATGCGGAGGTTGGAAGCATGACTTCTACTTCGTCGCTACACAAAACTCCTCTTGCTGGTAAAGAAGCATTCGTTACCTGGTTAAGCCTAGCTTTTCAGATCGGCGAACCCATCTGGCTAAAAATCGGGCACGACAGATTTTTTACAGGCTCAGTTTCTCTTAGCGGTCATTTGTCAGTTTGGGCAACTAGGGGAAGTGATAAGAATCGCCGTAAAACGATTTATCATA